>ERZ780014.7-NODE-7-length-171247-cov-8.5399_pt1 | contig 171247 bp, 152 predicted proteins | sample MGYA00511929_ERZ780014 | MGnify/ENA primary metagenome ERZ780014 (study PRJEB29588, sample SAMEA2155132) | human gut metagenome | biome: human gut; feature: human-associated habitat; material: faeces | place: Denmark | collected 2008/2010 ...
TGTCGCTATGGTACCCCGCTCCTTCTCCCCGGCGATGGATTCCGGTGCCACGGACATACATCCACTGTATAAAAACATCATAAGCAGCAGGGGCATCATCATCGAAAACATCTGCCCCGTAGTATCTTTGCTGGTGGCACAGTCGTAATACACGGAATCCCCGGCATTGATGTCTAACTTATTGGATATAGATGTCTCATATGTCTCCAAAATGTCCGACACTTCATTGTAAAAATGAGTGGATTCCGTCTCCGCGGAATTGTAATAGATTTCCACGTTGGGCGCCGGTTTTCCACTCTGCACCTGATAGTTTTCCACAGCCTGATCAAAATCCACCGGGAATACTACCAGTCCGTCTGCCTGTTTGTCCTGTATCTCCTGTCGCATCTGTGTCAGCTGCTCTCTGTCCGCAGGCTGCCAGTCTACCTTAAGCTCCCGCAGTTCTTCTCTTAACGACTCCGGCATATCCACCACATAAGCTTTCGCCACGTAAGCTTCTTCCGGAAGTATGGACTTCATCATGGCGCTTCCCAAAAAACTGTACACCACATAGATCATGATTCCAGGGAGCAAAAGTGTCGTGATTACCAGCCTTCTGTCTCCGAAAAATCTTGCCAGTTCTTTTTTCATTACCGTAATCGTATTATTTGTCATGGTTCTCGTCCTCCCCGTTCACCGCTTCATAGATTTCAAAAAAGCGATCCTCCAGGCTCTTATCACCGCAAAGCGTCCGCAGGTCCTCACAGGCTGCCATACGACCGTTAATAATAATTCCCACCCGGTCGCAGATCTTCTCCACCAGACTGAAAATGTGCGTTGATATGATAATGGTCTTCCCCTGCTCTTTCAGGTCCAGCAGAAAATCTGTCACCACTTTTGCCGTCAGAATATCCAGTCCATTGGTGGGTTCATCAAAAATGATGATCTCCGGATCCTGCACCAGTGAGATCACCAGGGACACCTTCTGCTTCATTCCCGTAGACAGATCCCTGACGCGCACCTGTGCAAACTCCTGAATGCCGAACCGTGCAAACAGCATGCGTTTTCTGGCGTCCCGTCTGTCTGTCGGAATACCGTACAATTCAGAGAAAAAGTCATACAGATAATCCGGGGTAAAAAAATCCTCCAGCTTCAGTTCACTGGTAAGAAAGCCAATCTTACGCCGTACCTCCTCCGGCTGTGTCACAATGCTGCTGCCGGATAACACCGCATCCCCGCTGTCCGGTCGGATCAACGTTGCCAACATCCGAAGCGTTGTGGTCTTACCGGCACCGTTGGGTCCCAAAAGTCCAAACACTTCCCCTCTGTTTACGCAAAAGCTCACTTGATTCACGGCAGTCTTCGTCTTCGCCGTGCTATGCTCCAGTTTCTGCTGTTTTGCCGACAGATGAAATGTCTTGCTGATCTCCTGTACCCGGATCAATTCTTCGCTGTCCCCTATCTTCCATTTTTTCTCTTCCATATACGCCATATCCTCCATGTCACTGTCTTCCCCGTCTTCCACTTTACTATCCACAGAGCATCCTGCTGTTCGTCAGATTGCAGGAATTCCCGCAATTCCCATTGCCACACATACCAGCCACAAGAGCAGAAGATGCGCAGGATAGAAAAAGTAAAAGAAATATTTATTCTGCCGCCCTCTCGTTCCATTGTAGAACCAGATCAGAATAAAGGAAAGTGCTGCAAACATCTCCAAACTGTCCATCAATAAAAAAATGATGACACCGGCCCACATCTGTGCTTTCTTCCGGTTACGGAACAGATAAAGTACAGTGATTGCCAAAATCCCCTTAAAATCATAATCCGTCTTAAGAACCAATGCCAGTACACATCCTGTCAGAATAATAACGGCATTCAGTCCCACGCGCAGAATCGTTTTTCCAACCGTTGTACCCGCAAAATGCTGTTCCACCAAATGAAGTCCCGCGATCACCAGCAGCCCCAATAACAATGTAAAAAATACATTCTGATATGCCGGATACCATGCCTTGCCGCTGAATGCCAGATCAAAGGGTACCTCCGAAATCAGTGCAAATAAAAACATCCTGCCCAGATACTTTTTCACATTGTGAGTCTTTTGGAATCCCTCTACCAGTAAAAAACAGTAAATCGGAAATGCAAGTCTGCCGATGATACGCATTGCCATGTAGATGCCGTACATTCCACCGTTCTGCCCCATCCAGGCAGTATAGGCCTCCTGATTCACCATAGCTTCATACAGCCCGTTTCGGATCAGCAGCCTGGTCATGATCACCGCCCCGATGTGATCGATCAACATAGTCACTACCGCGATATTTTTCAGCACTGCACTACTGATTCCTCGTTTCCCCTGTATTTTCCCTTCCTGCATTACTTCTGTCTGCATCCTTATGCTCCATCCTTGTTTTGCTTGTATTATTTAATTAGTACAATAATGCATTTGTATTGCTTTGTCAAGCATCTCGCCGATCAGACTTTGACAAAAATGTCCCCTGCTGACGCAGAGGACACACTTATTAACAATCTTTTTCATCCTACCTTATATCCGGTTCCCCATACCACTTTCAGGTATCTGGGTTCCTTGGGATTGCTCTCGATCTTCTCACGGATGTGGCGGATATGCACCGCAATGGTATTGTCCGCACCGATAGCCTGCATATGCCAGATAGACTCATAGATCTGGCTGATGGATAATACCTTTCCCCGCTCTTGCACCAGCAGGCGTAAGATCTTATATTCAATGGGTGTCATCTTCACTTCACGACCGTCTACCGTTACCGTACGGTTCCGGTCATTGATCTCCAGCCCATCCACGCGATAAATACTATCAATACTTTCACACAGATTGACCAGCTGTGTATACCGGCGAAGCTGTGATTTCACTCTGGCTAACAGTTCCAACGGATTATACCCCACCGTCACATAATCATCTGCACCGGCATTCAGCGCCATGATCTTGGCAGTCTCCGCATCCTGTGCGGAAATGATAATAACGGGGATCGTAGTCATATTACGGATGTCATGGATCATCTCAATGCCTTCTCCCCAGCCTCTGCCATCCAGTTCTACATCCAGCAGCAGAAGCTGGATCTCCTGTGCCCGCAGTAATTCTTGTAACTGTGCTCTCCCCGTCACTGCCACCATTTTTAAGCCTTCTCCTGCCAGAAGGGAACTCATTATCTCTATTACGCCTGTATTATTATTGTATACTGCCACCCTTTTTTCCATGACCTGCACCTTACACCTTTCGTATGGGATAAAGCCCCTCTGCCTTATCCACGTTTATCGTATCCTGTCAATGCATATTTTCTGCATGCTATTTATAAAATTTTTATAAACATTTCGTTTTGCTCTTATTTACGATTTCATGACAAAATGAAACCCTACAATTACATAGACGCAATTGTAGGGCAAAAAGTTGCAGTATTTTTATTTTTCAGGTGTAAAAGTTTCAGGTGTAAAAAACTTCTTCCAGTACCAGTCCTTTGGCAGGTACCAGCGCTCCCGCCTTCGCTCTGTCTCCGGACTTCAGTATATCTGTCACACTCTCCGGTGTCCGGATTCCCTTTCCGACTTCGAGGAGGGTTCCCATGAGGATACGGATCATATGATGCAAAAATCCATTTCCGGTAAATACAAACTCCACACGGTTCTCTATCCGTTCGATCCGGATCTCGTCGATCCGGCGGACGGTGGATTTCTTACTTTTCTTCGCAGCGGTAAATGCCTTGAAATCGTGCTCTCCAAGCAATCGCTCCGCCGCCTTTCGCATAGCATCCAAATCTAATGTTTCCGGTTCCTCTGTCGCATAGCGTCTCCAGAATACATCCGGGATCTGACTGTTGATGATGCGGTAACGGTAACGCTTCCCGGTGGCATTTAATCTGCTGTGGAATCTGGGTGCCGCCTCCGACACCTCCACCACGGCAATATCCTCCGGCAGATATCGGTTACAATATTCCAGGATCTCCTCTACACTCATGGCAGATTCCGTGTGGAAATTCGCCACCTGCCCCAGGGCATGCACCCCCGCATCGGTCCTGCCACTGGCAGAGATCTCTATGGGTTCACCACACATTTTAGTCAGCAGCGTCTCCATTTTCCCCTGGATCGTATTATCCGTGGAAGTCTGTTTCTGCCATCCCTGATATCTGGTTCCTTCATATTGCAGTCGTAGTCTGATATTTCTCATGATTTCTTTTCTTTCTGTTTTTTCGCAGAAGCTTCTTTTTGAGCTTCTTTTCGAGCTTCCTTTTGGGCTTCTTTTTGAGCCTCTTCCTCTGCTGCCTGTCTGGCCAGTTCCTCGCTCAGCCTCCGGTCTCTCTCCTGCATCTGCCGCACTTCGTCCATATCCTCCGGCTTCAGTCTGCGGAAATGATTGATCCCGGCTGTCAGGATCTTCACGCTGTCCTTGGTCGTCTGTAAAGCGCCCTCCTGATACATGGTAAGGGCAATCAGTCCGACCGGTACTGCCACGATCATTCCTACGACACCGCCCAGCTTATATCCTATGTACAGAAGGAACAGAGTCGGCAGAGGCGGCATTCCCACGGAATCTCCCACGATCTTCGGCTGGATCAGCTGACGCGCCAGTTGTCCGATGCCCCAGATGATCAGCAGTCCTATGGCCATTTTATAATCAGAGCTTAAGATCTTGATAATTGCCCAGGGGACCATGACGGTTCCGGTTCCAAAGAAAGGCAGGAAATCCAGAAATGCGATCCCCAGTGCGATCAACAACGCATAGTCTACCTGCAGAATGGCAAATCCGATGACTAATAGCAGATACATCCACACTTCGATCTTAAGCTGTGCCTTAAGATACCCGCCTACTGCTTTGACCAGTCCGCGCTTCAGCATATAATACCAGGACAGTACTTCCGCCGGTGTATGCTTACGGAACCATGTTGCCAGCTGGTCTCTCTCCGCTACGAAGAAATAGGAAGAAAGCAGTGCCATGATCAGTCCGATCAGGATCGAAGGAACCTGCTTGGCGAAATTGCCCACGGCATTGATCGTAGGGGTGCCGATCTTACCCAGAAGATCTCCCACATAGCTTCCGATCTGATTGATGACATCCATGATGCTTTGCTGTACATCCGCCGGAAAACGGTTATAGATAACGCTCAGGTTCTGTCCGATATCGGCAAAATCATTCTCCGCACTGTCCCAGATATCCGGCAGTGCACCGATCAGTCCCATGATCTCATCGACTAACTTCGCCCCTACCAGATAGAGGATCAATATCACCAGTGCGATGACCGCCACGATGACAAATGCACTTCCCGCTTTTCGCTTGATCTTTACCTTTTCCTCAAAAAACCTCACCAGGGGACTGGCGATCAACGCAATGATCCAGCCTGCCACAAACGGTGCAAAAAATACTAACAGCTTCGGCACCAGGAAAACGATCAACGTTAATATAATAAATGCCACACCCAGATTTACCAGTGCTTTACAATATTTCCTCATATACTCCCACTCTTTCACGCATTCTGCTTTTACGCTTATTCATCCTTCCTGCTGTCTATTCCTGTGCAGGATTCTCTGCCGCCAGCACTCCGTCCAGAATCTCATAGATTTCTTCTCTTCCCTGCTTGGTCTGTGCAGAGTACGGGATGATCTGTGTGTCCGCCCCCGCCTGTAAGGTGGTGCGGATCAGTTTTATCTGCTTTTGGATCTGGCTACGGTTGATCTTGTCCAGTTTGGTGGCAATGATGATAGGATCGTAGCCGTTACGACGGATCCAGTCATACATGATCCGGTCATTCTCCGACGGTGCATGTCTGATATCGATCAGCAAAAACACCAGCTTTAACTGTTTGGATTTATGTAGATAATCTTCGATCATCTTACCCCACTGGGCTTTCACATTCTCATTTGCCTGGGCGTAACCGTAACCGGGGAGATCCACGAAGTAGATTTCATCGTTCACATTATAGTAATTGATGGTCTGGGTCTTACCGGGCTGGGCACTGGTTCTTGCCAGGGATTTTCGGTTCATCAGACCGTTGATCAGAGAGGATTTCCCCACATTACTTTTCCCAGCAAATGCCACCTCGGGATGGATATTTTCCGGAAGCTTACTGGTAATACCGCAGACCGTTTCCAGACTCACATTCTTTATGATCATAAAAATACCTTTTTCTTTCTGCTTTTTTGCACAAAACGCTGCCCTGTGTCACCACAAGGCAGCGCCCGGATTATTTTGCCTTTTTCAGAGAATCTTCGTGTATGGTGAGAGGCTCGCTCTCTCCATCCACAGCAGCCTTAGTGACTACGCATTCCTCGATGGTATCATCGGAAGGAATCTCATACATGGTATCCATCATTACGGATTCCATAATAGAACGCAATCCTCTGGCACCGGTCTTACGTTCCAGTGCTTTGTCTGCGATCGCCTCGATGGCATCCTGCTCAAAGTCTAACTTTACATGATCCATCTGGAACAGCTTCTGGTACTGCTTTACCAGGGCATTCTTCGGCTCCTGAAGGATACGGATCAGTGCTTCTCTGTCCAGTCCCCGTAAGGATACACAGATAGGCACACGTCCTACGAACTCAGGGATCAGACCGAACTTCACCAGATCATGAGGAGTTACCTCCTGTAACAGTTCACTGATGTCCTTGTCCTCTCTCTTCCCAAGCTCTGTGTTAAAACCGATGGACTTACGGTCCAGTCTGGACTCTACGATCTTCTCCAGTCCGTCGAAAGCACCACCGCAGATAAACAGAATGTTGGTGGTATCGATCTGGATCAGTTCCTGATGAGGATGCTTTCTGCCACCCTGGGGAGGTACGCTTGCCACGGTACCCTCGATGATCTTCAGCAGTGCCTGCTGTACGCCCTCACCGGATACATCACGGGTAATGGAGACGTTTTCACTCTTCTTCGTGATCTTATCGATCTCATCGATATATACGATACCGTACTGGGCACGTTCCACATCGTAGTCCGCCGCCTGGATCAGCTTCAACAGAATATTCTCTACATCTTCGCCTACATAACCGGCCTCAGTCAATGTAGTGGCATCTGCGATAGCAAACGGTACATTGATGATCTTCGCCAGTGTCTGCGCCAGGTAAGTCTTACCGGAACCGGTAGGTCCTACCATGATGATATTACTCTTCTGCAGCTCCACATCATTCAGATCCTTGGGAGCCGTTACTCTCTTGTAATGATTGTACACCGCAACGGAGAGGACCTTTTTCGCCTCCTCCTGTCCGATGACATATTCATCCAGGAAGTTCTTGATCTCCTTCGGTTTCAGAAGGTTGATATCCGGAGTCGCGGTCTCTTCCACTTCTTCGTCTTCCAGTTCCTCCTCCAGGATGTCAGCGCAGATATCTACGCACTCATCACAGATATATACCCCGGCAGGTCCTGCGATCAGCTTGCGGACCTGGCTCTGGGTCTTGTTACAAAATGAACATCTGATGTCATTTCCGGAATTTTTTCCTGCCATTACTACTATACTCCTGTTATTTTATCTCCTTCCGAAGACGCCGCTTTTGCGTCGTAGGAAACGCGAGCCAAATTTCAGATTTGGCTCTGCGATAAAAACTACTTTGTGCCGTATGCGGCACAAATAGCTGTGTAAAAAATATGCTATCAAGCATATTTTTTACACTATGCCTCGTGGAAGGTGATCACCTTATCGATCAGCCCGTATTCACAAGCTTCCTCGGCGCTCTTCCAGTTATCTCTCTCGGTGTCTGCGCAGATGGTCTCATAATCCTTGCCGGTGTTCTCAGCCAGCATACGGTTCAACTTCTCCTTGGTGCGGAGGATATGCTTTGCTGCGATCTCAATCTCGGTGGCCTGGCCCTGGGTACCGCCCAGAGGCTGATGGATCATGATCTCTGCATTGGGCAGTGCAAAACGCTTGCCCTTGGCACCACCTGCTAAAAGGAATGCTCCCATGCTGGCTGCCATACCGATACATACGGTGGATACATCACACTTGATGTATTTCATAGTATCGTAGATTGCCATGCCTGCGGTAACACTGCCGCCCGGGCTGTTGATATACAGATGGATATCCTTATCGGGATCCTCCGCTTCCAGGAACAGTAACTGTGCCACAATGATGCTGGCGGAAGTCTCATTCACTTCCTCACCCAGGAAAATGATCCTGTCCTTCAACAATCTGGAATAAATATCGTAAGACCGCTCACCTTTGCTGGTCTGTTCAATGACATAAGGTACTAAACTCATATTCTAAAACCTCCATTGCTTCTGATTAATACTACTATCGTATCCTACTTAGTAAGCTTTTTCAACGAGATTCCGAAGATTTAATAAAAATTTAGGAACTTTTAAATCTGAAAAAGAAAGCGGACCTGGCAGTCCGCTTTCTCTTCGTATCGTATCTTAAAGCACAGATTATGCTTCTTCCGGCTTCTCTTCTGCTGCCTTTTCCTTCTTGGTGGTCTTCTTGGCTGCAGCCTTTGCTTCCTTAGCGTTGTCTACGATGAAGTCAGCTGCCTTTCTTACGCAGATATCTTCCTTCACCTGCTTAGCACCCTGCTCACCCAGGAGTTCTCTTACCTTATCAACTTCCATCTGGTAAGATTCTGCGATGCTCTTGATCTCAGCTTCGAAATCTTCCTCAGTAGCTTCCATCTTCTCAGCTGCTGCTACAGCTTCCAGAACCAGACGGGACTGGATTCTCTTCAGCGCTTCGGGCTTCAGCTGCTCCATCATGGTCTGAGCGGTCAGACCGGTGAACTGCATATACTGCTCCAAAGAAAGACCCTGTGCCTGAATTCTCTGTGCAAAGTTCTCTAACAGCTGTCTCTGCTGGGTCTCGAGCATTGCATCGGGAATCTCCATCTTGGCATCTGCGATCACTGCATCCAGAACTGCCTCTTCCTTGGCAATCTTAGCTTCTTCTTCCTTCTTGGAAGTCAGCTTCTTCTGTACATCCTCTCTATACTCAGCCATAGTATCGAAATCAGATACTTCACTTGCGAACTCGTCATCCAGATCAGGAAGCTGCTTCTCCTTGATCTCCTTAACGGTGCACTTGAATACTGCGGGTTTGCCAGCCAGCTCAGCTGCATGATAGTCCTCAGGGAAGGTTACATTTACTTCGGTCTCTTTATTTAATTCAGCACCGATCAGTCCCTCTTCAAATCCGGGGATGAAAGAGCCGGAACCGATGGTCAGGGAATGATTTTCACCCTTGCCGCCCTCAAATGCAACACCGTCTACAAAACCTTCGAAATCGATAACGGTCATATCGCCGTCCTTAACAGCACGGTCTTCTACATTGATGGTTCTCGCATTGCTCTCGCGCTCTCTGTTGATCTCAGCGTCAACCTCTTCATCGGTCACCTTAACTTCGATCTTGTCAACCTTCACACCCTTGTACTTGCCAAGAGTCACTTCGGGCTTCAGAGCAACCTCTGCGGTGAAGATGAAAGGCTTGCCAGCCTCTAACTGGGTCACATCGATCTTCGGAGAAGATACGATCTGCTCCTCACACTCTTCCAGAGCCTTATCGTAAGCATCGGGGATCAAAGCATTTGCTGCATCCTCATAGAATACTGACTTGCCGTACATCTGCTCGATCATCTTACGGGGAGCCTTGCCCTTACGGAAACCGGGAATGCTGATCTTGTTCTTATTCTTCTGGTAAGCACCTTCGATTGCCTTCTCCAGTTCTTCAGCAGATACTTCGATGGTCAGCTTCGCCATGTTTTTCTCTAACTTTTCAACCTGTAAACTCATTATAACATTTCCTCCTTTATACCCTTGCGGGTCTGTATCCAGTCGCAATCATTTTGAAATTATAGCATAAGTCAGAGGAATTGACAACACTTTTATTTCAGGGTTTTCTGCGTATCCGGGGCATAGAGGCACTTGGAACTGACTCCTGGGATCATTCCCAGCTTCCCGGACAGAGCACTGACCTTTTCCTGTGGGGCATCCATGACCACACTGATGATACTCATCTGCTTCTCATGATAAGGTATCCCCATTCTTCCGATAATATATTCTCCGTATTCATGCAAAAGTCCGTTGATCCGGCCTGCTGCCTCCTGATCCTCCACGATAATGCCTACCAGCGTCACTCTTGTGTTTTCCGTGTCCTTTCCCATAATCCTTCTCCCTTCTGAACGTCCTCCGGCATATTCTCCCACGGTCTGATATGCGTGGCGATCATGATGATGCGTCCATTTGCATGTGTGCGGATGTATTCATATGCTTTCTCCCGGTTCTCTTCATCCAGCCCTGTGAAAGGCTCGTCCAGCAGAACACACTGTGCTCCTGCTTCCATTGCCCGCACCAGTGACACTCTCCGCTTCATGCCGCCGGACAATTCATGACAGGGCTGACCCAGTGCTTCCTCCGGCAGTAACCACGTAAGTGCCTTCCGCGCTTCCTTCGCATCTCCCATGACCATTTCCAGATTCTTCACCGCACTGTATTCTTCGCAGAGTCTGTCCTCCTGAAACTGCACGGAAAAAGCATCGATTCCCGACACTTCTCCCTCTTCCGGCCGTTCCAGCCCGCACAAGCACCTAAAAAAAGTCGTCTTGCCGCTGCCCGATGGTGTATCCAGAAAGTAAGGTTCTCCTCCGTGGAATTCCTGTTCCACATGCCGGAAGATCCAACGGTCATGATAACATTTTCCAAAATCTGCCACACATAAAGTGCGACGTTCTCTGCTGACATTTTTCTGCGGCATTGCCGGTCTCTTGCAGGCAGGCTCCCACCGGAAAAAATATTCCACACAACCGAAGACTATTTTCTCAAACAATACACTAAGCACAATGATCACTGCCGTCCAGGCAAACAGATCCGCCGTATCGAGGTAAATCTTCGCCAGATACAGTGCTCCGCCGATGGAATGCAACGGCGTACCGATCACTTCCGCTGCCACTCCGGATTTCCAGCTCATTCCCAGGGATAATTGAAATGCGCTGAGCAGGAATGGCTTTAATGCCGGACGGTAAATATAGAAAAAGCGGGTGGCAAACGGCAGACGAAACACTTCTGCCATCTCTATCAGTTCTGCGTCCGCACTTTTTAAGCCTTCCAGTGTGTTCAGATAAATATTCGGAAACACCACGAAAAAGCAGACCGCCACCGCCAGCGGGGAAGCTCCCCACCAGATCAGTAAAAGCACCGCAAATACTGCAACCGGCACTGCCTTGCAGAATACCATGAACGGGCGCAGGATTTCCTCTGCCAGACGGTATCTGTAGCTTACCGCCGCTAACAACAGTCCCAAAACCGCTCCCAGCAAAAAGCCTGCTGCAATCCGCCACAGCGAGCCAAGGGCGCTACGCCAGAATTCCACCTGCCCCGCGAGAACGATAATCGCCCGCAATGCCTGCAGGGGTGTCACCACCAGCAGGAAATTATCCACACACACTGCCGTGATCTGCCATACCCCCAGCCAGAAGAGCAGGATCATAAATTTTTTAATGTATTTTTTGTCCTTATTCTGCATCATAATAGAAATCAGATTCCGGAAGTCCGCCGCCGATAGACAGAGAATCCTGGTGGAACAGTACGTCAAGGTATCCGGACAGTGCCTGCTTCATGTCTGCCTTATCCATATAAGTAATGTTGCATCCTGGGATTGCTTTCTGTGCAATGGGCTCCTTTGCCACGATCTGTGCTTCCACTGCCAGCGCAGCACCGGTGGTGGGATCTGCATTGATGGCTTCGGCACTTGCCTTATGTTCTTCCATAAAAGATTTCACTGCATCCTCATGTTCTTCCAGGAATTCCTTGCGTACCACCGTGACACCTGTGACCATGCTGCTGCCGCTTACACCCTGTATCTTATTCCACTCTTCGTTTAAGTCAAAGATCACTTTCAGTGCATCATTCTGCATGCAGGCTGCAGTGACGAAGGGCTGGGGCAACAGTCCGATGGCTGTGGGATCCTCTGCCAGCACAGATGCCACCTCTGTTGCTTCGGATTTATATTCCAGTGTCACATCGTCCACAGACATGCCATTGGCATTCAGCAGATATTGCAATACATAGTCCGGTGTGGTTCCCTTTCCGGTTAAATAGATGGTCTTACCCTTCAGATCCGTAAAATCCGTAAGGTCATTCTCTCCGGATACCATGTACAATACCCCCATTGTATTGATGTCGATCACTTCCACACCGCCCTGTGTCTTATGATAGAGGATACTTGCCACATTGGCAGGTATCAGTGCGATATCCAGGTCACCTTTTACCATTAGTGGCAGGATCTCGTCCGCACCGGTAGCCATCTGAAACTCATAGGCATTAGAAGTCTCTCCTTTTTCTGCCTTGTCCATTAAAAATAAAAGTCCCAAAGATGTCGGGCCTTTTAAGGATGCCACACGCACTACTGTGTCATCCGCATCCGTATTTTCTGCTGTAGCTTCTGTACTTTCCATTACGGCTTCCGTACTCTCTGCAGTCTGTGTACTCTCTGTCATCAGACTTTCTGCTGCACTCCCGCTGTTTCTTGTCTGTCCACATCCGGTAAGACCGCTGCATAACAGTCCAAGCGTCAGTACCAACGCCAGCGTTTTTGTGATTCCTGTTTTCTTTTTCATTGTTTTGTCGCCTTTCTCTTCTCAGCCCCGTGCTTCGGAGTCAGTCATTTCTGTGGGATTCCGGTCAGTGGATCCGATGCCGCGCTTTCCAGTCTCCGTTTGTTCTGTTGCTTTTTGATTATAACATAAAATGAAAAACTTACCAGCATGAAAAAACAGCCGGTGCTCATACTAATACCAAGATAAGTGATCACAAACAACGCTTATCTGAAACACAAAAACAATTCCAAACGGAGGTGAACGAAATGGCAAGTAAAACCAATAGAGTAGAAGTTCCCGCGGCTAAGGCAGCAATGGACCGTTTCAAGACTGAGGTTGCATCTGAGCTGGGTGTTAATCTGAAAGAGGGTTACAACGGCGACCTTACTTCTAAGGAAGCAGGAAGCATCGGCGGCGAAATGGTTCGTCGTATGATCAAGAAGCAGGAAGAGCAGATGAAATAAGCTCTGCCGGAATCCTCGGAATCGACAGGAACAAAAAAGAAGCTGTACAGAGAATCCCTCTGTACAGCTTCTTAACTGTGTTCATCTTATTTATTATTCACCGAAGACTGCTCTGTAATCTGCCTGGAACTTGGCAATACCGGCATCAGTCAGAGGATGTTTTACCATCTGCTCTATAACCGCGTAGGGAACGGTTGCAATGTCAGCACCGGCCAGAGCGCAGTCGGTCACATGAATGGGATTACGCACGCTTGCTGCGATGATCTGGGTATCCAGGTCGGTTACCGCGAAAATATCAGCGATATCACGGATCAGGTCTACCCCTCTCGTGCTGATGTCATCCAGTCTTCCCAGGAAAGGAGATACATAAGTTGCGCCGGCGCGTGCAGCCAACAACGCCTGGTTTGCTGAAAAGATCAGTGTTACATTGGTCTTTATCCCTTCGGAGCTTAATACTTTACATGCCTTCAGACCTTCTACCGTCATAGGAATCTTGACTACCATATTGGGATGGATGGCTGCGATCTCTCTGCCTTCCTTGATCATGCCTTCCGCATCTACGGTGGTTGCTTTCACCTCACCACTGATGGGTCCATCTACGATGGATGCAATCTCTTTGATCACTTCTACAAAATCTCTGCCCTCTTTGGCGATCAGAGAGGGATTGGTCGTTACTCCGCAAATAACCCCCATGTCATTTGCTTTCTTAATGTCTTCTACTTTTGCAGTGTCAATAAAAAAACGCATAACTCTTCTCCTTTTTGCTATGTAAATTTAATTGGTCCGGTCCCGAAAGTGATCTGTGACCTCTAGTTACAGTATACTCATTCCGTCTGGAAACAGCAAGTAGTTTTTTATAAATTTTATTGATTGTGTTCGAGCACGGTGCGTACAACTACGGGCAGTACAACTTACGGATATAATAAAAATCAGACTCTTTGAATACCTGTCTGCGCACCCTCCCGGATGCATTCATCACGGAGAGCAGACGACGGAAGGTTTTCATATCCGGAATACGTCTCTGTCGCTCTGTATGAGTCGCCATCCGGCTTATTCTGCGAAGCCATTTTTCCTGTTTGTTGTGTTTCCCGTTTTTCTCTCCCAGCATGACCTCCAACAATTTTCCCATGGCATACACATCGCTTTCCTCCCCGGGTATCTCCCCCTGTCGGAACTGTTCCGGCGCACTGTAGGAATAATTGCCTGCTCCCGACCATTTTTCTTCTCTGTTCCACAGGCATCCCAGATCCAGGATCCCCACTCTGCCGTTGACACGGATCCGGATATTTTCCGGCTTCAGATCCCGGTAGAGAAATGGATGCTGCCGCTCATGAAGATATTGTATGCCTTCCGCGATCTGATCCGTGATCCACGCAGCATGTCCGGGAGTAAGTCTGCCTCTTCTCTCCAGCATTTTCCGCAGATCCATGCCATCCCAGAATTCCATGATAAGATAGCCCTTTCCTCCTTCCGTCCAATGTTCCACATACCCGGGGAATAACGGATGTCTGATCTCCTGCCAGTTCTCACATTCCCTCTGCCATTGTTCTGTGACATCGGACACTCTGCAGGCCCGGAATTCTCCGCTACTGTCTGTCACACGATAGACTTGGGAAAAGCTGCCTTCTCCCACCGGTACGGGACTGTGATATCCATGCCAGGCCAAAATCCTCTCCATTTCTATTCCGTTTGTACCGTTTCGTTGCTCTGTTTCCCTTTGCTCCATATAGCTTCTCCCTTTACCGGCAGAATCCATACCGCTCCCATATGTCTTCCGCCCCACTGCTCTGCCTTCCGACCCAGCTCTGCCAGCCGTCTCTCTGCCCGCTCCGCTCTGTCCGACAGTAGATCGGTCCCCACGCTTTCCGGTCTCAGGCAGCCTGCCAGTTCCTCTTCACAGTAATTCAGGAATCCATGATCCGTCAGCAAAATTGCTGTTCCTGCTTCGACTTCCCCCACCATGCATTGATCCTTCCAGACTTTCCATCCGGTTCTCCCAAACCTCTTGAAAAATCCGCAGAGATTCATCCTGCCGTGGTCAAACAGAAGCACTCTGCTGTCCACACACAGTACTCCCGCATAATTGCTGTTTTTGTCCACTGCCGCAAGCTGTTTCGACCATTTTTCTCTTATCCTTTCTTCCGTGTACGATTTCCAGATATCCCTCCCCTGCAATTCCTCTTCTATTTTGTTCTGCAGATTCATCAGCAGTTCCCTGTTGTCGGAAATACAGGCATATACCACAGAGGCTTTCCTGCGACGGTATTTTCGTTGTTGCAATGACAGAAATATATTTGGGACCATCTCCTTTTGCCAATAGCAGGCCGTAACATGCTCCATACGCACTTCTCCCTTCTATCCTATCTATCCTAAACACAGATACATATATTCTTTTCATTCTTCAGGGTTTATTTGCCGACCGGCATGAAAATGATATCAGAATCGCGTCTTCCGCGAACGTAAAAAGAGCATACCATGCGGTATGCTCTTTGTCAACGGATAATAAGATATCCCGAATACTCTATCCGAAAATATTTACCAGATCGTTAAATAACAGGAACACCATCAGCACCATAAAAAACACGAGTCCGATGAAGTGTACCATGCCCTCTTTTTCCGGGGGCACCGGTTTGTGCGTAATGGCTTCCCAGATCAGGAATACCAGTCTGCCGCCGTCCAATGCAGGAATCGGCAGGAGATTCAGGATCCCCAGATTCACCGTAAGCATCAGGGTGATATTCAACATATTCACCAGTACATTCTGCCAGCCGTAGTCTTTTGTACTTTCGTAGGTTTTTCCCACGACGTTCACGGCAATCCCGACCGGTCCTGCCACATCCTGTCTGGATACCTGCCCCTGCACCAGCATCGCCAGGCTCTTCCAGGTCATCGTCACACAATAACGCATCTCATACCAGGAGTAACGGAAGCAGTCCAGTCCGGACAGCTGTACAAAATCCGCGTTACTGATGCCGATCATATAACGTCCTGCACTCTCATCATACTTAGGAGTCAGGGTTGTAGTTCCTTTTACTCCGTCACGCTCATACTGTACCGTGACATTCCCGCCCCGGTAGGTCAGCGTAAACAGCTGTATTTCTTCATACAGATGAATCTTACTGCCATTCAGAGAGAGAATTCTGTCTCCGGGCTGCAGTCCGGCTTCCTGCGCCGCACCGCCATCCACGATCTCCGTCGCCACGGGATCACGGATCACGATCAGATTCACCATAATAAAAGCAATGATAAATCCAAGGATGAAATTAAATACCGGTCCCGCCAGGACAGTGGAGATCCGCGCCCATACATTGGCATTTAAAAACGATCCGCTGTGGTCTTCCCCGTCTTCTTTTTCATTCAGTCCATCTTCGCCTTCAAACATACAGGCTCCACCGATGGGAAGCAGCTTCAGAGAATATTTGGTGTCTCCTTTTTGGAAGGAAAACAGATTCGGACCCATGCCCACGGAAAATTCTATCACATGAATCCCATTGGCTTTCGCCAGCAGAAAATGTCCGAATTCATGTGAGATGACCACCACCCCGAAGATCAATACAAACAAGATCAATGTAACCATTTATTGCCTCTCATATCATGCTTCTATTTTAGGATCAGAATCCCTTGCCGTCGATATAACTGTAAACAGATGCTTCTGTCTCCAGGATTTCCTCCACATTCGGGTTCTCGATCACCTTATGCTGCTCCATGGCTTCCTGAATCAACTCCGGGATCTGAAGATAAGCGATCTTGCGATCTAAGAACAGTCCTACTGCTTTCTCGTTGGCTGCGTTGTACACCGTAGGCATACTGCCGCCGATGCGTTGTGCATCATAAGCAAGCTTCAATCCGTAGAACGTCTCCATATCCGGCTTCTCGAATGTCACCTGTGCCAGTTCATAGAAATCCAGCCGTCTGCCCGGCATCGGACGACGATCCGGATAGAACAGCGCATACTGGATCGGGAGTTTCATATCCGGAGTTCCCAGCTGTGCAATTACCGCACCGTCCACATATTGTACGGCGGAATGAATAATACTTTGGGGATGCACAATGACCTGGATCTGATCCAGATCCACACCAAACAGCCATTTTGCTTCCATGACTTCCAGTCCTTTATTTACCAGCGTGGAAGAATCTATCGTAATCTTCCGTCCCATGGACCAGTTAGGATGCTTTAATGCATCCTCCACCTGAATATTCTGCAGCTGTTCTCTTGTCTTTCCTCGGAAGGGTCCACCGGATGCAGTCAGCAGAATTTTCTCGATCCTGCCCTTCGGTTCTCCGTTCAGTGACTGGAAAATAGCACTGTGTTCACTGTCCACCGGCAGGATCTTCACACCCATCTTAGCCGCCAACGGCATAATGATGTGTCCGGCAGTCACCAGAGTCTCTTTATTTGCAAGAGCAATATCCTTTCCTGCCTCAATGGCCGCGATCGTAGGTCTGATACCAATCATGCCCACAATGGCCGTCACTAATACCTGTGCTTCGGGCATCACTGCGATCTCCAGCAGTCCGTCCATTCCGGTCACGACCTTCACAGGAAGATCCGCAACACGGCTGCGCAGATCCGCTGCCGCCTCCTCGCTCCACATACCTGCGATCAACGGATGGAATTCTCGGATCTGCTGCTCCATCTGTTCTACACTTTTTCCTGCTGCCAGTGCTACCACCTGCAGCTCCGGATTATTCCTCACGACTTCCAGAGTCTGGGTTCCGATCGAACCGGTAGACCCCAGAATTGCTATCTTTTTCATGTATTTTCGCTCCTCTATCTGAGTCCCATCAGCAAAATGGTAAGGAAATAGGTCATCGGTGCTGTCACCGTCATACTGTCAAAACGATCCATAATCCCACCATGTCCGGGAATCAGTTTCCCATAATCTTTAATATTATGGTTCCTCTTGATGGCAGAGGCCGCCAGATCTCCCACCATGCTCATCACTGCACCTGCGGCGCAGATAAAGGCAATGATCCATGTAATTGTCCGATCCGGGAATGCCGTCTCAACAAAAAAATGTGCATACAGTCCACCGATCAGTGCTGCCCCGACGACACCGCCGATACAACCTTCCAAGGACTTATGAGGACTTAATTCCGGGAAAATATGCTTCTTCCCGATCAGCTTTCCGACGACATAGGCACAAGTATCGCATCCCCAGGAACTGATCAGGATCAGCCATACCAGATAGATTCCGGTCTCACACTCGCGGGTGAGATAGACAAAGGACAACAGCACCGGTGCATACAGGAAGGAAAATACCGCTGCCATGACCTGACTTGCCTCGTATTTCGGAAACAATGCCACATAACAGAACATTTCTGCCATGAACAGGCCCACGATACACATGAGCAGTAATGTATGATCCCTGGTAAAAAACAGTGTTGCGTAATATGCCGTCACGCCCACAAAGCCGATCCACTCCAGTGCATTAAATTTTTTCTCATTCGTTGCACATCTTAATGCCTTGGTAAGCTCTCTGTATGCAATCAGAGAAATAAGCCACAGCGGCACTGCTAAAAATATATTGCCGAAGCTGAACGTAGCCAATGCAATGACAAGCAATACAATGCCACTGAGCAAACGGGTCCAAAACATAAGCTATTCCTCCTTCAGGCCGCCATATCTTCTGTCTCTATGATTATATGCTTCCACAGCCTTCATCAATTCTTCTTTTGTAAAATCCGGCCAGGGAACCGGAGTAAAGTAAAATTCCGTATAAGCCAGCTGCCACAGCAGGAAATTAGAGATTCTCTGCTCATTGCAGGTACGGATCAACAGATCCGGATCCGGTATCCCAGCGGTATCCAGATAATCTTCCAGCATATCCGCCGTGATGGTTTCCGGTGATACTTCCCCGCTTTGTACCTTTGCGGACAGTTTTTTCACCGCACGGATGATCTCATCCCTGCCACCGTAGTTGATGGCAATCTGGAAATGCAGACCGTCATTGTTCTTCGTAGCTTCTTCCAATTCCGCGATGCGGGTCTGAATGTCCTGATCCAGTCTGGTCTTATCTCCCAGAACTCTGACGCACATACGATTTTTTTCGGCAGTCTTCAGACAGGTTTTCATATAATTGCGCAACAATTTCATCAGCGCATCCACTTCGTCCTGCGGCCGGTTCCAGTTCTCTGTGGAAAAAGCATATACCGTGAGATACTGAATCCCCATACGGTACGCCTCCTCACAGATCACTTCTACCGTTTTGGCCCCCTGCACATGACCGTAGTTGCGGGGCATTCCTTTTGCCTTGGCCCAACGGCCGTTACCGTCCAGAATAATCGCTACATGGTTCGGAATTTTCAAATTTTCTTCCATAATTTCAAACCTTCTTAAATCCTTAAACTGTCATGATTTCCTTGGACTTGCTGTCGATCAGGGCATCAATATCTTTTACATATTTGTCGGTAAGCTTCTGAAGCTCCTCCTCCAGACCTTTGATCTCGTCCTCAGACACTTCTGTCTTTGCCAGCTTCTTGAAAGCATCGTTACCGTCTCTTCTGATGTTACGGATGGCTACTTTGCCTTCTTCCCCCTTCTTCTTTACTTCCTTGACCAAGTCTTTTCTGCGCTCCTCGGTAAGCTCCGGGAATACGAGACGGATCACGCTACCATCATTGGAAGGATTGATACCGATATCGGAGGTCATGATCGCTTTTTCGATCTCCTTGATCAGAGACTTCTCCCAGGGAGCGATCTGGATGATACGTGCCTCGGGAACAGTTACGTTACCTACCTGCTGAATAGGGGTGGGAGTTCCGTAGTAGTCTACTCTCAGCTTATCCAGTACGTGAGGGTTCGCACGCCCCGCACGAATGGCAGCGAAATCTGCCTCTAAGAATTCAAATGCCTTCTGCATTTTATCACTATATACCTGTACTCTTGCGTCCATAATTTCCTCTCTTCTGCGCTCTGCGCCTTTCTATTATTTTGATTTTATACAGTTACTTTCGTTCCGTTGAACTTACCCTTCAGGGTATTCACAATGCTGTTTTCCTCGTTCAGGCCGAATACCCACATGGGCATCTTGTTATCTCTGGCCAGAATGGATGCGGTCATATCCACTACCTGAAGGTTCTTCGCAATGACTTCATCAATGGATACTTCATCGTATTTTTTCGCCGTAGGATCCTTGGCGGGATCTGCATTGTATACACCGTCGATTGCCTTTGCCAGCAGAATTACATCTGCCTCTACCTCAATGGCACGCAGGACAACTCCGGTATCGGTGGAAAAATAGGGATGTCCCGTACCACCTGCGAAGAACACTACCATGCCCTTTGCAAAATATTTGTTGGCTCTGTCCTTAGAGAACAACTTGGTAAAGGAGCCGCACTCGAACGGCGTCAGGATATTGGTCATCATGCCTACCGAGCGAAAAATCTCCGAGACATAAATACAGTTCATGATCGTGGCCAGCATACCGATCTGGTCAGCCTTTGTTCGGTCGATATTCTCACTGGAACGTCCTCTCCAGAAATTACCGCCGCCGATGACAATACCGACCTGGATGCCGTCATCTACCAGTTCCTTTACCTGCAGTGCCACCTTTCTGACGGTCTCCTCGTCGAATCCGGTCTTTTTCTCTCCTGCCAGTGCTTCACCACTGAGTTTCAGTAATATTCTCTTCATGATCGTATGCTCCTTATTTTGTTTTCTTTTTCTCAGGCTTATAATCGTCGAAGAAAGAAGTCGGGCTGACTTCCGCATAGCACTGTGAGCACATACCTTCGATCACCGCACCATTGTTGATCTGTACGGACTTAGACTTAATATTGCCCATTACGATAGCGGAAGAATCCAAAATGACAGGTCCCTGTACATCGATGTCACCTTTTACTGCACCTGCGATGGCTGCACTGGTAGCGGTAATGTTGCCGATGACAACAGTGCTTGCTCCGATCTTCACGGAGCCCTCGCTCATGATCTCGCCGTTGATCTTCGCGCCTTCTGCAAAAATCTCAGCTGCCTTGGAATTACCATTGATATATCCGGTAATGTTCAGTTTGCCCAGAATATCAATGTTTCCATTAATTGTGCCTACCAGATCCATAGATCCTTCGGAACTTACATCTCCGGTGATCACCATGCCGGCAGTAATAATTGCGTTTTCATCTGATGCGGTCTTTACGTCCATTCTCTTCTCTGCTCCTTTGTTTTCCTCTCTATGTTCCTGTTCCAGAACACTTCCTACGGTCATATCGTTCTGAAGCACATGATCCAGATCCAGCGCTGCTTCTTCCGCAGACTGTTCCGGTGTCTCTTCTGCTTCCTCCACAGGCTTTTCTTCTGCATTTGCCTGCGGGATCTCAATAGAATCCAGATTCTTCAGCATCTCTTCCAACGCTGCATTATCCTTTGTTGCATCTGTGGGCTGCTCTGTCTGCACTTTTTCTGTCGTTTCCGGCATATTCTTAACCGGTTGCTCTTTAGTCTCTGCGACGTCTCCCTGATTCAGATCTTCTTCCGGCATCAGTTCATTCACCGCCTGTGACAGATCTTCCTTCAAATCTGAGAAAAATCCCATGATTATGTACCTCCGTTTATCTCTTGTTCTATTATAAATATTTTCTATAATATAATGCAATTCTCCGGTTCCCTGAACTTTCAAAATTGCAATTATTCCACATGATGTACCGGCCTGGTATTCTCCGTGATCGGCAAGATCACCGTATCCGGTCTGGCCAGAATATTTTCTATGATATCCGGTAATGCTTCCACCGTAGTCGGTTTCTCCGCAGAGTCATGCAGCAATATGATCGATGTATCTCTGGTATCGATATCCTCTGTACAATTCTCCAACAGGGTATCGATAGACAGATTACTGCTTCCGCCATCTCCGGAGGACACATTCCAGTCAAAATATTCCACGCCCTGACTGTCCAGATAATCAATAAATTCATGCATATCAATATTGCTGACCGTATTGGAGCTGCCCCCAGGAAAACGATAATAGACGCTTTCCACACCGGTCGCCTGGTAGATGTCGTCTCTGATCCGTGCGAAATCTTCTGTGAAACTATCCAGCGATTCATAGAGTTCTTTATACTTGTGGCTGTAAGAATGCATTCCCAGGGTATGACCATCCTCCACGATCCGCTGCAAAGCCGCCTCCGCTTCAGAGCCATCCTTTCCCACCACAAAAAAAGTAGCTTTCACATGATACCGGTCCAAAATATCCAGTATCTCATCGGTATAAATACTGGGACCGTCATCAAATGTCAGATAAACCTTGTGAATCATCTCCTGTCCCGGATCACTCTCCGGCGTATGCTCCGACACTTCACCGGAAGTTACTTCTTCCTGTGTTTGGACACCTTGCTGTATTGCAGTCTCTGACTGTAGCTGCTGCAACAGGGTCTGCCGTTCCCGGTCCCTGGCATCCAGTTCCTCCAGGCGCTGTTCCAGATCCCGCAAAGTCCCATTGATCGCATGCAGTCTGCAGATCAGATAGACACAGCACAGGATGGGAATCAACAGTCCTACGATCACAATGCCTATGATCATCTTCTTCAACCGCTGTACTCTTCTCCGCCGATCATCCGGCGCTGTCTGTTGGAGTTCTCTTGCCATAAATATTTCTACGTCTCTCTTCCTATTTCGAAATCTTTCCTTCCATCAGACAAGACTTCTGTAACAGTATAGCATATTCCACTTTTTTGGGAAAGAGATTTATGTAAAACTTTAAAAGCCGCGGCGGATATTCCTATCCCCGCAGCTTTTACCTCTATATTTCGATATTCCGTAATGATATTCCCCTCTGTGAATGAGTATTTCCTGTATGCCCGGGTTTTCTACCCTATTTCCTGCATTTTTCGCTCCGGATAATGCCCCATAATGAAATGTTGGAAAAAGAGCGCCGGAAGGTGATGGCTCCGAAACCGATACCATATCTCCTCCGGTACATTATCGAACTGGCAGATCTGACCGTCACTTGCGAACTCCATCTCCAGCACCTGTCGTTGTGCATCGTACCCTGCGGATCTGATCATCGGATTAGCCAATATGTACCTTCTCATTGTCTTTTGTTCTCGCTTTCTGTTTCTGCTTTTGTCATCCCTGACAGAAATGTCCTTTACTATAATGCGTTCAGCTATATCTTTTCCCTGAAAGAGTTCCCCCTTTATACTTTCACGTTAAGATTTTGTCCCACCCACTATGACAATCGCAGATTATTTTATTTTTCCCTTCGTTTTACCCTTATGCAGGTCTTAGCATACTTTCTGAATACGTGTGCTGTATCCCACGCCCTCTATTACGGCCTGCAGATAACGTTTTTTCTACTGTCCGCAGCCCATACAATATTTAGTTTTGATCCAGTGTAGCAATATAAAAGTTTCGTTTATTGATAGTTAGTAGGTAAACTTAAATGCTCCCGTGTCGTTCACGGCTTCTTCGTAGCCGTCTAAATCCGCATAATGTGTGCAGATGACACGATATGTTCTGTCCTTAATGGCGTCCGCATATTTTAAATCTGCCGCAAAAATTGCTGAGTCATAAGATTCTGCACCATCTGAAGTCAGTACCGTTTTCCAGCCATACCACATCTTCTGCTGTACCTTAATATCTTTTACACCTATAACCTTGGCAGCTCCTATACAGGATGTAGTAAAGGTCATACATAACCCCTCGTCCATTTTAAATGCCATAATGATTTCGCAATCAAACATCGTTGTTATAGGCCGCACATCCGAAATACTATATTCCGGGCTCATGTTTGTTACAGTTACTTTCATAGTGGTATCCTCATTGAGATACGCTTCCTCTGCATGTGCTTCCTGTGCCGGCACGCTAAAAGCAAAAATCAGTGCCAATACCAAAGCAACTATTCTTCCACTCTTTTGTTTTCTTTTTCTCACTCGCGTTTTCCTTTCCTTCATAAGATTTTTTGCTACACTTTTAGAGTTTCAAACTGTCCCTCTATATAGTACATGTGATTTCTTCTTCAAATATTACAAAAAACTTTAACTTTTTTGAAAAAAGTTGATTGCATTAGTAACTTCTACTGCCACGCTTCAGAAAAAGAATTGCACGACTAACTTCTGCTTTGCCCTGTTTCTCTCCATTTTCAGGTTGTTTTTCATCCCTTTCTGACCTATAATAATTAAAAATGAATGGATTTTAGGGTACACTAAAGGAAGCCTCCAAAAGTCTTTTGCACGAGTAACTTCTGGTTGCCATCAACTGTTTATTCTTTTCTGTATCCTCCTGCCTGTTTTATTTATTTCAATAGTTCAGGCTTCAGACAGATTTCATCGGGTGGGATGATCTCCAGTCCAAGCTTTTCCATTGCATTTTTGTCAAATGACTTCAGGGCCTTCTTCATGGGTGTCGAACCATGAAGTTTAGGCCTTGTTGTATTATTGATGTGATTTACCATACGTAACACCTGCTCCTGGTTCAATCCATCAAACGAACTTCCCTTTGGCAGTACATATCTTATGTACTCATGATTCTTTTCCAGTTCTCCCTTTTGCTCGGAATGTCTCGATTCACAATAAAACACTCTGGTACGCTTCTTTCCGTCATGTCCTTTTTCAAACAACTCCGGATCTGCAAACTCACATCCATTATCTGTCAGTATTACAGGAAACAGTTCCCGAAACATTTCACTTCCCAACGTCTCTTCCAACCAGTCAAAAGTAGCTACGGTACTCTTCATTTCTTTGGTTTCAATCAGAAATGCCAGCATCAGATTGTTTTCCGGCCATAACAGCGTATGAAGTAATTTCCCGCCTTTATTTCCTTCCACTGTGTCCATCTGTACCACTCGTATTCCTTCGTTTTTCGCAATAAAGTCAAGATAGTCTGAATAATGATGTCCTTCTTTTTTACGATAGCTGATTTTTGGAGTTGGAACGCTTCTCACTCTTTTTCGATATCTTACCGTTCTCCGCATATCCAGATTTCTTGCGGTCAGATAGCCGGCACTGATATACTTATAAAGTGTTCGTTCCCCACAGGGAATCTCTTCTGCATGATGCGCCAGGATATGTGCCAGGGGATGTCCTTTCCTGATCAGCGGGCTCACAAGACTGTCCAATGCTGCCAGTTCATCTCTGGTCATGTCTATTCCCTGTCTGGATTTCCTAAGCGTTTCACAGTACTCCTTATGGGCATAATCAGCGTTATACAGGTACTTATCAAACAGACAGCTGATGGTTATGATACCGATGCCTGCGTATTTCCTTGGAAACCGTATCAGGTGAACAGCCTATAATGTATGCAATCTCTTTAAAGGTACGATGTTCTTTCAGTCCCTTCTGAATTTCGTGCCTGTCATCCCAAGTTAAATGTGTCCCCTTTTTCCTTTCTTCTTTCGGCATAGGACCTCCTTCTGCAGGAGGATACCTATTCAGTATACCATTGCATGACTAACTTATGGTTTCTATACCCAAATCAGATTTTTAAAATTCATTCAACGTTTTTTGAAAAAAAGTTTTGAAAAAAAGTTGAAAAAAGTTTTAAAAAAGAGATTGAGTTTTTTCACCCAACCTCTTATCACTGATTTCAATAATTATCTACTATTGTCTCCTGATATTTGACTGCAATTTCTTTCAAAAATTCCTTATCATTTATTCCGACAACTGCATATTTTTCATTTCCATAATAAAAATAAATGATATAGTTTTGATTTCCATTATCCTCCTGCTTGCTGAAAACCTCTAGATCGATACCATCATTTTCAAATTCTTCACAAAACACATAGCCTGGATAAGTTTCTCTCACACGTAATATTTCCCGTGGATACATTTTTATTTCAAAATGCAATATTTCATCCTGACCTTTATTAAAAAATACATATACCGTGTCTGATTCATCCGCTTCGGCTATCTGTATCCGCATCATGCTATATTGTCCTTCATACAAACTCATAATCTCATAAGGTATTGCAACATATTTTTTATATTTTCTCGGAACCTCATCTACACTATAATAGTTCTCTTCAGCACGTCTTATTGAATTCTCATTAACCCCTTCCGGTGATGTTATCATCGTTGTTCCCTCTTCATTCTTATCCATCCACCAGAAGAATCCGCCATGCTTCTCTGCATTTACGGCCATCTGCCAGGAACCTCCCAGCATGATAACAATCAATACAGCCGCTGCCATCGCAACAGCTCTGTGCTTCTGAAAATAATGCAGTATCTTATGCTCTTTCTTTTTCTCCGACGCATCGGCCTCTGCCAGAATTCTTTCCTCTTCTTCACGCTCTGCACAATATTTCCAAAAGTTATCCACCACTACATCCGATGACAATCTGTCTTTCTCCTCCTCAGGAGTCAGACTGTCCAGCAATTTCAATAAACTCTGAACTTCATCCGCATCAAACTCTTCATCGGAAGCTTCCATTGTATACCAATCTAATCGTTTTTGAATCTCCTGAATCAGACTTTCCTTGTCCTGTTTCTTCATTTCTGCTCTATTCCCTTCTGTATCTCATCGTCCGGCTTCGACGCCTGACCTTTATCCCTCTCTATTATATGTGTCTCTTTTTTGTCATTTCTTACAGACATTTTTTGTTTTTTGTCGAATACCTTACCGTCGTATATGACTTTTGCCACTTTCCCACGGAGTCTGTTGATTCGTACGCTCATGTTGTTCTCGGACGTATTTTCCAACTTTGCCATTTCCGGTATTTTAAACCCTCGTACAAAATACCGTGAAAAACGTTTCTTATCTTCTTTGTCCAGGTTATTCTCCAATACGATATCCAATTCTACTTTACCATATTGGTCCTTCGCCTCAATATGCTCATGCCCTTCTATAGGGATTTCACGTTGTAACTTTCTGGTCTTTTTATTAAAGTCCTGGATTTTGTATCTCGCCGTTTCAATCAGAAAACCTGTCTGATTGGGATGTTCCTTCAGCTGATCCCACTTTTTATAAGCAATATAAAGCGTCTCCTGTAATACATCCTGTGCCAGAGACTTATCCAGTATCCGGCATTTGATGAAGTCATATAAGATCGCCTGATTCTCACGAATCAATCTGGTAAACTCCTGATGGTCTGCTTCCATCTCTTCTGTCTTTTTCTTATGCATTTGTCATCGCTCCATTATGAGGTTTTATCTTCTCAAAATTTCTCTTATATAATTTACCATTCATTCCTATACTAAATATAGGCGTTTTTACGATTCGTTTAAAATTTCTATTTTGTATCTATATATTTAGCTTTTTATAAAATCACTGTCAATTATTTGTCGCCGACAAAATCCGCTAATATTTGTGCCGATTAAGTGTTGACAAACAAGGTCGCTTTTGTTAGAATAAACCACGGTGATTGCATAACAATCACGTGATGCTGCTGTGGCTCAGTCGGTAGAGCGTCGCATTGGTAGTGCGGAGGTCACGGGTCCGATTCCCGTCAGCAGCTCTTCTTTAAAAAGTATAATCTTAAAAGTTATAGGCTTTTAAGATCATTTTTTTATTTCTCTATTTAACATCTTCCAATAACTGATGAACGGAAATATCCAGCACTTCCGATATATCCAAAATCACTTCCAGTGAAAAAGGCTGGTCACAATTAGGTGCTTCGATTTTGGTAAGGTAACTAATGCTGATACAAACCATATCCGCCAATTGTTCCTGCGTAAGTCCTCTGAGCTTACGGTATTTTTTAATTGTCTGTCCTATGCTCTTATACTCTTTTGAATGTTTCTGATTCATTTTCACATCTCCTGTATCTACCCTTACAATTCTAATAGATAATGTGAAAACGGAATTTCAGTTATAATGAAAGTTTCAATGCATAAAAATATCGACTCCTTTCTCCGGATCACCGGATGAAAAGAGTCGATATGAATACTGTTTTATATTAATTGCGACGTAATATGAATTTTCCCACCAGATCATTCAATGAGAATGCCTGTGCGGATAATTCTTCACTGGTAGCCGAAGATTCTTCCGCCGATGCCGAATTCGACTGTACTACCTCGGATATCTGATTCACTCCGACTTCTGCCTGTTCCATAGCCTGAGCCTGTGCCTTGGATTCCTCGCTGAGACGTTTCGCATCTGCAGCAATCTCCTTAACTCCTGTAACGATCTGTTCCAATGAGTCGGCTGCCGCTTCCGCTGCCATATTGCCGTTCTCAATCTCCTGCAACGATCCCTCGATCAGGCTTCTGGTATCTACCGCCGACTGTGCACTCTGCTCGGCCAGTTTACGGATCTGTTCTGCCACTACTGCAAATCCTCTGCCTGCATCTCCGGCTCTGGCTGCCTCAATCGCTGCATTCAGAGACAACAGGTTCGTCTGACTCGCAATATCTTCAATGTCAGCAATAATATTCTGTATCTTTTTAGATGTTTCATTGATCCGATCCATTTCTTCCATCAATGACTTCATCTGTGTATGACCTTCGTCTGCCTGCTTTGCATAGTTCTCAGCCTTTTGTGTAGTCTTCTGAAGCTCACCGGCAGTACGTGTGACCGAATCTGTAATATTGGTGATCGTTGCTGTCAGTTCTTCCACGGAACCCGCCTGATCCGTAGCCCCCTCTGCAAGTGACTGTGCAGACTGTGCCAGATTCTCCGCTCCGGCAGATACCTGCTTGGCAGCCTCCTCTACCTGTTCCAGCGTACTGTTCATCTGTCGGTTCATCTTGCGCATTGCATTTTTCAGCGCTCCAAACTGACCAACATATTTTTCCTCAATCTTAGTTCCTATTGCATAATTGCCATCTGCCATCTGGCCCAGCAGTTCTCCTGCATCCGTAATGATCAGATTCAGATTGTCTGCCATTTCTTTCGCCACCCGGATCATGTATGCAATTTCATCCTCTGTATTGCATTCCGGGAATTCACTTACCAGGTCTCCCTGCGCGAACGACTGAAGCCGGTCTGCCAGTGCCACCATCGGTTTCTCAATATCACCCGCCATTTTTTTGCCCAGTATGATAGAACTCCAAAAAGAGGATATCACAATCACAAGGATCACGATCAACATGATAAGTTCCATATGACGCAGATTCTTTTCTGCACGATCCCCTTTTTCAACACACACATTCATCAGATTCACAAATTGTGCGTAGACATTCTCGTACTGTGTTGTCAGGTCTCCGGTATCCAGTTCCTGTGCTTTCAAATAACCATCTGCATCATCTGATACAGCCAGTTGCAGAACCTGCTCATCCAGTTCCCAATAACCATCCAGTGCTCGGAGCACTTCGTCATATGCCGTTCTGCCTTCATCAAACCGGAGCGTTCTGTCAAGCTCCTCCATGTATGTATTGAACGCTTCCTTTTTCTCAGTGTGTAGCTCTGTCTGCTTTTTAATTACCGCTTCCTCATCATAGCCGACTACCGCGCGCAATGCACTTCTGCTTTCAGAGAAAGCCGTCATAGCTTTTCCGATGTCTCCCTGTGTAAAGCCATATCTGTTCAATGCCTTTTCATACTGTGACGCTGCTATCAATAATGCCACAACACCAATCATTGCCGCAATCGCCCCGATTACAGCTGCCTTAACAAATCCCTTCGTCAGGCGTTTTTTAATTCCCTGCTGCTTTTGTTTTTTCATTCAATCCTCCCCTTGTGCTGTAAAAATAAATAATGCCACAAGCCACTTTTATATACGTATTATAACACTTTATAATCAGCTCTTCAATGGTACGATAGTAGCCAAATCCAACTCTCTCCTAAGGAAAAAGAGGATTCCGAAAAATCCCCTTAGTCACCTACTTCATCAATCCTCCGGCTCAGGTCTCCTCCGACCTTCCCGGTTCTGATATAATCATATAACTCCCACAGATTCTCCGGCACTTTCTCTGGTTCTGCAGCTCTGCATCGTACATTCGCTTTTTATCCCGCGTATACATATCCAGCCGGACCGGCTTACCACTTTATCGCCCATCGCGTTACCAAACATAAAATCATCCGAAATCGTCAGTTCCTCATATAGTTTTACCATTCGTATTCTCCTCTCACACTTCGACTGGAGAATAAACAACGGCAATACGCAGAACAAACACTCTGTCCTTCATCATCTCCTGCTCTATTGTATTTAATGGGGTAAATAAGCAGGAGTTCCTCTGAAGTCACAGATATCAACTTGCGCTGATTTAGAAATTTGAGATAGAAAAAAATCTGCTTACAAACAGGGAATAACAAAGAAATATGTAATTGTCAATGCAGCAAAATAGCCAAATCTGCGATTTGTTAATTTTTACGGAAAGAAATCGAAGAAACGGATCCCCCGACTAGTTAAAACCAAACAGCTTCTGACAGATCTTGTACCCCTCTACGGAAATCTTGCGTCCGCCTCTTCCGGGCAGGTTCATCGTTCCGCCCATGATGCCATTGCGCATCCACAGGTACAGTCTCTTATCCTTGCTCTTAAGATACTCCCACAATTCTTTCTTCTTATCCAGGTGTTCCTGAGTACCGGAGCGGATCAGCAGAACGGATGACACTGTCATAATAATTTCCAGATAGTTACGCATGTACTGATACAGGCGTCTGTTCTTGACCAACTCCTGTTTTTTTGCCACAAGATAATCGATCATCAGCTTTGTCACGCGGATCTGCTGGTCGATACGGGAGATCATGACCGTCTCGTTCACGGACTGATCCTGTCTTCCTATATAGTATCTGTAGAAATTCACATCCAGATAATACATATTTTTCACATAAGGTAACGGTTCAAACACATACAGATTGTCCACATAGAAAGTATGCTCCGGAAGCTTCAGTCCGCATTCCTGAAGCAGCTTCGTACGGAAGATCACAGAGTGCATCAGTATGTAATGTCCCTTGATAAAATGATGGCAGTCCGCCCAGGTGAACATCTTCTCTACCGGCAGAATATGACGGTACTGAATGACTTTCTTGCGACGCTCGCCTTCCTTCTCATAGACATAGTTGCTGATCAGCATGTCCAGTGCCTGACCGCCTCCTGCCAGCTCCCGCAGAGTGTCCAGGATCTTAAAATAGGCATCCTGCTTCACCCAGTCATCACTGTCCACCACCTTAAAATATAATCCGGTAGCATTGGCAATTCCGGTATTCACTGCAGAACCGTGTCCACCGTTCTCCTTGTGGATCGCGCGGACGATCGTAGGAAACTGTGCTTCATATTCATCTGCGATCTCCGCAGTGCGATCCTTAGTAGATCCGTCATCAACGATCAGAATCTCCACATCCTCCCCTCCGACTAACAGGGAGTCAATACATTTTCTCATATACTTTTCAGAATTATAACAGGGAATTGCTATGGAAAGTAATTTCATGATTGCTGTCCTTTCTTCATATTAAAACATAGTTCGAGGTATTCCAAGCTGCATGCTCAGTCCCTTCGCATAAGCTGCAAATGCAGAAGGAATGGGATATCTGTCTTGCGTCTCCCGGGGTTCAATATAGATCCAGTCCGCAGAATCCGGTCCCACCTTCTTCGGTGCGAGTTCATCGACCCGGATGAGGTATCCCTTCATATGCCATTCTCTGTGGGAGAAAATATGCTTTGCATCCTCCAACGGCTGGATCCTGAGTACCTGCAGCCCGTTCTCTGTCAGATATTCCTTCACCTCTTCCGCCGTACAGAATCCCTTCATTGACGGGAATTCATACATTCCGGCGAGCAGTCCCTTAGCCGGCCGCTTATGCAGCACCGCAAGCTCCGCATCCCGGATAATGAGGATTGTCTTCTCCTCTATGGTCCGTTCTTTTGCCTTTGCCTTATTCGGGTACTGTTGCTGTGTTCCAGCTTCGTATGCCAGACAGATCTGCCTAAGCGGACACTCCTCACAATGAGGGGCACCGTTTGGAATACACACGCAGGCTCCGATCTCCATCATTGCCTGGTTAAAATCCCCGGGTCTGTCCTTCGGTATAACCTCCCACAAGTCCTTCTCCACGGCCTTTTTCACTTTATCCTCTGAGATGCATCGATCATCCCTACGGATGCGGGCGATCACACGGAGCACATTTCCATCTACCGCCGGGTTCGGTTTTCCATAAGCTATGGAAGATACTGCTCCCGCCGTATAGCTTCCGATTCCTTTCAGTTTCAGCAATTCTTCATAAGAATCCGGCATAATTCCGGCATAATCTTCCATGATCTGAATTGCTGCTTTCTGCAGATTACGCACCCGGTTGTAATAACCAAGTCCCTCCCACAGTTTTAATAGAGTCTCCTCAGGTGCTTCCGCTAATGCTGCGATATCCGGCAGGGTATCCATAAATCTCTGAAAATAAGGCTTCACCGCTTCCACCCTGGTCTGCTGTAGCATGATCTCAGAGACCCATACGCGATAGGGTGTGGGCTGTTCTCTCCAGGGAAGAATCCTACGATTATTATCATACCATTTTAAAAGTGGTTTGGGAATTGCCCGAAGGTCACCTTTCCTAAAGATTTCCTTAACATCCGTTAAATTTTCATTGTATTTATCCATAGTGTCTACCGCAGGCGATTGCATTCAAACTTCTCCATGGTGAGCAGGCAGTTTTTCAGTTCTTCATAACGTTCCTCCGTCTCACCGTCATTTACTTCGATATCACAGGCGATTGCCATGGTCGTGATCATCTCATCGGTGATCCGGTGATGTAAGCCTGCGAGAATATTTAACTTCTGCTCATAGGAATCCGCATCCAGGAATTCTAATACCAAAGGATCCAGTGCGGGCTCCTCCTCTGCAACTTCTATATGCACTGCCGGTGCCTCCGGCTGTGCTGCTACGCCCTGCGCCCCACTCACTGCGTCAGTCTCACGGGTCTGTCTGTCCGCGTCCGCACCCTGCAGCTCAAAACGGAATCTCTGCTGTATCTCAGGGTATTTCACCTTATCCACTTCGCTCGTAAACATCGCAAGCGGTCTCGCATATGTCTTAAAATCTCCGTACATTGCCTGATAGATCACCAGCTGCTCTCCGGTCTCCGAATGCTGTGCTATCGTAACGATCTGGTACAGATTCCCTTTAAAATGCTTATATATCTCATGTGGTTTGGGAATAAATGTCATCTGTCCTTCTCCTTTCCCATTGCCTCTGCTGCGGCATATGGTAACAGTATAACCCCTATTCTGAAAAATGTCATGTCTCCCTTAAAAATCTGTCAGAAGATATTCATAAGAGATGCTGTAGCTGCCGGAAGCATTGCATGCCTGCATAAGCTCTGCGCTGAAAGCTTCACGTTCCTCTTCACTCATGTCATTGATCCTCTTATGATGGATAGTAAAGGTATAATCACATGCTCCGCTTTCATCCATCACATAAGTCAGTGTCACACCACTGTTGCAGCAGCCATTCTCATTGAGATATTGCTTCACCTTTGTAAGCAGCTGCTGTTCCTTCACCTGATTCTCAATACGCTGTGTTTCAATGCTGCTTTCGCTTTTCACCGTGCTTCCGATGCAGAATACAATGGTCAGGATCAATAATACTGTAGTAACATAAAACATAATATTGGAAATGGCTTTTCTTCTCATAATCTATACCTCTCTGTTCTTTTATCCGGATTTTTACCGGAGCTTTCATCATCCGCTCCATCCGACAGATATAGATTACCTTTTTTCAAGTACTATAAAACCACCTCAATCTAAATATCACTACAAAGCGGTTATAATTCAGCTGTTAAAATATTCTGCTCCGGCGGATTCCACAGCTGCTTTTAACCCCAGGGCAGATATTCTGACTGCACCGTTGCCCCAGATGATCATCTGCTCCAGGGCATCTGAGGTAGCTACCGTCACGCGGTATTTCTGCGGTTTTGCTCCCAGCTCATGTGTGGTGCGCTCAATATACTGGTCTGCAGTCTCCGCTTCCTTCGTATAGACCACTTCTATGTTATGATATTTCATCACAGATCCCGGATTTCCTTTCACCTTATAGGCATCATAGACCAAAATCAGCCGGCATCCCTGATATCCCTGATAGTTGCACAGGATATCCATCAGTTTGTCCCTGGCGCTGTCTAAATTGATCTGTGCCAGCTCCCGCAGCTCCGGCCATGCGAAAATAATATTATAGCCGTCCACCAACAGATATTCTTCCGGTTTTTCCTGAGGGCCTGCTTTGGTCTTCGGTGTCCGCATACTGTCTGCCGGGCTTTCCGTATAGTTGCTGCGACTGCCGGAGGATGTATGATATCTGCGGAATCTATGCGGATCTTCTGCCCCTTTTCCATAGGTCCTGCGGAAGATCTCTTCGATCTCCTCCTGGGATATGATACGCTCTGTGCCGCCACCCGTCTGACGTACAGCTCCCTGCCGTCTGTTCACTGCCGGCATTCCCTGTAAGGCGTCATCCCCCGACTCTGCATTTTCCTCCGAATCCGGTACCCAGCCGCTCTCCACATGGGCGTATTCCGACACCTGATCCCATGGCACCTGGAAACCGGCCCCGTGGGCACAGAATACGGAACCGGTAGGATTGGCGGTATCCGCCTCCGGATCATAATCCGTCTGTGCCATCACCTCTTCCGGATTATGGCAGGGCTCGTACCCCTGCAGGCTGCAGGACAGTCTGCCGTGTCCTTTGGTATAGGAAGCCACTTCTCTGGCGTAATCCCGCATAGTTGCCACCGGCACACTGCCCGTCAGTACACTGTTGTTTCCTTCGGTCACAGGCGGATCGAATCGTCCGTTCATTCTGGTGATATCTGACATTGCCCTGCCGAGATTTTCTGTCGGCACTTCCAATCGATAGGAAAACCACGGCTCAAGCAGAATACTTTTTCCACTGCGCAGTCCCTGCCGGATGGCGCGATAAGTCGCCTGCCGGAAATCCCCGCCTTCCGTATGCTTAGTATGTGCCTTCCCGGCGATCAACAGTATCCGAAGATCTGTGATCTCCGATCCGGTGAGCACTCCCACATGCCTTTTTTCCTCCAAATGAGTCAGGATCAGTTTCTGCCAGTTCCGATCCAGCATATCCTCACTGCACAGAGAGGCAAATTGCAAGCCGCTGCCCCGCTCACCCGGTTCCAGCAGCAGGTGTACTTCTGCATAATGTCGCAGGGGTTCAAAATGCCCGATACCTTCCACCGGTTCCGCCAGCGTCTCCTTATAGACAATGCTTCCCGCATCGAATTCCGCTTCCAGTCCGAAACGCTCCCACAGGATATTTTTCAGGATCTCCATCTGCACCTGCCCCATGACCTGCATATGGATCTCCCGCTTTTCCTCCTGCCATAATACATGTAACTGCGGCTCCTCTTCTTCCAGCTGTCTGAGCTTTCCAAGCGCTGTCACGGGATCCACATCCGGGGGAAAACTCAGCCTGTAGGTCAATACCGGTTCCAACACCGGTGCCAGATTCTCGCATTCATAGCCCAGTCCCTGTCCTGCAAATGTCTTCGTAAGTCCTGTGACTGCACAGACTTCTCCCGCCGGCACGCTGTCTGCGGTCTCATAGTTTCCTCCATTGTACAGGCGTAGCTGATCTGCCTTTTCCTCCCAGGTCTCTTCCCCGTCACCGCTTTTCTCATTACCGATCATCATTTTGACCCGAAGCGTCCCTCCGGTGACTTTCAGATACGTCAGACGATTCCCCGACGTATCTCTGCCGATTTTATAGACTCTGGCTCCAAACTCCTGTGAATATTCCGGTTCCGGCAGATAGAAAGACAGTCCGTCCAACAGCTTTTCTATGCCTTCCTGTCTTAATGCGGATCCAAAAAAGCAGGGAAACAGCTTCCGCTGCGCCACAGTGAATGCTATGCTCTCCGGCTGCAAGGCTCCGGTCTCCAAATATTCCTCCATCAGTACTTCACTGCACATGGCGGCATGTTCCAGTTCCTGCTCACGGTCCTCTTCGGATTCATCCTGCGCCATGATATTTTCAACGGTTACAATATTGCCATCCAACTTACCTTGCAGTTCGGCCAGTATTTTGTCCCGCTCGGTGCCCGGCTGATCCATTTTATTTACGAATAAAAATACCGGAACCTCATATCTTTTCAATAATCTCCACAGTGTGTAGACATCCCCCTGCACGCCGTCACTGCCGTCGATCACAAGGATTGCTGCGTCCAGTACCTGAAGTGTCCTCTCCATTTCAGCGGAAAAATCCACATGCCCAGGGGTATCTAACAGAGTGATATCCACATCTTTCCACCGGATTCTCGCCTGCTTGGAGAAGATGGTAATGCCTCTCTTCCTCTCCATGTCCCCATTATCCAGAAAAGCATCTCCGTGATCCACTCTTCCTGCCTTGCGGATCGTTCCGCAGGTATATAAAAGGCCTTCCGCCAGTGTTGTCTTGCCGGCATCCACATGTGCCAAAATTCCTATGATTAATTTCTTCATTCCTATTGCTAACCCTTCTATCTCCGGTTCCTGCTACTTCTTCAGGATTCTTACTGTTTTCTTAGGTTTCTTACCGCTTTCTTAAGTTTCTGCTGTTTCCTTAGGTTTCTTACCTCTTCTTTATCTTTACCATCTACGATACTATATTTTCGCCGATTTTCCAACTGTTTTATCTTGCGGTTGTCATTGCAAATCCGCTTATAGATAGGCTATAATCATAGCATACTTTCCATCTTTCCATTAACAGGAGGAGCTATGATCAAATTAATTGCAACCGACATCGACGGTACGCTTCTAAAAGACGGTACTCTGATGATCGATCCGGAATATATGACCGTAATTGAAAAACTGACTTCAAAAGGAATCATCTTCGTCGCCTGCTCCGGCCGGCAATTCATCAGTGAACGAAAGCTTTTCGCTCCCGTTTGCGATAAGCTTCTCTATATCACGGACGGCGGCACGGTAGTCCGTACCCCTCATAAAATTTTAAAAGTCCACACTCTGCCCGAAGATGTCTGGCATGGAATGTGCGAAACGGTTCGCAATGAATTACCGGACTGTGATTATTTTATTGCCACTCCGGATTATTGTCTGGCAGAAGATGCCGGAAGCCGCATGTTCCGATGGCTTACGGATTCTTACGGATATGATATCCGTGAAGTACCGGACCTGTTAAAAGCACCTGTGGACAACGTAATCAAATTCACTGTATATCACCCTTCGGCATGTGAAGAAATGTGTGCCCCGCTTTTCACTCCCACCTGGCAGACCAAGGCTAAAATCGCTTCCTCCGGCAAAGAATGGATGGACTGTAACCCGTTAGGTGTGAACAAAGGAACCGCTATTCGGTTTTTACAGGAATATCTTGGCATTGCCCCGGATGAAACCTGCACTTTCGGAGACAATCTGAATGATATAGAAATGCTTGAGAGCGCCGGAACCAGCTATGCCGTATCCAACGCAAGAGAGGAAGTAATCGCTGCCGCAAAGAGAACCTGTGCGCCTTATTGGGAAAACGGCGTGCTGCAGATATTAAAAACTTTTCTGTAAGCTTGACACTGTCACAATAAAGCACTATAGTAAACAGGTAAATATTATATTCCGCTAGGGGAGCACATCGCTGAGACTGAAGTGTTGCAAGACTATGCCATCACTTCTAACCCTCACTACTTGAACCGGATAATACCGGCGTAAGGAAGCATAGATTTCATGCATTTATTGTCTACGTGTACACTGCTGATAACAGTGTATAAGAGCCGTACATTATAAGAGTGCCGTTCAAAACTGTAATTTTTGCATGGATACGATGTTGTCCCTCCTCGCGCATACGAAGGAGGATTTTTTTATGTTGTACAATGTTGTTGTGAATGACTGGGGCGAGACTACTTATGTCCCCACTGCTCTGGGCAATGTCCTGTTAGTGGTTGTCCTGATCGCTCTGCTGGCCGTGGCTGTTGTATTTGCCCGTAAGCAGAGAAATAAGACCGGGGCTGACGACGTTGATCAGAAAATGGCTCACAGTAAGCTGACCGTAAAGCAGTTGGCATTCTGCGCCATGGCAATCGCTCTTGGAACCGTGCTGTCAAACATCAAGCTGTTCCATTTTCCTACCGGCGGTTCCATTACGCTTCTGTCCATGCTGGTGATCTGCCTGCCCGGTTACTGGTTCGGTCTGGGTGCAGGTATCGCCACCGGAGTAGCTTACGGTGTGTTACAGCTTCTCATTGATCCCTATGTATTGTATCCCATGCAGTTGATCGTTGATTACATTTTGGCTTTCGGTGCTTTGGGATTGTCCGGACTCTTCTCCAATGCGAAATTCGGACTGCTGAAGGGATATATCACCGCTGTGTTGGGCAGATATGTGTTCTCCGTGATCTCCGGATGGATCTTCTTCGGCGCGTATGCCTGGGAAGGCTGGGATCCCCTGCCCTATTCCCTCGCCTACAATGCGATCTATATCTTCGCTGAAGCGGCAGTAACATTACTGATCCTGTCCGTGAAACCGGTGCAGAATCTGTTCTCGAAATTAAAACAGATGGCTTTAAATGATTAGGTAGATTGAAAGTTAGTTGCATACCGCCCGGATGACTTTGCTGTCTTCCCGGGTGGTATTTTTGTTTTGATGTTCTGATCTTTACTGCCTGAAATCTATTTAGTGCTGTATAAGCAGTAAGTTTGAAGTGATTTTCTTTTACAGTGACTGATATTTACTGCCGGAATGGAAGCATCCTATGCCGAAGCAGTAATTTTTAGAGCGTTTTCATGGATTCTTCCATAAAAATACTGCTTGGATTTCTAAAAACACTTTCCAGGCAGTATTTATACTTGCTTTGTTAACGTAGGGTTGCCAACGACTAGATGTACTCCTCTTGTACCCTTCTTCGGCCTCAGCGTGAATAGTTTATGGGTATGAGAAGCTTGTTTTGTTGCTGATACCCACGCTGTGGAAAGTTTATGGGTATGAGAAGCTTGTTTTGTTGCTGATACCCACGCTGTGGAAAGTTTGAGGGTATGAGAAGCTTGTTTTGTTGCTGATACCCACGCTGTGGAAAGTTTGAGGGTATGAGAAGCTTGTTTTGTTGCTGATACCCACGCTGTGGAAAGTTTGAGGGTATGAGAAGCTTGTTTTGTTGCTGATACCCACGCTGTGGAAAGTTTGAGGGTATGAGAAGCTTGTTTTGTTGCTGATACCCACGCTGTGAAAAGTTTGAGGGTATGAGAAGCTTGTTTTATTGCTGATACCCACGCTGTGGAAAGTTTGAGGGTATGAGAAGCTTGTTTTATTGCTGATACCCACACTATGAAAAGTTTGAGGGTATGAGAAGCTTGTTTCATTGCTGATACCCAAATTGTGAAAACCGGAAGGTATAACAAGGGAATTATATATTCCAGAATGCCTGCGGCAGGCGTTCGCCGCATGACGCCAAAAATAAAAACCGTGATTTGTGAGCAAGCTCCCAATCACGGTTCTTATTTTTCCTATGCTCGGCTATGCTTTCGTAACTTTCAATTTATTTCGTGTTCTTCATGACATCTTTATTCTTCACAAGGTAATCGATCAAAGATACCACGGTGAGGATCAGTGCGATCCACATAATGATATTGGTAAGGATCTGCAGCTGCGGGAAGTTGGCGATCATCAGGCAGATCATGACCATCTGGAAGGTGGTCTTGAACTTGCCCCAGTAACTTGCGGCAATGACTACGCCATTGTCGGAAGCGATCAGACGGAAGCCGCTGATGATAAACTCTCTGGCGATGATGATGATGACCACCCAGGAAGGGATACGGTTCATCTCGATCAGTGCGATCATGGCGGAACATACTAACAGCTTATCCGCCAGGGGATCCATGAACTTACCGAAGTCAGTGATCAGATTATATTTTCTTGCAATCTTACCGTCGATCAGATCGGTGAGGCTGGCAATGATGAAGATAGCCAGTGCGATCATATCCGTCACAAAGGTGTTCTCGCCAAACCATCCGGCCTGACCTCCCAGTAACAGGATAATAAACGGTACGATCAGGATCACACGAAAAATAGTCAGCTTGTTGGGCAGATTCATTTTACTCATGATATATTTCTCCTATCAGATCATATTCATTGGAACCGGTGACCAGAACCTTGACAAAATCTCCGGTCATCAGATTCGCTGAAGTATTCACGAACAGATAGCCGTCCACATTAGGGGCATCTCTGTAGGTTCTTGCAACATAAGTCTCTTCGTCCGCAACCTTGCCCTCGATCATTACGGTCAGGATGTGTCCTACCATATCCTCCGCCTTGTCAAAGGCGATTGCCTGCTGTAATTCCATCAGTTCATCTCTCCGGAATTCCTTGACTTCCTGCGGCACCTGGTCTTCCATGGTGGCAGCGGGAGTATCTTCCTCCTGAGAATACGGGAATACACCCAGACGGTCGAATTCCATCTCGTTGACAAAACGATACAACTCCTCGAAATCCTCCTGGGTTTCTCCGGGAAATCCGCTGATCAGTGTGGTACGTAAGCAGATATCGGGGATTTTCTCCCGAAGTTTCCCAATGATGGCACGAAGCTCTGCCTGGTCGGTACGTCTGCCCATTCGTTTCAACACATTGTCGGAAGCATGCTGGATGGGAATATCCAGATAGTTACATACCTTGGGTTCTGCTGCAATAGCATCGATCAGTTCATCCGTGATCTCCTCCGGATAACAGTATAAAATACGGATCCAGTAGATACCGGGAATCTGCACCAGCTCATGTAAAAGTCCGGGCAACTCCTTTTTTCCATACAGATCCACACCGTACAGCGTGGTCTCCTGTGCTACCAGGATCAGCTCCCGTACGCCTTTATCCGCAAGTTCTCTGGCTTCTTTTAACAGACTCTCCTTGGGAACGCTGCGGTAATTGCCCCTGACCTTCGGAATAATACAGTAGGTGCAGTGTTTGTCACAGCCTTCTGCAATTTTCAGATACGCAAAATGTCCGCCTGTAGTGACAACACGGTTGGTCTCTGTCACAGGGGCGGCATTAATATCTTCATAATGGTTCTGTTTCTGTCCTGCCAGGATCTCCTCCAGGGCAGCTACGATCTCATCAATAGCAGTGGTTCCGATAATGGCGTCCACCTGCGGGATCTCCTTCTGGATCTCCTCGCGGTAGCGCTGGGCGAGACACCCGGCAGCGATCAGTGCCTTGACCTGTCCGCTGTCCTTCAGTTCTCCCATCTGCAATAATGTATTGATACTTTCTTCCTTGGCATCGCCGATAAAGCAGCAGGTGTTTACCACTACAACATCTGCCTCTGCTTCATCATCCGTGAAGGTATAACCTTTTTCCTGGAGCATGCCAAGCATCTTCTCGGAATCGACAAGATTCTTGTCACAGCCCAGGGATACAAACAATATCTTCATGCGTCTTATGCTTCCTCATCATCACCAAGGATCTTGATCTTACCCTGATTCAGCTCTTCTACTGCGATAGACAGGGGCTTATCCACCTTGGCTGTTACCAAAGGCTCGTCACCTGCGATGATCTGTCTTGCTCTCTTGGCAGTTGCCATAACGATAGAATAACGGCTGTTGACTACGGGTGCTTCGCCGGGCTCTACCTCGCTGTTTACTACTTTCATTAAGTCGGTATAAGAGGGATGTAACATTTTATTTTGCTCCTTTCGCGAAACCTTTCAGTTCCTCTCTGATCTCTGTGATAAATTCTACACGACGGGACGGTACATTTTTCGCTGCTTCCACATACTTCTGTACCGCTGCAGCACACTCATCCAGATCGTCGTTCACTACTATATAATCATAGGCATCCATGCCTTCTGATTCTTCATAAGCCCGTGCCAGTCTCTGTGCGATCACATCGGCTGTCTCGGTTCCTCTGCCCACCAGTCTCTTCTGCAGCTCTTTGGCACTGGGAGGGGTAACGAACAGTAACAGGCTCTCCGGGAACTGTTCCTTGATCTTCATGGCTCCCTGAATCTCGATCTCTAAGATCACATCCTTACCTGCCTGCATCTGCTCTTCCACATATGCTTTCGGCGTTCCGTAATAATTGCCGCAATACTGAGCATACTCGATAAATCCGTTTTTTGCAATATTTTCTTCAAATTGTTCTCTGGTGCGGAAGAAATATTCTCTCCCGTCCTGTTCTCCTTCACGCGGTCCTCTGGTAGTCATGGAGATAGACAATGCATAATTGTCATATTCCGATAACAGTTTTTTCACCAGTGTTCCTTTGCCGGCTCCGGAGAATCCGGAGATCACCATCAATATTCCCTTATTCTGCATCTTCTTCACTGTCCTCTTTTTCATCTTCCGGCCACAACGCCTGTGCTCTTCCCGCAATCGTCTCGGGCAAAAGTGCAGACAGCACGATCTGACTGTTCTCCATGACCAGGACGGATTTCGTCCTGCGTCCCTGTGTGGCATCGATTGCCAGTCCCGTCTCTTTTGCCTTCTGCACCAGGCGTTTGATAGGTGCGGATTCCGGACTTACTATAGCAATGATCTTATCTGTATTCACAATATTTCCAAATCCCACATGGATCAGTCGGTTCATTGTATCGCCTTTCGTGGCTATTCAATATTCTGTATCTGCTCTCTGACTTTTTCGATCTCAGTCTTTAATTCAATGGCACAGTTAGAGATCTCCAGGTCATTAGACTTAGACAGAATCGTATTGGCTTCGCGGTTCATCTCCTGCGCCAGAAAGTCTAATTTCCTTCCGATGCTGCCACCGGCTGTCAGTGTATTCTTCGTGGTCTCAATGTGGCTGCGCAGTCTCACCAGTTCTTCATCCACGCACACCTTATCCGCAAAGATCGTCACTTCCGTGAGAAGTCTTCCTTCGTCCACTGTGGTATCACCCAGCAGTTCCTTCACCCGCTCTTCCAGTCTCTGACGGTACTCCGCGATGATCTGGGGAGAACGCTCTGTAATGAAATCTACCAGCTTCAGCATGCCGTCCAGTTTCGCGATCAGATCATCCCTAAGATGTTCCCCTTCGGTGATCCGGGTCTGTACGAACATCTCGCAGGCACCCTTTAAGGCTCTCTGCAGTTCCTTCCACAGCTCTTCCTCGTCGATATCCTGCTCTTCCATCACGAAGACATCCGGATACTTCGACAGGGTGGACACCCTGATATCACAATCCAGATCAAAATCGCTGGCCATCTGCTTCAGGTATCCCAGATACTCCGCTGCCAGTTCCTTGTTGTAACGGACGCTGGACGTGTTCTCGGAAAAATCTTCATAAGTAATGAACAGATCCACTTTACCTCTGGAAATGTAGTTCTTCAGTTCACTGCGGATCGCAGACTCGAAGAAATTCAGCTTCTTCGGCATTTTGATGTTCACATCAAGGTAGCGATGATTCACAGACTTCATCTCTACGGTAAACTTTCTGTTATTCTCGGCAGTCTCACATCTGCCAAATCCCGTCATACTCTTGATCATAGCTTCTCCTGTTGTAAGGGCGCGTAAAGCCTTCCACAATTTACGGTTTACGTTCTATTATAGAATAAAAAAGCTCCTTCCGTCAAGTGCAGGTGCCCTATTTCCACTCGTCATAATGCTCCAGAAAATGATGTTTCACACCGTCCTCTTTATAGGCGATGATCGTGCGTAGGTTGACATTCTCCACGCTCTTGAAAATATTCTCTTCGATAAAGGGATTGGTCTGCTTCAGGGAAGCGATCAGGTTCTTGATCTCCATACGCTTGGAGGGACTGCTGCCATCGGTACGGCAGGTGGTACAGGTATCGGTAAAGCGGCAGGCACACTGGATAAAATGCAGATCGTTGTAATCTCTCCAGTGCTTGATGTCGTCCTCGCGGATCAGATACATGGGGCGGATCAGCTCCATGCCCTCGAAATTCGTGCTGTGCAGCTTCGGCATCATAGTCTGCACCTGTCCGCCGTACAGCATCCCCATGAGGATCGTCTCGATAACATCATCGTAATGGTGTCCCAGGGCGATCTTATTGCACCCCAGCTCCTTTGCATGACTGTAGAGATAGCCTCTGCGCATTCTCGCACACAGATAGCAGGGGGAATCCTCGATATCATACACTGCGTCAAATATCTCGGATTCAAAAATCGTGATGGGAATATCCATCAGCTTCGCATTGTTCTCGATGATCTTGCGGTTCGCCTCACTGTAACCGGGATCCATCACTAAAAATACCAGTTCAAAAGGGAACTTATTGTGACGCTTCAGCTCCTGAAACAGCTTCGCCATCAGCATGGAATCCTTACCGCCGGAGATACATACGGCGATCTTGTCGTTCTCCTGGATCATATCGTACTCATTGATAGCTTTGGCAAATCGGGAAAACAGGACTTTATGGAATTTTTTACGGATGCTTTTTTCAATCTCCCGTGCCCGCTCGTTTTCTTTTTCTCCGGGCTGTTCCTTCTGCATCAGGTTCAGAAGCCACCCGGTATAGCCGCCCTGTAAACTGTAGACGTCCATTCCCTGTTCCCGGAAATATTCTGCGGACGCTTTACTGTTCTGCCCGCGGCTGCAATACAGGATCACTTTTTTATCCCCTGCTGCCGCAGCCAGCTTGTCCACCAGTTCACATTCGGGGATTGCAATGGCTCCGGGAATCATTCCATAGTTTACTGCTTCATCCCCTCTGGTATCCACCAGGATGTATCGGTCAAGGTCCCGGGACTGTAGTTCTTCCCATGTGATCTCAATGGGCTGTATTGTCTCTTTTTCTTCCATTTTTATATTCCTTTACTCTGCCCGAACAGGCAGTCTATTGTTTTTCCTCTCTCAGTCTGCTACACTGTTGATAAAAACATGGTAACTGAATCGTTACATTACAGTTACATTACGTTCATAGAAAGGCACACAAATGATTCCTTATACTACTTTAGATTCCATTATAGCTCAAATGCCCGAGCGCACCGGGCACACTCTGTTAGATGAAGATCAGGGGTGTGTAAAAGGGTGTCGTATGGGCGTATCCCTCTATCGCAGCACAGAATATCACATGCCGCAAAAGCATGACGATCAGGAAGGCTTCTTCGTGTTGGACGGAAAAGGATATGCTCTCGTCGGTGGCGAAGAAATCCCTCTTCTGCCCGGTACCGCCTTTATGGTACCGGCTCACACGGATCATGTGATCAGACGGGATCCCTCCTGTGACTGCTGTAAGGTTCTGTGGTTCCATGCCGCAGTAGAATGATCCTCAGTCCCCGCACACCGCCAGAAGCTCCGGCAGCTGTTCCTGAAGCTCTGTCAGGCTGTCACACTTTTTATCTACCAGCGCAAGAATCTCTTCTGTGGGCGGCAGCTGATCCGGCACCATCACCGTATATAAGCCTGCCGCATAGGCGGACCGGATACCGTTGAAGGAATCCTCCACAGCCAGTGCCTGTCCGGGTGCAACCCCAAGCTCCTCGCAGGCCTTCAGATAAATATCCGGTGCAGGCTTGCCATGCTCCACCATGTCGCCGCAGATAATTTTCTGAAAATAAGATGTAATTCCCGCTCTGTCCAGATGCTCCATCACTGCCGCTTTTCGCGTGGAAGAAGCCAGTGCTACGGGAATACCCTCCTTTTTTAAATACTCCAGGATCTCATGTACGCCGGGCTTTTCCGGAAGGCCATCCCGTTCTTCCTTTTCCTGAAATCTACGGCTGCAGTCCTCATGCAATTCTTCAAAGGAGATGTCAATGCCCTGCTCTGCCTTTGCTGCCTCGAATACTTCCTTCGTGCCCTGTAAGGTTCTGCCGATGCAGGCTTTGGAAATCTCATCCACATTTTTTAGTCCCGTAGGCTCTGCCGCTTCTCTCCAGCACTCCATGTAGATTCTCTCGGTGTCGAATAGCACACCGTCCATGTCAAATACTACTGCTGTTATTGTTTTTTTCATAATTCTCCCTATATCCGGTTCCTATATTGATCACAAAGCAAAGGAAGCCTGCCCTAGACTTCCCTTTGTATGTATTCTGTATCACATTTTACCAGTCGGAGCCCCAGTCATCATAACCAGAGTCCCAGCTGTCGCCGGAATCCCAACCGGAGTCCCAGCTGTCATCATCCCAGCTATCGTCATCATCGCTGCTGTCATCATAAGGGGTGTAATACGGGGAATCCTCAAAATCCTCATAGTCCGCACCGCTGTCATAGCTGTAAGAATCGTAGTAACTCTCATAGTCACTGTCCATCCAGGATTCGTACGGTGCATATTGCCAGGAATCATTCTCCCACTCGTACCAGTCCCCATAATAATAATAGCTCCGGTCTCCATAAGTGTAGTAACCGGTATCCGGTCCGCTTTCCCCTATGAGTGCAAAAACAACGGACAATATTATGATCGCGACTATTGTTATCAGGCATATGGGAAAAAGAGCTTTTGACAAGTTTTTTTCCGATTGTCTCTGCTGTGCAGAAACAGAAGCACCGGAAGCCGGTTTTGCAACCTTCGGCTGCTGATGTGCCTTCTGCACTGCCACCCGTTCCTTCATCTTCTGGTAAAGCTCGTTGACCGCATAGGCTTCGTCGCTTCCCTTGTAACGTACCGCACGGGTGCCGTCTTCCTTGTTCTTATAGACTACAAAGGTGCCGTCGGTCTCGTCCTTGTAAATACCGAAGGCTTTGGCTCCCTTGTAGTCCTCTCCGATAAAGGTCCGCATCTCCTCCAGCGGAAGATTCATCTCCTTCGCCCAGACCTTCAGTTCCTCAATGGTCTGCGGTACACCGTTGGCATGGCGGTTGTAATTGTTATTGACACCGCCGCAATTCGGGCAGACCTGATCAAAATCGTTGATCCAGCTGCCGCACCAGTCGCATTTTATCTTCATATTCCCCTCCTGAAAATAAACGTGCAATAGTTTCTGTTTTATTGTACCACGTTACGGGCCTGCTGCCAACTAAAAAGAGGATTCCGAAGAATCCCCTAAAGAATCCTCTGCATAAAATTTAAGTTCATTTATCCAAGCAGATATTTACAACAGCATCGCCATATATGGCGGAATACATATAATCCCGTCTTTAAGCAATAAGTTTCTTGGGTGTACTATATATCCTTCACCGATACGTTCTTTATACTTTTGCATAAAATCATTTAAAGACTTAGTACTGTATCTCTTGCCCGATTTAACTTCTATCGGAAACATTTTATATTTCAGCTTACTGTTATTTGAAATAATAAAGTCAATCTCCATATCATTTCTATGTTTTTCTTCATTATAATGAGTATAGAAATAAAGTTTGTGCCCGTTTGCCACCAGCATTTGAGCTATTGCATTTTCATATAGCATGCCCTCATTGATTTGCAGTTTTCCGGTCAGAATTTGCTTATATACCTCATCCTCCAACAATTCATTTTCATCAAAAGCGTGACTTAAGAGCAAACCGGTGTCCCCCATGTAGCACTTGACATAACCCCTCGTTTCGTTCAGAGACAATCCTACATTGGGATCATTACATAAAAAACATTCATTAGATATCATAGAGTCTGACAGCCAAAAGAACGTTTCTTCATATTGATCCGCATAGCTGCCATTTTGAAGCTGTTTAAAAACAACTCTTTTTTCGTGCTGTGAAAGAAATCCCGGTATCTGATCAAAGATGGCAAGTACTTTACTTCTGTATCTGGCATCTATTTTCATAATATCTTCCCGATACAATTTAATAATATCTCTCTTCTCTTTATCTGCCTGCGTGAAATCTTTATTGTTATCTATAAATGCTACCACAGGCATTGGCATTCCCCCTACAAGCATGTATTGTTGAAATAAAATCATTGCCTGATTATGCATACTTCTTTCCAACGGTTCTTTTTTTTCAAAGCATTTTTTAATATATTCTACAAGTAGTTCCTCCTCTAGCGCAATCGCAAACTCTTCAAAATCCAGTGGATACATATTAATGTGTCTTTCTTCCGAAGGAATTACAATGTCCTTAACATTTTCCTTAATAGATATCAGGGATCCTGTTTCTAAATAATCGTATCTTCCGTCAGCCACTAAATATTTAATTGCTGCCCTCGCTTGCGGAAACATCTGTACCTCATCAAAAATAATAAGGGACTTTCTTTCTGTCAGTTTTATTCCAAAATGTGCCTGCAATAACATAAAAAAAGTATCCAAATCATTTAAATATCGATTAAAATATGCTTCGACTTCCTTATCTCTTTTTGCAAAATCAATGAGAAGATAGCTTTCATATTCATTTTTTCCAAACTCTTCGCAAATCGTTGACTTACCTATACGTCGTGCGCCCTCCACCATCAATGCCTTTTTGCCCTGGCTCTCTTTCTTCCACTCCAATAATTTATTATATATTTTTCTTTTTAAAACCATATCACCCTCCAGATTATACGCGTGTATATCTTCTATCTTTCTTTGATTATACGCACATTATATCTTATATTTTGATTATACGCAAGTTTTAAAACACTATTTTTCATTATTATACGCATATTTGACCATTTTATAATTTGTTGTTCCATCCACTGACAGATAACGAAACGTATGACTTGATTTCAAGAGCATTATAAGCTGTCTACCACTGTCTACAAACTTTTAAGCACACAAAAAAAGCGGAAACCCTGTAAAATCAAGGCTTCCGCTCTTTTCATCCAGAGCTGCTGACGGGAATCGGACCCGTGACCTCCGCACTACCAATGCGACGCTCTACCGACTGAGCCACAGCAGCATCACGTGACTGCTAACGCAATCACCGTGATTCATTGTAACAAAGCAATCTATATTTGTCAACACAAATTTTTTCTTTTTTTGCTTTTTTTGCTACACTTATAACTATTTAGGATTTTTCTCGTCTTTCTGTGTCGCTTCCCGCTGCTCCAGTTCCTTCTGCTCCTTCTGCTTCAGGTAATCCGCCGCATCATCCGGTACGTCATCCAGGTTCTCACTGCCGATATCCACCTGCAGAGGCTTTCTCTTAAAGAGGATGTCATACATGACAGGGATGATGAACAGTGTCATCAGGGTTGCGTAAGCAAGTCCTCCCGCCACTACGATCGCCATGCCCTTGGACATCTGGCTGGAGAGGTCATCTCCGAACAGGAGGCTTACCATTGCCAGGATCGTGGTAAGTGCTGTCATCAGGATCGGGCGCATTCTGGTCTTACCGGTAGCGATCAGTGCCTCTCTGCGTTCCAGTCCTCCCATACGGAGCTGGTTCGCATAATCCACGAACACAATACCGTTGTTGACAACCGTACCCAGCAGCACCACGAAGCCCATCATACCCATAACAGACAGCGGCTCGTTCATAAGCAGTAATCCTATCAGGCCACCCGTGAACGCAAGAGGTACCGTGAACAATACAATAAACGGACTGAGCAGGCTCTGGAACTGTGCCACCATGACCAGGTAGATCAGAGCAAGACCTAAGAGCAATACCTTACTCATCTGGATCACCATCTGATTGACCATATCGGATTCTCCGGCAGTGTCAATAGTATAACCGTCCGGCAATTCATACGCATCGATCAATGGCTGCAATTCTCTGGACAGAAGGGTGGCATTGCTTCCCTCTGCCACAGTGGCTGTCACCGTCATGTAGCGGCTCTGGTTCTCACGGTTGATGCTCTGCACACCCTCCTCCAGCTTTAGTGTGGCGAACTCAGACAGCGGATGATCCTCTGTGACAGTGTTGCCATTATCATCCGTAGTCTGAATCTCAAAATTATAGTCCAGGAGATTCTCACGGGTCAGCGGTTCTCTTCCATCCTTTACGACGATCTTCATATCCTCGCCGTCTATGGTCACAGTAGCGGCATCGGTACTCTCCGTCAGCTTTCCGTTCAGCTCGGAAAAAATCTGGGCAACTGTCAGCCCTTTGCGCATGGCGGCATCTTTATCCAGCACCAGACGGATGACCTGATCCGGCTCTTCCTGCCCGTTGGAAATATTTTCATAGCCCGGGATCGTAGCAGCCAGATCGCAGATGTCCTGCGTGATCTTCGTCAGGGTATCCAGGTCATCGCCATATACCTTAACAGATAGTCCTGAGCCCATCATCGTGCTCATCTCAGACATTCCCGTTGATATCGTCAGTTCACAGTCAATATCCGCTGTGCGTTCTTCAATCTCCCTGCAGATCCTGTTTACTTCTTCTTTTCCGGCATTCTCATTCTCTGTCAGCACCAAAAATGTGAACTGATCGTAGGTGCTGTCTGACATGCCGGAAGAGGAAGCCACCAGTGTGGTATCTCCACCTGCCATGGCACCTACATCTCCGATGCCATCTATGGTCGTCATGGCATCCAGCACCTGGTCAGCCCTCTTGTAGCATTCTTCCTTATCCGTATCCTCCGGCATCTGCACAGATATCTCAATCTGGTTGGATGTCATATCCGGGATCATGACGATACCCATCCGCATGACCGCCCAGATACTGTATACCAGCAGACCGATGGCAATCGTAAGGGGCACAACCTTCACTTTCAGACAGAAGGCCAGCATTTTCCCATAGATGTCCTGCACCTTGTCAAAGAACGGATGCTTCTTCTCTTTGGAATTACGAAGCAGAGTCGAACCTGCTGCCGGCACTACGGTCATAGCGATCAGCAGCGATGCCGCCAGGGTAAATATGATCGTCAGGCTGATGGGCATCATCAGTTCGCGGACAGTTCCTGCGGTAAATACCATCGGCAGGAATACGCAGACTGTTGTCAGAGTGGAAGCAATAATCGCACCTGCCACCTGTCTCGTACCCTGTACCGCTGCTCTCGCCGCGCCGACTCCCTTAGACCGCAGGCGATAGATATTCTCGATCACGACGATGGAGTTATCCACCAGCATGCCGATTCCGAGTGCCAGACCCGATAACGACATCATGTTCAGTGAAATATCTGTAAAATACATTAATATCAATGCCGTCAGAACAGACAGTGGAATGCTGACAGCTACAACGATGGTGGGTTTTACATCTTTTAAGAACAACGCCAGGATCAGGATTGCCAGTGCCGCACCTACGATCATGCTCTGCAATACGCCATTTATGATCATAGTTATGTAATCGCCCTGATCCATCAGTGTCAGTACCGACAGTCCAGGATACTGCTCTTCCAGCTCTGAAATTGCAGCAGCGATATTTTTACTCACCTCATTTGTTCCCGCTGTGGAACTCTTGAACACAGACAGTACCACTGCACTCTGACCATTCAGTCTGGCATAGCTGTCATCGGCGTTATCGATCACCGTGATGTCAGCCACATCGCACAGCCGTACATCCCCGATATCTTCGATATTGGTAAGTACGATATTGGACAGTTCGTCCACACTTTCATAATTGCTTCCGACCTTAAGCAGCCAGGAATTGTCCTCCGCATCATCCAGATATCCTGCCGGCATGGCAAAATTCTGTGCATAGATCAGCTGTGACAGTGTCTGCATATTCACCAGCTGGTCTGCATTGGCATTACGAAGTGCCTCTGCCTTCTGTGCCTCAAAATTCTCCAGAGAGGTATTATACTGATCCCAGCCGTCTGCCAGCTGCTTTTTCGCATCCGCAATGGAATCCCAGCCCTCTGTGATCTGGTCCTGGGCAGAATCCAGGCTCTCCTTGTTGCTGTCAAGGGTTGTCTGGGCGGAATTCAGTGCACTCTGTCCGGAAGATATCTGTGCAGAAGCCGCACCGAAGCCTGCCGCCGCCTCGATTTTCGCCTTTTCAATATCCGTATAGGAAACACCGCTCTTCTTCAGCTCCGCTTCTGCTGCGGATACCGCTGCCTGCACGCCGGCTTTCTCGACCTGAAGGCTGTTCAGGGAAGATACGTAGTCGTCGTAGCCATCCAGCATATCCTTTTGCGACTGGTAACCGTCCGCCGTCTTTTTCAAGGCTGCGTCCCACTGTTCCTGGGTCAGCGCATACCAGGCTGCTTCATCCGCAATACCCAGGTCCTTTATACCAATACCAAATCCGGCCAGCGTTCCCACAGCTGCTGCATAGTCCATACTTTTCAGTCCTCTGGCAGTAGGAGACTGTAAAAAGCTGATCAGTCTTCCCAGCCCACCGGACATGATCTCTCTGTCATTCTTCGTCGACGCCATTTTGTCAATCGCGGTGATCGTCGCCTTCAGCGATTCCTCCTGCGCCTGCAACGTCAGCAGGTCTGTCTGCAATGCGTTCAGCTGATCCAGTGCCTGGCTCGCCGTTGCCAGCTTATTCTCGGTATCCTTCTTCTGATTCTCCAGAGAGCCCTTGGCATCTTCCAGCTTTTCTTTCTGCTCGTCCAGTTCCTTCTGTGCATCGTCTAACTTCGTCCTGCCGTCGTCGATATCCTTCTGTCCGTCGACCAGCTCCTGCGTGCTGTCTGCCAGCTTCTGCTCCGATTCCAGCAGCTGCTTCTTCGCATCATTCAGCTGATCCACAGCATCCGCAAAAGCATCATTGGTCTTTGCCAGGATCTTCTCGTTCAACACATCGATCTTATCCTGATTCAGATCCACAGAGATGGAATTCTCCACAATTCCAATGTCAGAGATACTGGTCACACCCTCCTGCCGTTCCAGATAGGGGATCAGCGTGTCCTCGACAAACCGCGAAGTCTCCTGAATATCCTTACCCTCATAGGATGCCGCCAGATATACGGAAGCCATCATATCCATGCTGATCTCCATGATATTCGGAGAACCGCATTCCTCCGGCAATGCTGATTTCACACTGTCCAGAGCGCTCGATACCTTTACCATGGCGGAATCCATATCCGTTCCGTCTGCGAATTCCAGTTCTACGATCCCGTAGTTTTCATAGGACATACTGTATACATTCTTTACACCGGAAATGGAGCCCAATGCGCTTTCCACAGGTTCGCTCACACTGGACTCCACTTTCTCCGGACTCGCTCCCGGATAAGTCGTGATCACCAGTAAATACGGCAGACTCATCTTAGGCAGAAGATCCGTTGTCATTCCCGATAAACTTACAAATCCCAGAATAATGATGGCAACTACCATCACCAGAATTGTAAACGGTTTTTTTACACTAAATTTTTCCATATATTCCCGCGCCTTTCCCACGTAAACATCTGTATAGTAGTATGTTACCACTACTGGATCGCGAAAATCCATTAAATAAATCTAAAATTTAGATTCTTTGCTTAAAAAGCCGCGGATTTTCTGCTTTGCACGGGTCAACGCATTTTCTGTTGCTTTTTCACTCCTCCTGAGCACCTTCGCAATCTGTGTGTAGCTCATTCCCGTAATATAGAGATCCAGCACCTGACGCTCCAGCTCACTCAGCTCCGTAGCGATCCTTTTCTCCAGATAGGCCACTCTCTCCTTATCCAGGAAAAGTTCCTCCGGATTCCTGCCGGTCTTATCCGTCAGAAGCTCCGCCAGCGTCTGTGTCTCCGGATCCCTGTCCTCTTCCGTTCTTCCATGGCTGTCCAGGGAGACATAGGTATTCAACGGTGTGTGCTTCAGCCGCTGCGATGCCTGCACCGCCGTATACATCTGTCTGCTGATGCACAGATCCGCAAACGTGTAAAAGCTGGCGTCTCTGCCACAGTCGTAATCCCGCACTGCCTTGAACAGCCCGATCATCCCCTCCTGGATCAGATCCTCGCTGTCTCCGCCCAGGATATACATGGATTTTGCTTTGCTGCGCACCAGATTTTTATACTTATCACAGATGTAGTCCATCACCTGCCTGTCGCCTTCCCGCAGTTGGTCGATGAGCTCCTCATCTGTCATATCTTCATATTTGAAACGCTCTGTCATTCTTTCCCCTTTGATATCCTGTTTCCGGATACAGCGATCTGTTATGCCTGCAGTCTCTGACGTACGATCTCGTAAGCCAGTACGCCTGCTGCTACGGAAGCATTGAGGGAATCGATATCCCCCTTCATGGGAATCGATGCCACCATGTCGCATTTTTCCTTCACCAGACGGCCTACGCCCTCGCCCTCGTTGCCGATGACCAGACCGATGGGGCCCTTCAGATCCAGATCGTACATGGTAGTACCGCCCATATCCGCACACACGAACCACAGACCTTCCTTTTTCAGGTCTTCGATGGTCTTCGCCAGATTCGTCACCTTTGCCACCGGCGTATAGTTCAGTGCTCCGGCGGAGGTTCTCGCTACCGTAGCGGTCAGTCCCGCTGCACGGTTCTTCGGAATGATGACACCATGGGCACCTGCCAGATTGGCAGTACGGATGATAGCTCCCAGATTATGAGGATCTTCAATATTATCCAGCAGGAAAATAAAGGGCGGTTCACCCTTTTTCTTCGCTGCTTCCAGAATGTCATCCACCTCCGCGTACTCATAAGCCGCCGCATAAGCAATGACGCCCTGATGTTTTCCGGTCTCGGATAACTGATCCAGACGCTCCTTGGTCACATACTTTACTAACGTGTCATGTTTTTTTGCTTCTCTTTTAATGGTCATCATCGGACCGTCCTGACAGCCATCCAAAATGAACAGCTTGTCAATGGGTTTGCCCGAACGATACGCCTCGATCACGGCATTTCTGCCCTCTATGGTAAATTCCTGATATCCCATGCTTGTCCTTTCTTAGTACGTATTACTTTCTCATTATGCATTACTTTTCTGTCACATGCGTTACATTACACTCAGATCTCCAGACCTGCCAGGCGGATACCGTTTTTGATCAGCTCAAGCATCCGGTCTGTCTGTCCTGTCAGGTACAGATACCCCATCAGTGCTTCAAATCCGGTAGCTCTGCGGTAGTCTGCCACAGAAGCATTTTTCGCCGTGGTGTAGGATTTGGCGTTGCGTCCTCTGCGGTACACCGCTTCCTCATCCTCTGTCAGCTCCGGAAGCAGTGCCTCGATCATGGCGGACTGCGCCGGTGCTTTTACATAGCGTGTTGTCTTTTTATGCAGGTCATTGGCGGAGCGGTTGGCACGTTCCACCACAATGCTTCGGATCACCAGTTCATAGATCCCGTCTCCGATGTAGGCTAATGTCAGCGGAGAATATGCCCGGACATCCTGCCCTTCACAGTCGAAAACCTGCTTGATCTTAGTAAGAAGGGTTATGCTCTCTTCCATTTTACACCCTCTCTGGTATCTTCCAGTACAATGCCCTTAGCTAACAGTTCATCACGGATCTCGTCGGCTCTTGCGAAGTTCTTCGCCTTTCTGGCTGCCTGACGCTCCTCGATCAGTGCCTCGATGTCGCTGTCTAACATCTCTGCTTTTTTGTCCACGATCAGTCCGCAGATATCGGACAGGGTCACGATCTCCTGCTTTAATGCTTCCAGGAATGCCTTGCTGCTCTCAGCCTTGGCATTGGAATTCACGAATTTTACCAGTTCAAAAATAGCTGCCAGTGCATCTGCGGTGTTAAAATCATCATCCATAGCTTCGTCGAACTTGGTCTCGAAACCCTGTGCCTCGGTGAGTAAGTTCTTCTCTTCTCCGGTCATTTCGGTATCTGCTGCCTTGTCCAGTAAGAACTTCAGATTGTCCACGCTGGTGACGATTCTCTCATAGCCGTTCTTCGCAGCTTCCATTAAGTCAGCGCTGAAATTCAGCGGACTTCTGTAATGCGCGGACAGCATGAAGAAACGCAGTACCTGCAGATCATATTTTTCGGAGATCTCACGTACGGTGAAGAAATTGCCCAGGGATTTGGACATCTTGCGGTTGTCGATGTTCAGGAAAGCATTGTGCATCCAGTATTTTGCAAAAGGCTTGTCATTGGCTGCCTCGGACTGTGCGATCTCATTTTCATGATGAGGGAAGATCAGATCCTCTCCGCCGGCATGAATATCAATCTCTTCGCCGAGATAACGCTTACTCATGACGGAGCACTCGATGTGCCAGCCGGGACGTCCCTGGGACCAGCAGGAATCCCAGTAAGGCTCGCCTTCTTTTTTCGGTTTCCACAGTACGAAATCTAAGGGATCTTCCTTCTGGTCCTCACCGGAGACTAACAGAGAACGGTTACCGCCCTGTAAGTCGTCCAGATTCTTATGAGAAAGCTTGCCGTAGTCCTTGAAGCTTCTGGTACGGAAATATACGGTACCGTCTGCAGCAACATAAGCATGTCCCTTATCGATCAGGGTCTGGATCATGTCCAGCATACCTCCGATCTCCTCGGTAGCCTTGGGGTTCTTGGTAGCGGGCTTGATGTTCATGCCCTCCATGTCCTTTTTGCACTCTGCAATGTAACGCTCAGAAATCACGCCGGGCTCAACGCCCTCTTCGTTAGCTTTTTTGATGATCTTATCGTCCACATCCGTGAAGTTGGATACATAGTTCACTTCATATCCCTTGTATTCCATGTAACGGCGCACGGTATCAAATACGATCATAGGACGGGCATTTCCGATATGGATCAGGTTGTATACGGTAGGTCCGCAGACATACATTTTTACCTTGCCGGGCTCTAAGGGCTTGAATTCTTCTTTTCTCTTGCTTAAGGTGTTGTAGATTTGAATGCTCATTGTTTATCCTTTCCTAATTGCGATTTTTGCAATGATCTATCTTTATTTTATCACACTGTCTTGTCATTTTCTGCAGATCGGGTCTGTTCCCCGGCCTCCGCACTCATTACCACCAGCCTGCGCAGCTGCTTTAATTCATCTTCCATTTCCAGTACCCGGTTGGTCAGTTCGGAATTCTCACGCTGCAATACCGTGATGTCTTCCCGTACCGGGTCGGGGAGATCCGTCTGGTTCATGGTCTCCTGGGGAAGGCTTGCGTTGTTGCGCTTTACCACGCGCCCCGGTACACCTACCACCGTGGATCCGGGCGGCACTTCGCTTAAGACCACGCTTCCGGCACCGATCTTCGAATTATCTCCGATGGTGAAGGATCCCAGGACTTTCGCTCCCGCACTGATCATGACGTTGTTGCCGATGGTGGGGTGACGTTTGCCGTGTTCCTTACCGGTACCTCCCAGGGTCACGCCCTGATACATTGTCACATTGTCGCCGATAATGGTGGTCTCACCGATGATGACACCGTTACCGTGATCGATGAAAAATCCTTTGCCGATCTGTGCACCGGGATGGATCTCGATGCCGGTCTTGCGCACGCCCCGCTGGGAGATATACCGCGCCCAGAAATAATGTCCGCTCAGATACAGCTTATGCGCCAGTCTGTAATGGAGCATGACCTTGAAACTGGGATACAAAAGAACCTCCATGGAGGAATGGATCGCCGGATCACGTTCCTTGATAATACGGACTTCTTCTTTTAAATTTTTGATGATGCCCATGTTCTCACCTCGAAAAAAATACCGCGAATAAACTTCATCTTAGAGACGAATTTATCCGCGGTTCCACTCTACTTAAGGGACAATGCCCTTCACTCTGGCGTAAAACGCCATGCACATAACGGGTGCTTACCGGATCCGGATACTTATGTCTGTTCCCCGGATCAGCTCACAGGCGCACTTCCTTTTCCTCAGACGAAAGCCGCTCCCAGCTTCTAACAGCTTCTCTCTGGCGTCCCACCGAAAAGTACTTTTCCTGCTCCATGCCTTTACTACATATATGATAATTCCTACTAAATAAGATATGCAAAAATACGGGTTTTGTCAACCCTAGAGTTTCCTACATTACAGCTTTTTCCAAGGTTTCCCTCACGTATTCATTCAGTGACATATTTTATTCTTCCAGCAGCACCCACTTTCCCTCCGGTGCCGCATCCAGGATCCAGTACTGGCACCGTCGGATGTCCGCCTGCAGACTTCCGGTCTCCTGTAATTTTTCCCCATCGTAGGTGAAGAATACGGTTCTCGCTTTTGCATCATCTCCGGTCTCATACAGTGCGATCACGATCTGCTCCCCATCCGGACTGTAAGCGAGAATGCTGTTGTCCAACAGTCTTGCATGGCGGTCTACATTGTTGCCTTCCACCCCGAAGGTGTAATTCACCGGGCTGTTACCTTCCACGTTCTTCCAGGCGTCTGTCTGTAGTGTGATCCGCTCTGCTGCCGCATCTCCATCCAGATCGATCAACGCATAGGTCTCAGAAAAAGTTCTCTGGGACACATCGCATACCATACCGGGATGAGATAAAATATCCTCCCGCCATTTCACAGCATACTGGTCCCTTGACACCTGATCCAGTCTGTCGGCTCCGGCGTCCAGACCACCGATAGAATACTGCTGATAGAGTTCTCCGTTGCCGTTATAGACCGTCACGAAACCATTCTGTACTTTCATGGAAAACGGAAGCACAGGTTCTGCCGTTTCTTCCCCGGTCAATTCCCATCCGGTATCACCTGCCAGGCTGCAGTTCTTCACCGTATACAGTGTAGGTTTCCCATCCTCCTGTAAATGCTCCGCCGCTTCTGTCATATAGAATACCCTGCTGCCCATCCAGCCGATACTGCTGTCCTCCTGCACCTTTTCATTGTAGGCGTTGGAAGTATTATAGTAAGTCCGGTCACAGATTGCAGCCGATGCCATATTTCCCGGGATGCCATCCTCAGACACACACCGGAAGGTATGATCATACATCACATAGATTCCGCAGCTGGACACCTGAATATGAATACCGGAACCGGAATAGCTTCCGATCTTCGTCTCCAGATACTCCGTATACTGTCCCGCCGGCATATTTTCCGGAGAATACGTTTCGTATTCCGCATAGACTCTCCGGGCGGACTGCTCTCCCGGGAGCGGACCGATCTTCTGTCCGGATGCCGCACTCACATCTCCGGTAGACAACAGCCAGATCTTCTGTTCCTCCTCCGCCAGCACCATGGGAATCTCGATCACAGAACCATCCTTCTCAAAAGTATACTCCACATTGACCACCGATCCTTCTCCCATACGGTCATCGCCATAGAGCTGGTACTGTCTTGCCGCCTCGTAGAGGACTTCCGTCACCTCACCGGTTCCCTTTCCCAGCGAAAGGAGCTGCTTTGCTGCCGTCACAGGGTCCTTATAATCCTCGTAGAATCTGTGATCCTCCGACCCGAGTCGCTCCTCCAGACGGCTGAGTTGAAACATTTCCCAGCTTGCAGGACTTCCGGCATACCTTCTGTGATTCACATACCATCCCTTCTCCTGTGCAAAGGAATGAGTACTCTCAATCCGCTCGGGGGAATAAAATTCCGCGAAATCGGAGCGTGTCTCAAACGTTACATACGACAGCTTTTCAGCATAAATATCCCATTCTTCCTGCGTCCAGACAGCCTCATCGGAATACTCCGTATCACTGATATCCACCGGCTCATTCTGGGCAGACGGCGCAGCTTCCGTAGGCAATTTTTCCTCACTGCGGTTTCCTCCCGGATTACTGCACAGGCAGATGATGAGTGCTGCGATCACCGCCACCGCACCGATGAGGATCCAGAACGGAGGCTTGCGATAATCCAGCACATGACGGATCCTGTTCTTCACATGATCCTCTCCAAAGGATAACAGCGCACAGATCGTACCACCACGGTATTTTCTCCACCTGCCGTCACTGGCTTCCTCCAGCAGTGTATAAGAATAGATCTTCTTGCTTTCCTCTCCCAAAAGCTTTACCACTTTTTCGTCGCAGGACATCTCACAGTCCATATTCATCAGGTAAAATGCCAGCCACACCAAGGGATTGAACCAATGCACACAACAGATAAAAAGCACTGCCGGTTTGATCAGATAGTCTCTTCTCTGCAAATGCACCCTCTCATGGCACAACACTACCTCTCTGCTCTCCCCGGCAAGCTCCGACGACAGATAAATGGTCGGATGCAGGATCCCCATGACAAAAGAAAGGTGTCCACTCTTAATCTCACAAATTCCTTCTTCTACTTTATGAACGCCATTTTCCGGCTGACGCAGACGGTAATACATCCGCAGATAGGAAAACAGATGATAACCGGCAAACCCAACAAACCCGATCAGCCACAAGTACGGTAACACGATTCCCGCCAGTGTTTTCAGCATCTGTGTGCTGTGTGTTGCAAACATTTCCTTGGTTGGATCGCTCGTTGCAGACATTCCTGTCTGTCCGGTTACCATAGAGGACTCCTGCGAAAGTGCCTCCGGCTGACTGCCATCGTCACTATCGGCCTGCTCCGTCATGCCTGAAATCTGTATTGCTTCCGCAGTCGGATTTTCCAAGGTTGCTTTTTCTCCGGATACTGTCAGTGCGGTGCTCACCGTCTGTTCCGTTACCAGCCGCTGTGGGATCAGGCTGATCTGTGTCTGCGGAAATGCCGGGCAGCACAGGCGCAGAAACACGATCCCCCACAACAGATAAGAACACCATCTGGGAGCCCTGCGAAGCACCAGTCTCGCCACCAGCACCAGCAAAATGCAATAGCTTCCCACCAGGCTCAAGTTACAAACGATCCCTAATACCTTCTCTAAAATCTCCCTCATCCAATCTCCTCCGTCAGCTCTTATAATCCTCTATCATAGCTTCGATCTCAGCGATCTGCGCTGCGCTGAGCTTCTTGCTCTGGATAAATGCTGCGATCATCTTCGGCAGCGAACCGCCATAAGCCTTCTCCACGAAAGCCTCCCCCTGGGCTCTGTGGTATTCCTCCTTATTCAATACGGAAGATACTATGGCATTCTCATTTTTGAAAATACCGTTCTCACAAAGCTTTTTAATAAACGTATAGGTAGTGGATTTCTTCCAGCCGAACTTCTCCGCGCACTGTTTTACCAGTTCTCCGGAACCGATGGGTTCCTCCTCCCAGATCAGCTCAGCAAATTTGTATTCTGTCTCCGTCATCTGATACATTCCCATTCCTCCTTGTATCCTTCTTAATCCAGCACTTGCCAATTATGCAATCCTATTGGCTTTTTTGCACTCATAACATTATAAAAGGTCGATGGTATACAGACCTTGTTCTAATTAAAGTCTATATCCTATCGACCCATTTGTCAAGTTCTTATTTTCCGAAATTATCAGCTCTTCGGGCATCCGCTGCAGCTTCCGCAGCCGCCCTGCATCGCCTGTGCCGTAAGATCAAACGGCGTAGTCACCAGACAGATTGCCTGAGAGGAGATTCCCTCTCCGCTGCCGGTGAATCCCAGTCCTTCCTCCGTGGTAGCCTTCACATTGACCTGTCCCACATCGATCAGCAGGGCTTTCGCGATATTTTCCCGCATGGTATCGATATGCGGGCGCATCTTCGGTGCCTGTGCAATGATCGTCGCATCGATATTTTCGATAAACACATGATTTTCTTCCAGCAGCTCGCCCACTTTTTCCAGCAATTTTATGGAAGAAATACCCTTGTACGCGGGATCTGTATCCGGGAAATGTTTCCCGATGTCCCCCAGCGCCGCTGCTCCCAACAGCGCATCCATGATCGCATGGAGCAGGACATCCGCATCCGAATGTCCCAAAAGTCCCTTTTCATAAGGTATTTTCACGCCGCCGATGATGAGGTCTCTTCCCTCCACCAGACGGTGTACGTCATATCCCATTCCGATTCTCATACTTACAACCTTTCCGCAGACGCTATTTTTAAAAAAATACCGGCATCCCTGTGTCTCACCGGCTTCTCCAACCAGCCAGTCCCCAAACCGTTCTGTCCCGTTGCGGCCAGTGCCGGGCGCCAATATCGTCTGCAATATGCCAAATCTCTGTCATTATTGTCTCGCCACAGCACAATCCATCAGATCCTCCGTGCTGTCGAATACATAGACGGTATAACTGCCGTCCTCATATACCTTTTCGCCCTGATTTAATGCCGGAGCCTCTGCATATTCCGCACACTCCTCCGCCGTCAGGAGCAGGAATGTCTCCCCGGCATGATACCCTTCCTCATAATATTTCATAGGCGAAGACCACTTGAAATACTCCAGGTGCTCGGGATCTCCGATGTTGCCGATCTCCACTTCACCATTCGTAAGCTCCGTGATGATATTGGCATTATTATAAGTAGCGAAGCCGAAATCATATCCGTTCCCCGCAAGGAATTCCGCCACTGGACGCTTCGTCTCGTTCTTGTCCACCGTCAGGAAAGACATCACCGTTTTCCCCGTTCCGAGGATCAGACAGATAGTAAGCAGTGCCGCCACCGCAAATCTGTCAAAGGGCATTTTTTCCTCTTCCAGATAAAAACACAATACCGGCAGGGCGAAAATGAAGATCGTGATATAATACCGCGGCACCATGGTACTGGTGGTAAAAATAAACACAAACAGATTCAGTACAAAACTGACTTTCAAAAACAGTGTGATCAGACTGCGAAATCCCGTGACACGCTGCATTTTCCCGCTTTTGACCGTAACGTATCCGTAGATGCCAAGCAGCACGAAGGCTGCCATCGTCACAACACCCCGCAGGGATAAAAATCCCTTATCCGGAATATAGCCAAAAAGCATCAGCAGACACCCCACCGCATTTTGGATCCGGTCAAATAACACACCGTGATACAATGCGATGAAGTTCGTGGCGCCATAGGTCTGGAATACGTATTTGTGACTGATGAACACTACATTGATGCCATATCCCACGACTGCGAAAAATGCCCCTGCCAGACTATAGAGAAAATACCGCATCCTGTCCGTAGAAAATAGAGTTTGGAAATGCTCCTTTGTCATCTCTCCTCGGAAACTCTGAAATTCCTCACCGCCCAGCAGATAGAAAAAGGAAGTCAGTACCAGAGGACACTGCAATGCCAGCAGGTAACGCACGCCGGACATTCCACAGACGATAGCAAGCAGCACATAGAATATCCACAGGCTGACCTTGCGTTTTGCATGATATTCTCCGCTACACAACCGCAGATACATACCGAAGAACCACAGCACCAGGATCACGTGGGACATGTAGGTATTACCCATCTGCATATGCGTCATCATAGTCTCGGAAAAAGGCAACAGCAGCAGACAGGAGCTTAACACTGTAAGTCCGCGGGATACTTTTAACGGCTTCATAAAATAATAATAGGAAGCCAGCATCAATCCATAAAATACCAGGTTCGTGATCGTGCGGATCACATGCCAGTTGCTGCAGATGCGAAACAGCGGTCCCATGATCAGCTGTGTATACAACACGCGGAATTCCGTGGAATAATACCAGTTTGTCGTGGAAAAAATGTGGTGTTCTTCGGAAAGGATCCGGGAAAAGATCATCTCCGCCGCCATATCTGAATCCAGCCAGTGATCCTGACTGATGATATTCAAGCCAAGCAGGAGCAGAAGCGTCGCTCCCAGCAAAATATATGGTATCTGTTTTTTCAGTGTTTTCATACCGCAGACCTTTCTGTTATTGCCTATGCATTCTTCCCTAACTATACACGATTTGCCGCAAAAGCACAACTGCGGCTTTTGCGGCAAATCTACAAGTTTTCTCATTAAATTAAGATCGTTTTCTCTTGGGGAAGCTGTTACCGATGCCCGGCTCTTCCCGTTTCTTTCTCTTTTTCGCTTCTCTCTCCGCTCTGTCCCCAGAGTATTTGCGGTCAGCCGTCTTTTTGTCACAGCCGCCCCATTTTCTTCCATCCTCACGGTTTTCATCTCTGCGGCGTCTTCTGTCCTCACCGAAACCGGTGCTGCCATCGTCTCTGCGATCTCTGTCACTGCGGCCGAATCTTCTGCGTTCCCCGTCTTCACGGCCAAGCTTCCGTCTTCCGTCTCCTCTGCCGAAGCTGCGACCTTCACCATCGCCTCTGCCGGACCGGCCTCTGTCCCCGAAACGATTGCCACGCTTTGTATATTCATCTGCGGCGATCTCCTCGTCCTTGTCACCGACCTGTAATTTCAGCATGGCAGCTGCCAGCTCCAGTGCATCACAGCCTTCCTCTTCCATCTTACGCTGTAAAAAGCTCTTCATCAGCTCAATGTCTTCATGCTCATGCAATTCCCATGCCTTGTTCAGATATTTGTCTGCTTTCGCTTTCAGCACCTTCGCAGCTCCGGGAAGCTTTTTCTCCGTGATGGTGGTGTGGCAGACTCTCTCGATCTCGCGGATCTTGTAGATTTCCCTGCTGTTGGCAAAAGTAAAGGATCTGCCCTTTCTGCCGGCACGGCCGGTTCTGCCGATACGGTGCACATAATACTCGATATCCTGCGGAATATCGTAATTGATGACAGCTTCCACATCATCCACATCAATACCTCTGGCTGCCACATCCGTAGCGATCAGGATACTGGTTCCACCGTTACGAAAACGCTTCATGACCGCGTCACGCTGCGCCTGGGACAGATCTCCATGCAGTCCTTCCGCCTGGAATCCCTGCTCCTTTAATAAATCCGACAGCTCGTCCACCTTTTTCTTCGTATTACAAAAGATCAGGGTCAGCTTCGGCTGATAATACTCTAACAGTCTTACGCAGGCGGCATCCTTGTCCTGATTTTTCACACGGTAGAATTTCTGGGATACCAGGGGAATGGTCAGCTCCTGCGCTGCCACCTTTACTAATTTCGCATCGTTCTGGAAACGGTCTGTGATCTCCAGGATCGGCTTCGGCATGGTCGCGGAGAACAGAGCGGTCTGGTGCTCTCCGGGGATCTGACCAAGGATCAGCTCCATATCCTCACGGAAGCCCATGTTGAGCATCTCATCCGCTTCATCCAGTACCACCATGTTCACCAGATCCAGCTTAATGGTGCGTCTGCGCATATGGTCCATGACACGTCCTGGGGTTCCCACGATGATCTGCACGCCCCGCAGTCCCGCGATCTGACGGCTGATATCCTGTCCGCCGTAGACCGGCAGCACCTTAATGCCGTGCATGTATTTTGCGATCTTCCGCAGTTCTTCCGCTGCCTGGATCGCCAGTTCTCTGGTGGGGCACAAGATAATGGTCTGTAACTTTTTCACATCCGGATTGATGTGCTGGATCGCCGGAATGCCGAATGCAGCAGTCTTGCCCGTTCCGGTCTGTGCCTGTCCGATAATGTCCTCACCCTGTAATAAATAGGGAATCGCCTGCTCCTGGATTGGAGACAGCTTCTCAAAACCCATCTCACGAATCGCACGGACGATACGGTTATCCAACAACGGCTCGATCGATGCGATACCGTCCTGCTCCTTTACCTCTTCTACTTTTTCCACTTCTTCATTTTCCAAAAAATAACTCACAAAATACTCCTTTTTAGCACAAAAAAAGAAATCATTGCGATGCGCTTCTGATTTCTTCCATCAAATCTCAACAACATTTCGTAGTATAGCACGGAAGCATTGAAAAAACAAGTAAATTCATGTACTATATAGAAAATAAACCACTTTAGAGGTCATTATGATACAGACATTACACATCGTACCGGAATATAACGAAGAACTGATCTATCCCGCCATCTGCAAAAGTATGGAGGCTTTGAACATCGCCGCAGACTTGCGCCCGGAGATGAAGATCGTCATCAAGCCGAATCTCGTCATGGCGAAATCCCCGGATTTTCCCGCCACGACCCACCCTCTGGTCATAAAAGCTGTGATCAGGTGGCTGCGAGAGCAGGGCATGCAGCACATCACCATTGCGGAAAGTTCCGGCGGTCTCTACAATGCCGAAGCCATGAAACACGTATATCACGTATGCGGCATGGATACTCTGGGCGAAGGTGCTGAACTCAACATGGACTTTTCCGCACAGACCGTAAATTGTCCGGCAGGATTTAAAAATCACAGTTTCCACCTGATCACTCCTATCGTGGAAGCCGATTATATCATTAATATCTGTAAACTGAAGACCCATGCCATGACCGGCTATTCCGGCGGCATCAAGAATCTCTTCGGCACCATCCCCGGTCTGGAAAAGCCCCAGATGCACTACCGCTGGCCGGAGATCGAAGATTTCTCCAACATGCTCTTAGAACTGGCTCAGACCGTAGCTCCCAATCTCACCGTCATTGACGCCATTGATGCCATGGAGGGTAACGGTCCCACCGGCGGCACTTCGCATCCTTTGCATATGCTGCTGGCGGCAAAAGATTTCTATACCCAGGACTGCTTCGCCGCAAAACTTATGGGATTAGAACCTACAGAGATCGTCATGCTGCGTCAGGCACTGGAAAAAGGTCTGGCTCGCCCTAAGGAGTTGGCGCTTGTGGGAGATCCGGTTCCGGAAGGCTTATCTCCTTTTCAGAAGCCGGATACCATAAAATTAGATTTTACCAACGGTGTGCCGAAATTTTTACGCAAGCCTTTCATGTTCGTGACTTCCCGACTGTTGAAATCCTATCCGCAGCTGACCCCGGAGAAATGCGTGGGATGCGGAAAATGTGCGGAAAGCTGTCCGGCACATGTCATCAGAATCGAAAATCGCAAGGCGAAATTCAAGAGAAAAGGCTGCATCTCCTGCTTCTGTTGTCAGGAAATGTGCCCCATGAAGGCTATCAGTGTAAAGAAAGCCCTGTAATTTCCTGCTTTTTGCTATTATTGTTCTAATTGCATACAAAATTTTTACAAAAATATCAAAAAACGTGTTGACAAAGTGGGACACGCATTGTATACTGAACAGGTCGGTTGCGAGAGCAACGAAATGGAATCTTAGCTCAGCTGGGAGAGCATCTGCCTTACAAGCAGAGGGTCATAGGTTCGAGCCCTATAGGTTCCATTCCAACTTCGGTTGGTCATATGGCGAGATAGCTCAGTTGGCTAGAGCATGCGGTTCATACCCGCAGTGTCGAGGGTTCGAATCCCCCTCTCGCTATTAGGTTAAAAGGGTCGGAAATGCTGATAAATACAGCGTTTCCGATTTTTTGATTTCTCAAAGTATCAAATAATATGTTTACTTCTGGATTTCTGACGGTGATAATGTTTAAACCAGAGTTTAAAATGCGCCGGTTTTCTCCTCTTAAAACCAGGGTTAAGAAGCCTAAAACAAAAGGTACGAAAGTTGACTCCGTGGAAAAAGTTACGGTTGCCGAACTTCTTTCCTCTTTGGAAAATACGGTTTTTAATGAAAATTGAACTTTAGCATCACCGCTTTCAGCATTCTGATAGACAAAGGAATTAGTGGTCATGGTGATTTCATCTAATATAGCCAGATTTCTGCTTTTCTTTATGCACATTGTTATTTAATAATTTGGACTTGCACACCACCAAACCCGTTACTGTTCCAAAACAAACTGCTCTGTCTCAGGGTTCCACTTTAATACTGCTACGATTTCTTCAGAACTTATCAATTTATCCTCAGATGCCACAATAATCAAATCATCTACTATATCCATATAATAAAAAGATTCATCTCCAATGATCTTTAGCGCATCTATCGGAATTTCTACCCATTGACTGCCTTCGACAGCTAAAAGCTGAATTTCCTGTGTTGATATTCCTTGATATGTTGTGGTTTTTGATACCAATATTCTGCTTTGTCCGTCACTCGCTTGAATACAGTTTATAACTACTTTATCAGCCGCAAACTCCTTATATGCTACCATTTCTAATGAATCAGCATCTAAAAGGATACCCACCGTTTTATCCAATCCTGCAACATGAGGGGTATTCAAAATCTTGCATAACACGAATATTTCACTGGCATTATCTTGCGAGAAAGAACCAAAATCAATCCGAACTATAACAATATCTAATGCACTGATGTTACCTTCTTCGTAATTCTCTGCTACCTTTTCTATAATCCTGTTATTAAGCTCTGAGACCATATCAGCACTATCCCTGGATTTCGATATTCCACACGCATTGATGCACATCAGCATAAACAACACAAGAACAGAGACCGGCAAAACCTTATTTTTCATCTTACCCATACTCGTCTTAATCTCTTTCTGGCACATTTTCTATTTTAATGTGCAGGATATGATCCTGCAATCAGTGTAATAATACAACAAAATATTCGATGCGGAATCACCATTTTTTGCACGCAATGCGGCACCCATTTGACATAGCCCGTAACGATGTCCTCCTGCACCAGTTGCAATATCTGTGCAACTTACAGCTTTCAAAGCAGGCTGCGTAATAGCTAAAAAACTCGCAATATACTTTTTCATTGCTTCCTCTTTTCTCTTCATAAAATACCTCTCTTTCTCGTCTGAACTTGTTTAATCTGCCTTCTGGTTAGAAATAAACAAATAACCATCATCCGTCTTTTGTAAAATGACCACCCATTGCCCCCCCTCATACTCTTTTTCGTATTTCAGTATGAGTTTGTTATTTGACTCCCAAGTTCCGGAAGTAACCATACACCAATCAAAATTCGAGTCTCCCATAATCAGATAGTAACTGTCATATTGCTCCAAATAATAGAAACTGTCCAAGCCTGTCTTTTTTGTCTCCGCCAGACTTATTCCCATTTTTTCCTGCAAAAAAGCATCCATTTCATTTGCTGTGATTTTTATGATATCCAAATACGGGGCATCACTACATAACTCTGTCAGCATTGACAGTTCATCCTCCGATACTTCGCCAAACGCTCCTCCAACGCCATTATAAAATAACTCAAACAAGTTAATTTCATCTGGTTGACTATACTCGCTGGATAACAGCATATTGTTCATGTTCGTTATGTCACCATTGAAAAATTCTGTGTTAAACACAGTAATTTCCTTTTCGGAAAGAGTACCGGAAGCCATCTGGCATCCTGAAAACATCAAAATCATAAAAGACAAGATAACCGATAATGCAAGTAAATCCATAACTTTTGTCAATATTTTCATTCAAAATCTCCTCCGTTTCACTTCTCAAATTTCTCGCCATTATAGACTCTTCATGGGCACCACTCCCATCCATAGTTGCAAAGCAGATTTCCCCACCTGCAATACACATTACATTTTTCTACAAACTGATAATTCTTTTCTGCCGATGTTGCCGTTTTAATTTCTCCATTAACACTACACGTCATTGTAACTCGATATGTACCTCTGGAAACCAGATATATTTCCAAGCCAGATGCTGTTATGGTATTGCTCGAATCTTCCCATGATTCCACATTGACCCAGCTACCAGAGACCTTTTCCTGGAACATAGCTTTTACATACATTTTTCAAATGATTTCTGCATTTCCCTATCAGCATTGTGATTACAACTATTAAAAATATTATATTTAGCTCCAAGAAGTAGCTATCCTTTTCAAATATAGTGCAAACTATTCCGATAAAAAAATCCAAGCATAAATACTTCATCAGCTTTATTTTAAAACACTCGTTCTCTTCTTCGTTTACCCCCTTAATGAACTATTTTTGTAATCATATCATATTCCCCGCAAGATAATCACTAATATGTCAAAAATACGGCAATAGTTGTCAATTTTCCAGTAGATTCATGACAACGGTCATCCGTCTTTAGGATATCTTTAATTTTATCCATGAGTTCCGAGTTGTAAAATATCAGACCGAAAGTATATCAACCTTGCACGGGGTTCTAAATTTATAAAAGAATTTTCAGCACTTATCGGCCTGCCGTTAAGTTCCTACTTTTTAAACGACGGAGACATCAGAAAAAATGCTAAGCACAGGTTTTAATCCGTGGCTTAGCACCATATTTTAAGATTCAACTCCCAAAGTCAGGTATCATATTCCCCTCAAAATAATACCTAATATGTCAAAAATACGGCAATAGCTGTCAATTTTCCGGCAAATTCATAACAACGGTCAGGCAAAAAACAGAATCCTGTGCTTCCACTAGAATTTCGCCCTGGTACTTTTCTGCAATTCTTGCTATGGAATTTAATCCATATCCATGTCTGCCGCTTTCTGTTTTTGTGGATTGATATTTTCCGCTTCTGTCGTTTTTTAAGACATGCTCATATGGATTCTTTATCAGCATGACCAGCGCCTGCTTTTTCACTCCCATGGATATTTCTATCACCCTTTGGTGCTGCCTGCAGTCCCGGACAGCTTCTATTGCATTATCCAGTGCATTTCCCAGTGCTATGCCAATATCACATGGTTCCATGGGAAGCTCCTCTGGAATAAATATTTTTAACTGAAATGTAATCCCGTATTCCTTAGCAACGGCATATTTGAAATTAATCAGACAATCAATGGTACTGTTGCCGGTATTGGAAATGTTTTCGGAAATATTGCTGTTTTTGATAATCTGATTCAGGTTTCTGATTACAGACTCTTTATCACTGTTTTCAACGCTGTTTTTTAAAACAATAAGTTTATTCAGCAGATTGTGCCTGTCCTCATAAAATTCCTCCAACATCTTTTTTTGCGATACCGTAATTTTTTCGATCATATCAAATTGCTGGGCATAAACTGTATGTTCTTTTTCATAAGCAAAAACTTTATTTATTTTTACATACAATTCAAAAATAATGACATTAAATAAGATAAGAATGCTGATAGTGATAACAGCAAAAAAGGACTTTCCTTCTGAGCAAAATTCATTGATTGCAATGACTATGCTTCCCACTGGCACCAACAGGAGAAAAAAATAATATTTTCCCGGTACCGGACTCTCCTTTCTTTTTTCTGCCACCATCGACAGTGCATATACAGAAAGGATCATCAGGATGTTCGATAATACCAACCCAATAATATCCCTTTGCTGGCTTTCCCCTATGTCAAAGCTATTGATTAGGGAAAAGACAAAGACCTCAATCAACGACCAGCCTGTATAGAATGTAGCCAATAAAAAGTATTTTTCCTTTCCACGGCTTTGGTAGGCAACCATCGCTATGGACAGAATCAGTAAAATGTTCAGAATGGTTGCAAAAATTTGCAGGCGCCCATTATGATAACCAAAGAAAAATTGGAATATGCAATAAACAATCCACAGAGAAACAGAAAGTATACTATTCTGCTTTTCTTCAAAAAAGCTTCCCCAAAATCTTTTTACAATCCATACGGTTGCGATAACAATAGAAATATTTAATAGAATATCTTCTATTTGATTATACATTGATTTCCCCTCCCAGAAGATGGCTGTATTGTTGGTTAAAGTATTTCTGCCGTTCTTCGCTTATAGGCAGTTTCTTCCCATTTACCAACGTTATTTCTATTTTTGTCCTTGATCTAATCAAATAATAATTTACCAGATAAGACTGATGTACTCTCAAAAAAGGTATTTTTCCATCTGACATTTTTTGTTCTATCTCTGACAGTTTCCCGTTAAATGTGTAATGCTCCCCGTTTTGCGTATATATTGTAACTTTCCTGGCATTGCTTTCAAAGTATAAAATCTCTTTACATAGAATTTTATATTCTTCATGCTTATAAGAAAAGGTAAAATAGACCATTTTACTGCAGACTCTCTGATAAGTTTCCAGAAATGTCTTTGTCAATATCTCCTCATCGATTGGTTTCTTTATAAATCCAAATACATCCAACCGGAACAATTCCATCATATATTTATCATAGCCTGATACATAAATCAGAAGTACATTATCATCCACCTTCCGTATATTTTCAGCCGCAGTGATGCCATCGCCACCCTTCATCTGAATATCCAAAAAGATGATGTCATACTTTGTTCCTGATGTAACCTGCCTTTTGAGTTCCCTACCACTGTAAAAAACATCAATATTCACGGGAATGCTTTCCCGCTTGCATACTTCAGAAATTATATGCTCTATCTGATTCACAATTACATTTTCATCATCACAAACAGCAATTCTTATCATGTGTACTACCTGCATTATACTTATAAAAGTGGACACATTGGTTAAATAGACTTACTATTAACATAGACACCAAAAGGAGGTATCTTTTATGTCCACAAAACAACATTACGATGAGGATTTCAAACGAACCCTCGTTGAGCTTTACCACAATGGTAAAACTCAGGCCTCTCTTATCAAAGAGTACGGCGTATCTCAAACTGCTCTTTCCAGATGGGTCAAACAGTATTCAACTGTTGAAACTGATGACGGTGAAGTTCTTACTGCAAAGCAGGTGAAAGAGCTTCAAAAACGTATGGCTCAGCTGGAAGAAGAAAACCAAATACTAAAAAAAGCGATTGCCATATTCACGCCACACTCAAGCAACGATTAGATGCCGTGCATAAGCTGCGTCATCAATACGATATCAAAACTCTTTGTCGAGTTCTTCGCATAAATCGCAGTACTTATTACAAGCACTTTTATTCAGATTTAGCACCTCGTACAAAAGAAAATCCGTTGATTCGTAAGCACCTTTTACAAATCTATACTGATTACGATAACTCTCTTGGTGCTTACAAGATCCGTCGTGTATTAGAACGTGATTATGGCATAAACATCAGTCTCGGCAGAGTGGACCGCCTGATGAACACTATGAATCTACCAAAACGTTCCACAGAAAAACCAAAATGGAAAGGTGCCTGGAAAGACAATGGTCCTTGTGAGTAACACTCCCTTTTGAAATCGAGACAGATTCACGTCCCCTCTCGCTTTTAAAATTTCTTACCGCACTTTGGGCAATACTCAAAATTTTCTGCTGTCTCATACCCACAGTAATTGCAATGTTTATAGTTATACCCATAGGTCACTTTTGAAATTCTCTGCAAATGCTCCGGGCGAATCAGTACCTGCTCTCCCCGGGCAATGGCCTTTCCCATCTCCGGATCCAGTTCATACAGCGTATTACAGCAGCTTGTCCGCACATAATAGTGCTTATTCCACTTAATACACGGTATGAAAAACATAGCCCGTCTCCTATCTCACCAGTCCCATGTTGCTTCTGTATTCCTCATTCAGCTGCCGCAGTTCCTTCTCCCCGTTAATGTACGGTTCATAAAATGTATCCACGGAACCACCGCCCAGATTATCACAACCGTTGCAGAAGTCACAGGCTCCACCGCACTGGTTCAAACCCTCCTGTATAATGCGGATCCGCTCTTCTCTCGTTGTATCTTTGATCAGTATACTTTTGATCTCCATATGCCATCACCTTTCCTGATTTATCAATACTATATATCAATAATAATGAAACTGCCTGATATGCGATAACTTTATTTTACCACACATCAGGCAGTCTGTTATCATTTTATTTCTTTACCCCGGCAATATCATCCGGATCCCGGCCTTGATAATTCCGATCCCTACCGGTATTAAAATGATTGTACAGCAGAAGATCACTCCCACGCCCGACAGGATGAGGCCGATGGGCAACAGGATCAGCAGCCACACACAGGCCTTTAAAATTGCCCCGGTAATCTTATATGCGATTCCGAATAAAATGGTTAACAGCAACAGACACAATATAAATGAAATCATAATTTTTCTCCTTTCCATAATGTAGGCCACATGCTTCACAGAAAAAACTCCTGTCTTTGTAGCTATTATATCCGGTTGTCCCACCATTTTCAGTACGTAATGTTGCACGATAAGTCATCCTAATATAGGAAAAGGACAGAGGATATCCTCTGCCCTTTTCTAGGCTGTTTCTATGCTGTTTCTTCAGGAATGGTCCCGGAACATAATGCATTCCTTCACTGTTTCCAACAGCTTCTTTTCATCCATCGGCTGTTGATAATGTCTTCCGCAAAGGCATTGGCGCTCATGGCAATGATGGGGACATTTCCGGCATCCGACCGTTTCATGGACCGGATCCTGCGGGTGGCATCCCAGCCATTTAGCTTCGGCATCATAATGTCCATGAAGATCACATCGTAATATCCCAGCTCAGATTTTTGAACTTTTGTACCGCCTCTTCTCCGTCTGCAGCGCACTCTACGTGGATCCCGTAATCCTCCAGCATGAATTTTGTGATCTCCATGTTGAGTTCATTGTCCTCTGCTAACAGCGCCCGCAGACCTTCCACCGGGATTTCCTCATAGTTTACGTTCTTCTCCTTCTCCACCGGTTCCCCGATTTTGAACGGAAGTGTCATGGTCACAGTAGTTCCGACGCCTTTTTTACTCTCTATGGCAATGTCTCCATCCAGCCTGTCCACGATTTTCTTTGCAATGGCAAGTCCCAGTCCTGTGCCTTCGTACCTGGATCTGCTGGTCTCATTCTCCTGCGTGAACGGTTCAAAAGCATGTTCCAGAAAGGTTTCACTCATGCCGATACCAGTATCGGCACAGCCGAATTCATAGACTACCCGCTCCTCGTCCGCATATTTTTCTGCACACCAGACACGCACACTGCCGCCCGGTCCGGTAAATTTAACCGCATTATCAGAAATATTGGTCAGCAGTCTCTCCACATAGATTGGATTCCCTGCCAGATTAAACGGAATCTCCTGTTCCACTACACCTCCCGACTCCAGTTTGTTCATATCCAGAATATCATTCACGATAGAGACCAGATACTTCGATGAAGTCATGATCTGTTCCCGGCACTTTCTCTGTACCTCCAGATCATCCGGATAACGGTTTGCCAGATTCAGCGTGCCGATAATGCCATTCATGGGTGTCCGGATATCATGACTCATATTTGACAGGAAACGGGCCTTCAAAGCTGCTGCCTTCCTGGCTTCCTCCACCTGATACATCAGTTCATGTTCCCACTTCTTGGTATCGCTGATGCTGCGGATCAGGCAGAGCACATGGGTCAGTACACCGTTTTCGTCTCTCTTTTTTTCCACAAAACGGAGTCTGTGCCAGTCGCCATCCTTCATCCGGTATTCTAGGACTAACGTCTCTTCATTCTTCATGCGTTCCGGCAGGGTCTTCAGATCCACAAATTTGAAAAATGCCTCCTGATACTCCTCCGCCACGTATAGTCTGCATACCTTTTCATTGCTTTCCGACAGCTTTCCCGATTTCGTGAACTTCAGATGCTCGGTATCCCGGTTATTGATCTCTTCGAAATAATCTGCCTGAATATCGATCCGTGAAATATACTGGTAAGTTCTGGCGATGGAGGAAATGATCTCGTTACTCAGCTTCACTTTCTCCAATGTGTCCTGTAACTGCTTCTGGATTGCTTTTTCTTTGTACAGAATGCTGTCTATATTCCGGCAATAATTTATTCAGGATGTCATTTTCGTTCTGCTCATAGTTTAAAGACATCGTTTTCCCCTTCTACGGCACAATAAAAGCCGTCTGCCAAAAATGTGCACTGACAGACGGCTCACGATAAACATACTCCCCTACACTCAGGAATCTGCTGCAACCGGCTGTCATAGTCTGATTTTTCTCTATGTTCAGACCTTAGACCCATCTGGCTTTGTGTCCCCGTTTTTCAGCGGGTTTACTAAATAGATATTATTTTTATTACATTTTCTCCGGAGCTTCGAATCCCAGCATATCAATACAGGTCTCCAGGATATCTCTGGTCAGCACTAAAAGTGCTACCAGTCCCTGCTTACGCTCCTCATTCTCTTCACCTAAGATCTTGGTCTCATGGTAGAAGTGGTTGAACGCATTGGCAAGATCGTAAATATAGGCACATACCTTATGGGGTGCCAGTTCTTCTCCAGCGGTAGCGATCATGGTATTGAACTGTGCCAGTTCCATGGCAAGCTCTTTCTCGGACGCATTACCGGGCTGCTGTAATTTTACAGCGGTCAGGTCTCCGCCCTGCTCCTTGTATTTATTCAAAATAGACTTGATTCGCACAATGGTATACAGGATGTAGGGGCCGGTATCTCCCTCGAAGGAGGTGAAACGGTCGATATCAAAAACATAATCCTTGGATGCCTGATTGGACAGATCACCGTATTTTAACGCGGAGATAGCTACCACGTCCGCTACCTTTCTCGCCTCGGCATCTTCCATATCGCGGCCTTCCTTGATCTTTTTGTACATCTCATCCTGGGTATCCTTGATCAGGTTCTCGAGACGCATGACACCGCCCTGTCTGGTCTTGAAGGGTTTGCCATCCTTGCCGTTCATGGTACCGAAGCCCAAGAACTTCAGCTCGGTCTCGGGTTCTACCAGCTTCGTCTTGCGGGCACAGCGGAATACCTGCTCGAAGTACAATTCCTGACGCTTGTCCACCACGTAGATCAGCTCGTCGGGATGATACAGCTTCATACGCTCCATAATAGTAGCCAGGTCTGTGGTATTGTACAGAGAGGCCCCGTCGGACTTTAAGATCATGCAGGGAGGGATCTCCTTGGTGTCGGTATCTTCCTTGACATCCACTACCAACGCACCCTCACTTAAGTGTGCATAGCCGTTGTCCTTCATATAAGCGACCATCTCCGGGATGATGTCATGGACATCGCTCTCTCCCTTCCACAGATCGAATTCTACGTTTAATTTGGAATAATTCTTCTTCAGGTCGTTCACAGACACATTGATAATGTGCTTCCACAGAGCACGATATCCTCTGACACCGCTCTGTAATTTGAAGGTTGCTTCCATTGCCTTTGCCTTGTACTCGGGATCTTCCTTGGACTTGGCGCTGGCTGCGGGATAGATTTCCTCCAGTTCACTGATGGTAAACGGAGCTTCCTCGGGATATTCCCCGGCGTAGTTCTCATCAAAATATACCAGTTCCGGCTGTCTCTCCTGTAAACCGGTGATGACCAGACCCATCTGTAATCCCCAGTCACCCAGATGCACATCACCGATAACCTCATGTCCCACATAACGGCTGATGCGTTTTACGCTCTCACCGATCACTGCGGAACGTAAATGTCCCACATGCAGAGGCTTCGCCACGTTGGGGCCGCCGTAGTCGATAATGATCTTCTTGGGATGTTCGGGCTTCTCCAGACCGAATTTTTCATTTGCCTCCATGCCCTGTAAATAGGTGAGCAAAAATGCCTCGCTGACCTTCAGGTTCAAAAATCCGGGGGCTACTGCCACCACTTCGGAAAACACTTTGCTGTCTGCAAGCTTTTCTGCCACATCGTTTGCGATCATAATGGGGGCTTTTTTATACAGTTTTGCTCCCGCCATGGCGCCGTTACACTGATATTCGCACAGATCGGGACGGTTGGAAAGCATTACTTTTCCTAAGCTTCCGTCATAGCCGGCTGCGGTAAATGCCTGCTGCATTTCCTCTGTCAGCATTTCTAAAAATTTCTTCATGTCAGTTCATCCTCATACCTTTCAGTAATCTGCCGGTATTCCGTTACTTCCTGTAATGTACCGGAATATCTTGTGCAGTCACAATTTCTATCTCTCACGCTTCTGCGCTGTTTTCAATATTTCTACTATATCCTAAAATTCCTCATCCCGCAAGACGCAATTACGCATTTGCAATCTGTGCTTCCCGCTCCGCCTTGGAAAAGGCACAGCCGCAGTAATTCTGCCGGTACAGCTCATACTCTGCGGACAGTTCGATGGATCTCTTATACCCGTTCTTTTTCTTGAAATCCGAGGGCAGCCAGGGGATACCATATTCCCCGGACAGTGCCTGCCCGATCTCATTGATCTTCGCCGCATTTTTCAGAGGGCTGATGGTCAGGGTCGTGGCAAAATAGTCATAACCGCCATCTGCCGCCAGCTCCGCAGTCCTGCGCAGCCGCAGGTCGAAGCAGCGAAAACACCTCTCTCCCCCTTCGGGACAGTTCTCGTAGCCCTTCGCCATCTCATAAAAACGCTCCGGTTCATAATCTCCCTCCACGATGTCGATGGGCCATCCCTTTTCTTCTTTATTATAAGCGTCGATCAGACGCTTCTGCTCCGCCACGCGCTTTCGGTATTCTTCCGAAAAGGAAATGTTGGGATTGTAATAAAATACCGTGATCAAAAAATAACGGCACAGATATTCCAGACAATAGCTGCTGCATGGTGCACAGCAGCTATGCAGAAACAGGCGGGGCGGCCGGTAATCCGACGCTGCCTCGCCCTTCTCCTGTAAGGTATTTAAAATTTTCTCTAATTCTTTTTGATAATTTACCTGATTCATACGGTTCTCTTTTCATTTATACTCTAGCATTACGCTCATTATAGCATATTTTTTTAGAGATGCCGCAATCATTTTTTGAAAGCTCCTCCGCTACGCCAGACTGATCATCCACTTCTTTTAAAATACATTCCACCAACTACAACAGATAAAATCCGGCGCTGCCCCCGGGCACAGTAACCTTTCCGCCTGCAAATGCAGCTTCCCAACCGAAGGTATACAATGCTTCCTTTACCGCATAGTCTCCGTCGAAGCTGGCCTCTCTGTCCGCCGGATTGATGATGACCAAGATCTTCTCACTGTCATCACTGCGCAGATACGCCAGAGGATATTGTTTTTCCTCGGCATAGACGAACTCGATCTCTCCACGGCTCTGCAATGCGCTGTGCGCCTGACGGATGTTAATTAATTTCTGAATCTCATGATACAGGGAATCCGGATCTGCCATCTGCGCTTCCACTGTGGGACGGTCAATGGCTTCGTCCTGTTTTACATAGAGCTTTTCCTTCGGTGCCGCACTGAAACCGGCGTTGGTGGTATGATCCCACTGCATGGGCGAGCGGGAACCGGTACGTCCGTAGCCGCCCTCTACGGAGTGCAGATTTTCCACATAGCGCATGCCGATCTCGTCACCGTAATACAGGAACGGTGCACCGGGCATGGACAGAAGAAATGCAAATGCCACCTTTAATTCCTCCCCATGAATGCTTCTCGCCAGACGATCCATATCATGGTTGCCGGAGGGAATACAGATCAGACCCTTGCGCTGTGCCTTTTCATAATTTTCCTTATATTTCTCTACGAAGGCTGCCACATCGCCTTTACCTCTTCCGGAGAAGAAAGGCTCCTCGCAGCGGAACAGATCGTTATAATGAGACGGTCCAAAATGAAGTAAAAAGTCCATATGGAAGCCGCCCTGCAGGGACTTGTCCGGTTCTCCCCACTCGGATACCAACACTGCCTCGGGGAACTCCGCATCCAGGAACGCTCTTACCTTTCTCCACAGAGCAATGTTTCCCTTGCCGTCCTCATCGTTTTTCACCAGAGAACCTGCCATATCCACACGGAAGCCGTCACAACCCATGCCGATCCAGAACCGCATGACATTTTCCATCTCTGCAAGCGTTGCCTTAGGCCCCGGATCATCGGGATCCTGCTGCCAGTCCTGTGTCTTTTTATAAAATCCGTAATTGAGTGCCGGCTGGTGTGCGAAAAAGTTCACGATCACAGAGCCTTCTCTCTCGGAGATACCGCACAGGCTTCCCATGTTCTCCAGCTGTCCCCAGGTGCTGTCGGTCCAGATATAACGATCGGTAAATTCATTACGGTCCGCCTTACAGGACTCCTTGAACCAGGGATGTGCCACAGAGGTATGTCCCGGTACCAGGTCTAACAGAATATGCATATCCCGCTTGTGTACTTCATGAAACAGACGCTTCAGGTCCGCATTGGTGCCGTATCTGGGCGCTGCCTGATAGTAGTCCGCCACATCATAGCCTGCATCTCCGAAGGGTGATGCAAAACAGGGATTCATCCAGATCGCATTACATCCCAGTTCCTTAATATAATCCAGCTTTTCTATGATACCCTGAAAATCACCGATACCGTCACCATTGGTATCCAGAAAAGACTGGGGATAAATTTCATAAAAGATTGCATTATCAAGCCATTTTGCCATAGTGTACTCCTTCCTGTGTGCTTTATTTTTATTATAAAAACGTTTTCCGTATTCTTTCTTTTACCATACCATAGAATGGCTACTTGTACAACTGCGAAAAACCATCTATAATAAAGTAGCTTGATGCCCCGATATGCGAATAGCACGAAACAATCCGTAGGCATCCAACTAGGATAAAATAAGAACGAGGTCTATCATGTTAACACAAAAAGTAAGCACCATCGATGAACTCCTGCAGTTCGTCAGTACGTTACGCCAGAAGCACGGCGTCCGCCTCTGGTTCCGCGGGGAAGAGAACGCGGATCTGACTCTGATCCCTTCTATCCAGCGAAGTCAGAAAAGACTGGACTCCGAACGCTATATTGCCAATGATTTCTATATCCGGGCGAGACAGATCCTGGACAATCCTCCCGACAAACACAATTACGCCGGCTGGGTCTCCCTGATGCAGCACTACGGTCTGCCCACGAGAATGTTAGACTGGACCCAGTCTCCCCTGATCGCCGTATTTTTCGCCACGGAGACTTACCGGGAGACTCCAGACACCGATGCCTGCGTCTGGGTACTGACACCGGGTCTGTTGAACGAGAAGGAAGGCTTCGGCAACTGCATCTATCCCATTGATGCGGACACCACCCAGGAAATGCTGCTGCCCGCCTTCAAACACAACCACCACAATCCGGAATTGAAAAACAAGATCCTGGCTTGCAGCTCCACAGAAAACAACCTCCGCATGTATTCCCAGTACTCCAACTTCACCGTACATAACTCTCTGGAACGTCTGGAAGACATCTGCGATGAAAATATGCTGTATAAGATCATTATTCCCTCCGGGCGGAAACAATACTTTATAGAAAGCCTGCGGGTATTCGGCATCTCCGAAAGCTTCGTATATCCCGATCTGGATCATATATCGAATGATTTGAAAGATTCCTATGGAATCTGAAAATCATTTGTGATTTTGAAGGACTCCTATGGGATTTAGCGCAACAGTTCAGTCATGAATATATCCGAGAACATAAATCATGCTCGCATGATTTTGTGAACGAATATATTCATACACAGAGCGCCAATTTATGAGCAAAGGCAGTCACGAAGTGACGTAAAAGCGTGATAACGCGGCTTTGCGAATGGCGCGGACTGAACTGGTCAGCCATTTTGAATTCATTAGATTCATTAATTAAGAAAGGAAATATACACATGAAAATCGTATTACAGCATCTGACCAAGAAATTCCCCGCCCGCGGTCCTGTCCGCGGCAGGAAGAACCGCGAGGATGTCATTGCCGTGAATGACTTCGACTTCGAGATCCCCGACGGCAAGCTGATCGGACTCTTAGGTCCCTCCGGCTGTGGCAAAAGTACTGCCCTGAATCTGATCTGCGGTCTGCTGAAACCCACCGAGGGCAAGATCTTTTTCGGCGAAGATGATGTCACCGGACTTCCGCCCGAGAACCGCGGTGTCGGCATGGTGTTCCAGAACTATGCCCTCTACCCCCACCTCACTGTGGAAAAAAACATTCAGTTCCCTTTGGAGAATCTGAAGGGTGCTGACAAGCTTTCCAAAGAAGAGATGAGTAAGCGCGTGCTGGAAGCGGCAAAGCTGGTACAGATCGATCACCTGTTAGAGCGCAAACCCAATGAGCTCTCCGGCGGTCAGCAGCAGCGTGTTGCCATCGCCAGAGCCTTAGTCAAGCTGCCTCGCGTTCTTCTTTTGGACGAGCCTCTCTCCAATCTGGATGCCAGACTCCGTCTCCAGACCAGAGAAGAGATCCGCCGGATCCAGCAGGAGACGCAGATCACCACCATCTTCGTTACCCACGATCAGGACGAAGCCATGAGCATCTCCGATATGATCGTCGTGATGAAGGACGGTATCGTACAGCAGATCGGCAAGCCCCAAAACGTATATGATGATCCCGTGAATCTGTTCGTTGCAAAGTTCCTCGGCACACCTCCCATCAATGTATTTTCCGGTGAGGTAAAAAATGAGCAGTTATATATTGGCTCCGAAGCTGTCCTGTCCACTCCCGGAGTATCGGATCAGCCCGTGCATGTCGGCATCCGCCCGGAAGGCTTCATCTTAAAAGAGGACGGACCGCTCTCCTGCGATCTGGTACGTCTGGAGGTCATGGGCCGGGATGTGAGCATTGTTTCCACCCATGAGAAGTCCCAGAACGTTACCATCCGTTCCATCATTGATGCGGACGAAGGGAAATCTCTTCCCACCGGAAAAGTGCATTTCGGCTTAAAGCCCGCAAAAGTATTCCTCTTTTGCACCGACACCGAAGAACGCATCCGTTTTTAATATTTTATCCGATTTTGCAGTCCGGCGGTATTCATGGGCTGCAGAAAGAATTGAGGTTTCTTATGGAAAAACAAAATATGAAAGCCTGGCTCTATCTATTGCCGGCATTCCTGTTTCTGGGTGCTTTTATGATCTATCCTCTTATCGACGTATTCGTGTACTCCTTTGAAGAGGGTTACAATTCTGCATCCCAGACCTTTTACGGCATAGGCATGTACAATTACTCCTATGTGCTCCACGATCCGTACTTTTTACAGGCATTGAAAAATACCTTTATTCTGGTCATCATCACCGTTCCGGTCTCCACCGGACTGGCGCTTTTGATCTCTGCCGCCTTAAGCTCCATCAAACCGCTGCGGGATCTGTTCCAGACCATATTTTTCCTGCCCTATGTGACCAATACTCTGGCGGTCGGTCTGGTCTTCATGATTCTTTTCAAAAAAACTCCTTACTCCGACGGTCTGATCAATCTACTGATCCAGTTTTTCGGCGGCAGCTCCGTGGATTTCATCGACGGACCCTACTGGGCAAAAATGTTCGTGCTGTGCTTTTACACCATCTGGATCGTTATGCCCTTTAAGATCCTGATCCTGACCAGTGCTCTCGCCAGTGTGAACCCCATGTACTACAATGCAGCAAAAGTGGACGGCACTTCCCGTTTCCGGATGTTCACCAAGATCACACTGCCCATGATCTCCCCCATGGTATTCTACCTGATCATCACCGGCTTTATCGGCGCATTCAAAGCCTACAGTGATGCCGTGGCACTCTTCGGCACGAACTTAAATGCCGCAGAGATGAATACTATCGTCGGCTACGTCTACGACATGCTCTACGGCGACAGTGGCGGATATCCTTCCTATGCTTCCGCTGCGGCGATCCTGCTGTTTGCCATCGTCCTGACCATCACCTGCATCAATCTGCTGGTCAGCAAAAAGCATGTCCACTATGTATAGGAAAGGAGGTCTTTGTGATGTCTGATATTACATCTAATTATGAAAGAATCGAGAAACGCACCCGGATTCACGGCAATATCCGCAATGGGGTCATCTACTTTTTTCTGTGTCTGTGGGCGCTGATCGTACTGTTCCCCTTTTACTGGATGGTACTGACCTCCGTAAAAAGCTACGGCTCCTATAATGCGGAATATATTCCGAAATTTTTCACCCTGTCTCCCACTCTGCAGAACTACGTGGACGCTTTTACCACTGTTTCTCTGGGAAGATACCTGTGGAACACTTTGTTTTTCACTGTGGTCACCACTGCCATTATGCTGGTGGTCATCACTCTGGCGGCCTTCGCGTTTGCAAGGTTGAACTTTGCCGGAAAAGATCTGATCTTTACGTTATTTTTATCCCTGATGATGATTCCGAACGAGCTGGTGGTCATTACGAATTTCACCACTATCACGAACCTGGATCTGCGTAATACCTTCACAGGCCTGATCCTGCCTTCCGTGACCAGCGTATTTTATATCTATCTGCTGCGAGAGAATTTCGCACAGATTCCGGACGAGCTGTATTATGCCGCCAAGGTGGACGGTACTTCTGATCTGCGATATCTTCGCAAGGTCATGGTGCCCATCTGCAAGCCCACGCTGATCACCATCGTGATCCTGAAGGTTATTGAATGCTGGAACTCCTATGTGTGGCCCAGACTGATCACCGATAATCCGGATTACTATCTGGTGTCCAACGGTATCCAGGAGATCCGCGAGAATGGTTTCGGCAGAGAGAACATCCCTGCCATGATGGCTGCGGTGGTCGTGATCTCCGTTCCTCTGGTGGTGTTGTTCCTCGTATTCCGTAAAAAAGTCATGGCAGGCGTTGCCAGAGGAGGTACCAAAGGATGAGTCGATTTAGCAAAAAGCTGGCACTCTTATGTGCCCTGGGCGGGCTGTCCCTGTCTCTGACCGGCTGCCATGGTTCCAAGGGGCTGCCGGAATTCACCGTTCCGGAGGAATTCGATACTTCCAGGAACTATGAGATCACCTTCTGGGCGAAAAACGATACCAACAAGACCCAGACGGAAATCTACAAAAAAGCCATTGCAGATTTTGAAGCCTTGTATCCCAATATCACGGTGAACCTGAATCTATACACGGATTACGGCAAAATTTACAACGATGTCATTACCAATATTTCCACCAATACGACACCCAATGTCTGCATCACCTACCCGGATCACATTGCCACCTACCTCACCGGACAGAATACCGTAGTTCCTCTGGATGACCTGTTTGCCGATGAGAAATACGGTCTGGGCGGCACGGAGCTTGCCTATGACGGTCCTGCCAGAGAAGAAGTCATTCCCCAGTTTCTGAATGAATGCTCCATCGACGGTCATTACTATGCCGTACCCTACATGCGTTCCACCGAGGCCTGTTACGTGAATAAGACCTACGTGGAAAATCTTGGATATACTCTGCCGGATGTACTGACCTGGGACTTCATCTGGGAAGTCTCCGAGGCTGCCACCGCCCAGAATGCGGACGGCACCTATGTGGTCAATGGGCAGAATGTACTGATCCCGTTTATCTATAAGTCCACCGATAACATGATGATCCAGATGTTAAAGCAAAAGAACGCGGGATATTCCACAGCTGACGGCAGCATTGAACTTTTCAACGATACCACCACGGATCTCCTGTATGGTATTGCCGGACATGTAAAGAGCGGTGCCTTTTCCACCTTCAAGATCTCCGGTTATCCTGCGAACTTCCTGAATGCCGGGCAATGTATTTTCGCCATTGATTCTACTGCCGGAGCCACCTGGATGGGTACGGATGCCCCACTGTCGGATATCAGCGAAGACTCTCTGGTGCAGTTTGAGACCGCCGTACGGATGATTCCCCAGTTTGACCCGGAGCATCCCAAAATGATCTCTCAGGGTCCTTCCGTCTGCGTTTTCAATAAATCGGACTCTCAGGAAGTACTGGCGTCCTGGCTGTTTGCCCAGTATCTGCTCACCAACGATGTGCAGATCGCTTATGCCGAGACAGAAGGCTATGTACCTGTAACCTCTAAGGCACAAAACTCCGCAGAATATCAGGATTATCTGTCCGAATGCGGTGCGGATAACGGTACACATTATGCAGTGAAGATTGAAGCTTCCAAACTACTTTTGGATCACGTGGACAATACTTTTGTCACACCGGTATTTAACGGTTCCGCATCCTTACGTGATGCTTCCGGACAGTTGATTGAAAACGTAGTGAAGTCCACCCGCAGAAAAGAAACTGTGGATGATGCCTACATGCAAAAGCTTTACAGTGATGTGGAGAGCCTGTACCGTCTCGGCCAGGGAAGTGACGCCTCCTTCGGCAAAAAGGAACTTGGTGCCATGCCCCGGACTTCCGTGATCCTGTTAAGCACACTTGCAGTCACCTGGATTCTGATTCTCCTGTATGTAGGGCGAGAATATTTAAAAAACAGAAAAAAGTAATTTTTCAGCCCCATTCGTAAGATAACTTCTGATGGTATTTCTCCTGCGGATGGGGTTCTTTTTGCAAAAAGCCTTGATTTATCTTGTGTTTCAGGTATAATGGAACTGTTCGGTGTCTGAGCGCACCGGATAAATTGAGGAGATGTCTGTGTATCTGCACAGACCCATATGCGCCACAAAGCGCAGGAATGGAGGATTATTATGAAAAAGAAGACACTTGCATTAACCATGGCTATGGCTTTGGTTCTGTCTCTCGCTGCATGTGGAAACAGCAATGCAGACGTTGCTACTGAATCTACCGCTGCTGCCACCACTGAGGCTGCTACCGAAGTTGCTACTACCGAAGCTGCTACAGAAGCTTCTACCGAGGCTGCTGAAGCTGTTGCTGATGAGAAGTCCGAGGGTGTTATGACCTATGAAGAGTACATGGCTGCTGATCTCGATTCCGAAGTTGTGATCGAGGCTTATGTTCAGGCTAAACAGTCCTGGTGGGAAGACAAGGCTACCCTGTACACCCAGGATCAGGACGGTGCTTACTTCATTTATAATGCCGCATGTTCCGAAGAGGATTATGCAAAGCTGGTACCCGGTACCAAGATCAAAGTAACCGGTTATAAGACCGAGTGGTCCGGTGAAGTAGAGATCGCTGAAGGTGCTACCTTCGAGATCGAAGAGGGCAGCTACATCGCTCCCGTTACCGATGTGACCGATCTGTTAGGTACTGATGATCTGATCAACTATCAGAACCAGTTCGTAGCTTTCAAGGGTATGACTGTAGAAGCTGCAGGTCAGGATGCTGACGGCAACGACGTTGCTTTCCTGTACAACTACGATGGTTCCGGTGAAGACGGTAACGACCTGTACTTCAACGTTTCTCTGAATGGTCAGACCTATACCTTCACCGTTGAGTCTTATCTGTGCGACAACACCACCGATGTTTACAATGCTGTAAAGAACTTAAAGATCGGTGACACTGTTGATATGGAAGGCTTCCTGTACTGGTACGAAGGTGTGAACCCTCACATCACTTCCGTAACTGTGAAGTAATTTCATCTGGTAAAATCTTATTAAAATAAAAGAGTTGTCCTCATTATGAGGGCAGCTCTTTTTTTACTCTGCCTGTCTGAATTCTTCCGTTGCCTGCTGTATGGCATCGTAATACACCAAAACCTCCGGCGTCGAGATCATCTCTCGCATGTGCTGCAATTCTGTCTGCCAGTCGGACCTGTAGAGACAGTTTAATTATCTTCTGCTCTCCCACCATTGTTTTGCAATCTGGAAGCCCTCCATAGGGACGCAGAACCTTTGGTCTCTGGGCGGCTGCAATGCGGTGTCCAGTTCCTCCATATCGAACCACTCCACGCTCTCCACTTCCTCTTTTTGCAGGGTAAGCTTTTTAGCATCTACAGGCTTGGTGTACATGTAGACGAATGCCACTTCATTGTCCCGGAACATTTTTCCATAGAATTCTTTTTCGTATTGAATATCAAAACATCCGGCGAATGTAAGATCCTCCTTTGCTGCCCGGATTCCCAGTTCTTCGTGAAGTTCCCGGATTGCGGACTCTTCCGGCTCGTCCCCCGCCTGAATATGCCCGGCAGAAGAGGTATCGAACCGCCCCGGAAAACTGTCTTTCTCAGCGGAGCGCTTCTGCAATAACAGCTGGGCTTTTCCGTCCTGTTCCCTCACGATCCAGATATGGGCGGTTCTGTGGCGGACACCTTTTTCATGCGCCTGTGTGCGTTCTATGGTCTCCCCTGTGGGAATGCCTTTTTCATCTACGATGTCAAATATTTCCATGGTGTTATGGCTCCTTTGTGTTTCTTTGCGGTTCTTTGGGTCACTTTGTATTTCTTTATATTTCTGTGTTAATGCATCTGTACTACGATCGTGCTGAGTTCTGCTCCGCTATCGTCGCTCCTTCGATGGTCTTTGCGATGATGGCCGCGGCGATAACGATAACTACCGCCTTTCCCTTCTCAGGTCTAATACCATCAGATCGAAATCATAATATGTTCCGTCCATCTTATAATACGCCGGTGAGGTCCCTATTTTCCGGAAGCCATATTTCTCATAGACATGAATAGCGCGTATATTATCGCTTCGGACTTCCAGATTGATCAGTTCTATCGCATGTTCTTTAGCATACATAATGCATTTCTGTAACAGCGCACTACCAATTCCCTGCCCCCATTCCGACTTGACCACAGAGATTCCGAATTCGGCGCGGTGGCTCATCCTTCTGGAGAATCCGCTTAGGCTGGCATCTCCGATGATCTCTCCATTTTTCCATACTACATAGAGAACGGAATGTTCCTCCTTATTTATATTCTGTATAAATTTCTCTTCCTCTTCTATCGAAATAGGAAGCCCTTCTTTTCCAAAGGACAGATAATCTGTCTCTCCACCTACCTGTGCTAAATATGTGATGATCTTCTCCGCATCTTTCGGCGTAGCTTCTCTGATATCAAATTCTTCCATAACTGACTCCTCTTCGCAAGGTTACAAATTTTATTCATAATCAAAGATAGTCTTGGACTGAATAGCGTCCCCGTATTTTGCCTTCCATTCCTGATGAGCTGCGGAAGCATCGTATACAGGCAGCGCCTCCGGATCCATCTCCATCTCGATCATCAGGTCATGCCGGTTCGGTCTCGGCGTCACATTTTCATAAATGTTCACTGTATGGACGCCTTCGATCTGCTGCGTCTGATCGAAGATCTCCCGGATATCCGCAAGCATCTCTCTACTCGCCTCGCTTTCCCTGGCCCATACATTTTCTTTAAACTTTACAATGATCAGGTGCTTCATTTGCATATCCCCCTTATCTTACTATTGCTGCTATGTTTTATCCTATCACGGCATTGCCTCTGCTACAACCAAAATATTCCTGCAAAATCATTTCTACTTTGTCTGCACTCAAGGGATACTGTTTTGTTTCATATGTAAGAATGAGGTTTACGGATGGAATGATACCATGTTGACAATATAATCTTATTTTGTCGCAGGCATGTTTGCAATAATCCGGGTTATCCATCATTCCAAAATGCTCCCAGTAAAAATATTGTCCTGTGATTGGATGTCGTATCATAAAATCAGGATATAAAATAATTCCATCCAAAACTAATTTTTCTTCATAATGAAACGGTATTTTATTTTGAAACAGCATTCTGTCAATAATTGCTTCTGATTTAGACCGTAGCATTTTCCCATGAGTTCCCAGTACCAATAGGTCTTCCGGATGTTTTGTACTTTTTTCATATGGTTCCTCCTGCCACCGCTCCAGTTCCCTGTTTAGTGGTCTAAAATTCTTAGCCAGCAATCTTCCATACTCCGGATGATTTAATAAATATTCTGAACTTACTTTAATCTTGTCTGTTTTTCTCAAATAAGCTTTCCATCCAGCAGCTTCGCTCTCCAATTCCTTTTTCCTACATTCATAATATTTCTTCAATGCCAACATTTCCGCCTGATTTCTTTCGGTTTTAGGAAGATAGCGTAGTCCATTTTCCTCCTTTATTTTCCATTTATAGCGGTTTTCATTTTTGAAGCATTGAAGTTCTCCCTGGGGAAACTTTTTCTCCACTTTTCTTATTTTTTCCAGTTCCTTATTAATTTCCTCTATTCTGCTTTCTATGTTTTGGTCTGTAATCTTCACTTTTCCTCCTTCTGCTCCGATCCTATAGCTACCGTCGGGCATATTCTTATTTTTTCTTTTATTGTGTCCCGACATTGCGGCTTCCCCGGGGCTTATCCTGACTTTTTCTTCTGTCGCGCCCCGGCTTTGCGGCTTCTCCGGGGCTTATCTTGACTTTTCATTCTATTTAGCCCTGACCTCGCAATTCCTGCAGCACTTATTTCCACCTCAGGTACCCACGCAGGCGATTCCCATGAGAGTCGACAGTCACTGTCAGGGCTCCGTAGTCCATGGTGCCATACCAGGGCACCCGGGCGTCCTCTAATCGCTGCAGCGTCTCGACATGGGGATGTCCATAGGAATTGTTGCGACCACAGGATATGATCGCGGTGGCAGGACTGGCGGTGGCAAGGAACTCAGTGCCGGTGGAATAGCCGGAGCCATGATGAGCTACCTTCAGTATATCTACCCTGAACTTCCTCTGTCCGCGCTGTTCCTGCAATCTCCTGGTTAACTGTAGCGACTGCGATTCCTGTAGCGACTGCGATTCCTGTAGCGACCGGGATTCTTGCAGCGACCGGGATTCCTGCAGCGACCGGGATTCCTGCAACGACTGCGATTCCTGCAACGCCTGCAATTTCTGCGTCAATTGCCGTTCCCCTTCTCCTTCCACATCCCCGGTCAGAAGAATGCTGATCTTCCCAATGGCAGATGCCCCACTTGCGTCATTGGCTTTCCTGTCGTCTATTGCTTCCTGCTTCATCTTCTTCGCAAATACCTCCACATAAAAGCATTCCGAATAGGCGTTGGCATCTGCAAGGGTCGTATTCTCCTCTGGGTGCAGACACAACAACCTAAGTTGACTGTCTCTGATCTCATCGCCGCATTTTATGTAGCTTACCGGTATCCCGGCATCCTCCGCCGCAGCCAGCAGCTGCTCAAAGGTTTCCCTGCGCTCCGACTCTCGGATCGCTGGTAGGAACAACTGCTCCGCAGTAATCCCCCATTCCTCACCATTCTCCATCAATTCCAATACTCCATTCATATGGTCTTCATCAGGGTGGGAAACAAATACACCGCGAAGAGATGAGATGCCACGGCTCTTGAGATAAGGCTTCAGCACATATTCCCCGATGTTCTTCCGGCTGGTGCTGCCACAGTCGAACAGATAGGCTCCCTGCCCGGTCTCCACCACGATGCCGTCGCCCTGCCCCACGTCCAGGAAAGTCACGCGACTCCCACAATCAAAATTTCCTGTGAGCAAACCAATCAATAATCCTAGGATCATCACAGCTGCGATCAGGTGCGGGACTCTGTTCCTATGCATCATCTCTCCCTTACAATCCCTTTTTCTATTCCTGATGCTTTCATCCGCTCCTCTCGTTATAAGACACCATGGGGTTCTCGCAGAATGCAGCCTGTCTCCCGGAACATTTTCCTCCCCATACGTTCCCCATTTCTTCCATGCTTCCACATATTTTCTGCCGAAGACCAGCAGAAATATCCCGGCATAATAACATGCAATCTGCCATCTCTCAGGCTGCCCCACACACCATACCGCTCCCGGCAGTTCTCCGAATCTTTCACAGATCCACTCATACCACCACAGGATCAGACAATCCACCGTCCCCACAATACCAAGTCCCGGAATCAGCGATAGGATTCCTCCCGCCACTACCGCACTCATAAATGGCAGCACCAACAGATTCAACAGCACCGAATAGACTGGGATCTCATAGAAAAACCATAACTGTACGGGCAATGTAAACAGGATGACTCCCACACTGGCAGCAAAGCCTCCTTTGACCGCAGACACCATACGGCGAATTTCTTCATACGCCACCTTGCGCCAGCCTTCCCGGTACTTGTTTCTCTCATAGGCGGAATCACCCAGAATATCTGCCACGGTACGAAGCCATGTCGATATCCCTTTGACTTCTGACTCCGCATCTGCATCCCTTTCCCAACAACCCCCGGAAAACACCGGCGTCAGAATGCAGATCCCCAGCACCGCTCCGAAGGACATTAAAAAGCTCACATCAAAAAGTCGCTCCGGTTCCTGTAAGACGAGCAATAGTGCCATCAGTCCCAGCCCTGTCAGCATGTCATAAGTCCTGCCCACAAATATCCCGAGCATCTGCAACAGATACATTCCGATGGCACGGCTGGCAGACACACTCATGCCCACCATCACACCATATATAAGAAGCAGCATTGCACCACCCACTGCTGCCGCCCTGACAGGTAACCCCAGTCTCTTAAGCAACCGGTATACCCCCATTCCAAGCAGAGTAATATGTAATCCCGAAATACTTAAGATATGGGCAATTCCGTTTTTCTGATACAGCGCCTTTACCTCCGCGTCCAGTTCCTCCTTCTCCCCAAGCAGCAATGTCTGCATAACGGAGGCTTCTTTCGCAGGAAAAACTTCTGCAAGCCTGTCATGCAATACCTGCCGGAATCCATACAGTTTTTCCCGCAAAAAGCTGTACTTCTCCCCTGCGGCCAGAATCTGTGCCTTCCGTACTCTGCCACCAATACCCTTGGCCGCATAGTATGCCTGCGCATCAAATTCTCCCGGATTGGTCGCGGTCGAAAACAAAACAAAAGTCCCTTCCAGAGCGATCTGTTGCCCGATCTTAAGGGTTTTCTCTTCTTCGGTTACAGCACCTGCAGTGATCATTGCTGTTTTCATATTTTCCAGTTCACATTGTAATTTTCCAGAATAGGAATATTCTTGATCGTTTTGAATAATAGAAATTGATTTTAGAATAATTTCTTCAGAACTTCTTGTGTCTATCCGTCCCGTGATCTTCACCGGACTTCCGTCAGGCGGCAGGCCGGTATCTTCACCGGTTCCCACCCCTGCCAGTATTCTCATTATTGCGATTATTGTCACGAGACACAAACACACTGTAAAAAGTGGTCGTCTCATTAAATTCCTTTCTGCATACGTCTTACGCGCCTGCACCACAGAACGGACTGTCTCTGCGATAAAACGCAAAGCAATCCATATCCGTAAATATTTACTGTTCCAATGTCGTAACATAATCCAGGTTTCTTTCAAACGTGGAATTGCTGAAAGTAGGAGGCACTTCGCCATTGACCAGAATCTGTACTTTATTGATATTGTCAAATTCTACCAGCGAATTCACGATAGAGTAAACTGCCACTTCCGTGGATACGTTATTTATCACCGTAAGGAAATTGGAATCCAAATTTACATAACAGATTCCATCCTTAGTCAGAATATTGACGATCTTCGTCTCCGGATTGATCACCGGATATAATCCCTCGATCTGTCCGCTGGGACCGGCGATCAGCTCTTCCACTACAAAACGCTCCAGAGGTGTATTGGTGGAATAATGCTTTTCTCTGTATGAAGCGATCAGTTTATCCCCAGCCGCATTGGCAAAATACAGCTTTACCTTCACCAGTTCGTAGGTATTGATCTCGTTACCGTCATTATTGATGAACTGATCGGTATTCATCCAGCCTACCAGCTCCCCTGCATTATCGTACAACTGGCTGTCCTCTACGGTAATGCCCACATACTTCACATTGGGCAGCTGTGTAAGCGTTCTTACGATGGCCGCACGCACCAGCACCTCCGTGGTGGGAGACAGTTCCGAATACGCCTTGTCTACGTTGATCAGTAGTTTTCCATCTTCTACTTCATAATCCAAGACCCGGAATCCCATATCCAAAGGTGCCTTATATTCCAGCTTTTCCGGAGTCGTCGAGAGATACCTCATGGTCTCATCCAACTGTTCGTCCAAAGTCTTCGTGTTCAGATACTGTTCATGTACCTCAACCTTCGTCTCCGCTGTATTGATATAATACATGGACATTTTCTTCCCGGTCTGGGGTTCTGGCGAACCACATCCAGTCAACAAAAACGACAACAGCAATATTCCTGTCATCATATAACTTACTATTTTCTTCATAATTCACAGTCCTTCTAAGACGCTATATACATTAGCGGAATCTTCACCAGGAAACAGGATCCCTGTCCTTCTGTACTGGTCACCGTAAGGGAGCCTTTGTGCATCAGCACCGCACTCTTCGTGATCGCCAGCCCCAGTCCGGTTCCTCCGATCTCTCTGGAATGGGACTTGTCCACACGATAAAAACGCTCGCAGATGTGTGCCAGGGATTCCTCCGGAATACCGATTCCGGAATCGCTGACTTCAAAAGTAAAATACTGGTGATCCGCATCCAGTACCACCTTTACCCAGCCATGATCCTTGTTGTATTTGATGGCATTTTCTACCAGATTCGTCATGATCAGCGTCATCTTCACCTCATCAACTTCCGCTACTACGGGGCGAACGCTCTCAAATACGACTTCCACATCTTTTTTCCGGGCGATAGGACGCAGTCTTTTCAGGATCAATTCTGTCAGATCATTGATATTCAATGATACAATGTTCAGGTCCTGTACCTTTTTATCCATCTTCACCAGTGCCAACAGGTCCGTGATGATCTGATTCTCTCTATCTATTTCGGATGCAATGTCTTCCATGAACTCACGATACAGCTCCGCAGGAGCGTTGTCCTGTGCCAGTAGGGAATCCGCCAGTACCTTGATGGATGTCATGGGAGTCTTCAGTTCGTGGGACACATTAGCTACAAATTCCTGTCTCGAGTCGTCCAGTGCTTTCATGCGCTTCAACAGTTGGTTAAAAGCATCCACGATATGTACCGTCTCCACATAATCAGGCACAGAGATGGTCTCATCACTGAATCCTTCCCTCACCGCATTGATCGCCTGGGTAACTCTGTTGAAAGGCATCGTCAGCACTCTGGACAGCAGAATTGCCAGCGCCAGGATTGCCACGATCATGATCACTTCCATGATATATGCCTTGCGGTTCAACACTTCCCTGGCATTTACAATACTGTCATTAGAAATACTGGTCAGCATGACACCTCGGATCGCTTCGGGATTTTTTTTGCCGTTCTCGTCCGTGGTATTGGCTGTGGTATCCATGATGGGAGTAGTCATCTCTATGTAACCGTGCTCCGGGTCGTAGTGAGAGATATTTTCCCCCTGAAAGCACTTAATGACTTCCTCGGAAATGATCGTCTTCCCTTCACTGATGCCGTAGGTATCTTTTTCCACCTTAAAGTTTTTGTTAATGATCATCACACGGCCTTCGTACAGATTGGACAGCATCTCCAGCTCCGCATTGATGACCTCTCGGGAATTGCCGGTATCCTCTCTGACGCCGTGGCTGCTCAAATAATTGTTGCTGACCAGGTGGTTCGCCAGGATCATCAGTTGGTTCTGCACCACCGTGATCCGCTGTTCCACCGCCATATCCTCATAATTGCTCACGATACCGTGTCGCATGACAATACAGGGGACCAGACCGATCACCAGAATCAGCAGGAAAATTCTTGCCCGCAGACTTCGCAGTTTGATCATGCTCTCCAGATTTTCCCATATCGTCGCGAATCGTTCTTTATTCCATTTCTTCACAATATAAAAACCTCATGTTCGTTCACTCAGCTCATGGACAGAATGCTTTGCCTGCAAGCAGTCACGCATCTTCTCTCCTCCATGACATGATATACGATTTCTCCGTGCTCCGCACTCTCGAAATCGCAACGCCCATTCGCATTCCGGACTTTCGTCCTTCTTGCTCATGTTCGTTCACTCAGCTCATGGACAGAATGCTTTGCCTGCAAGCAGTCACGCATTCTGTCCATGGCTGAGTTTATCATTAAAATAGTACCCGACTCCCCACTTGGTATGGACGTATCTGGGTTCGCTGGGGCTCAATTCGATCTTCTCCCGCAGTCTTCGGATATGTACATCCACGGTGCGTACATCTCCGGGGTAGTCCGTGCCCCATACGAGTTTTAACAGATTCTCTCTGCTGTATACCTTGTCCGGATTCAGCATCAGAAGCTCCAGTACCTCAAACTCTTTGGCTGTCAGGCCGATCTCTTTTCTCTGAATATAAGCTCTTCTGCCATCACGATCCAGCTTCAGATCTCCGCTTTCGAGAATACCGCCGCTCTCTGCGGAAGTTTTCTTCGGCTCCATGCGGCGCAGGATAGCTTTAATTCTTGCCTTGACCTCGAGAATATTGAAAGGCTTCGTTATGTAATCATCCGCACCGTATTCCAATCCCAGAATCTTATCCATATCATCGCCCTTGGCGGTCAACATGATCACCGGTACATTGGAGAATTCCCGGATCTGCTGACAGACTTCAAATCCTGTCAGTTTGGGAAGCATGACATCCAGCAATATGATGTCGTATTCCTTGTTATGTGCCATCTCCAGTGCTTCCTCTCCGTCATAGGCACAGTCCACTTCCATATTGTCCTGTTCCAGACTGAAACGGATTCCCTTCACGATCAGCTTCTCATCATCCACTACCAGCACTCTCTTGCCTGCCATCTTCCTTAACCTCTTTATTTTACCTTTCTATTCCCGATGTATGATATTCTCATTGCACCGTAATCCTATCACATAACTTATCATAAGCATTCTGTTTGATCCCGGACACCTTCATAATGTCCTCCTTCGTCTGAAAAGCACCGTTTTTCTCCCGGTAGCGCACAATATCCGCTGCCCTGGATGCTCCGATTCCCGGAAGCGTACACAATTCTTCCGCGGATGCCGTGTTGATATTCACGAGTCCCTCTTCTGCCGCCTTCCCCGCAGCTTCCAGTTCTTCCGCCTCCGATGCTGTGGGAAAATACAATTTCTGTCCATCTGTCACGATTTCCGCCAGATTGACATAAAAAGGATCCGCCTCCGTTGTCATGCCACCGGCCAGTTCCAATGCCTCCGCGGCTCGGCTGCCCTCCGGCACCTCCACGACTCCCGGTGTCCGCACCGCACCACAGACATAGACATACACCGTCTGCGGCTCGACCACTCTGGTCTCTGCAGCCTGTTCCACAGCTTCCAGCTCCGGGAATTCCGCAACAGATTCCCCGGGTGGAATCAGCACAATCGCTTCATCTGCTGTCCCACAGCCTGTCATAAATAACACGATGCATCCCAGCAAACCGATCAAACACCAATATTTTATTTTCGAAAAAAATTTAAAAACCATCATAGTCCCCTTCCTGTCGTTCACTCTCAGGGGATTGCCTCTCTATGCTGTCAACTTTCATTGTACTGGAATTATCCGGAATTTACAAGCCGTTTGTCAGCTTATTTCCACTTGAAAATTATGATACCTACGATTGCCACTGCCATGCCAACAGCCTTGCGCCACTCCCAGGGTTGCTTCTCCACACCGAACCATCCGAACAACTCGATGATATATGCCACAGCAAGCTGGGCGATCACAATGAGCATCACCGCTTTGGCCGGTCCCAGGGCATCCATGCTCCGAATCACCGTATAGGTAATAAAAGCACCGATGGCACCTCCAAGCAACATATATTTCGGCTCCACCTGCGCTATTTTCAGAAAGGAAGTCCGCTCCGTACACAGCCATGCTCCCAGGCATACCAGCAACGCCGTGAACTGTACAAATGCACTTGCGGTCCAGATACCGGAAGACTTTGTGACCTGGGTATTGAATACTCCCTGAATACTCATCAGCGCTCCGGAGACTAAAGCAATCAAAAAACCGATCATAGGATTCTACCACCTTTTCTTTTTAGTAGTAGTCTATCCCAGGACCGGTTCTTTCATTCCTGATTCGTCAATTCTCTGTATTTCCTAATTGCTGCGACATATTGTCCGCCAGCTGCTGCACCAGTGTCGTCACATCCTCGCCGTTCCACACCTTGGAAAACAGTACTTCCAGCTGCATCCAGAAATTCCCTGTCTCCAGCATTTTCGGAAGCGATACGCTGTCCGCATACTCATCGGCAAAAATCGTAAGTGCTCCATTATCCGCATTCTCCGCCGCATGAATGCTTGCAGGCATTTTACCGGAACGCTCATACAGTCCATCCGCATATTCTTCCGACAGATAAGCTGCAAAACGATCCGCAAGCTCCTTATGCTCCGAATAACCATTGATCACCGCCGCTCCGGTAACAGACAAAGATCTGCTCTGAAGCTCGGCACTGACATCCGGCATACGGGCAATTCCGTAGTTAAATGTAAGACTGCCGTCCGCTTTTGCATCCTCCAGCCGCTTTACCACATCCGTCGTTCCGATGGTGAACATGGTCTTGCCATCAATGAAGTCCTGGATCACGGAATCATAGGTCACGGTATCTGACTCAATGAAGAAGAACTGGTTCAGCGCCTTGTATACTTCCAGACACTGTATGGTCTCCGGATTGTTGATGTTGATATCATTTCTGTCATCACCGGGATCGCCGCCTACGATCATGTAATTACCCACGATCCAGTAGTTGTAAAAGATATTGTTCACATCCCATTTCATGACGCCTTCGACGCCCTCCGGTGCATCGAATGTATCCGCAATGTTCAACAGATCGTCCACCGTAGAGGGAAGTGCCTTGGCGAAATACTGTTCCGCCAGCGCGTTTACCGCTGCTTCGTCCGCGGTAACCTGATCTGTGGTCTGATCCTCCGGAAGAGAATCTTCCTCGATGATCTCCTCACCTTCTCCTACCGGTTCGTCATTGTCACTGCTGCCGGACAGCTCTTTTTCCGCCTGTTGTGTCGCCCAGGTGCGGAGATAATCTTCATTGTATACCAGTGCACTGGTATCAAAATACACTGGATAACCAATGATTTTATCGTCATAGGTCACCGCTGCCAGTGCTGCCCGGGAAAAATGATCCGTATCGCAGATTCCCTCCGTATCCGGCACCTTTGTCGCCAGACCCGCCAGATATGCCTTCTCCAGGGAGTCACTGCTTAACAGATAGATATCCGGTATCTGAGCGGAATGCAGTGTCTCCTGATTGACCGCTTCCAGATATTCACTGTCGGAAGTCAGCACCGGGATCACACGGACCTTGTTCTGTTCTCCGAAAGACACTGCTGCCGCGTTGATATAGCCGGACAGAGCTTCATCCGAATACCAGCAGTAAATGGTCTCTTTCGCCCGAAACAGCTGCAGACGTTCTCCGGTATCCTGCGTCTGGCTCATTTCCTGCGTACTTCCGTAAACAGCTGCAGCAGCCATGGCGATCACAGCTGCTGTAGCAATCATTCTTTTTTTCAAAAACATAATTACCTTAAACCTCTTATTCGATACAGGTGTCCAAAATAGCGATCATTTCGTCCACGTTTTCTCTGGTAATGACGAGAGGAGGTACAAAACGAATAATATCCGCACCGGCATTGATCAGGATCAATCCCTTCTCCAATGCTCTGTTAATGATATCTCCCACCGGATGATCAAATACCAGACCCTGCATCAGGCCCACACCACGACGTTCCTGAATACAGTCGTACTTTTCAGCCAGCTCATTCAGACGCTGTTCCAGATAAGGAGCTACCTCTCTCACATGTTCTATTATATGGTCCTCTTCGAATAAATCAAGCACTTTTTCCACAGCGGTGCAGGCCAATGGGTTGCCACCGTAGGTGGTTCCGTGATCTCCTGCAGTCAGAGAATGCTGTGCAACCTTTTCCGTCATCATAAAAGCACCTACCGGCACACCGCAGCCCAGTGCCTTGGCAGAGGTCATGATATCCGGTTTCACGCCAAAACGCTGCCATGCATACATGTAACCGGTACGGCCCATACCACACTGGATCTCATCTAAGATCAGCAGGATATCCCTCTCGTCGCACAGATCCCGTACCTGCTTCAAAAATTTTTCCGTTGCGGGATACAGTCCACCCTCGCCCTGCACGGTCTCCATAATGATAGCGCAGGTCTTGTCCGTCACCTGATCCAGCACACTCTGAAAATTATTCAGATCGGCGAATTTAATATGACCGATCATAGGCTGGAATGCCTCACGGTACTTAGGATTGCCCGTCACGGACAGAGCACCCATGGTTCTGCCGTGGAAAGAATGGTTCATGGCAATGATCTCGTGATCTGTACAGCCGTCTTTCAGATAGGCGTATTTTCTGGCTGCCTTGATGGCGCCCTCCACCGCTTCCGCACCGGAATTGGTGAAAAAGACCCGATCCATGCCGGATACTTTTTTGATCTTTCGTGCTGCTTCGATGGCGGGCACATTATAATAATAGTTGGAAGTGTGGATCACCTTGTCGATCTGTGCTTTCAGTGCATCGTTGTATGCTTTGTTCTGATATCCCAGTGCAAATACGGCTATACCCGCTACAAAATCCAGATATTTTTTACCGTCTATATCATACAGATACACACCATCGCCCTTATCCAGAACGATCTGGTACCGGTTATAGGTATGCAGCAGATCTTTTTCCGCTTCTGCAATATATTCTTTCATGGTGTCACTCATTTTATTTTTCCTCCTCATCGGATACGATCGCGGTACCGATACCCTGATTAGTGAAGATCTCCAGCAACAGGCAGTGTGCCAGACGTCCGTCCAGGATATGTACGCGGTTTACACCGTTACGGATAGCGGAAGTACAGTTGTTTAACTTCGGCAGCATGCCACCGCCGATGTAACCGTCGTGGATCAGTCCCTCTGCCTCGGAGGCTGTCAGTCTGGAGATAAAGGTGGACTTGTCGTTGATATCCTTGTACAGGCCTTCGATATCTGTCAGGAATGCCAGTTTCTCCGCATGTACTGCCTTTGCGATCGCGCACGCGGCATCATCCGCATTGATATTGTAAGTATGATAATCCTTGTCCAGTCCGATGGGAGCGATGATGGGCAGGTAATCCTTCTCCAGCATATCAAAGAGGATATCGGGATTTACGCCGGTGATCTCACCCACATAACCGATGTCCTGACCGTCGGAATATTTTTTTTCTACCTGGAGGAGTCCGCCGTCCTTGCCGCTGACACCAACCGCCTTGACACCGAGCTCTTCCACCATGGTCACCAGGCTCTTATTCACCTTGTTCAGTACCATTTCCGCGATTTCCATGGTCTCCTCGTCAGTGACACGCAGACCATTGATGAACTTTGCTTCTTTGCCGACCTTGCCGACCCAGCGGCTGATCTCCTTACCACCGCCATGCACAATAATGGGTTTGAAGCCTACCAGCTTCAACAGCGTCACATCCTTAATGACGTTTTTCTGCAGTTCTTCGTTGCTCATGGCACTGCCGCCGTATTTTACCACAATGATCTTTCGGTTGAATTTCTGTATGTAAGGAAGCGCCTCGATCAGCACTTCTGCTTTTTTCATTACCTGTTCCATATCTTTTTCCATTGTTCTGTCCATGCCTTTCCGCAGATATCTGATCCGCCCATCACTTATTTCTTCCGTATGTCGCGCACTGTCTTAGGAACGATAGTCTGCATTGATCTTCACATAGTCATAGCTTAGATCACAGCCCCATGCAGTCGCTTCCGCATCCCCCATATGCATATCCACCAGGGCGGTGACTTCCGGATCGGAGAGGATCTTCGTAGCCTCTTCCTCGCTGTAATCACATGCCACGCCATTACCGAAAATATGGATCTTACCGCTCTTACTCTCAAAATACAGATCTACATTTTCCGGATCGAATTTAGCTCCGGAATATCCCAGTGCACAGAGGATGCGTCCCCAGTTGGCATCATGTCCGAAGATAGCTGCCTTGGTCAGGGAAGAACAGATCACGGATTTTGCCAGGGTTCTGGCATCTTCCTTGCTGGCTGCATGGATCACTTTGGTCTCGAACAGCGCCGTTGCCCCTTCGCCGTCTCCTGCCATTTTTTTTGCCAGGAAGGTAGTGATCTCGTGCAATGCCTTGCAGAAGTTGTCGTAATCTTCACCCTCTGTGGTGATCTCCTCATTGCCTGCCATACCATTTGCCAGTACTAACAGTGTATCGTTGGTGGAAGTATCACCGTCCACGGAGATCATGTTAAAGGAATCTACTACGTCTGCACTGACGCACTTCTGCAACATCTCTTTGGAAATGTTCACATCGGTGGTTACAAAGCCTAACATGGTGCACATATTCGGATGGATCATACCGGAGCCCTTGCACATACCGCCTAATGTCACGGTCTTGCCGCCAATCTCGGTCTCAATGGCAATCTCCTTGGAAATGGTATCGGTGGTCATGATGGCATGCGCCGCATCGGAACCGGCCTCTAAGGTGTCCGCCTTAGCTGTCACCAGCTTTTTGATTCCGGCAGTAATCTTATCTACAGGAATCTGCATACCGATGACACCGGTGGATGCTACCAGTACCGCATCCGTGGGCACGCCTAACAGTTCTCCGGCACATTTTGCTTCTGCCTCACAGCAGTCCAGCCCCTGTCTGCCGGTGCAGGCATTGGCGATTCCGGAATTGACTACCACTGCCTGTGCAAATGAGGAATGCTCCACGATCTGCTTATCCCACAGCACGGGAGCCGCCTTTACCACGTTGGAGGTAAACGTACCTGCCACGGTGCAGGGTGCCTTACTTACGATCAGTGCCATATCCTTACGATTCTGATATTTAATGGCAGCCTCCACACCTGCTGCCTCAAAGCCTTTTGCTGCGGTCACACCGCCCTGGATCTGTTTCATATTGGAATGCTCTCCTTTCGATTCCGTTTCTATTTATTAAACGCTGTAATGTTCTCTTCATTCAAAGTAAAATCATAATAGTTCAGGTCTTCCCGCTTTGTCCAGCCAATGCATTTCCAGAAAGCATTACCGATATCGTTCTGGGTAAAAGCGATCAGGCTGACTTTATTGATGTGCTCCTCTTTCAGGGCATTCATGCAGTGGACCACCATGGCTTTTCCTATGCCAAGTCTTCTATAATCTTCTCTCACACATACATGATACAGGCAGCCCCGTCGTCCATCATGACCGCATAGGATACCGCCCACTACGGTTCCGTCCTCCCCGACGGCTACCACACTGGTGCCGGGATTCCGGTGGATAAAACGCTCCACACCTTCCCTGGAATCATCGATACTCCGGATACCGAAGCCGTGAATGGTCATCCAGAGGGCGTGCAGACCGTCATAATCTTCTATGGTCATTGGTTTGATCGTAAACTGTTTGCTCATTGATGTATGTAATCCTTTCGTCCTTGTCCTGTGTCTGCTTTAAGGGAAGCAGGGAACCAGCTCCAGGCCTTCGCTCTCGGGAAGTCCGAACAGCAGGTTCATGTTCTGTACTGCCTGACCGGCAGCGCCTTTTACGAGATTGTCCAGTGCACCCATCATAATGATGCGTCCGGTACGCTCGTCAATGACAAAGTTGATGTCCACGTAGTTGCTGCCTTCCACCCACTTGGTCTCGGGGCAGCTGCCCTTATCCAGTACACGGACAAACTTCTCGTTTGCATAATATTTATCATAGACAGCCTTTACCTCTTCATAGGTAGGAAGTGTGCCGTCCGGTTTTCTCTTCAGTGTTGCATATTCGGTTGCCAGGATCCCCCGGTTCATGGGTACGAGGTGCGGGGTAAAATTGATGGTCACCTGACAGTTGCCCGCATAGCCTAACTGCTCCTCGATCTCGGGAGTATGTCTGTGACTTGCCACACCGTAGGCTTTCATATTCTCATTCACTTCGCAGAACAGGTTTGGCACTTTGGCTCCTCTGCCTGCACCGGAAGTTCCGGACTTGGCATCCACGATCAGGGTATTCACATCGATCATACCTTCTTTTACCATAGGGTAAGCGGTCAGGATCGAGCAGGTGGTATAACAGCCGGGATTAGCCACCAGTCTGGTCTTCTCCGTGATCTTGTCACGGTTGATCTCGCAGAGTCCGTATACTGCTTCCTCGATGAACTGCGGCGACTTATGCTCGATGCCGTACCATTTTTCATAGGTAGCTACATCCTTGATACGGTAATCAGCGGACAGATCCACAATTTTCACCTGGGAAAGGATTTCCTCGGATAACAGTCCTGCCAGGAATCCCTGAGGGGTTGCGGTGAAGATCACATCCACCTGCTTCGCCAGTTCCTCCAGATTATCATCCTTGCAGATATCCTCCACCAGCTGAAACATGTTCTGGTATACCTGATAATACTTCTTATCTATATAGCTTCGGGAACCGTACCATACGATTTTGGCATCCTTGTGATTCAACAGGATACGTACCAGTTCTCCTCCGGCATAACCGGTTGCTCCGATGATTCCTACTCTGATCATTTTTTTACCTCACACTCATTTCATTGCATTTCTGTGTCATCGAATTACTTCGCAGCAAGATGCTCCCGCAATTCTGCTTTGGAACTATTCAGAACCCCATTCGCAAAATCGCTGCTGCGCTTTTCCGATATTCATCTGACTCTGAATAGTTCCATGATACCACTTTCTTCCTAAATGTCTACTACTTTTTTCATTTTTATGCATGTTTTTTGGATTGATATGTATATTTATGCACTTATTCATACTTCTTTTATGCTTTTATGCAATATAGTGGAATAATATTCACTCTGCTTTTACCGTACTTCCTTTTCCGATTAAAATCTGCTACAATAAGTGTGTTGCGCAATGCAATCCGCGCATCTATTTTTTTAGCTTCTACGAGAGCGGAAATGAGGAAATTATGGCTTTTGACGGCGTTACCATTGCCTGTGTAATATCTGAACTGAAAAAAGAACTGATCGGCGGAAGGCTGTACAAGATCGCCCAGCCGGAGAATGATGAACTGTTACTGACGATCAAACAGCCCACCGGGCAGAAGCGCCTGCTGTTATCCGCAAGTGCTTCTCTCCCGCTGATCTATCTGACGGAAACCAATAAACCCAGCCCCATGACGGCCCCCAACTTCTGTATGCTTCTGCGCAAACACTTGCAGAACGGCCGTATTGTGAACATCTCCCAGCCGGGGTTGGAACGTATTGTGCATATTGACATTGAACATCTGGATGAGATGGGCGATCTGCGTCACAAGACACTGGTCATGGAGCTGATGGGCAAACACAGTAACCTGATCTTCTGTAATGACGACAATACCATCATCGACAGTATCAAGCATGTCTCCTCCGCTGTCAGCAGCGTCCGGGAAGTCCTGCCGGGACGTCCCTACTTCATTGCCCACACCCAGGACAAGCTGGATGCCCTGACCTGCGATGAGAATACGTTCCGTGAAATGCTTGCCGCCAAACCCCAGCCGGTCTTCAAGGCGGTCTACGGAAGCTTCACCGGCATCTCGCCCGTACTGGCACAGGAATTATGTCATGAGGCCGGTCTTGATGGGGAACGTCCTACAGCGGCACTGACACCCACGGATTACCATACTTTATACGGAATCTTTTCCAAAATGGTCACTTCTATCAGGGAAGAAGCCTTCTCTCCATGCATTGCCTACACCGGCACCCGCCCCGTGGAATATGCAGCGGTTCCCCTGACGATGTATGGCTCGGGAGCGGATCATTTGGAATCCTACACTTCCATGTCCGCCCTGCTGGAGCATTTTTATGCGGAGAAAAATACATTAACCAGGATCCGTCAGAAATCCTCCGACCTGCGCCGTATCGTCCAGACAGCTCTGGAACGTGATATTAAAAAATATGACCTCCAGCTGGCACAGATGAAGGACACGGAAAAGCGGGAAAAATACCGCATCTACGGTGAACTGCTCAATACTTACGGTTACAGCGCAAAGCCCGGTGACAGATCCCTCACCGCCGTGAATTATTATACAAATGAGCCGGTAACGATCCCCCTGGATCCCACCCTCTCCGCCACGGAAAATGCGAAAAAATATTTTGACAAATACGGCAAATTAAAGCGTACTTATGAGGCGCTGTCCGAGCTGACCTGCCAGGTCAAGGAAGAGATCGACCACTTAGAGACCATCAGCACAGCACTGGACATTGCCCTGAAGGAAGAAGACCTGGTGGAGATCAAGGAGGAACTGACCCAGAGCGGTTACATCCGCCGAAAAGGCGGCACGAAAAAGGCAAAGATCACCAGCAGGCCCTTCCACTATTTAAGCAGCGACGGCTTCCATATTTATGTAGGGAAAAATAATTTCCAAAATGACGAACTGACCTTCAAATTCGCCACAGGAAATGACTGGTGGTTCCATGCCAAAGGCATCCCCGGCTCCCACGTGGTAGTAAAGACCGAGGGGAAAGAGCTGCCGGACCGTACTTTCGAAGAGGCGGGCAGACTGGCTGCCTACTATTCTAAAGGCAGGGAACAGGAAAAAGTGGAGATCGATTACGTCCAGAAAAAACAGGTCAAAAAGCCTGCCGGTGCCAAGCCGGGATTCGTGGTCTATTATACGAACTACTCCCTGATGATCGACAGCGATATCTCAGGTATCGAAAAGCTCAGCGACTGACCAGCCTATGCATCCGGCGCCTAATTTTGTGCATATTTATACTGTATATTTTCCGATTTATACATTTATGTGCATATTTTAATTTGTTTTATACATTTTTATGATTTATTTATGCAACTTTTCTGCTTGCTTTTGCGAATATAATGTTGTATAGTAAATGTCAGAGCGTAACACACGATCCCAACATCTGATGCATTACGGATTGCTTCGTGCTTTGCACATCGCATTTTCAGGGCTTTTGTCCCTGGCATCATACACACTATAAAACGGAGGATTTTATCATGAAGGAAAAAGTAGTTTTAGCTTATTCCGGCGGTCTGGATACTACCGCTATCATTCCCTGGCTGAAGGAGAATTTTGACTACGAAGTTATCTGTGTCTGTGTCAACTGCGGACAGGCAGAGGAGCTCGACGGTCTGGAAGAGAGAGCCAAGGCCTGCGGCGCTTCCAAGCTGTATATTGAAGACGTTATCGATGAATTCTGTGATGATTATATTGTTCCCTGTGTCCAGGCTCATGCCGTATACGAGAACAAGTACCTGTTAGGTACCTCCATGGCAAGACCTCTGATCGCCAAGAAGCTGGTAGAGATTGCCAGAAAAGAAGGCGCTGTAGCTATCTGCCACGGTGCTACCGGTAAGGGTAACGACCAGATCCGTTTCGAGTTAGGTATCAAGGCTCTGGCTCCCGATATCAAGATCATCGCTCCCTGGAGAAGCGACAAGTGGAACATGGACTCCCGTGAATCCGAGATCGAGTACTGCAAAGCGCATGGTATCCATCTTCCTTTCTCCACCGATTCTTCCTACAGCCGTGACCGTAACATCTGGCACATCAGCCACGAAGGTCTGGAGCTGGAGGATCCCGGCAACGAGCCCAACTACGAGCATCTGCTTGTCTTAGGCGTAACTCCTGAGAAGGCTCCCGATGAGGGTGAGTATGTGACCATGACATTTGAAAAGGGTGTTCCCACTTCCGTTAACGGAGAGAAGATGAAGGTATCCGATATCATCCGTACCCTGAACAAGCTGGGCGGCAAGCACGGTATCGGTATCGTAGATATCGTAGAGAACCGTGTTGTAGGTATGAAGTCCCGTGGTGTCTATGAGACTCCCGGCGGCACCATCCTCATGGAGGCTCACCAGCAGCTGGAAGAGCTGATCTTAGACCGTGATACTTATGCATTCGAGAAGGAAATGGGTGCAAAGTTCGCAAGCCTGGTATACGAAGGCAAATGGTTCACTCCTCTCCGTGAGGCTGAGCAGGCTTTCATTGAGAAGACCCAGGAATATGTAACCGGTGAAGTGAAATTCAAGCTCTACAAGGGCAACATCATCAAGGCAGGAACCACTTCTCCTTACTCTCTGTACAATGAGAACCTGGCTTCCTTCACCACCGGTGATCTGTATGATCATCACGATGCAGAAGGCTTCATCAATCTGTTCGGTCTGTCACTGAAGGTTCGTGCCATGAAGCTGCAGGAGAACGAGAAGAAGCTTGGCAACTAATAATTATTCGGCGATTTTGTGAATAAAGCTATGAAATGATACAATAAGAGGTGTCTATGATTACAATGCAGACAATTACTGCCATAGGACTGATCTATCTGATCGGTATCAACCTGGCAGGCTTCATTATCATGGGCGTCGATAAAAAAAGAGCCATCCGGGGTGCCTGGCGCATCTCGGAGGCTTCTCTTTTTTTAACGGCGCTATTGGGCGGCAGCCTGGGATGTATTCTGGGAATGCAGCATTTCCGGCATAAGACGAAGCACTGGTATTTCAAATACGGAATGCCGGCGATCCTGGTGGCACAGGTACTGCTTTTTGTCCTTTTATTCAGGTAGGAGTTATGCTATACTGATTGTATATAAGTTCAGTCTTTCATAATTACAGAGGAATAACTTACACGGAGCAGATTCCGGATATCTGTCTCTGCGTGTATTTGGGAGGTGTCGATATGCATATAGCAGTATGTGATGATAATGTAGCCGACAGAAAACAGTTAGAGCGCTTGCTAAAGCGGGAATCCGACAAACGTGCTGCATCTACGGGGATCATTTATACCGATTCTTTTGGTAATTCTACCGCACTGCTGTCCAATCCCATGCAATACGATGCCTTTTATATCGACATGTGTCTGACAGAAGGGACCACCGGTACGGATGTGGTCAATGCCCTCACAGCACAGGGTGTCAACGCTCCCATTATATTATGCTGTTCCAAGATCAATTACAGGGAACAGACCTATCTGGAAAATGTCATCTTCCTAGATAAGCCCATCAAAGTAGCAGAGCTGGCGCAGAGCATTGACCATGCCCTGGAGATCATGGCGAAAGCAGTTCCCCTCATCGAGCTTCGTGAGGATGAGGATACCATCTATGTGACCGAACCGGATATTCTCTACGCTGAGGCAGAGGGCCGCAATGTCATCGTAACCCTGAAGGACGGCCGTACCGTAAAAGTCGCTACCACCGCCATCAATTTATTCTCCCAGATAGAAAATCATCCCACCTTCTTTGCCCCTACCGTTAGGGCCATCCTCAACGGCAGATACATGGAGAAGCTGGGATTCCGTAAAGTCATTATGTGCGATGGGAAAAAGTTCCCGCTGCACAGAGACTGCGTTGCTTACGCAAAACAGCTTTTGGCAGAGTATCACGCGTAACTTGAAAGTTAGTGAAGAAATGCTTTCGAATCCCCGTAGCTCGCATTGGGGCTAAGAACCGCAGACGCGCTTCCGCTTCGGACGCAGACCGTAGCGGTACATAAGCGAGGAAAGTACCCTCGCTAAGTACCGACGGCTGCTTAGAGTCTGCTTGTCCTTACCCCAACTGCGGGCTACTGGTTTTTTGAAAGCTTTTGTACCAAAGTGCCCCAAAATCGTCAAAAAAGTACAAAAACATAGCATTTTGCATTTGGAAACAGTATTATTTTCGCAAAGACATGATTATCCTTCCGTTTGGTACAAAGAATTTAATTTTTTCTAGTTTTTTGTATCAGAAAAGTAATTTTATGCCAATTTGCGAAAATCATTTTTAAAGCAAATTTCTGGAATATTCAAGAAAACAGAACTCCCGGGGCGGACAGAATGCCTTCCGGAAGCTGTTTGTCGGAGAGTGTTGATATTCCCTTAAGAAGTGGTCAGGATTCAGGGTGGAGCGAACACGATGTTCGCGACAGGCGGTCGGCGACATGGATGTCGCCTAGAGCCGTGCCCGTCCGGATTTGGGATACTATATCCACTTCTTTAGGGAATTCACACTCGGAGACGTTACAGCTGTCGGAAGGCATTCTGTTCGTTCCGGGAGTTCGTCCGGTTAGCCAACGATCATTCACTAACTTTCAATATTACACCGTTACGATCACGCCGCCGTCATTGGCGTACATGCTGCTGACGCCACGGGTGTCCATGATCAGGCAATCTCTGAACTGTACCTTATCCGTAAGAAGCTTTTTGATGGTCTCGGCGCGGTCCGGTGCATTACAATGGGTGATCATCAGTGTGCGGTGTTGGGTGTCTCCGACTTCCTCTAAAATGATCTCTGCCATTCTGCGGAGTGCCTTCTTCATGCCGATACTCTGTCCTCTCTGCACGATATTTCCCTTGTCTCCTGCCATAATGGGCTTAATGCTTAAGGTGGATGCCACCAGTGCCTTCACGCCGGTCAGTCTCCCGTTCTTACGCAGAGTCTCCAGATTATCCAGTACAAAATACGTATGCATATTGCTGCGGAATTCCTCGATCTGTTTTACGATCTCTTCAAAGGGAAGACCCTGTTCCTCCAGTTCTACCAGCTTCTTCACGATCTGCGTCTCACCGCAGCTGGCGGATTCGGAATCGACGACATGAATCTGCTTCTTACCGTATTTTTCCCGATACAGATTCATTCCCAGCACGGCGCTGTTGTAACTTCCACTCAGATGAGAAGATAATGTAATGGCATATACATGCTCTGCCTCTGTACAATAAGCCTCCCGGAACTTCTCGGGGGAAGGACATGCAGATCTGGGACATTGAGGAGATTCCGCTACTTTTTTTAAAAACTCTGCCTGATCGAAGCTCTCATCATCCTGGATTCTATAGTCTCCCACTTCCAGTCCCAGCGGAACGATCTCAAACCGGGGATCCTGCAGATACTCTTCCGGCAATTCACAACAACTGTCTACTACGATTTTGAAACTCATAATATCTGTCTCCATATTATTAATTATTTGTTATTTTTTACAAACCATGCTATGTAGTTTTTAATACTACTTATAATAGCACGAAACATTTTGTTCGTAAAGCTTTTACACAAAATATTCATATTTCATTTTTCTCGTACATCGTTTATACTGTTTCTATATCGCATGACACCGGAACGCAAGATACAATCACCGGAGTAAGGAGCCTTGATGATCGCATTACAGATTACATCCATGAAAAATTTTATGAATCACCTGCTGGTAGCGGATACCTTTGATCCTTTTCTTCTGGAAGAAGCCACCATCAGCACCGCCCTCACCGTAACCATCGACGGGCATATCAACAAGGACTTCTATCCTGCTGACGAACGAGGCGAAGACTGTATTCCCTGGGAACTGCAGTCTTTTAGCAAAATAAAAGGACTGTGCTTTGACCTGATCAAGGGAAAACACACTCCTTTGTATTTTAAATTTGTGCTTCATATGCAGCCGGATAAAGCCGCTGCCATGCTTACAAAAGCCCAGGTGAACCCTGACGTCATCCGTGCCCTGGTGCTGAACATCCGCTACGATGGGGAAAAAACGGTTCTCACCACCGGATGTGCTTACCAGACCTTCACCATGGACAAAAGTGCCGATACCGTCTGGGACAAGGCGCTGAAAAAATATCTGGATCTGAAGGGAATCGCTTATGAGGAACTCTGATCATTCCTTCATCTTCGGCTTACTGAGAAGACTTGCCAGATAACCGAAGATCAGCGCTGCCGACGTCCCCACAGCTCCTGCCCGGAAGCCTCCCGCAAAAAGGCCTAAAAATCCCTGTTCCTGCACTGCTTCTTTTACGCCTTTCATTAACACATTTCCAAAGCCAAGCAGCGGTACGCTGGCACCGGCTCCCGCAAAATCCTGAAAAGGTTCATACCAGCCAAGCGCACTGAGCACGGCACCGGTGACCACTAAGAGCACCATAATGCGTCCCGGCATCATCTTCGTCTTTTCCATCAGGATCTGCACCAGCGCGCAGATCAGACCACCCACCCAGAAAGCATTGATATAATCCATCCTCTGCATTTCCTCCTTATATCTGTTTATGGACAGTCTCTGCACTTTTTCCTGAATTTATGCGTTCTTTATACGTTTAATCGTTCTTTTTGCCAAACCGGAACCACTCCGGCGGAAGCTGTACCAGGATCACAGCGGCAAATACGATAACACAGCCTGCAATCTGTCTCGGAGTCAGTGTCTGATCCGTACTTAAAAAACCGATCTTATAAGCGATCCATCCGGAAATGGTGGCAATGACGGATTCCAGACTCATGATGAGCGCTGCCACCGTGGGATTCAAGCCCTTCTGACCCACAATCTGCAGAGTATAGCCCACACCGCAGCTTAAGACACCGGCATACAGCAGTGCTCCCAGACCTTCCTGGATCTGTCCGAAAGTCGGCTGTCCCCAGATAAGTGCCCCGATGCAGCAGACGACGCCGCACACTGTGAACTGGATACAGGATACCACCGCTCCATCGATTCTCGCTGCATAATGATCAACCGTCATGATCTGTATCGCAAAAGCAATAGCACATAAAAATACCATGATATCCCCTGCCCCCAGACGCAATGATTCCGTCATGCAGAGCAGATACATTCCCACTGCTGCCATGCCGGCTGCCGCCCAGACCACCGGTGCTACCTTTTTCTTCAAAAAAATGCCAAACATGGGCACAAAAATAATATACAGGGTCGTGATAAATCCCGCCTTGCCAACACTGGTATACTTGATACCGAATTGCTGCAGGGTGCTGGCAATGGTCAGGAAGATACCACACAGAAGCCCTGCCCTGACATTCAGTTTCCAGTCTAATTTTGCTGCCTTGTCTCCCGCGATCTTCCGACTGATCAGAATATACACCAGAATACCGGCAGCGCCGATCAGAGAACGGACGCCGTTAAACGTAAACGGATGCATGTAATCCATACCCTTGCTCTGGGAGACAAATGCCATGCCCCAGATGGTAGCTGTCAGCAGAAGGATCAGGCTGTTTCTCGTTGTTTTTGCTCTTGTATTTTCCATAGTTGTATTTATTTTCCGTTCCTTATATTTTACTCTTATCAGGACTGTTTTTTATATTTCTCAGCGATCTCCGCCACTACATTCCGCAGCATTTTTCCGTTACAGTCTATGATGAGGTCCGCATATTTCTCATACAACGGGGTTCTCTCATCATACAGATCCCGCAGGGTCTGACCGGGCTGCAGGGTCACGCCCCTGGCATTCAGATCCCCCAGCCGTTTCTCCACTTCCTCATAGGGAAGCTTCAGGTATACCACCATACTGATCTCCCGCAGATGCTGCATGCCTTCCGGCTCGTAGCAGGCACTTCCGCCGGTAGCAATGATGCTGTTCTCCAGATCTAAGGATGCATTCACGTCGCTCTCAATCTGCCAGAAGCCTTCCACACCATATTCCGTTATCAGTTCGTGTAATAATTTGCCGTGTCTGTCCTGGATCACCAGGTCGGAATCCACAAAACGTCTGCCCAGGCGCTTCGCCAGGACGACACCTACCGTACTTTTTCCCGAGCCCGGCATGCCGATCAGAGTAATATTATTTTTCATAAGTTTCTATCCACCTTACCTATACACAAGAAAATCGCCGCCTGTAAGCGACGATCTTCCGTCTCGTTCTTCATTATACTTCTGCAATGACTTCCACTTCACATAATACGTTCTTGGGAAGGGTCTTGACTGCAACACAGCTTCTGGCAGGATTCTCAGTAAAGTACTTTGCATAGACCTGATTGAACGCTGCGAAATCGCCCATGTCTGCCAGGAAACAGGAGGTCTTGGCTACTCTCGTGTAGTCGGTGCCTGCTGCCTTTAACAGCTCGCCGATATTCTTCATTACCTGCTCTGCCTGTTCCTCGATGGTAGTTCCGTGAATCTCGCCGGTAGCGGGATCAATGGGGATCTGTCCGGATGCGAAAAAGATATTGCCCAGTACGATACCCTGGGAGTAAGGTCCGATCGCTGCAGGTGCTTTGTCTGTTGAAATCTTCTGTAACATAATATTCTCCTCTTTCTTCCTATAATTAATTCTTCCTTAAATCTGTCATCTGCGCCTTGAGCTGCCTGCTACCCGGCATGTTCCGAAATTTCTGCGACATCCCCGGCGTTTACTTTGTCATGTCTACCTCCGGCTCATCAAATTCCGCCGTCACGTAGAATCCTCTGGAATTCTCCACAATATCCGCCACGACACCCTCCCGGTTCTTCAGGCGGTAGCGGAACGGAATATTCGGAGACATTGCCAGGGAAGGGTCTATCGTATAGTAATAGTTGCTGGGCAGAAGTCCCTCCGTAACCGTGATCTTCTGTCCGACCTCCAACAGTCCCGGTCGTTCCATCTTAAATTCTATCCTGCGCATTCTGACTCACCAGCCATTCCCGGCATAATATTTTTCGCCGTTTGAGGTTTATTTTACCAGTAACTTACAGCGCTTGCAAGAGTGATTTCATTTCTGACCTGCTGCTTTTCCCTATTTCACCACCGGGCTCTCCAATACTACCGCATGTGCGATTCCCGGCACGCTTTTGCCTTCATTAAAACTTGTCTTGCTGAGCAGGGCTCCGGTGGGAAGGAAGAGGACTTTTTTCCATTCGCCGGATTCCAGCTTCGGGAGAATATATGCTGCCAGAGTCACGGCGCTGCAGCCGCAGCCGCTGCCACCGGCATGGGTGTCCTGGGCATCTGCATCAAAGATCTCAATGCCGCAGTCCATGTGTCTGCCGGCAATATCTATTCCCTTCTCCCGCAGCAGATCGATCAGCACTGTCTGTCCCACGCTTCCCAGATCCCCGGTGATGATCCGGTCATATTCCTGTGGCTGCACATGAAAATCCTCCAGGTGGCGTTCTATGGTATCTGCGGCGGCAGGTGCCATGCAGGCCCCCATGTTCATGGAATCCTTGAGTCCATAGTCCACGATCCGCCCGGGAGTCATGCCGGTGATGTGAGCTCTGCATTTCTGATTCAGCCCCAGGGCAAAGGCTCCGCTTCCTGTCACCGTCCAGCTGGCAGACAGAGGTCTCTGGTTCCCATAATCTAACGGAAAGCGGAACTCCTTCTCCGCACTGGCGAAATGGCTGGATGTCACGCAGACCACATGCTCCGCATAGCCTCCCGCTGCCATCACAGCTCCCAGTGTCAGCGCTTCCCCGCAGGTAGAGCAGGCACCATAGACTCCGAACAGGGGAATATTGTAAGCGGAAATGCCGAAGGAAGTGGCAATGCACTGTCCCAACAGATCACCGGCGAAGAGATACGAGACATCCTCTGCTTTCCACCCGGCCTTTTCCATGACCATATAGACTGCATCCTTCTGAAGATTGCTTTCCGCCTCCTCCCAGGTCTTACAGCCGAAGAGATCATCCTCTCCCACCATGTCAAACAGGGTTCCTAACGGTCCCTCGCCTTCTTTTTTCCCAACAATAGCGGCACCGGCGATCACACACACCGGCTGCGCCAGACGGATACTGCTTCTTCCCACTCTCTGATTCATAATTTCTCCTTCCATGCGATAACACTGCATTCTTTTTTGTCAGTGTTCCCGCATTAGCGAAGAATTATAAATTATAAAAAATTGTAACTATTCAGAACCCCATTCGCAAAACCGCTACTTCGTAGCTTTCCTTTTGCTCATGTGGTTACTTCGCCATATAAAACTGCTTATCTGCCTGAATGCAAGCATTCGCAGAACGCAGTTTTTCATGGCTCTGAATAGTTACAAAAGATCTCCTCCAGCGCTCCGATCACTTTTTGCAGCACCTCATCCTCCATATCAGAATAATGAATGACCAGGATTCCACGGTATTTCTGCGTATCTGCAAAACAGTACTCAGACAGGCAGTTCACCAGGATTCCACGCTGTCTCGCCGCCCACTTGATCTCCACATCGCTTAAATCCGTCCGCACATGCAGCAGGAAATGGGTTCCGGCATCATCCTGATAGATCTGACTGATCCGGCTTAAGGGTGACTTGCGAAACATCCGGCAGATCCGCTCTCTCTGCCCTCTGTAATCGTTGATCAGTCTTCGAATGTGCCGCTCAAAATATCCCTGTTCCAGAAAAGCCGCCATGGCATATTGTTCAAAACCGGATACCGTGCAGGAATAGAAATTCATGGTGGAAATATAGCGTTCCATCAGCTTCTCCGGCAGCACCATATAGCCGATACGTAAAGACGGTACCATAGTTTTGGAAAAAGTATTGATATAGATAACTCTGTGATTCCGATCCATGGACTGCACGGAAGGGATAGGTCTGCCCACCATGCGGAACTCACAGTCGAAATCATCCTCCACGATATAACGCTCCGGCTCCTCCGCCGCCCAGCGAAGCAGCTCCTGCCGTCTTCCCACCGGCATGACCAATCCGATGGGGAAATGGTGTTCCGGCGACACATGCGCCACAGTAATGCCCTTTTGCTTCAGCTGTTCCACCTTCATTCCCTGTCCGTCGATGTCTACATAATCCCATGCCACGCCGCCCACCTCATATAATTTCGTAATCTTGCGGTAGCCCGGATTCTCCACGCCGAATTTTGCATTTTTCCCAAGGAGTTGTAACAGACGGCTGTAGAGGTATTCCGTTCCGGCACCCACGATAATATGATCCGGCGATACCTGCATGCCGCGGTACCGGTACAGATGCTCGGCAATCGCCACTCTTAATTTTTCCACCCCATTAAAAGGAACTGTCTTAAGCAGAGACGTATCGTAATCCGTCAGGGTCTGACGCATGATCTTCGCCCAGGTGGCAAAGGGGAACTTATCGTATTGAATATTATTCGCCGTCAGATCCGCCAGATATTCCTCCTCACGGAAGCGGGTCACAAAGGAAGCATACGCCGGAGCAGCTGTGTTCTTCACCTCCAGACGATTGACAAAATATCCTCTCTTCTCCTCCGACCGGATATAGCCTTCCAACAGCAGCTGCTCGTAGGTATTTTCCACCGTCTTGACACTGACCTGTAAGTGCCCGGCAAACGCCCGCTTCGAAGGAAGCTTCTCTCCGGCTGTCAGACGACCGCTTAAGATGTCAGCCTTCATCGCTTCATATAAGTATTCATACATGGTTTTTCTGCCACGGGCAGTCAGGTCATAGGTCAGCATCTGGTATCCTCATATTTTCTTATTTTGGTTATTTAAAAGAAGTCAGTTTTTATTATAATGAACTCATAAAGCAAATGCAACAAACAAAAAAAGAGCAATCAAGGAGGTTATACTATCATGGGCGTATATGCAATCACCGGCGCATCCAGCGGAATCGGCGCCAAGACAAAAGAACTGTTACTTCAAAAAGGACACGAAGTCATCAACATTGATCTGAAAGACGGCGACATCTGTGCGAACCTGGCCACGCCGGAGGGAAGACAGACTGCTGTAGACAAACTGCACGAGCTGCATCCCGAAGGTCTCGACGGCATGATCTGTAATGCCGGTGTCTCCGGTGCCTGCGGCAATCTGGAGCTGATCATTTCCCTGAACTATTTCGGGACCGTAGCCGTTGCAAAGGGCGTCTATGACCTCCTTCAGAAAAAGCATGGCAGCTGCGTAGTCACTGTATCCAACACCATTTCTCAGGGTGCCGGACGGAAAGATATCGTAGATCTGTTGAATAACATCGGTGATGAAAAGCGAGTATTAAGCCTGGTATCCTCTATGGATTCCACCAACCTCTCCGTAGGCAACAGCCTCTATGTATCCACCAAGTATGCTCTGGCAAGGTGGATCCGCAGAGTATCCGCTACCTGGGCAGCCAACGGTGTCCGCATCAATGCGGTAGCTCCCGGCAACGTACATACTGCCATGACCGCTACCATGAGCACCACCGCGAAGATGGCGCTGAACGCTCTCCCCATTCCCACCAAATATGGTCAGGAATGTCTGATGGCACCGGAAGAGATTGCGGAAGTAATGGTATTCCTGGCATCCAATTCTGCCAGAGGTGTCAACGGCAACATCATGTTCGTAGACGGCGGTACCGATGCACTGTTAAATTCTGAAAAGGTATATTAAGGAGGAACGTACTATGAGACCCATTGAAAAATATGTAGAAGCTATGGAAAATAAAGATTTTGCCGGACTTGCAGAGTTGTTCACTCCCGACGGCATTCTGTGTGACTATTGTACCACCTCCGCTTCCCAGCAGGAGTATCACATCTACGGAAAAGAAGCCATTAACATGTTCTTCCGTAATAAATTCGGCTTCCGCCGTTACTCCATTTTAGATGCTGAGGTCGTTAATGACGAGCAGGCAGAATTCATTGCCAATTTTGGTGGCTACAACATCATGGCTATCGCCACGGTCCGTGAGACCGATGAAAACGGTCGGATCCAGAGACTGACCGTCAGACCGAAATAAATTCACCTATCCCTTATTCTTTTCTCTAATATTGCAGTAGCCCCGGCTGTCCGCTCGGGGCTACTGGCTTATAGAAAATTTGATTTGCTTCTGTTACTCCGGTGCACTTCCCGAAATCACATAATTAGTCACGGCATACAAAATTTCTCCGTTATATTCCACTCTCGACCAGCCGGAGGCTTCACTGTATCCGGTACGATGCAGGTTGGTACCATTCCGCACCTGGGTACGCACAGTACTCTCCCCCTCGCTGGTGCTGGGTTCTGTCCGCAGGTTGATCAGATCCTTGGGGGTAATGTAGTCATCACAATCCACAAATACGATCACTCTGCCGTCCTGAGTGCTGACACGATTCGGGTTCGACGGTTTTTCCGGAGTCTTGTACGCAAGGTCCGTGGTCAGATACGCTGTCACCGCATATACCGTCTGCCCATTGTATTCCAGTCTGGACCAGCCGGTGGAATCGTTTCTGCCGGTACGGACCAGCGTCTCTCCGTTTTTCAGCTGTCCCACCACATTTCCTTCGTCTCCGGTATAGGGAGTACTGCGAAGGTTAATTACATCTTTGGCGGTGACGGTCTCGTTCACATCTCCGAATGTCATGGCGTTTCCTTCCGCAAGAGCATTTCCGGCACTATTGGCATTGGGGATCTCCGTAGCCGCCGGTGCCTCTGTCGGCTGTATGGTTGCTTCCGGGGTTGCTGCCGGGGTCGCCTGTGGAGTCTCCGTCGGCGTTGCCGTAGGCTCCGGTGTGGTAATCGGTTCTGTGGACACCTCAGGTGCCATTACCGTCTCCGGGATATCAGTAGCCTCTGTCGTCTGTAATTCCGTTGCTGTCACCAATGCGTCGCTGTCTCCCGCTCCCCCGCTATGGCTGCTTAATTTCCATAGTGGAATGCAGATCAGGATCGCCAGGATTATCATTCCCGCAAACACCGGGATCATCCATGGTCTGAAGTGGAATACCACCTCTTCATCCTCGTCAAAATCATCCTCTTCCCGGTACTCTTCATAGTCCTGATCCTCCGCAGGCTCATTTACAAGTTCTTCATAATCAAAGCTATTTCCTTCCGGCTCTCTTTCCGAACTTCTGTTATCTTTCTTATCCATGGTGCATCCTCCTTCCGCCGTCATTAAGCTGATTATATACTCTCAGCTTTTGCAAAACAAGTCTCTTTTCCTGTCTTTGCAGGTATGTTATACTGATCATAGTATTACAAAATCTGCTCAGGAGTCATTCCCCTTATGAAAAATAATTTTGCGAAATGGAAACCCTATATTTCCCTTGCGATCCTGCTACTCAGTCTGATCCCTCTGATCTGGCTGGGACGCTACAATTATCCCACCGGCGACGATTATTATTACGGTGCGGAGACTCATCTGGTCTGGCAGCAGACAGGGAGCATCATACAAACGCTTGACGCTGCCTGCGCAGGTGTCGCAGACAGCTATCAGATCTGGCAGGGAACCTATTCAGCGCTTTTCCTGATGTATCTGGCACCCAATGTATTTTCCAATACCGCCTATCATCTGGTGACTTTCGTGATCCTGCTTTTATTGTGCGGAGGTATTTTTTATCTGCTGTGTCCTCTGTTCCGCCGTTTTCTGCCGGGAACTTGCGGAGAATGGATCACCGTTTCTTCCATTCTCAGCTTTCTGTGTATTCAGACAGTGGAATTTCAAAGTGACAGCTTCTACTGGTACAATGGCTCCATGTATTACACCGGTTTCTTTGCCGTGACACTGTTTTTCCTCGGCACACTGTTTCGCTACCTGGACAATGGAAAGCGAATCCTGTTGCTTCCACTACTCCTGTTCGCTGTCTTTTTGGGCGGCGGCAACTATGTTTCTCTTCTTCCCTGTATGCTTCTGTCAGTAACCATAACACTTCTGTTACTGTTACAGAAAAATAAAAAAGCATATATCTGCGGGATTACTTCTGTCGTTCTCCTGTTGTCCTTCGCCGTAAGCGCCATGGCTCCCGGCAATCACGTACGTCAAAGCGGCATGTGGAAGATTCCTGCCTGGAAAGCGATTGCAAAATGTCTGTTACAGGGCATCCGTTATACCTTTGCCTGGACGGGATTGTGGTGGGTGCTTGCCGCGCTGCTTCTGCTGCCGGTCTTCCTGCGGATCCTGCAGAAGAAAAACGGAGCATTTTTCTCCCACCCTATTCTGTTTACCGGTTATGCTTACGGACTGTTCTGCTCCATGTCCTGTCCCCTGTTCTATACCATGAACTCCACGGGACCGGGCCGGGCGGTTGCCATCGTCTATTATATGTTCCTACTGATCAGTTTTACCGTATTCTTCTATTGGATCGGCTTTGTGCTTCTGAAAATGCAGGCACGACCGAACCCCCCGGAGAGAATAGAAGTCTCAGGAAAGCTTAACACCTCTCGTTATCTTGCTATGGCAGTTCTGTTATTCAGCATCCTCTGTACCGGATTGTGGCAGGAAACTTCCGCCATGAAAGCCATCCGGGTACTGACAGATGGGGAAGCCGCTGCCTACGCCGCGGAATACGAAGACCGTCTGCTTCTCCTGAATGATCCGAAGGTTACGGATGTGGTACTGACACCGTTTACGCATCAGCCGGCGTTGATCTATACCGGTGATCTCCCCGGTGACCCGGAAGATCCCACCAGCAGGAAGGTCGCTCAGTATTTCCAAAAGACATCGCTGTATGTCAATTACGGCAACAACTGATAATAAATGGCCTGCGTATTCAGTGTATACAAAAAAGGACGTCTCCGATCTCCGGAAATGTCCTTTTTCTTAATAATTCGTCTTTATTGTCCTTCGTATTTCTCGCTCTGCATCCGGATCAGCTCTGCATCCTCAAAGTAGTTGATACGCATTGCACTCTTCACCTCAGCCAGAGTCTGCGCTGCCACTTCACGTGCCTCATCACTGCCTTTTTTCAGGATATCATAAACTGCGGGAATATCCTTCTCCAGTTCTTTTCTGCGGTTACGGATCGGTTCCAAAGTCTCCTGCATAACATTATTCAGGAACTTCTTCACCTTCACATCTCCCAGACCGCCTCTGGTATAGTGTGCTTTCAGTTCGTCCAGATCTGCATAATCCGGCAGATATCTCTCAAAATGTTCCTGCCGGCAGAAAGCATCCAGATAAGTGAATACGGTGTTGCCTTCCAGGTGTCCGGGGTCGCTGACTAACAGATGCTCCGGATCGGTGTACATACTCATGATCTTGGTGCGCACATCATCTGCACTGTCTGACAGGTAGATGCAGTTACCCAGGGATTTGCTCATTTTTGCTTTACCATCGATGCCGGGCAGTCTCTGGCATGCTTCGTTCTCAGGTAAAAGTGCCTTAGGCTCTACCAGTACCGGTGCATATACGGTATTGAACTTGTGCACGATCTCTCTGGTCTGCTCGATCATCGGCAGCTGGTCACCACCTACCGGAACAGTCGTTGCCTTAAATGCAGTAATATCAGAAGCCTGGCTGATCGGATAAGTAAAGAAGCCTACCGGAATGCTCGCTTCGAAGTTACGCATCTGTATCTCGCTCTTAACAGTCGGGTTTCTCTGTAATCTGGCTACGGTCACCAGATCCATATAATAGAAAGTCAGCTCACACAATTCGGAGATCTGAGACTGAATGAAAATCGTAGCCTTAGCAGGATCCAGTCCACAAGACATGTAATCCAGTGCCACTTCGATTATATTCTGGCGCACCTTCTCGGGATTCTCGATATTATCCGTCAGAGCCTGTGCATCTGCGATCATGATAAAGGTCTTCTTATATTCGCCGGAATTCTGCAGCTCCACACGTCTCCTGAGAGATCCAACATAATGTCCTACATGTAGTCTGCCGGTGGGTCTGTCGCCCGTTAAAATAATCTTGTCCATTTCATCCTCTCAATCCGCCGCCAAAGCAGCTATACATCATTAAATTTATCATACCATTTTTTCCACAGTAGTACAACGGGTCCGAAAAACTTTTTCCTACCTTTCACTCTACCTGCACTCGCCGCTGCGCAGGGATTTCACCAATAACGGTATCTCGAACAACAGCATCACGATCCAGCCGATCATGTTGGCCCACGCCAGACTGGCGAAGTCCATATGCAGCAGACGCAGCATCACGAATACCGCCACAACTCTGCCCAACATATTCATAAAGGTGCTGTACAGTGTCACCTTCAGATCGCCGATGCCACGGAAGAATCCCTGGATTCCGTTGGTCATTCCCGGCAGGATATACATCCAGGAGATCAGGTGCAGATAACTGATTCCGAGAGATACCACCTGCGCATCCCCATCCTCGGCGAACAGAGTCATGATCTGCGGAGCCAGGCCCCAGATCACCGCAAACAAACCGATGGAATAGACCAGCTCGATCAACAATCCTGTCTGAAAACCTTTCTTCATGCGCTCTTTGTGTCCGGCGCCCTTGTTCTGCGCCAGGAAAGTCGTCATGGCATGTCCGATGTTCTGCTGCGGCGTATAAGCGAAATCATCCACGCGGTTCACTGCGGTAAATGCTGCCATAACCGCCACACCCTGAGTATTGACTACTGACTGAATGATGAGCTTGCCCAGCTGTAAGCATACCTGTTGCATGGCACTGGTGCTGCCGTAGCTGACAGTCTTACCAAGCAGGCTCTTATCAAAGACCCACCACTTTTTCCCAAGGCATAACAGTGGAATCTTTTTCTTGATATAAATGCCGCACAGCAGGCAGCACAGGCCCTCGCTGCACACTGTGGCAATAGCACTTCCCGCCACGCCCCATCGTAATACCACCACGAAGAACAGATCTCCGAAAATGTTTAAAAAAGCACTGGTTACCAGAAAATACAACGGTGTCTTACTGTCTCCCAGCGCCCGCATAGTGTTCGCCAGGAAATTATAGATAAATGTAAATATCAGTCCCAGGAAAATGATCCGAAGATATACCGCAGCTTCCGGAATCGCAGTCTCTGGCACCCGGATCAGCCGAAGCACCGGTGTCGCAAGCAGCAGCATGAGCAATGAAAATACCACAGAGAATCCGCAACCTGCCAGCATGGTGGTGCTGATCTGCTTCGACAGAGTATCATAATCCTTGGCACCATACTGGGAGCTCATTAAGACGCTGGCTCCCATGCACATTCCACTGATCAGTAGGATCGCTATATTCATGATCGGTGTGGAAGTTCCCACTGCTGCCAGTGCCTGCTCTCCCACGTATTTTCCTACGATCACGGAGTCCGCAGCGTTGTAGGTCAGCTGAAACAGATTGCCCAGTACCAGGGGAATCGTAAACGATACTAAAGGCAACAGTATCTTTCCCTGGGTCATGTCATGTTTCTCTATCATACTCATTGCTTATTGTTGCCCTTTCGTTTTCATTTTCTCTAAGGAGGGGCTATTCTGTTTTTCTATAAGTGTCTCTTCCTGATCTTGTTCTGCTTCTTCCATGCTGTCCTCTGCACCGGACGCCTCATTGCCGCTTACAGCGGGCTGGCTTCTCTGCTTCTCATCCATGCTGTCATTGTTTTGTGCCGCCTGCAGATTCCCTGTAACAGCGCCATCCGCGTCTGCCGTCACCTCCGCCACAGCACCTTCCGGCATATCTGCGGTCACTTCTGCCATCTCCGCCTCTTCTGCGGCATTCTCTGCCTGCGCCGCTGCAAAATTTTCCGCCGGTGCCGCACTTTCTGCGCCTGCGCTGTATGCTGACTGCGGTGCCGCCGCGTCATTGCTTGTACTGTCTGCCATTTTGGAGCTGTTGCGTACTGTCACAAACACAGCCCCCATGGCCACGAAGCAAAGACAGGCTGCCGCAATGCGGGACACATAGTATAGAGGAAATCTGCGTATTTTCCCATTTGCTTTCCGCTTTTCCACACCTTCATTCTGTTCACTCCGATGCAGTAATTCCTCCTCCACACCGGACAGGGCACGGAACAATCTTTCTTCTTTTTCTCTGTTTTGCTCGCTCATCTTCTCTTCCTCTTACAAGACAATTCCCTGCTGCTCCAGATATTTCTGTAGCTTTTTTCTCGTGCGGAACAGGGATGTCTTCACCGTATTCAGATTCATGCCATAACGCTCTGCGATCTGGACATACTCCTCCACGAACCAGTACCTTCGTAAAAAAACATTACATTCCTGTTCGGAGAGCGTATGCAGGAAAGCATTGATGCTCCGCTCTAACTCCGCTGCTTCCACAATACTTTCCGTATCGTGAGCTGCGGGAATGCATTCCGCCAGTTCATCCAGTGCCATATCCATCGTGCCGTTTCCCCGCTTCTGTGCATGACGCCCCTTCCATCTATCAAACGACAGATTGCGGGTAATTGTTCCCAGAAAAAGCTCCAGACGGTTCGGTTTTTTCGGTGGAATGGCATTCCACGCCCGCATCCACGTATCGTTTAAGCACTCCTCCGTGTCTTCCCTGTCATGTAAAATATGGTAAGCGATGCTGTAACAGTATTTTCCATAGGATTTCTGTGTCTCTGTAATAGCGCGCTCGTCCCGCGCCCAGTAGAGATCCAGTATGGCTGTATCTTCCACAGGTCTCTCCTTTCCAGAAAAGGCACTGCCGCAAATATCTGCAGCAGTGCCCCCATATTCTTCGTGTATCTCGTAATGTCCCCGGCTTCCTAGATCTTGAACTTCTTTGCATTCGCATTGAGCTCGTCTGCGATCACATTCAGCTGTACGGTGGCCTTCCGGCAATCCTCCACGATCTCTGACAGCTGATCCATCGTCGCCGCCGTCTCCTCGGTGCTGGCTGCATTATTCTGGGAGATCTCGGTCAGACTGTCGATCTTGTCCGCTACATCTGTCCGGTATGCTTCGATATGATCCAGCTCTTCGGAGATCACGTTAATCTCACCGACGACATTCTGAACCTCCTGATTCAGGGTGTCGAATACCTCCAGTGTATTGCCCAGCTTCTCATTCTGCTGGTGGATCTCGCCGACTACGCCATTCATAATCTCTACGCTCTGGTTGGAATTGCTGATCAGGTTCTCCACGATGCCGCGGATCTTGTCTGCGGATTCCTTGGACTGGTCTGCCAGACCACGGATCTCTTCCGCTACGACTGCGAAGCCTCTGCCCATCTCACCGGCTCTCGCTGCCTCAATGCTGGCATTTAATGACAGCAGGTTGGTCTGGTTCGCAATACCTGCGATGATATCGGTAGCTGCCTGAATCGCCTGTGCGGACTCGTTGGTGATATTGGTCTGCTCCTGCACCTGATCCACCGACTGCTGTGTATGAGAGCTGATCTTCAACAGTTCCTTCAGGGTGCTGTCCACGGTGGCATTGCTTTCCTTCATGTTGGCTGCGCTGCTACTCAGTACGTTCACACTGTCTGCTGTGCGGTTCAGCGCATTGCTCATATCGTTCATGCTCTCGCTGACCTTCTGGGTGTCTGCCGCCTGAGTGGTAGCGCCCTGCGCAATCTCGTTGACCGCGGTATTGACTGCGGAAATAGACTGTCCGATACTGTCAAAATTGCTCGAAAAAGTTCCGGTGAATTCATCCATCTCTTGCATGGAACTGTGGATATTGGTAATGATCCGGGAGAAGCCTACCACAACGGAATGCACCGCTCTGGCAATTTTGCCGACTTCATCGGTTCTGTTTACCAGCTTCGTGGAGATATCAAAATTCAGCCTGCCTTCAGCCACCTGATCCAGATTGCTGACCACACCAAGCAGTGCTCTGGAAATCAGACGTACGACTAAAATCGTACTGATACAGAAGATCAGTGCCAGCACATACATAAAGATCGTATTGGATCTCACAATGCCGGAATACAGTTCTTTCACGTGCTCCATCGGGATCGCCACTGCCAGAGCCCCCGCTGTCTTGCCGTCGGTTCCGGTAATCGGTGTCAGATATGCATAATATCTGGTATCCCCCAGCTTCAGGGAAGTGTCAAAATATTCCGATCCTGCCAGTACTTTGGATGCCACAGAATCACTCAGTACGATGCCGGAATAGTCAAAGCTTGCTGCTGCCGCTTCCTTGTCCCAGAACAGTACCACATCTACGTTGGTATTGCTCGTGAAATTCTGGAAAAAGCTCTGATTCTCTGTAAAATTGATCTCGCCCTTGCAGAGACTGCCGTTCTCATAACGGAAGCCCTCCCCAGAAGCGCTGTCCAGATTCAGCCGCATCGCATATTCCGTAGCAGCCAGCTCTTCCTTCACAAGCGTTTCCGCGGTGTTGTTGCCGACTGCCTTCAATGCCAGCATCGCAAAAAATATGATGACCAGCATCGGCATCAGTACCATCGCGAGGATCTTGACGATCAGATTTGCTCCCTTTTTCCCCTTGAGATCTTTCATGTTGTCCAGTGAGACAGTTTCCCCTTCTGTCTGTTCCTGTTTTACCGCTTCTGCCATAGATAAAATAACCTCCTTTGTACCCTTATGACCTTTGTATATTCTTTCTAAAATGGACTGCCGGGAACGCCCCTGACAGCTTAATAGATAAAAAGATTATAACGCACTCCGGTTGAAAAAGCTATTCTTTTTGTGCTTTTCCCTCCTGAATGAGGTCTTTGATCACCTCTCCACCGATGATCAGCCCCGCCACGGAAGGGACAAAGGAAATACTGCCCGGAATTGCTCTCCGGTCGGTGCATTTATGGACGGTGCCGGGAGGACAGACGCAGCCCGTCCGGCAGCTGGTTTCCATAGTTTCGAGAGGCTTCAGGGAAGCTTCGGTAGAGTAGACAACCTTCAGTTTTTTCACACCGCGTTTTTTCAGCTCTCTGCGCATGACCTTTGCCAGCGGGCACATGGTAGTCTTATAGATGTCCGCCACACGGAACTGTGTGGGGTCAAGCTTATTGCCGGCACCCATACAGCTGATGACAGGGACTCCGGCCTCCTTTGCGCGCAGGATGATCTCGATTTTTGCAGTCACAGTGTCCACGGCATCCACGACGTAATCGTACTGGGAAAAATCAAACTGATCGGCAGTCTCCGGGAGATAGAAGCATTTATGTCCTACCACCTGTGCCTCAGGATTGATCAGATGAATCCGCTCCTCCATGACATCTACTTTGTATTTGCCGATCGTCTGATGGGTAGCGATGATCTGGCGGTTGATATTTGTCAGACAGACCTTGTCATCGTCAATGAGATCAAAGGCGCCGACTCCGCTGCGGGCAAGGGCTTCGACGACATAGCCGCCGACTCCGCCGATCCCGAAGACGGCGACACGGGCGTGGTAAAGACGCTGCATGGCATCTTTGCCGAGGAGTAATTCGGTTCTGGAAAATTCGTTTAACATAGATGTAGATTCCTTTTCTTATAACTATATTTAACTATATTGCACGCAGCTGTGCTGTCCCCCTTTCATCCAGCACAGCAAACACCGCACGGTCAGGGAACCGGATCGTGAAAATTCCAAGTATAAAAAAACATGGGAACTTAAAGGTTCCCATGCCTTAGCTTATTTTTATTGTTCCTACTAGTATACTGGGAATACTCTCGTAAGAGTATATCACATCTTTAGAGATTGTCATAGAGTCCCTGAATAAAATTTTTCACCTGGAGGTTGTTCTCAGGCGTGGTATCTTCGAGGGTAGCATGGATGTAGGGTTTGCGCTCTTTCATGAACTTAAGGATAGAGGTGTAGTCCATCTGTCCGAGACCGCAGCCTACGGATTTGAGCTTTCCGTCCTCGGGAATAAAGTCTTTCAGGTGTACCATTGCCACATCGGGTCCTAAGACATCGATTGCCTCATCGACGATTGCCACCTGGTCTTTGTAGTTGCAGTAGTCGAGAAGATTGACAGGATCGAGGATGATCTGGAGGTTGGGGGATGCGATCTCATCGAGTACTCTTCTGGCTCTTGCCGGGTTGTAGACAATGTGCTTCCATACGGGCTCGATTGCCATGACAACTCCCATCTCCTCGGCGTATTTTACAACGGGACGGAGGTTTGTGATAAAGGTCTGCAAAGCCTCTTCACCATGGCATTCGGGTACTGCGGTATAAGTCTCGTTGGGAGCACCGGTCTCGGTTCCCACCACACCGCAGCCAAGCCACGAAGCAAAACGGATATGTGCCATATAGCGGTGGGTGATCTTCGCAAGCTGCTCCGGATTTGGATTTGCCAGGTTCAGGTAGCATCCAAGTACCGCAACATCCACCTGATTTTTCGCAAATACATTTTTCATATACATGGCAAGTCCCGGGGTCAGTGCCTCATCGGTAGTGGGAAACTCAGTGATCACCTTACCGGGTGCCAGATGTCCGCAGACAAAGCCAAGCTCATGGACATTGGCAATACGTTCCTCAAAAGGAAGCTTTTTCGTATCATGTAAACGGATTCCTAACTGCATAATTTCCTCCATTCCAGGTTCAGGTCTGATCTTCCTGATCCTGCTTATCATCAACGCCGGATCAGCTCATCCACGCCTTCCAGCTCGTAAGCCTCTCCAACCTGTCCTTTGATTCTCACGTTATCCAGGGTCAATTTTGCAACATTTCTTGCAAAAAGTCCTCTTTTACTGCTTTTTTCTACACCATCCGACATGGCAGGTACATCACATTTTGCATCCTCGGCATAGCTGATGGAGATGTCCTTCATGTAGATCTCCTCGATCTTCTGCTCCGGAAGTCCGTCAAAATAAGCTGCTGCCACATGGCAGTTGGTGCAATCCATATTTTCAAATACCATCTTTTTCACCTGCGGTGTTCTGTCATCCACAGGGTAGACATCTCTGGACTGGACATAGGTGGTCTTGCCGTCGGGATCGCAGAAATAGAAGCAGTTGACCACAAGCGGTGTCATCACATGATCCAGGGTCAGATTCCGGAAAATGATGTTGCTTAGAATCGCATCTTTTCCTCTGCCGCGGCGGGTCTTGATACGCAGGCCTCTGTCCGTATGACGGAAAATGCAGTCCTCCACCGTCAGATTCACCACACCGCCTGCCATCTCGCTGCCCAGAGTTACGGCACCGTGACCGTTCTCCATCAGGCACTGGCGGATGTGGATGTTCTCGGAAGGAGTCTTGTGCTTTTTGCCCATGTAGATTTTGCCGCTCTTGACTGCGATACAGTCATCTCCCAGGGAGAAACGCACGCCCAGGATCTCCACATTTTTGCAGGACTCGGGATCCAGTCCGTCGGTGTTGGGAGAATCGCTGGGATTCTGCACGGTCACACCGATGAATTTCAGATCGTTGCTGAAATAGGGATGCAATGTCCAGGAAGGCGAATTGCAGAAGGTCACTCCCTGTAAAGTCACATTTTTACATCCGCTGATGAAAAACAGTCTGGGGCGGAACGCAATGTTCATGACCTTGGGATCCTTCCACCAGTTTTCCTTAGAAGCGTTGCCGTTGATCTTACCCTGTCCGTAGATCACCACGTCTTCTGCACCGATACCGCAGATGATGCCGGAGAACATAGGTAAGGGATTCCCCTCCCATGTGCCGAGATTGTACTCATCGGTCTCATCATAGCTTTGTAGCATGCCGGGGAATGTGGGGAATTTCTCTCTGTCGGTAAATGCCTTAAGCTCCGCACCCTCTGCCAGTTCGATACGGATGTGGCTTTTTAAGAACAGGCTGGTAATACGGTAGGTTCCTGCGGGAAAATACACTCTGCTGTTCACCGGGCATGCCATGATGGCAGCCTGGATAAAGTGGGTATCGTCGTGCTCACCGTCACCTTTGGCACCGAATCTGGTCACATCCAGGGTCACATACTCATAATCTGTCTTGAAAGATACTTCACCCTGCTTTTCACCATTCACGTAAGCTTCCACCACATATTTCTGATCCGGCTTTAAATCAAACAAGGAAGTGATGGTCTTCTCTGTAGTGAGGGTGGGCTCACCGTTTAATCGTAATTCTATGGGCTGTTTTGTAAAATACCTGCCGCCGTCTGCGATCTCTATAGTCACACTACGGGCAGTATGCATAATATGTCTGATTTCCATGCGCTGTTTCCTCTCGTTTCTACCTCATGCACTCCTGATATTTTTCCGCTAAAAGTAAATATTCCCCGCATGCCTTCTGTACGGCACCGCAGAATACTTTTTCCGAAGTTTCATCCATAGCGAAGGTTTTCGTTTTTGCATCATAATACTGCTCCAGCATACGCTTCACGGCACCACGGAAATTATCTAAAAGCTCTCTGTAATTCTCATAGATCTCCGGGCTGATCTGCTCTACGGTATGAAGCAGTGCTGCAGTGTAATCCGCGCCGTTTTCCGCGGTGAATTCTCTCTCCGCATGCTTTTTCAGCACACGCATCTGCGCCATGATATCCGGATATCCTTCCTTTTTATTCTCGGTGGTCTCATATGCCGCATATGTTGGATATACCAGATCCGCAGCCTGATAGATGTTCCTGCATCCCACAGCTGCCTGCACCTTTTTTAAGTCAAAGATGCCTTCCTCCGTACGGGGAAGTGCCTTGATTTCCTGAATTGTCATAGTTCCTCCTATATAACAAAGGCGTTCTCCTGCACGTTTATTGTAACAAAAGAACGCCGTTTTGTGTATGATCTTTTACAGAGTTACACCCTGCTTGAAAATAGCCATATCATGGAAGCCTGCTGCCTCGCTGCATACCTGCCTGCCGGAAGCGGTCTCCACTACCAGATCAAACAAAGCCTTAGTCTCCTCTTCCATGGTCTTATCCTCTACCAGTACGCCGGCATTGAAATCGATCCAGTTGGACTTTTTACCTGCCAGGCGGGAGTTGGTCGCGATCTTCATGGTAGGAACCGGAGATGCGAAAGGAGTTCCGCGTCCTGTGGTAAACAGTACGATATGTGCTCCTGCGGCTGCCAGTGCGGTAGCTGCTACCAGATCATTGCCCGGTGCGGACAGAAGGTTCAGTCCCGGAGTCTTCACGGTATCGCCATACTGCAGTACGCCCTTGACCAGAGCACTACCGGACTTCTGCGTACAGCCTAAAGACTTATCCTCCAGAGTGGAGATGCCACCCTTTTTGTTACCCGGGGAAGGATTCTCGTAGATGGTCTGATTGTGGCTCTTGAAGTAGTTCTTGAAGTCGTTGATCAGATCTACAGTCTGGTGGAACAGTTCCTCGTTGGCACAACGGTTCATCAGAATGGTCTCTGCTCCGAACATCTCGGGAACCTCGGTCAGGATGGTGGTGCCACCCTTGGAGATCAGCAGATCGGAGAAGCGTCCTACTAAGGGGTTCGCGGTAATGCCGGACAGTCCGTCGCTGCCGCCGCACTTCATGCCGATGACCAGCTTGCTGACGCTGATGGGTTCTCTCTCGAATTTGGAAGCGTAATCGATCAGACCCTTGATGATCTCTACGGAATCTGCGATCTCATCCTCGTGCTCCTGGCATACCAGGAATTTCACACGGTTCTCATCATAATCGCCGATATAAGGCTTCAACACATCAATGTTGCTGTTCTCACAGCCCAGTCCCAGTACCAGAACACCGCCTGCATTGGGATGATTGATCAGGTCTGCCAGAATCTTACGGGTATGCTCCTGATCGTCGCCCATCTGAGAACAACCGTAAGGATGAGGGAATGCGATAACCTCTTCCACACTGCCTTTAACGAATGCATTGGCCTGCTTTGCGATGGCTGTTGCCACGTTGTTGACACAGCCAACGGTGGGGATGACCCAGATCTCGTTACGAACGCCTACTTTACCGTCGGGACGGTTGAAGCCCATGAAGGTCACATCTTCCGTCTTCTTCTCCTCTACGGGAGTGGGATTGTAGGTGTACTCCAACAGATCGCCCAAAGCGGTCTTAACATTATGAGTATGGATCCAGCTGCCCTCTGCGATGTTCTCCTTGGCATTACCGATACGGTAACCATATTTGATGACCTCACCGCCCTCGGGAATGTCACAGATTGCCATCTTATGTCCTGCGGGGATCTCCTCTCTGGCGGTAACGGTCTTAGAACCGTCACCGACAGAGACTGTGATCTTCTCACCGGCAGGAATCGTATTTAATGCTACGACTACATTATCATTGTCATTAATCTTTAAGAAATCTTGCATAATGCTGCCCTCATGCCATTTGCCTTAATATCATCCAGGTATGCTACGACTGCATCGGTAAGTCCGGGAACCTTGTTCAGATCCTGACCGAAGAAGTCTTCATTCCCCAGGAAGGAAGTTACGAACGTCTGCGTGTCCTTCTCACAGTTCGCTGCGAAGAACTCCAGAACTGCCTTGTCATCCATGATGTTGTATTCCTGACCGTCTCTGTGACCGATCAGAGCCTTATCGCGGATCTCGGTACCGGTATAGAAAGCCATCAGTGCTGCGATGGAGAAGGTCAGATGAGCGGGAAGCTTGCCGGTCTTCTCAACATAGCCTAACAGGCTGGGCATACATCTTGCTCTCCACTTGGATACGGAATTTAGGGAGATTGCAAGCAGTGCATGGTCTACGTAAGGGTTATTGAAACGGTTTACAACCTCACCTGCGAACTGCTTCAGCTCCTCCTCCGGCAGAGACAGGGTAGGGATCACTTCGTCATAAATGGTCTTCAGCATGAAGTTACGGATATCGTCATCCTGCATGGACTGTCTTACGATGTCATTGCCGCACAGATAGGAAGCCAGTACAAAGGAAGTATGTGCGCCGTTTAAGATACGAACCTTTCTCTGTTTGTAAGGTTTCTGGTTGTCAGTGAAGATAACAGGAAGTCCTGCATCGGGAAGAGGGAACTCCTTGCTGATATCCTTAGCAGACTCGATAACCCACAGAGCGAACGGCTCACCGGTTACCATGATGTGATCTTCATAGCCCAGCTTCTCCCACTCTTCCTGTTCCGTGGCACGGGGATAACCGGTAATGATACGGTCAACCAGAGTAGAGGTGAATACGCATGCCTCATCTACCCACTTTTTGAATTCATCGCCCAATCCCCACAGCTCGATCAGCTGCATTACACACTTCTTTAACATAATACCGTTGTCATCGATCAGCTCTACGGGAAGCATTACCAGGCCCTTGCTCATGTCACCCTTGAAAGTCTCAAATCTGTGATATAAGAACTTGGTCAGCTTGCCGGGGAAAGTCTTGGGAGGCTCTAATTCAAACTTATCGGTATCATCATATACGATACCTGCCTCAGTGGTGTTGGATACTACGAAACGTAAGGTATCGATCTCGGCAAGTCCCATGTACTTGTCATATTCATTATAAGTGTCTACTGCGTCTGCAACGCTGGTTACGATTCTATTGATGATCTTGGCTTCACCGTTCACATTACCGCGAAGAGATACAGTGTACTGGCAGTCCTGCTTGTGGAACATATCCAGATTGCCGAACTCGATGGGTTTGATCAGAACGATGTCTCCGTCGAACTTACCCTGCTCGTTAGCGATATCGATCATGTAATCTACGAATCCACGTAAGAAATTACCCTCACCGAACTGTACGACCTTGATAGGTCTCTCCTTTTTACCGGTCTTTGCCTTGTTTAAGATATCCATTTTGTCCTCCATTCTACGCTTAGCGTATCCTATCTGCACCGTCTTACGGCACTCTGTTACCTGCACTTACCTTCCCAATCGCCTTTGAGCAATTAAGTTTTCAACGCTCGTGTGTGTTTTTGTTTCTGAATTGTACGGAGTTTATGTAAGTACTTTCATAAATCATTCTACTTCAAAAAAGCTATTTCGTCAATCACCAAAAACAGAAACTTATTTTTTTCTCAAACCATTGATTTTATCAGCAATATTTCACTTTGATAATTTTTTGGCATATGAAAAATTGAAAAAGCATCTTGAAAAAAGAGAAGTCTTTCGTTATAATTCAGATATAGCTTTTTATGTAACTACTTACAGTTTTCTTACAAATTCTGTTACATAGAAGCGGAGAGGAATCCGCAGATGACAATTTACGATATTTCTGAGAAGGCCGGTGTCTCTATTGCTACTGTTTCCCGCGTATTAAATGGAAGCAATAATGTAAGCGAGAAAACCAAGAAAAAAGTTCTGGACGTAATCAACCAGTATGAGTACACTCCCAACGCATTTGCCAGAGGGTTAGGGCTCAACACGATGAAGACCATCGGTATTATGTGTGCCGACAGTTCCGATCTGTATTTAGCCAAGGCGATCTATTATATCGAACAGAAGCTTCGTGCCAACGGCTATGACAGTATCCTATGCTGTACCGGTTATGATCTGGCTACCAAAGCCAGCTCCATGAACCTTCTGATCACCAAAAAGGTGGACGGCATTATATTGGTAGGTTCCAACTTTATTTATGAAAAGGAAGAAGACAACAAATACATTACAGATGCCTCCGCGCAGGTTCCTGTAATGCTGTTAAATGCAGCGATGGATGCTCCAAATGTATACAGTATTGTCTCGGATGATTTTACTTCCATGTATGACGCTACCATGGAGATGATCCGCTCCGGTGTGGAAGATATTCTGTATTTCTATAATTCTACTTCCTACAGTGGTAAGAAAAAGCTGGCAGGCTACCGTGCCGCCATGGAAGAAAAGGGACTTCTCACCAACGGAAGCTTCCTGCAGCTCTATCAGGGCTCCCACGAGGATATTCCCGCCATGGCCGATCAGTTGAAAAAGCTCCATGCAAAAGGAATCTCTTTCCACGGTGTTATCGCCGCTGACGATTCCCTGGCTCTGGGTGCTCTGAAATACGGCCGGGAAATGGGACTTCGCATTCCGGAAGATCTGTCCATTATCGGTTATAATAATTCCATGCTGGTAAGTTGCTGTGATCCGGAACTGACCAGCATCGACAATAAATTGGAGACGCTCTGCCAGCATCTGATCACAACTCTGATGGGTGTCCTGGAAGGAAACGAGATGCCGAAAAAGACTGTGTTCTCCGGAGAACTGGTAAAACGCGGCACCACAAAATAATTTTTTTCTTTACAGCAATGACAGCAATAGGGGAGCTGAAAATACCCTTTAGTATATTTATGGAGGATTTAAAAATGAAAGCATTTATGGACAAGGACTTTCTGTTAGAGACTGAGACAGCCAGGAAGCTGTTCCACGACTACGCAGAAAAAACACCGATTCTGGATTACCATTGTCATATTAATCCCAGGGAGATCGCTGAGGATCGTCAGTTCGACAATATCACCCAGGTATGGCTGGGCGGTGACCACTACAAGTGGCGTTTCATGCGTTCCTGCGGTGTTGACGAGAAGTACATCACCGGTGATGCATCCGATTACGAGAAGTTCTGCAAATGGGCAGAGTGCCTGGGCAAGGCTATCGGCAACCCCTTATTCCACTGGAGCCATCTGGAGCTGCAGAGATATTTCGGTTACAATGGCGTTCTGAACAAAAACAGCGCTGATGAAGTATGGAACCTGTGCAATGAAAAGCTCCATCAGCCTTCCATGAGCGTTCGTAACCTGATCAAGCAGAGTAACGTTACCCTGATCTGCACCACCGATGATCCTATCGATTCTCTGGAGTGGCACAAGAAGCTGGCTGCAGATGATACTTTCGATGTAAAGGTTCTGCCCGCATGGAGACCCGACAAGGCTATGAATATCGAGAAGCCCGATTATCTGGATTATCTGGAGAAGCTGGCTGCTGCTGCCGGCATGACCGAGATCAACTCTTTTGCAAGCTTAAAGGAAGCTCTGAAGAACCGTATGGCATTTTTCGCATCCATGGGATGTAACGTATCTGACCATGCTTTAGAGTATGTAATGTACTATCCCGCTTCCGATGATGAGCTGGAAGAGATTTTCTTAAAGAGACTGAACAAGATGGTTCTGACCAAGGAAGAGGAACTGAAATTCAAGACCGCCTTCATGCTGTTCGTAGGCCGCGAATATCATAAGCTCGACTGGGCTATGCAGCTGCACTACGGTTGTAAGCGTGACAACAACACCCTGATGTTCGAGAAGCTGGGTCCCGATACCGGTTACGACTGCATCAACAACTACGCTCCTTCCGCTCAGATGGCTGACTTCCTGAACGCTCTGATCGTAAGTGACGAGCTTCCCAGAACTGTCATTTACAGTCTGAATCCTAACGACAATCAGGCTATCGGTACCATCCTCGGATGTTTCCAGGATTCCACCGCTGTTGCCAAGATCCAGCAGGGTTCCGCCTGGTGGTTCAATGATCACAAGACCGGCATGCAGGATCAGATGATCTCCCTGGCTAACCTGGGTAATCTGTCCGGATTCGTAGGAATGCTGACCGACTCCAGAAGCTTCCTGTCCTACACCAGACATGAGTATTTCCGCCGTATCCTGTGCAACCTGATCGGTAACTGGGTAGAAAGCGGCGAGTTCCCTGCAGATTACGATACTCTGTCCGAGATCGTAACCGATATTTCTTACAATAACGCAAAGAGATACTTCAAGTTCCCTCTGGCATAAGAGATAAAACAATAAGCCCCCGGTGATGAGCCGGGGGCATTCTTTATTTATTGAATCACGAGGTTGGAGTATCCCATCAGGCTCTCATCCACAGCATGTGCAGCTTCTCTGCCTTCGCGGATGGCCCATACAACGAGGGACTGTCCTCTGTGCATATCGCCGGTGACGAATACATTTTCCACACTGGTCTGGTATTTTCCGGGAGCTGTTTTTACATTGGTGCGTTCATTTAATTCCACACCGAAAGCATCAGCAATGTATTTCTGGGTTCCTAAAAATCCTGCGGCGATCAGCACGATCTCTGCATCCAGGGTCTGCTCGCTTCCCGCGATCTCCTGCATCTTCATGCGTCCGGTAGCCGGATCCTTTTCCCAGGACAGCTTCACGATCTTCACAGCTTTCAGTTTGCCGTTCTTATCCTTGATAAATTCCTTGACTGTAGACTCATAGATTCTCGGGTCATGTCCGTAGACCGCAATGGCTTCTTCCTGACCGTAATCGGTCTTGCAGACCTTCGGCCATTCGGGCCAGGGATTATTCTCTGCTCTTTTGTCCGGTGCCTTGGGCATCATCTCGATCTGGGTCACAGATTTTGCTCCGTGACGGATGGAGGTTCCAACGCAGTCATTACCGGTATCACCGCCGCCGATGATAACCACATTTTTCCCCTTGGTCTCCACATATTTTTTATCTTCAAAATTCGAATCCAGAAGGCTCCTGGTATTGGCTTTCAGAAAATCCACCGCAAAATAGATTCCCTCGGCATCTCTGCCAGGAGCATTGATGTCTCTGGGATTAGAGGCACCGCATGCCAGTACGACGCGGTCAAAATCATGCAAAAGCTTGGAGGCTTTGATGTCCTTGCCGATGTCGGTTCCTGTGACAAAGGTGACACCCTCTTCCTTCATAATATTGATCTTGCGGTCAATGATCTGTTTTTCCAGTTTCATGTTGGGGATGCCGTACATCAACAGTCCTCCCACACGATCGGAACGCTCGAATACTGTTACCTGATGTCCTCTCTGGTTCAGCAGATCCGCTGCTGCCAGTCCGGAAGGACCGCTGCCGATGACTGCTACCTTTTTACCGGTGCGTACCACAGGGGGCTTGGCTGCCGCATAGCCCTCGCTGTAGGCGTTTTCAATGATGGCATATTCGTTCTCCTTGGTGGAGACCGGATCCCCGTTCAGTCCGCAGGTACATGCTGCCTCACACAGGGCAGGACACACTCTGGAAGTGAACTCGGGGAAATTGTTGGTCTTCTTCAGACGGTTGTAAGCCTGCTGCCAGTTGCCGGTATATACCAGATCGTTCCACTCCGGCACCAGATTGTGCAGGGGGCATCCGCTGGCCATACCGCAGATCATCATGCCCGACTGACAGAACGGCACACCGCATTCCATACATCTGGCACCCTGTAAACGCTGCTTTTCCTTCGGCAGATGCTCATGGAATTCGTTAAAATGCTGTATTCTCTTCTTAGGATCTTCAGCCACGCTGACTTCCCTTTTATATTCCATAAATCCCGTTGGTTTTCCCATGACTTACCTCCCATTTACTTTCTGGTGTTGGCATAGAATGCCTCGATCTGTGCCTGCTCTGCGCTCAGTCCCTTTTCCTCCATCTGTACGATGGTCTTCAGGACTCTCTCATAGTCATGAGGGATGATCTTCTTGAACTTAGGCAGATACTCTCCAAAGTTATCCAGCACTTCCTTACCCTTTGCAGAGTTGGTCAGTGCCACATGCTCCTGGATCATGGATTTCAGCTCCAGCACATCATATTTGGATGTGATCTCGCTGGAAGATACCATTTCCTTATTCAGACGCTTATACAGATCGTTGCCTTCATCCAGTACATACGCGATGCCTCCGCTCATACCGGCTGCAAAGTTTTTACCGGTGGGACCCAAGACTACCACACGTCCGCCGGTCATGTATTCACAACCGTGATCACCCACACCTTCGACTACCGCAATGGCACCGGAGTTACGTACGCAGAAACGTTCGCCTGCCACACCGTTGATGAATGCTTTACCGGAGGTTGCACCGTACAGTGCCACATTACCGATGATGATATTTTCTTCCGCCTTGAACTTGCTGCCCTGTGGGGGATATACCACCAGCTTACCGCCGGATAAGCCCTTGCCGAAGTAGTCATTGCTGTCGCCCACCAGCTCCAGGGTCAGGCCCTTGGGGATAAAGGCTCCGAAGGACTGTCCGCCGGCACCTTTACACAGTACATGATAGGTATCTTCTTCCACGTCATCGCCCAGTTTTCTGGTGATCTCACTTCCGAGGATCGTACCGAAGGCACGGTCTGTGTTGCTGACATCCACTTCGATACTGCGCTTCTGTCCCGCATCGATGGCTTTGCCCAGCTGCTTTAACAGCACCTTCTCATCCAGTGTCTTCTCTAACTGGAAGTCATATACCTGCCTGGGATCGAAGGTTACCTTCTGCTTGCTGCCCTCGTAAGGGTTGCTTAAGATCTGGGTAAGATCCACTTCTTCCTGGCGCTCGGTCAGATGCTCTTTTCTCTTCAGCAGATCGGTTCTGCCCACCAGTTCATCTACGGTACGCACACCCAGGGCTGCCATGTATTCCCGCAGCTCCTGTGCGATAAATTTCATAAAGTTTTCCACATATTCCGGCTTACCGCGGAAGTTTTTCCGCAGCTCCGGGTTCTGGGTAGCCACACCTACCGGACAGGTATCCAGATTACATACTCTCATCATGACACAACCCATCGTTACCAATGGAGCAGTAGCGAAACCGAACTCCTCGGCACCTAAAATCGCTGCGATGGCTACGTCTCTGCCGCTCATAAGCTTACCGTCGGTCTCAATGCGGACTTTATTACGCAGTCCATTCATGATCAGGGTCTGATGGGTCTCTGCCAGTCCCAGTTCCCAGGGAAGTCCGGCATTGTGGATGGAGTTTCTCGGTGCCGCACCGGTACCGCCGTCATAACCGGATACCAGGATGACCTGAGCTCCCGCCTTGGCCACACCGGCTGCTACGGTTCCCACACCGGCTTCCGAAACCAGCTTTACGGAGATTCTTGCCTGGGTGTTGGCATTTTTCAGATCGTAGATCAGCTGCGCCAGATCCTCAATGGAATAAATGTCGTGATGAGGGGGCGGAGAGATCAGGGACACACCGGGTGTGGAGTGTCTGGTCTTGGCGATCCAGGGATATACCTTTCCTCCGGGCAGATGTCCGCCCTCGCCGGGTTTTGCTCCCTGTGCCATCTTGATCTGGATCTCCTGTGCACTCACCAGATAGCGGCTGGTGACGCCAAAACGTCCGCTGGCTACCTGCTTGATGGCGGAACAACGGTTTAAGCCGTCCGGGCCTACGGTCAGACGGTCCAGATCCTCACCGCCCTCACCGGAATTGCTCTTGCCGTGCAGATGGTTCATGGCGATGGCCATGGTCTCATGGGCTTCCTTGGAAATGGAGCCATAGGACATGGCACCGGTCTTGAATCTGGTCACGATGGATTCTACCGGCTCTACTTCCTCGATGGGCACGCCCTTTTTCGGATAGTTAAAGTCCATCAGTCCTCTGAGGTTCTTGATGGAATCTTCGTCATTGACCATGGCGGTGTACTGCTTGAACATCTGGTAATCACCGCGTCTGGTGGATTCCTGTAACATATGGATGGTAGCGGGATTATACAGATGCTCGTCACCGCCGCTACGCATCTTGTGATGTCCGGGGCTGTTTAAGGTCAGATCGTTTTTCAGTCCCAGCGGATCAAATGCCTGAGAGTGCAGGTCGTCTACCTGCTGCTCAATATCTTTTAAGGTAATACCTCCCACACGACATACGGTGTTGGAGAAATACTTACTGATAACTTCCGGCGCGATACCGATAGCCTCGAAGATCTGGGAACCCTGATAGGACTGGATGGTGCTGATACCCATCTTGGATGCGATCTTGACGATGCCGTGGAGGACAGCATTGTTGTAATCATCCACTGCTGCATAGTAATCCTTATCCAGCATATTACTCTCGATCAGCTCCTTGATGGTATCCTGTGCCAGATAAGGGTTGATGGCGCAGGCACCGTAACCGAGCAACGTAGCAAAATGGTGTACTTCTCTGGGTTCGCCGGACTCCAGGATCAATGCGACTCTGGTTCTCTTCTTGGTGCGTACCAGATACTGGTTCAGGGCAGATACAGCAAGCAGGGAAGGAATGGGCACATGGTTCTCATCCACGCCTCTGTCGGACAGGATCAGAATGTTCACGCCTTCTCTGTAAGCTCTGTCCACTTCCACGAACAGTCGGTCAATGGCACGCTCTAAGCTGGTGTTCTTGTAATATACGATAGGTACGACTTCTACCTTGAAGCCGTCTACTTTCATGTTCTTGATCTTCAAGAGATCAGTGTTGGTCAGGATCGGGTTGTTGACCTTCAGAACGTTACAGTTCTTCGGAGTCTCCTCCAGGATGTTGCCTTCGGTACCGATGTATACGGTGGTGGAGGTTACGATCTCCTCTCGGATAGCATCAATAGGCGGGTTCGTCACCTGTGCAAACAGCTGCTTGAAATAATGGAACAGCGGATGATTCGTCTTACTCAGCACTGGCAGTGGCGTATCCACACCCATGGCTGCGATGGCTTCGCTGCCGTTCTTTGCCATCGGCAGAATGCTCTGCTTCATTTCATCATAGGTGTAGCCAAAAGCCTTCTGCATCCGCTGGCGCTCTTCGTAGGTGTATTCCGGTACACGATAGTTCGGGATATGGATGCTCTTCAGTTCGGTCAGATTGTTGTCCAGCCATTCTCCATAAGGCTGTCTGGAAGCATATTTTTCTTTGATTTCCTCATCGTCGATGACTTTTCCCTGTACGGTATCGACCAAAAGCATCTTACCGGGGCGAAGTCTTTCTTTTACTTTGATCTTCGTGGGATCAATGGGAAGCACACCTACCTCAGAGGACAGGATCAGGGTATCGTCATCCGTGATCATGTAACGGGAAGGACGCAGACCGTTTCTGTCCAACACAGCACCCATGATATCTCCGTCGGAGAACAGGATGGATGCGGGACCGTCCCAGGGCTCCATCATGGTAGCGTAATACTGGTAGAAATCCCTCTTGGTCTGGGACATTGCCTTGTTATTCGCCCAGGGTTCGGGGATGGCGATCATGACTGCCAGAGGCAGCTCCATGCCGCTCATTACCAGGAACTCCAATGTGTTGTCCAACATCGCGGAATCGGAACCGGTCTTGCTGATGGCGGGTAATACCTTATGCAGCTGACCCTTCAGATGCTCGGATTCCATGTTCTCCTCGCGGGCCAGCATCTTATCGGCATTGCCGCGGATGGTGTTGATCTCGCCGTTGTGTACCATCAGGCGGTTAGGATGCGCACGCTCCCAGCTGGGGTTGGTGTTGGTGGAGAAACGGGAGTGTACCATGGCGATAGCGGATTCGTAATCCTCGCTCTGTAAATCGGCGAAGAATGTACGCAGCTGTCCTACCAGGAACATTCCTTTATATACAATCGTTCTGCTGGAAAGAGAGACTACATAGGTATCATCGGAAGACTGCTCAAATACACGTCTTGCGATATAAAGTCTGCGGTCGAAGGGCAGACCCTTTTCCACATCGGCGGGCTTTTTCACGAAACCCTGCATGATGTAGGGCATGCACTCTACTGCCTTATGTCCCAGCACATTGGGGAAAGTAGGCACTTCACGCCAGCCGAGGAATTCCATTCCTTCCTTTTCCACAATGATCTCGAACATCTTCTTCGCCTGGTTGCGGCGCAGCTCTTCCTGAGGGAAGAAGAACATGCCGACACCGTATTCTCTCTCTCCGCCGATATCCATGCCCAGAGCCTTTGTGACTCTTGTAAAAAATTTGTGAGGGATCTGGGTCAGAATACCGACACCGTCACCGGTCTTACCTTCCGCATCCTTACCGGCTCTGTGCTCCAGATTCTCTACGATCTTCAGCGCATTCTCAACAGTAGCGCGGCTTTTCTCTCCGTGAATATTGACACAGGCTCCGATACCGCAGTTATCATGCTCAAATTCTTCCCGATATAACGGTGCCTTGGGCAGCTCCTGTTTTACATCAAACATATAGTTCTCCTTTCCGGGTTTTTTATTTCTCTCTTCTTAATCTGTCTGTTACTATTCAGGACCTCATTCGCAAGACCGTAATAGTAACAAAAAAGGTCGCAATGAGACTCTTTCGAGCGCCTCATTGCGACCTTTTCTGTACTATACACCTATTTTTCTCATTTGTAAATATAGATTTTTCTGCGAATTGTCAGATAATTTGTCAACTCTATTATTCGCACGCCTGTTATCTGGAAATTGTATTAATTTTCTCTTTAAAAGTGTATTTTCAGTACAACTTTTTGGGGGTTCTCCCCTATTTTTCCTGTTTCCGGCCATACGCCTTGCTCATCAGTTTCTGATACATTGCAGAAAAGTGTTTACTCTCTGCCAGTGCAGTGCGAAGAGGTGCCAGTGTCAGTGCCATTACTGCCCGATAGCGGAACAGTTCGCCGGGATTCATGTATTTTGCTGTGATCTCCTTATGTTCTGCAGCGCTACGCTTCAGGTTCTCCTTGGTCTCAGAGTAGCCGCCGCCCTCGTAGGAGGACACAGTAAGTCCCAGATACTGCATGGGTGCTTTGGCACGATAATAGCACCAGAGGAAATGTTCGTAATCTGCACGGATCTTATATTTGGGTTCATAGGGCTTCTGTCTGCACAGGTCTGCAGCATAAAAGCAGGACTGATGGCAGGGAATGTTGCGGTAGCAGACGAAACCGGTGATGCGTGGTGGGGAAGATATCTTCGTCTCTGTCTTCGCACTGTAGGTATCGCCGTAGTAGATGCCCTGAAGTTTCGCCGGGTGCTGTTCCATGAACTGTGCGGTGTGGGTCAGAACTTCGTCGTCATAGAAGAGGTCTCCGCAGTTTAGGAAGAGAATGTAGTCGCCGGTCACATGGGAGACTGCCTGGTTCATGGCTTCGTAGATGCTGTGGTCGGATTCCTGGTATAGGTGGATGCGTCTGTCCTCGCGCATGGTTTCTATGGAGCCGTCGCGGCTGCCGCCGTCCTTGACAATGATCTCAAAGCTCGGGTAGGTCTGGGACAGGATGCTGTCCAGAGTCTGATTCAGTTTAGGACCTGGGTTTAAGCAGACTACGATAATGCTGAATTTCATGTGTTGCTCCTTTTAAGATATAATATCTCCGCAGTCGAGAACAGGGCAAGGAACGCGGCACGTTCGCACTCTGTCGCAGAGCGTAGCGGCACGTAAGTGACCAAAGTACGGTCACTAAGTGCCGACGTCTGCTTACGGCCTGCTTATCCTTACCCTGTTTTCGGCTGCTGGGTTACGTTGTCCATCTTTGTATATCTTATCAAGTATTTGGATGGTGACAAATGTACTTTTTTATTGCCTAAAATATATTTTTCTGTTTGTGAAGCATCCCGAGGGATACTACTGCCACTGCCAGGAAAATCACGCATACAGGCCAGCTGACAAAGCCGGTGACGGCGATGGCGGTATAGGACAGGCAGTAGGCGAGGACGTTGGATGCCACATGGACAAAGACTGCCATTTTGAACTCTCCAAAGTATTCGTAAGCATATGCCATCAGGCAGCCGATGAGGAAGCCGTATACGCCCTGGACGTAGTTCATGTGGTAGACACCGAAGATCAGGGCGGACAGGGCTATGGCGAGTTTGATATCCATGAATCTGCGAAGGTATCCGTAGATAACTCCGCGGAACAGGAGTTCCTCTGCTATGGGGGAGATGAAGCCGAATACGAGGATTCCTACGATAAAGTGTGCGGAATATTGCTGGGCTGCCACTTCGGTATAAGCTTCAGACTTATTGGTCACTCCCAGGAGTTCAAACAGGAGATTGCATCCGATGACGGCACCGATGGTAGCCACAGTCAGTAAGACATATTTGCTCTTTCCCTCTTTTTTCAAGTGGCTTAAGTGCATGTCCTCTTTATTTTTATCAATGAGCATCTTCGCTGTGGACCATACGGCAATGGCACCGCCGATGAATCCAAGAGCCGCAATGATACTGGAGACATCTCCGGAGTAGCCGTTATAGGCGCCGGTCTCATCCCGTAGGATTAAAAGATCCACCAGTCCACCGGAGGCTCCGGACTGTGCCAGCTGATATAACAGTGCCAGCAGCGCATACTGCACTGCATTGCGCACCAATATAAACATCAGAAACGAATACACCATGGTCCAGATCCTCTGATACATGGGGTTTTTCTTTTTATTGTCCGGATTTCCGTTCAGTAATTCTTCACTGCCACGGAGTAAAAATTTCTCCAGTTCTTCCACGGATTGTACAATGTAATCCGCCTTCGCTTCCTTTAACTCTTCCTTACTTCCGTAGCCGTAGGTCACGCCCACGCTCTCCACACCGAGAGCCCTGGCTCCTTCCACGTCGAACTTTCTGTCACCGATCATATAGACCTGCGCCGGATCCACGGGATTCTCTCCAAAGAGCTGACGCAGAGTTTCCTGTACCACCTGATCCTTGGTTTCTCTTCTGCCGTCCAGTTCACTACCCACCACTACAGAAAAATATTTTTTCAGATCAAAATGTTCCAGGATGCGCTCTACGTATACCTGGGGCTTACTGGATGCCACTGCCAGGAAATACCCCTTCGACTGAAGCGTTTTCAGCATCTCCGGAATACCATCATAGACCTCATTTTCAAAAAGTCCCGTATCCTGAAAGCGCTCTCTGTATTTTGCCACAGCTTCTTCTGCCTGTTCGGCGGTGAAACCGTAGAATTCCATAAAACTGTCTCGTAAGGGCGGTCCGATAAAGGGTTCTAGCTTGTCCAGATCCGGCTCCTCGATGCCAAAGGAGTGCAGTGCATACTGCACACAGGTAGTAATTCCGATTTTAGGATCTGTCAGGGTGCCGTCCAGATCAAACAGCAGATATTTCTTCATTCTTATAATTCCTTTTTCTTTCTATTCTTATATGTTCCGCATACGACCCGCTACGTCCGGCTTTTCTGATGCCGCAGATGGAAATTTATACGAGTTATTCGTCTGGTTATTTACAGAACGATGTACTAGAAACTGCGAATCTTGTCTCCGTCATCCTCGGTATTTTTGAGTGCCTTGATCTCCACGTCATAGCCCACATTAGCATTGACCTGCACATGGACCACATCTCCTACTTTTTTGCCAAGGAGCGCTTTGCCCAGGGGGGATTCGTTGCTGATCAGGCCTTCCAGGGAATTACCGCGGACGGTGGTCACGATCTTGTAATCCTCTTCCGTGCCGTCATCGATAAATTCCACGGTAACGGTGTTGTTGATACCTACCTCATCCGCTGCGGAGTTCTCGGAGATGACCTTTGCAGTCTTGATCATTCTCTCCAGATAACGGATGCGGCTCTCATTCTGATTCTTATACTTTTTGGCTGCATAGTATTCAAAATTCTCACTGAGATCGCCGTGGGCTCTGGCTTCCTTCACGTCCTCCAATGCCTTGGGACGTACCACCAGCTTGCGGTACTCGATCTCATCTTCCATTTTCTTAATGTCAGTGGGTGTTAATTCGTCGTACATAATATAATCCTTCTTTCTACAGCTGCATCGCATAGATCACTGCCAAAGACAGAATGATCTGAATGATCGCAAAACGGAATACGGTCTGTGTATTGGACCAATCCCACACCTTACGCACATGATCGTGCAGGGGGGTACGTACATTTTTCAAAATATGGATCTTCAGGAAACGAAGCAGGGACACCTTAAGAAGTCCCAGTCCTCCGTCCAGGATCAGCACCAGTGCCAATGGGATAAACAGGAGCGGGCAGCCGCTCTTCAAAATGGCGATGCTGATGAACAATCCCATGGCCCGGGAACCGGCATCCCCCATCATCAGCTTACTGGGTGTCGCATTGTACCACAGATATCCCAGAATACATACGGCAAATAATAGGATCAGGAAGGAATAGGTCTCGTCGACCTCCTTCATGCGGTCTACAATATAGATGGACATGATGGTAATGATCGACAGGGTTCCGGACAGTCCGTCCACACCGTCGGAGCAGTTGGTCACATTCACGGAGGTCCATACCAGAATTACCGTGAGAATGGCGAATACCACAGGCGGCAGAGTGAACTTTACATGGAACAGCGCCAGTTCCACCACGTTGGAATTATATTTCAGAAAAGTGATGGCTACCAGTGCCGCCACGCACAGATCTAAGAAACCTTTTTTGTACTCACCCCATGGAGTCTTGGAAGCATCGTCCAGAAATCCCGTCATCATGCATACCACGATCAGCAGCAGATAGATCACCAGCTCTGCGCTTAAAAGCGAAAACAGTAGAACAGATGCCACAAATGCCAGGACAAAAATAATTCCGGCGCCTCTGGGTTTCCCCGCGGACAATTTTCCATCATGGGCAAATTCTCTTCCGGCATCCTTGGGCAGATACGGACTTAATTTCGCCGTTGCCAGTACCGTAGCACTAAAAGCAAAAAGAATTCCAAAAAAAGCAAGGAGAGAACTGCTTCCCTCCGGCAAGATCATCTGTAACATACGAATCTCCATTCCTCACAACACTCTCATGCTGTATTTTCTGATAAATTTCATAACTGTCCGTCGGGGTCTTCGTGGAATGAACGTCCCAGAACAGTTACAAAACATTTTAACACAAATATACCGGAATCTCAAATAATTTCCACAACAGTTCAGTCGAACTGTTGCATTTGACAGTCCCCTCACGGTGGACTACTATATTCTTATGAACACTTTCTAAAAAATAGCCATAAAAGGAGAAATGCCCTATGATGATCCACAAGATTGAACCGCATAAATATTATCCGGAATTCCGAAATCAGGAGCCAAAGCCTTCCGATTATCTGCTGTTATTTGATGGGGAGAAGGTATATCTGCCCTCCCCTGCAGAGAATGCTGTTGCTGCGGATGCTTCCATGAATGCAGATATTGTGAAGCATCCTCAGGTATATCTTCCTACCTTCGAGGAGGTTCATAAATTGCTTGGTGTAAAACAGCCCCTGGAACGTTTCTTTTTGGATTGCGAATATCTCTTTTCTATTGATGACAGGGCATTCTTTCGCAAGACCGCGGAGGACGCCGGTGCTCTCATGCTCCCGGAAAATGACCTCTATCCTTCCGGTGTATTCCGTAATTTTGAACCGGAATATCTGGCGTTCGCCGGGATCACAGCCACCCAGATCAACCGTTTCCGTCTGGACCGGAAGTTCTGCGGCCGCTGCGGGCATCCCACAATTCACAGCACCACAGAGCGGGCCTGCATCTGCCCGGAGTGCGGTCAGATCGAATATCCCAAGATCTCTCCCGCAGTTATTATCGCCATCGTGGATACCGCGCGGGACAAGATCCTGCTGACCCGCTACGCCGGCGTTTCCTATCGTCACTGGGCACTGGTGGCAGGCTTCGTGGAAGTCGGCGAGACCTTCAAAGGGGCTGCCCGCAGAGAGATCATGGAAGAGGTCGGCCTACGGGTCAGTGATCTGGTCTATTACAAATCCCAGCCCTGGTCCTTCAGTGATTCCGCCATGATCGGCTTCTTTGCAAAGCTGGACGGTGATCCCACGATTACTTTGCAGGAATCCGAACTCGGTGAAGCAAAATGGTTCTCCAGAGAGGATGTACCGGATCTACCCTCCACGATCAGTGTCGGTCAGGAAATGATCACCTTATTCAAGAATGGCGGAGATCCATTATCTCAATAAGCGGCACTTCTTCGCCACCTTTACCAGCAGATATCCCTTCGGGAAGCTGCGAAGCTCCTGCTCCGTGATGCCCCGCATCAATATCAGCATGACAAAATAGACTACCGCAGCGATCATGATCGCCGGAATGACAGAGATCCGCATGGACTTCGTCACCATATACAGACCTTCGTAGATTGCCCAGGCTGCCGCTCCCATAAATGCAGAGGCGAACACCGGAATGACAAAAGTCTTTACGATCTCCTGTCGGTAGCCTACCGCTCTTCTTACCGCCCACTGGTTCAGCACACACATCATACCGGAATACAGCGTATTGGCGATGGCAATGCTGTACAGATCCAGACTCGTGAACATCAAAAGCAATACTGCTGCCACCGTCTGCACCACCAGCGAGATCCCCGCATTGATGATCGGGGTATTGACTTTGCCCAGCCCCTGTAAAATGGAACTGTTTAATGTCGACAATGCATAAAAGATAACCGACAATGACAATGTCATCAGAAGGGCTGCTGCCAGGTTCAGTTCCTCTGCCGTCTTGTTCGTGAACAGCAGACTGATCACCGGCTTCGCTAATACAAAAAGTCCCACAGCGCAGGGAATCGAGATCACCATGGTAGTCTTCACTGCCAGTCCGATCTTCTCTCTGGCTCCCTTCACATCCCGGGCTGCCATCAGCTGTGCTACGGAAGGAATCATAGCAGATGCCATAGCAGATGCAAAGGCTATGGGAATATTAGACATTGTCAGGGACTGTCCGGAGAAAATACCATATTTTTCATAAATAGATACCGTATCCAGATTACGAAGGGACGGATACCATTTGGTGTAGATGCTGTTGTTGACCGTACTGCTTAAGTTATATACAGCCGTACTCAAAATAAACGGGGTCACCACCAGTGTGATCGTCTTGAATATCTGTCCGTAGGAATCCACATGTTCATGCCTGTCACGCTGCACTCTGCGCAGGATCATTCCACGATTCAGAGCATAGACTCCCGCCATAAAAAGCAACGCCACTAATACGCCGACGCCGGTACCCAGTGCACTTCCCACGGCACCGTAGGTTGCTCTCATCACCTGCCCTGCCTGATCCGCCGGAACCTCCATCGTTCCCATAAACATTTGGATCAGAAGATATGCCGCGCCTACGCTGACTACCGCATTGGCGATCTGCTCCAGAATCTGTGATACGGAGGTCTGCGCCATGCTCTTATGTGCCTGAAAATATCCCCGCAGAACACCCAGGATACCATAGACAAAGATCGTCGGTGCAAAGGTGCGCAGTACTGTGACCGCTGCTCCGGACACGAATAATCCCGCTCCGAAAAACAGAAAAAGGCTGGCTATACCGCCAACCAACAGTACATAGATCATGGCTCCGTGGAACAGTCTGTGGGCGTTACGGTATTCCTTCTCTCCCAGCTTCTGTGCGATAGCTTTGGAAATTGCCGAGGGAATACTATAAGAGGAAATCAACAGAATGATCGTATAATAGTTATACGCTGACTGGTAATAGCCAAGTCCCAGATTCCCGATGACACTCTGTAAAGGGCCCCTGTAAAGGAGCCCTATGATTCTGCTGATGATTCCGGCTGCCGCCAGAATTCCCGCCTGCATGATAAAATTGTTCTTGGAACTGTTCTTATCTGCCATATGTAATCTTACCTTATTCCAGTTCTTTATCCGATCAGCCAGTCATACATCTCCTGATATTTCCCGGCAGATACCTTCCAGGAGTAGTCAGTGGCCATGGCACGATCCACGATCTTATTCCACTCTCTCTTCCTGTCATAGTAAATATGCTCCGCATAGCGGATTGTATTCAGCATCTCGTGTGCATTGTAATTCGTAAAGCTGAAGCCCGTACCGGTGCTCTCATACTCATTATAGGGCTGTACGGTATCCTTCAGTCCGCCGGTCTCTCTGACGATAGGTACGGTACCGTAGCGCAGCGCGATCAACTGACTCAGACCGCAGGGCTCGAACAGGGACGGCATCAGATAAGCATCACAAGCCGCATAGATTTTATGGGACAGTGCATCCGAATAATAAATGTTGGCAGACACCTTGTCTCCATACTTCCAGTCGAAATGACGGAACATATTCTCGTAACGTTCCTCACCGGTGCCCAGTACCACGAACTGAATATCATCCTGACACAGTTCATCCATGACATAAGCGATCAGATCCAGACCCTTCTGGTCTGTCAGTCGGGATACCAGACCGATCATCATCTTCTTATCATCTACGCGAAGTCCCAGCTCTTCCTGCAGGGCACGCTTATTCTTCACCTTTTCCTTGCGGAAATTCACTGCATTATAGGCTTTTACGATATTTTTGTCCGTCTCCGGATTGAACTCTCCATAGTCGATGCCGTTGACAATACCGCGCAGATCATGACTTCTCGCACGCAGCAGTCCGTCCAGTCCCTCACCGTAGAACGGCGTCTTGATCTCCTCCGCATAGGTATCACTTACCGTAGTGACCGCATCTGCGAATACGATACCGCCCTTTAACAGATTTGCATCCTTATAAGCCTCCAGCTTATCAGAAGTAAAATAATACTCCGGCAGTCCGGTAATGCTCTGTACCGTCTTCACATCCCATTTTCCCTGGAACTTCAGGTTATGTATGGTGATTACAGACTTCATGTTGCGGTAGAAATCTCCGCCATGGAAACGCTCCTTCAGGTATACCGGGATCAGGCCTGTCTGCCAGTCATGGCAATGGATCAGATCCGGCTGGAAATTCAAAAGCGGTAATGCCGACAGCACTGCCTTGCAGAAATATGCATACTTCTCGATCTCATATCTGGGATCATCCCCATAAGGCTTGAAACCGCCGAAATAACTCTCATTATCAATGAAATAATAATGCACCCCGGCTTCTTCCGCTTCCAGAACACCTACGTACACATTCTGCCAGTTGAAATCCATGTAGAAATGTGTCACATACTTGAGTTTATCCTTCATCTCCTGCTTCATACAGGTATACTTCGGAATAAACACTCTTACATCAAAATACTCCTTGTCAATATACTTCGGCAAAGATCCTACGACATCCGCAAGTCCTCCGGTCTTGATAAAAGGTACTCCTTCCGATGCGGCAAAAAGAATTTTTTTCATGTAAACCCTCCACATATGCTACGGCTTGTATTTCAAAACATAGATTGATTATACCATGTTTACGATTCATAGAAAAGAGGGCAGCGATAATTTACAAATCTTTTAGAGTCTGCGGTTTTGCCTCAGTTTCTGTAAGAAAGTCGGATTCTGTCAGCGATCAACGCGATAAATTCCGAATTGGTAGGTTTGCCTTTGCCCGTGTCGATCGTGTAACCGAACATGGCATCCAGGGTCTCCATGCGCCCTCTGCTCCAGGCAACCTCAATGGCATGGCGAATAGCGCGCTCTACGCGGCTGGGTGTGGTCTGAAAACGCTTGGCGATGGTGGGATACAGGATCTTCGTGATGGAACTGATCATCGCCGGATCCTCCACCGACATCATGATAGCTTCCCGCAGATACTGATACCCTTTGATATGTGCCGGGACTCCGATCTCATGGATCATATCCGTGACATCCTTTTCCAAGTCATGGATGACTTCCTGGGTCTGTTCCCTTTTTTCTGTCGCTTTTACTGTGCTGTCTTTGGCATTTTTCGTAGAAGGAACCGTGATCATAATTTGGAATTCCTTGTTGGCATTCATCAGATCCCCCAGGATTTTGTATACTTTTTCATTATCCTTTGTAGTTGTAATGTTTAATTTTTCCATTAAACTACCTCCATGACTACAAAACTACTTTTTTCACGTACCGTTCTATTATAAATAGATATGCGTCATGGCTTCAAGCAGAACCCATCGCAAGATTTTTCCAAATTTCGCAGTATAAAAAAGGTAAAAAAAGGCGCCCGGAATGACCCGGACGCCAATAAGAGGGAAAATGTATAAGTAGAAAAACTACGAGTAAAGCAAATTAAATTAATGATGCTCTGCCAGAGTGTGAAGTGCTTCCTTGATGGCTGTCTTCACAGTCTCATCCTGTTCCTCATTCAGTCTGTGCAGCAGATAGGTCTTGGCATATTCGGTACCGATGCTGCCTAATGCTTTTGCTGCTTCGACACGGATCTTCGGATCCGGATTGTCGATCATGTGGGCAATGCTGTTCACGCTGTCCTCATCCTTGATCCGGCTCAGAGCTTCCAGTGCGGCTACCACCACGGTGTCATCGGAAGCGCTCAGATATTTGATAATCTTGTCGGATTTTCCTTTCTCCTGTAATTTCTGAATCTTACTTAAATCATGTTGTTCCATAAACACGCGCCTCTTTCTTTCTGCCAGCGCGGGGGCGGTAAAATCGTCTCCGGATCATCACTGTATGTCGCCTGTGGTGATTGGCTTCTCTTGATAATGTTATGATAACACCTTATCTGTCAGAAAACAATTATAGTAAAATGAAGGATTTCTAAAAATTCTATAACCTAGATCCACTTGTCCCATCACGCTTTTTATACTATACTGATATCATCAAATCGAAAGAAGGTACTCTCATGACAAAACAGGAAATCAGCGAGATCAAAAAGCTGTTCACCCCGAAAAACTGCTCCATCACCCGGATCTGCGGATGCTATGTGGATGGAGAGAAAAATAAGAAGACGGAATTAAAACAGGCGTTTCTGGCACTGCCGGAGGAGGAAATGTTCAAGTATTTCGAGATTCTGCGGAAGAGTCTGTCCGGCACCATTGGAAAAAATCTGCTGAATCTGGAATTCCCGTTAAAGAGTGAAACGGAGGGCGGCACACAGGAATTCCTGCTGCGTCTCAGAGACAGCCGTCTGAAGGACGATGCATTGCTTGAGCAGTTCTACGACCGTATCATCGAATCTTATGAATATGTGGGCAATTATCTGATCCTGCTGATCCATGATGCCTACGATGTACCGGGACGCACCAGAGACGGTATCGAGATGGAGGATGCTTCCGATGAAGTCTATGACTATATCCTTACCTGCATCTGCCCTGTGGATCTGTCCAAGCCGGGGCTAAGCTACAACGCAGTGGAAAACACCTTCCAGAACCGTATCCGGGACTGGGTGGTAGGTATGCCGGACGCTGCTTTCCTGTTCCCCGCCTTCAATGACCGGAGTACCGATCTGCACAGCACTCTGTACTATTCCAAGGATGCGGAGGAATTAAAGGAGAACTTCGTGGATCTGATGTTAGGCTGTCCTCTTCCTCTGTCCGCAGGCGGTCAGAAGGAAACCTTCCAGTCACTGGTGGAGGAGACGTTAGGCGATACCTGTGATATCGAGACGGTGAAAAATATCCACGAGAAAATGAATGAGATTGCCCAGGAACATAAAGAAGATCCCGAACCTGTGGTATTGGATAAAAATGAAGTAAAGACCATTTTTGCCAGCAGCGGTGTAGCCAATGACCGCATGGAGGTCTTCGACCAGTGTTTCGATGCCACTGCCGGTGAAGCTACTTCCCTCATGATGACCAACGTCTACAATCCCCGCAGCTTTGAGGTAAAGACACCAGATGTGGTCATCAAGGTCAATCCCGAGCGCACGGATCTCGTCAACACGAAGCTGATCGACGGCAGACAGTGCCTCGTCATCGAACTGGACGGTAATATCGAGGTCAACGGCATTGCCGTACGGGCTGCCGGAAGCGAAGCATCTGATAATTCCATAGAAGATTAAAACATCTTTACTATATTCATGAAGTCAGGGGCAAAAACCCCTGACTTTGTTGCCTACGAATTGTTCCGTGCTGCGCACTCCCGCTTCTCCGCTCTGTTTCGGTCCGTGCTAAGCATGTGGGCTTAGACCTTTTGACCCTGGTATCATATACATTGCATTATGATGCTCTCGCACTTAGGATATCCGATCTGAGAGCTGTTCAGGGACAACGTATAATTATCTGCCATCCCCCATTTCTGATCCGTATAAAAATTGTAGTTTGTTCTGCGCCTTTTATCTGTATCATTTATCTTTTTTACTGCATCAGCTTCACTGACATTGTATAGTTTGCAGATGCGCTGTACCTTTTCCTCCATATTACCGTGTATGAAAACATTCAGTACATCATCTCTGCTTTTTAAGATAAAATCCGCATTTCTTCCTATGATCACACAGCTTTCCTTTTCAGCAATTTCCAGGATCACTTTTCTTTGTGCCTCATACACTATGTCCTCAATCGATTTCCCGGTAATGTCACGTCCTGTAAAGGCATAGGCAAACATGCCTTTCTTAGGAGATAACTCTGCATTTTCCTGAATGTATTTCGGTGAAAGTCCCGACTGTTCTGCGATCTGTCCTATGATATCCTTATCATAATAAGCAATACCAAGTTTTTTTGCCACTTCTTCACCGATAAAACGGCCTCCGCTTCCAAACTCTCTGCTGATTGTAATGATCCTTTTTGTCATATCTGCTTCCTCCTTAACCTAAGCTTTCTACTTTGTTCCTTTCGATTTTCTTTAAAAATACATATCCTGCCAGACATGCTATAAACTCCGTAATGAGAAATGACCACCAGATCAGAGAAACTCCCGTCTGTCCGTTTCTTACAAAAATGGAGAATATCCCGGCAAGCGGTAATATAATGACAAGCTGTCTGAGCAGTGAAATCACAAGGGATTCCAAGCCTCCGTCCAATGCCTGGAAAATTCCCTGATATGCCACATTGATCCCTGCAAAAATAAAGCTGATGGAAATAATTCTCATTGCTCCGATAAAATACTCTCTTGACTGTCCTGCATTAAATAAAATAGCAAAAGCCCCCGGGAATATTTCCGTGATCGCCACTCCTATAACCATAAGCGCAATCGTATATAGCAATCCATATCTGATGCCATCCCGGATTCTCTGTTTACTATGCATTCCGTAAGCAAAAGCGATGATCGGCGTGATCGCATCTCTAAGTCCGAAAGCAAGAAATAACACAAACTGCTGTACCTTATAGAACAATCCATATGCTGTCTGCGCCGAAGGACTGAATTTTAAAATCAGGTTCATCACATAAACCATGATAGACATAAGTGCCTGTGCAATAATGGCCGGAAGCCCGATCGCATAGATTTCCCCGATGATCCCACCATCCGGCTTCATATATTTCACACCATGCTCAAATTCCTTATTGCATTTTATGTGGAATACAAACAACAGTACCGCAGACGCAACCTGTCCGATCACAGTGGCATAGGCAGCTCCCTTTACTCCCATTTCCGGAATAGGACCGATACCATAAATCATAATCGGATCCAGAATAATATTGACCACTGCTCCCACGACCTGACCGATCGTAGAATACAGGGAACGTCCTGTTGCCTGCAGCAGCTTTTCAAATAATGAAAAGAAAATAATGCCAAATGCGATCACGCAGCATATTCTTAAGTAGTCTGTTCCCATGGAAATTACTTCCGGATCAACTGTCTGTGATGAAATATAAGCTTTTACCCCAAATATTCCAAACAGCAGACATATTACATAAATGAGTACTCCGAGAAATAAGCTGTTGCCTGCAACTTTCGATGCTTTTTTCCCATTTCCCTGTCCAAGTGTTCTCGCAAGCAGCGCATTTGTCCCTACTCCGGTTCCGATTGCAACTGCTACCATAAGCATCTGGACCGGGAACACCAGCGTAAGTGCATTAAGCGCAGACTCACTTCCCGATCTCATATTTCCAACAAAGGCGCTGTCCACAATGTTGTAAACTGCCTGTAATGCCATAGATAATATCATCGGTATTCCCATCTTCATCATGAGCTTATTTACCGGCATCTCCTTCATCTTGTTACTTTCTGCCATCTTCATTTCATCCTCCTTGTTTTGTTTTTTTGCACAAAAAAAGTGTGTGCTCACCGCATAAGCTGGACTTACGCTGATAAGCTACACACTTTTTATTGCATTATATTTTTATTTTTTCAAAAAGTCAAACAAAAAAATTTCTTTATTATTAAAAAGTTTTCTATATCACATCTTGAAATACTGCATGCTCTCGGCCAGCTCATCTGCAATCTTCTTCAGCTGTCCGGCACTGTCATATACCTGCTTAAAGGTATCCAGAACCTCCTGTGTCTCGGTATAGGTCTGCTGCGTACTATCTACATTGTCATGCGCAATCTGCGAAAGCTGCTCCACAGCCTCCATGACTTCTCCACGGGACTCAGCCAGTCTGCCGGTACTCTCTCTGATCTGCAGGATACTCTGCATGGAAGCTTCAATCTCCTTCAATACCTCTGAGACATTGGCTCTGGTCTCCTGCATACTTCCACTCTGTTCGGTGATGATCTCCTGCATCCGCTGCATGATCTCCATTTCCCGGGCGGAATCTTCCATCAATGCTTTCGTGGTCTCTTCAATTTCGTGACCGGACTGGTTAGACTGCTCTGCCAGCTTCTTGATCTGGTCAGCCACTACGGCGAATCCTCTTCCGCTCTCTCCGGCTCTTGCCGCCTCGATGGAAGCATTCAGGCTTAACAGGTTCGTCTCTTCCGCGATTGATGTTATAAACTCCATCGCTGCATTGATTTTCTGAATGGAGGCATTGGTTCTGTCTGTCTGCTCCTTGACCTCTCCGATGATCCGCTCCACTTCTTCATTGATATGGCACAGCTGTGCCAGCGTATCTGCGGTCTTCTTACTGGACTTCTGCATGGAAGCTGCATTCTGGTTCAACGTATCCACTTCTGTGGATGTCTCTGTGATATGTTCTCCCATGATCCGCATATTCTCGGAAGTACTCTCTGAATTCTTCGACTGCTCCGTAGAATTTGCCACCACCTGACTTACAGCGTTCTGTACTTCATTCATGGTACCGTTGGTAGTATCTGCTGCATTTCCCAGCGCCCTGGAAGCCTCCAGCAGACTCGCAGAATTCTCGGAAATTCCCTTTAATATTCCCTTCAAGGTATCCTTTAGCTTTACCGTAACCCGCGACAGATCTCCGATCTCGTCCTTCCTCTTTAACATCTTGTCATCGACCCAGACGGTCAGATCACCCTCTGCGACCTTACCCATGATGCTGATACTTTTCTTGATATTGTGGCTGATAGATGTCGCAAGCTTCAGCCCCACGCCGATGCACAGGATCATTGCCACGCATACTGCTGCACCAATGCCGAAAATGATTCCGTTTACTACCGCATCCTTGTTTTCTTTATCGGTACCGACAAATACCATACCAATAATCTCATCATCGGAGCCATTCTGATAGACCGGCATGAAATAGCCGTAATTCATAACTCCGTCCAGAGAGACCGCACTGCTGAAATACTCTTCTCCGTTCTGTAATACCTTCTCCACGATCCTGTCTCCCGCCGGAGAATTCAGAATCCGATCTCCGTTACTATCCACGGCGGAAGTCATGATGCGACGGTCCCCGTAGAAAAAAGTCACATCCATTCCGGTGTTGTCCCTGATACGATCCACCAGGCTCTCGGAACGGGAGATATTATAGCTGCCTTTCCATATGTCGCCATTACTGGATTCCATATAGTCACCGGTGTTCTGGTCATACGCTGCCAGCGTTGCCGCAGCCGTTCCCTTCAGTCCTTCTTCGATTTCCTCCATCATGGAACTGCGTACCGTCGTCAGCATAAAAAAGATAGATAACAGTCCCAACAATACTACCGGTCCGATGGTCATTGACAGAATCTTTTTTTGTATACTCATGAAAATGCCCCCTATTCTACCACAGATACGGTCTTGAAATACCAGTTGATACCTCCGGTGATCGTTGCATCATCCAGCGTTGTTCCTTCTTTGCCCACGGTCTCTCCCGTATTGGTCTCGATCACACCGTCAAATACCCCATTTTCTCCGGATAAAATCTGCTTCTTGGCTTCCTCTACTTTCTCTTTCGTTCCTTCCGCACAGAAATCCGCCAGATCCGTGATGCTCACCAGATTTTCATTCATGCCGCCGTAATAGTTGCTGCCGTCCCAACTGCCGTCAATGACGCTCTGCACTGCTGCCGTATAGTAAGCACTCCAGTTCCATACCACACTGCACAGGCAGGACTGCGGAGCATCCTTACTCATATCCGAATTATATCCGATACTGTACACACCCTTTTCCTGTGCCAGCGTCTGGGGATATACGGTATCACAATGCTGTGCGATCACATCACAGCCCATATCCAGTAACGTCTGTGCCGCAGCTTTTTCTCCCTCGGGATCGTACCAGCTGTTTGTCACCCTTACATATACTTTTGCGTCCGGATTGACCGAATAGATGCCGAGTGCAAAGGCATCTATACCGCCGGTGACTTCCGAATTGGAAGAATCCATAGCTGCCACATACCCGATTTTATTGGAAGAAGTATTCATTCCCGCCACGATACCGCTCAAATATCTCGCCTGATAAATTCTGCCGAAATAGTTGTTGAAATTTTTACCGTTGCTCATATATCCCGTGCCGTGGGAAAAATACACATCCGGATATTCTTCCGCCATCTCTGCCGTAGTCTCCATATATCCCCAGCTGGTGGTGAAGATGATGTTGCATCCATCGTCGATACATTCCTGAATGGCCTGTCTGGTCGCCTTGGCATCGCCGTCGTTGACATTGATCTTACGTACGATCTGATCATCTGATAATCCCAGATTCTGCTGCATACCCTGAATACCCAGATCATGAGTATAAGTGTAGCCGCTGCCCTCCGCCGGATCCGACAGATGCAGTACTCCTACCTTGATCTCCTCCTTTGGAATCCCTGCAGTCTGTGTTGTTGCGCTGCTGCCGCTTTCCGACTGCACCACCTGCGTCGTCCCATTGCCACCTCTTGCCTCATATCCGATGTTTGTAGCATAATCGTCCACTTCTCCGGTACTACCACAGCCTGTCAGAAGTGCACACCCCAGCAGAATTGCCGCTGCCTTCCGAAAGTTTCCTGTTTTACCTCTTCCCATATACAAGTACCCCTTTCTCTTTTGTAGTCTATGTATATCTCTTATCTGTACCGTCTGATTTTTCAGAATCGGTTGATTCTACAAATATAAACTACAGCCTTCCCTTATCCCCTGCTTCCATGGCAGGTAAAATAAATCACCTGATACTCTTTTGCGATCTCTGTAAGAAACCGCATTGCTCCCTTGGTCCGGTTCTCATCCAGATTCACAAAAGGATCATCCAGAATCAAAAACGGCTTCTGTTCCTCATACATGGCTTCCACCAAAGCAAGTCTCATACAGATACCGATCAGGTCACGGTTGCCCAAACTCAGATATCCGATGTCTCGGGGCATATTGCCTTCAACGACCTGCAATCTGGTATTGGCATCCATCTGATAATTTTCGCATTCCGTTCCCGTGAGAATTCTGTAATATTTCCGGAACCCCTGCATGACAGGTTCTGTATATTTCGCAGTGAACGAACTCTTTGCCTGTTCCAACAGATTTTTTGTCATTCCAAGCAATTCATATTGTTTGAGTCCTTCCTCTGTCTTCTCCTGCAACGCTTCCAGCTCTTCCTGCATATTTTCCACATTATCCCAGGATTCCTGTAAGTCGGAAAGTTGTTTCTGATAGCTGTCAATGGTCTGAAAACGTTCTTCCATACGCTCCGAAAGGACCTGCATTTCATCTGCCAGACTTTCCAGGGATTCCTCTCCCTCCGGGACCTTCAGTGCCAGAAGTGCCGGAATGTCCTCTTTCGCTTCAAACGCTTTTATCTCCTGCTCGATTCTCCGATATTCCTGTAACTCCTTCTCATAATCCTTTCTATGACTTTCCAGTTCGGCCAACTGTTCTTCCGGATGCTCCTCCGGAATCAGCTGCAACGACACAAAATAGTCTTTTACCTGTTCTTCCAGCGCTTCGTATTTCTGTTTTTGCTGTAAATATTTCTTTTGTTTTTCCAGTAAAAGCTGTCTCTGTCTGCACTTTCCCGCCAGTTCATGCAATGCCGCAAGATAATTTTGTGTTTCCGGTACTTCTCCGTATTCTGCAAAAAACTGCTGCAAATCTTTCTGCAATACGGCAATTCTCGCAGTCTTTTCATCCGATCCGTCCTGCTTCTGCCGCTCCAAAAGTGCCTCGTAATCCTTTCTCTTATTCTGCAGTTCCACAAGCCAGGAGGTCAGTTCCAGTCCTTCCCGAAGTCCCCAGCGAATGCAGAAATCCTCAATCTGTCCTTCCTCTATGCGGACCTGTGCCTCAAGTTCTTCCATTTCCTGTTCCAAATAGGAAAGCTCTGTATTTTCTCCCGTTTGGACTTTGGATCTGCCTGCTGTAAACAACAGTGCCGCTGCCACAGCTGCAATTCCCAGTACGATCAGGACTCCTCCGATCACTCCCTGTCCCAACAGGATCACAGCAAAACCGCCAAGCGCTAAAAGAATGCCAAAAAGCAATAGCATTTTTTTCCTTTTACCTGCTTCTTCCTGCTCCCGTAAGCATCTGGCATCTTCCTGTGCCTGTATGGATTGCAGGGTTTTCCTCTGTATTTCTTTCGCCTGCAGAAGACTTTTTCCTTCATTGCGGTTCGTCCAGGCATTTTTTACACTGTCAATCTCCGCCTCCTGTGGCATTCCTTCCGCAAAATATCCGGAAAGCTCCTCTAACCGTCTGCTCTCTTCCCCTGACAGGGCATTTTTTCTTGTCGCGCTTTCCAGGCTCTCAAGTTCTTGTGCTTCAGCATATTTTTCTTCCAACCGGGCATTGTCCGCCATGGGAAAATTGTCTTTACACTGCGCCTGTTCTTCCTCTGTCAGGCAATAGATTTCCATTGCTTTGCGGACAGAAATCCCCTGATTGCAAACGGCCGTTTTTTCACGTAATTCTTCCCCTTTTGGTATCACGCCGTTAAAATAGCTTTCCGCTTCTTTTAAAGTCTGCTGTCTCTGTGCCATTTTTGCACGCAGATCCAGGTACTTCTCTTTTTTCGCCTGTTGATCCTTATAAATTCCCAGTTTCTTTTGTCTCTCCTGCAGTTCTGTCAGTTCCGCAGAAAGCTTTTCTCTCTCCTCGATCGCCGCCTTTTTCCGGGTATCAATACTTTCCATCGTATTCTGTATCTCCTGCCCGTTACGGATCTGCGTCTTCAGTTCCGTAATGCGGTCCTTGCTCTGACGGAGCGATCCGGTCTTACGAGATGGTGACATGCTGTTTAACAGATCGTTCAACCGCTTGTCCGCTGTCTCAAAATTATTGATATCGTCCGTATTCTCCGCCAGATTCCCGATCTTGGCATTGATACCGTCCGTAACAAAGGTCTCGCAGTCATTCTGTGAGATGAAAATCGTTCGTTCAAAGGATCCTGCGTCGATCCGGAACAACTCTTCTCCCAGATTTTGTGTGAAATCTCTGCATGGCAGATTTGTTTTCGTATCTGTCAGCTGAAATTCATCTTCTGCGCTTTTACTTCCGAAGGTTCTGCGGACAGAATATTGCTTTCCTTCACTTTCAAATTGCAGTTCTCCGCCGTAGACGCCCTTTTGCCAGGGACTGTATCTCTTCCTCTCATTTTCCAGCGGATCTCTCTTCCCTTCATTCCGGAATCCAAACAGCATAACGCGTAAGAATGCAGCCAGTGTGCTTTTTCCCCAGCCGTTTTCCTCACAGACGGTGTTGCAGCCATCTGTAAAATCATAGGTAAAGTCACTTAGTTTTCCGAAATTCTCAATGTGACATTTGATCAGTTTCATGCGTCCAGGATCTCCTCTCCGGCCAGTGCCTGCAATCCGTAATGTATCACTGTCGCCTTGTCCTCTTCCGGCAGTTCCGCTCTGCCCATGACAGTACGGATAAACTCTCCCTTTAAGGACTTATCCTTTGCAAAAGCAGCATAATCCACCAGATACGCAGAGCTGTCCTTAATCTTCACAAAATAAAAAAGTTGGCTGAACTGATGTAGCAGAAAATCAATATCCTTTTCACTTTCCACATCTATTTTCCCGACCAGTTCATACTTGATCAGACTTTTCTCCGGGTAACCTTTCCCGGCTGTCTCATCTCTCATCCGTTCCAGGATTTCCGTCGTGGATTCACAACCGGTAATATCCACCGGAATGGTATAGAGCTTCCGGGATGCGAAAGGAATAAAAGTACTGTCAATTGTACCTGTCAGCTCATCAATGTCAAGCATCACAAAACCATGTTCTCCGCATTCGTCAAACCCTCTGCCCTCCAGACAGCCGGGATAGCAATAGACGCCTCTCGCATCCAGACGCTCTTTTTTATAGCTGTGGATGTGTCCCAGGGCAAGATAATCAATTCCCTTATTTTTCAATGCCGTCAGATGAATGATCTCCGCCTTATCTCTCGCACTGTATTCCGATTCCTGCCCATGCAGAACTACAATGTTGCATTGATCCACATCCAGTGACAGCGTATTATATATGCTTCCGCTGTTTTCCGGTGTCAGTTCCACCCCGGTAACTGCAACTCCCTTACCTGAGGTATTCTCCGTCCCTGAAAGTTCATAGCTTGTCCAGTTGTTCCCGAATAGATGAAGATTCTCCGGAAGTTCCGAAAGACTGGACGTAAAGCTTCCTTCGTCATGATTCCCCTGTAAATAATAAAAAGCTATTTGGGGATGTCCCTGTATTAAGTCTTTTACCACATTCCGGGCGGTAGCGGATACGTTTTTCGTATCGAACAGATCTCCTGCGATTATGATCGCCGACACGCCCTGTTCTGCCCCGTATGCAACCATATTCTGAAAGGTGGTCAACAATTCCGTCTTACGTTCTCTCGCTTTTTCTTTGGTCAGATTTGCACTCATTTTGGAATCCAGATGGATATCCGCACAATGGATGATTTTCATATTGCTGCCTCCCGCATTAACCCTGTAGCACCTGTTGCAAAAGATTGTAACGATGCAGAACCTCATTCGCAAAACTGCATCTTTGATGTTCTCGTTTTGCAGACATATTCATTATATACGAATCTTTGTTCGATTACAACAAAAACGTATCGGTAGTGAGACATTCGGTCTCGTTTTCCGATACGTTTTTTTAAGATGGTGAATCACCTGTGTTTATGACTATACCTGCAGTCTGCCGGCTGTAATGAGTTTACCGCTTTTTCTGTCAAATAACAGAATATCTTCTCCACCGATCTCGAACTTCACTTCCTGGCCGATCTTGTAAGCGGTATTGCCGAAGACCACGCCGGTCAACAGGAAATCACCGATACGAAGTTTAATCGTGGATTCCATACCCGTGGGCATGGCACCGTAGATCACGCCGTCCAGTCCTGCGCCATCGTGTAATTGCAGGGCTTCGGGACGTACACCGATGACAAAATCCTCGTTGGTGATCACGGGAGCTTCCTGCAGTGCATAATCATCCTCGTTCACTCTGGCAATATGATACTTGAAGACTTCATCCTTGTTGGATTTCTCCACAGCTTTCTTATCCTGCATTTTCTCTTTGTGACGGGCTGCCTCATCGGCTTCGTTCTTATCTCTCTCTGCAAACCATCTCTGCAGATCCAGATGTTCTTTCGGAACAAACTTTGCCTTTCTACCGTCTAAGATCGTCACATCCAGGCTGCCGTTTTCATTCTGCACACCCTTGGCTTCGATAAAATTAATAGAAGGATTTCCTACGAAATCAGCCACAAACAGGTTGTTGGGTCTGCTGTACACAGTCAACGGTGCTTCATACTGCTGCAGCACACCGTTGTTGATCAGGCAGATCTTCGTTGCCAGTGTCATAGCTTCCATCTGGTCATGGGTTACATATACGAAGGTGCTTCCGGTCTCTACATGCAGACGCTGCAGTTCATATCTCATTTCCAGACGGAGTTTCGCGTCCAGGTTAGACAGCGGCTCATCCATGAACAGTACCTGGGGTTCCGGTGCCAATGTTCTGGCAATAGCAACTCTCTGCTGCTGTCCACCGGACAGTTCTGCGGGATAACGGTTCATGAACATTCCGATCTTAACGATACGAGATACTCTGCGTACCGCCAGGTCTATCTCTTCCTTGGAATATTTTCTGACCCTGGTTACTACCTTGCCACCGGATACGACTTCGAATTTCTCGTTAAGCTCTTCCCCTTTTTCCTTATGACCTGCCAGGATGCTGTCCAGCTTGGCAGTCAGTTCCTGCTTCTTTTGTTTTGATGCACTTTCTTTGTCTGCTGCCTCGTGGAGTTTGTAATTATACAGCTCCTTTGCAGTATAGATAGAAATGGTATAATTATCGATCAGCTTCAGGTAGACCATATCCAGGTCTAATTTTCCCTTTTTATCTCTGCATTCCTCAATGAGTTTTACCAGCTCTCCCGGATTCTCCAGTGCCTTGATCATACTTTTTAAAGCTTTGGCTTCCTCATCGATCACGGGAAGTTCTTCCTTGATATTGCCCAGTCCGAAGGAGATGTTCTGGTATACCGTCATATTCGGCCACAGTGCGTAGTTTTGGAACAGAAATCCGACTTTTCTCTTATTTGCGGGAACATTGATCCCCGCTTCACTGTCGAATACCACCCGGTCTCCGATCTTGATCTGCCCGCTGGTAGGGGTCTCCAGACCGGCGATCATACGTAAGGTAGTGGTCTTGCCGCAACCGGAGGGACCAAGCAGAGTGATAAAGGAATTGTCCTCCATATCCAGACTCAGATCATCTACCGCATAGAATTTTCCCCAACGTTTTGTAACATGTGTTAATTTGATTTCCGGCATAGTTATTTACCTCCGATACCTTCATCCAGGCTGGACCCGGTCAGTTTATTTACCAAAGTGTTAAAGATCAGGATCGTTACGATCAGGATCAGGTTGATGGCGCTGGAGAATGCATACAGTCCCATCTCATCGAAATAATCCAGTGTCGTGGAGAGGATAAAGCCCTGCGTACATAACAGTAAGAACAGAGACAGCTCTCGCAGACAGGTCATAAACGGAAGCATATATCCGTTGATAATGGAAGACTTCTGGATCGGAATGATGATCCGCAGCATCCGCTTGTACCAGGGAATATCCTGGATGATGGCCGCTTCCTCAATCTCTCCCGACAGCTGCAGCATGGAGTTCAGTGCACTTCTGCTGGCGAAAGGAATGTACTTGATCACGCCTGCGATGATCAACAATGTGTAAGTGTTGAACAGGTTGATCTTGTCATTGGAGAACAGGATGAAGAAAGCTGCGCCCACTGCCAGGGACGGCATCAGGTACGGCAGGGATGGCACACCCATGGCGTAATTCGCCCACTTGCTTCTCCGGTTCTTGGATACTGCATAACCGATCAGGGTGCCGATCGTACCTGCGATCAGAGCACAGCAGACAGCGACTAACATTGTTCCCTTGAATGCTCTCCAGATCAGCGGATTGTGGAGGATACCGGGCTGTCCGTACAGAGCACCGGCTCCGTTGTTATCCGTCAGCCACCACTTGGTGGTCAGAGCACTGGGATCCATGGTATACAGGAAACTGTAATCTCCCGGATTCGGAAGGAAAGTCTCCAGTGCGAAGGACAGGATCGGGAAAATACTGGTGAAGAAAGTGATGACGATCAGGATGATCGCGATCAGATATTTCCCGACTTTTCCTAAGTTGATCTTGGATATCTGTCCGGATTTACCGGTAACCGTCGTATAATTTTTACGGCTCTTTAAGCTCATCTGGTTCATTAACAGGATCGCCACACCGAAGATCATCATGATGATGGCAAGAATACTGGCTTCCCCGGTATACTTGGAGTTCATGGAGATGTACTTGGTGGACAGAGTGGTCAGTCCCAGGTAGTGAGGTACGGGATAACTTCCCATGGCGCTTCCGAATACCAGCAGGATCGTGGAAAGAATCGCCGGTTTGACCATGGGTAAAGTAATACGGAACATGGTCTTCCACTTCGGTGTATCCAAAATCGTCGCTGCTTCCTCCAGATTGGCATCCATGTTGCGGAAGATGCCGCCGATCAGGATGTAGGCAAAGGGGGCATAATGCAGTCCCAATACTACTGCACTGGGGAACAGCCCCAGGCACCACCATTTGGGCATCGTAATGTGAAAGAGCGAAGCCAGCAGTCCGTTGGAGGTTCCGGTGACTGCATTACTGTTGAACACATTCTGCCATACCACAGCCAGTGTCCACTGGGGCATGATGTAGGGGAAAATAAAAATGGAGCTTAAATATTTTTTACATTTTAAATTGGTTCTCGTAATTAAGAATGCGAACAAGCCGCCGAACAAAATGGAGATCAGGCAGGTAAAAACTGCCAAAAGAACAGTATTTAACAGCGGTGTCCACAGATTTGTTCTCGCCAGTTTACTGGTGAACAGATCCACATAGTTGGCAACGGAATATCCGCTTGCTTTTCCGGTAAGATGTGCATCGATGGTGCCCGGATGGATCTTGAAGGTATCCTCGACGATTGCCACGATCGGCGCCACTGTGGTAAAGGAAAGTACGATACCAAACAGAAGCAGAATGATATTTTGTGGCTTGGAGAAATACGTCTTGATCTTGTTCAGAACAATCACCATCTTGCTTGTTTTTTTTGTGGCACTCTGATTCATGGTTAACCTCTCTTCCCAATACAAGCTTTTGGTCCTGTAAACCATCCACCCCTGCGAATAAGAAAACTGCTACTTACATGCAGGCATGATGTAGCAGATTTTCTTATTCTGACAGGACAAATAGTCACTTTTTTATATCATATATCACTCAGCAGTATACTTCGGTAACAGCTCGATCCAGCTTCCTACCGTGAAGGATACGGATGCACAGTACTCAGGATCTTCCAGCACCAGTTCGCCATCGGTAGACCACCAGTCGAAGCCTCTGTCATTCTTGCTCTCGTATACAACATTACCGTTCTCATCATTACCGCCGGTGCTGTGCTGATAGGTAGCTTCGATTGCCTTTGCCACTTCAGGGTTAGCGGAATAACCGCCCATGTCTTTGCCCCATGCGCTGAAGCCGTCTTCCGTACAGGTCATGTATGCGATGAAAGCACATGCAGTCCAAGGCAGCGGGCTGTTATCAGTAACGAACAAGTAATGACAGTAGCCGTAGCCACCAATTCCCTTATAGCCATCCTGATAAGCGGCAACCTTGATATTGTTCACAGATACACCTGCGGACTCTTCTACGGAGCGCAGTTTACTGTATACTAACAGTCCACACTGATCGGTAGCGGAATCGGATACCAGCGTATTACAGATAGGTCCATCATCGGTCTGGGCATTGTAGCTGCCTACCCAGAGCTTGATCCATGCCAGGGCATATTTACCATCAGCGCCTAAGCCTAAATCATTTGCCTCGGATTCCATCTCATCAATCGTGGGCTGGAAGTAAGCCTGCTCATCAGCGGGTAATGCATTGAAAGCATCCTTTAACATGGCTGCGTATTTGTCTTCGGTCAGCATGTACAGGAAATTCTTACCTACAACCTCGGAATCAATATCCATGAACAATGCGTGAGTTCCTTCCGCTACGAAGTCCCAGCAGTTGTCATATACTTTATCTCCGGTACAGTTGTATTCGAATACCTTATTCAGCGTCTGTAATGCCAGATAACCGTCCACCGCATCTGGTGTGGTTCCGTTAGCCTCTGCCCATTCCTTGGGAATGAACGTATCCAGTATTCCGGTCTGTGTCATCTTGGATTCGATCTGATTACCATCCTGGATCAGGGTCATTGCGAAGGTTCCTTCCGGCTTCAGGGAATCAGCGGTCAGCTGTTCAAAGATCTTGTTGTTCTTAGGCTGCTGCCAGTCAAATTCCATGCTGTAAGAAGGATCAATAGACTGCAGATACTCGATGAACAGAGGAAGTGCTGCTTTACCACGGCTGGAATTACCTACACCGTAAAAGGTCTTGCCGTTGGATTCTTCAATGGCCTTCTGTGCCAGTTCCTCCATGGTCATTCCTTCTGCCTGTTTGATGATCTGCTGAGTTGCAGTAAGATTTGCGTCGTCGGCTACCTCCGGGGTCTTGGTCTCTGCCACCGTCTCGGTTCCGGCTGTCTGTGTGTTATCTGCGCTTCCAGTTGCCTGGTTCTGGGTCTCGCTGCTGCCGCATCCGGCTAACATACCAACACTCAGTGCACAGATCATAAGTAACGATACTACTCTTTTCTTCATATGCTGTCCTCCCTTGAAACATATAGTTTGTATAACCCTTCATGGTCCACGTACTTGGAATGGGATGTTTCCCACTTCCGTTCTGATGATTCTATTATACGTTGGGAATTCAGCAATTTGTATAAGGCAAAACTGTTATTATTTTAATATTTCTGATACTATGTATAGTTTTCCCGATATTTTATCGTTTCTTTTGTGCATCTTTGTGGTTTTACATGCTTCTATCCTGGTATTCGGAGGGAGTAACACCAACAATCCTCTTAAAGCTGCTGGAAAAATGTGCAACATCACGATAGCCTACCTGTTCTGCGACTTCATACACCTTATTCCGGCAGTCATTCAACAGTTTCATGGCAGTGCGCATACGAACTCTGGTGATGTATGCCGCCACCGTATAATCCGTCTCCCTTTTGAAAGTATGACTCAAATGTCCTTCACTGATCCCCAGGTGCTCTGCGATCTCTGCCACACACAGTTCCGGATCCCCATAATGAACGGAGATATAGTCTACGGCTGCCATGACATATTTACTCTTGTCGCCTTTATTTAAGACCAGTTCGGGAAGCGGCTCCTCCTTTCTGTTTTCCAATTTTTCCTGTGTCCTCTTACGTTTCTCCAGTGCATTGTTCATTGCCTGTTCCAGTTCCCCGTCTCCAAAAGGCTTTAACAGATAGTCACTGGCCAATAATTTCAGGGCGCTCTGCGCATAGGAGAATTCACTGTAAGCAGTTAAAAAGATCACACTGACATCATTGCCTTCTGCCCGCAGTTCCTTCAGCATTTCGATGCCGTCCATTTTGGGCATACGGATATCGCAGATCAGCAGATCCGGATGATATTTCCGCACGGCTTCCAGTCCTTCGATCCCATTGCCGGCTTCCGCCACGACGACACAGTTCAGTGCCTGCCAGTCTGTCTCCATCACGATTCCTCTGCGCACCAGCATCTCATCATCGATCACGATCACTTTGTACATCGTATTACTCCCTCCATTGTCTCTTCCCGTTTTCTGTATATTCCCCACTATCCGGTAAAAATTCCTCTCTGTCCGTTGCTCTGTATCGGTTCCTCAGGCTTCTCCGTATCTTACCGGCAATCGTAATGTCACTTTCGTACCGTGGACTTCGCCTTCCTCTTCTGTTCGCTGTCCGTCCGTAGGGTTTTCGGCGTTTAAGGTAAGACTCTCCATATGAATGCCGTATTCTTCCCCATAGGTCAGCCGGATGATCGTGTCCACATTGGATACTCCGATATGCCCCACCAGCTGCTCCTGTCTTCTGTGATTGATGGCATCCATCCATTCTTCAGGAGCGCCACAGCCGTCATCGGTTACTTCAATACACAGAACATCTTCCTGTTCTGTGATCCGCACAAGGATATTTCCTTCTTCACTCTCCTTTAATCCGTGCAGTACCGAGTTCTCCACGATGGGCTGTATGATCAGCTTTGGGATCACACACTCTTCCAGTCCCTCCTGCAGATCCACGGTGTACGAGAACTTATCATTGAAACGGATCTTTTGGATATCTACATAACAGTTCACCAGTTCCAGTTCTTCTTTCAGATAGATGAACTGTCTCTTGGAGATACTGGTCCTAAGGATCTTCGCCAGTCCCGCCGCCATGGTAGCGATCTCCGGGATATGGTTGGCCTTCGCCACCCATTTCATGGTGTCCAGTGTGTTATACAGGAAATGAGGATTCAGCTGTGCCTGCATCATGGCAATATGGGAAGCATTGAGTTCCTTCTGCTTCTCCACCTTATCCTGCACGCTTTGCTCCAGTTCGTTGGCCATGATATTAAAGTTCCGGGACATCTGTCCCAGCTCGTCCTCTCTGTCGGAGACGATCCTGACAGTAAGGTCTCCTTCCTGCAGTGTACGCATGGCCGTATTCATCCGTTCGATAGGACGGGTCATATTTCTACCCAGCCGGGAAGCCACCAAAACACACAGAATGACACTGATGGTCAGCATCACGATCAACACACTGTACATGGAGTTCAATACTTCTGTTGAAAACACGCTGGGACAGGACAATGCAGTATACAATCCACTGTCTCCCAGCGGCTGGACCAGCAGTTCTCCGGCACGATATACTCCCAGCAGCTTATGACCAACCATGAGTTCTTCCCGGATCTGCTCTTCCTGCAGGTTACCATTATCATAAATGGTTCTCCAGAAGGGGTCCATGATTGCTACCTCCGCTTTGGCATTTCCCTTATCATGAAGCACTTTTTCAAAATTTTCTGCGCGCATGCTGATCACAATATAACCTTCCGGTATACCGTCTTTTCCCATAAGTTTACCCGCTGCATACAATAAAATCTTGCTGTCATTAGTATCTGCACGCCGCAGCACCAGCGTCTCTTTACTATCCTCGACTGCTTTCAGGATGCCCCAGTATACCGGCAGATCTGTCTTGGCACTTCCCTGTGCCGTAGTGTAAATACATTTTCCGTTTTTATCATACAGATCAAATTGGGCATATTCTCTGTAATCAGCCACTTCCCGATAGAATTGCAGGTAAATCTTGCTCTTCGACCAGGTGTCATCTTCACCTATCTGTTCCACGATCCGGGTGTTAGCATTTATATTCTCCACTACCATCTCGAACTCCTGAAACAATTCCAATATGCCAGCATCTATCTGTTCCGCCTGCTCTGTTACTTTTTTCTCATAATCGCTGTTGATCTTGGTCTCCATAGTCTGGATCAGGAATACCCCAAAAAGCAATAACGGCAATAACGCAACTACACCGAAGCAGACCAGCAACTGTCTGTGAAACGACTTTTTAATCCACTTTTTCATCTGTTCTCCCCTGTAACGTCTCCCATGTGTTCAGAATTTTTTCCTTTTCCTGAGAAGCCCAATGAATATCATAATCGATCGTTTTTAATTTTGTCTGCTCCGGTGCTGCATACTCTTCCATATCATTGCGGACAGTTCTCCGGAAAAAGACTTCCTCCACCAGTCTCTGTACATCACTACTGACGGTAAATTCCAGAAATAATTTAGCATTTTCCATATGCTTTGCGCCCTTGACGATCGCTGTAGCGTCCGGTATGGCACTGGTGCCGTCCGTGGGGTAGATCACTGTAATATCTGCCCCTTCCAGAATCTTTTGTCTCGCCATTCCCTCTGTGGTAATACCTACCAGTCTGGTTCCGGCATTGACTTCCTCCAGTACTGCTACAGATGAGGGTGACAGGTAACCATCCAGTGCACCGGTAAAATCCTCCAGCGTCTTCTGCTCATCCTGATCCGATACCTGAAGCATCGTACAGAGTGCTGTATAACTACTGCCGGATTTCGTGGGATCTGCGAACGCGATCTTTCCCTTCCAACGATCGGTCTGCAATTCCTCCCAGGTTCTGGGAGCCGCTACGGGATAGACCAGTTTATTGTTATAGATAAATACAGTCGGCAGCACAGAAAAGGGCGTATAGGCATCTCCCTCCGTGCGATACTGTTCCTCAATTTGATCTATTTCGCTGACTTTATAAGGTTCCAGATAGTCTCTGCACTCCTCAAAATTTTCAACACCTCCACCGAACATGACGTCAAAGGTACCGGGTGCATCCTGTTGTAATTCATCAAAAAGTGCCAAAGTATCTCCTGCTTTGAGCTCTACAAAAATCCCTGTACGTTCCTCAAATTCCTTGATGATCGGTTCGTATACATCTGCTTTGTGAGCGGTATAGACGATCAGTTTTCTGTCCTCCGGGATCTGATAGACCGTCTCTTCGGACTTGCTGCAGCCAGTAAGTAACAGGAGCGCCGCAGTCAGTCCGGACAGAACAGATATTGCTGCTTTATGTTTTTTACTATACGAAGTCCTCATAACTTTGCCCTTATCTTTTTCGTTTGTTTATTTTCACTGTATTGTTTCTGTTATCTCTCTGGTTTTTCGATTTTGCTCCCGGCTGCTGTCTGTTGCAGTCTCCGCATCCGGTCGTACTGCCCATACATTTTTTGCACTTCGTTCTCCAGGATGTAGTAGTGGCGGATGTATGGGATCAGCAGGATCAGGATCACTATGGGGAGTAATAAGGTAAAAAGGCTGTCGGAGATCACACTTAAGACGATCGCCAGCATCTCTAACAACGCAAAAGTCACCGTAACGATCAGATGGATCAGACGCTCATGCTGGAAAAATCCCACCTGCACAAGATGCTCCTTAAGCTTGTCCTGAACCATTTCCTGCATGGTCTGTTCCTCGGTATCCGTTTTCTTTATGTCAGTTTTCTTTATGTCAGTTTTCTCTGTGTCAGTTTTCTGTGTATGCGTCTGCCTCTGTACAGCCTGCGTTGAGTATTCACCGTGCTGTGACAATGTCTGTACGTTCTGCTCCATTTCTGTCAGCCATTCATCTATCTGTTTTCGATATTGCAAAATGCGCTGCTCCATTATTTTCCCCACCTTCCCGGTACTTGTATTACTCCATCATAGCTATTCTTTCGTTTTTCGTCAATGTGCCATAAATACAATTAATTCCAAAACATAAAAAAACGCCTCTATGCATACGCATAGAGACGATTTAAGAATTCCGGACATAAAAATGGGGCCTATAGGGCTCGAACCTATGACCCTCTGCTTGTAAGGCAGATGCTCTCCCAGCTGAGCTAAGACCCCATAAAGATTAATGAAAATCTTTAGCGACCCAGATCGGACTCGAACCGACGACCTTCGCCGTGACAGGGCGACGCTCTAACCAACTGAGCCACTGGGCCATATTTATTATTTATCTTATGAAATGGAACTGCTTTCAGTGGACCTTCGGGGACTCGAACCCAGGACCGACCGGTTATGAGCCGGTTGCTCTAACCAACTGAGCTAAAGGTCCGCAACCCTTTCGGGACTGATCTGTGATCAGATGACTCCAACGGGAATCGAACCCGTGTTACCGCCGTGAAAGGGCGATGTCTTAA
>ERZ780014.71-NODE-71-length-53156-cov-6.54854_pt1 | contig 53156 bp, 47 predicted proteins | sample MGYA00511929_ERZ780014 | MGnify/ENA primary metagenome ERZ780014 (study PRJEB29588, sample SAMEA2155132) | human gut metagenome | biome: human gut; feature: human-associated habitat; material: faeces | place: Denmark | collected 2008/2010 ...
TTCGATATTGGCGGAAGAAGCCACACGGCTGGTCAGTTCCGAAATGTGAACGGCACCGCCCACTTCGTCGAGGTGACCGTTGGAGCGGAGTTGTTGCGTCACGGTCAGCAAGTCGATAGGCAACTGTTGTGCGCCGAGGTCGCGAATCGCCTCGTAGATGAGTTGGTTGGCGCGCAGATAGAAACTTTCGGGCGTGAGCAAATCGCTCACTTCAGAGTAAGCGTCTTTCTCAAGCATGATGGCACCGAGCACAGCTTCCTCAAATTCAATGTCTTGTGGCTGTGTCTTGCCCATTTCCAGCGCAGCATCGCTTTCGTGAACCGGCTTGCGGCGGTATTGCTGACGATTATTTGATTTTTTACCAGTTTCGAATTCCATGTCTTTTTTCGTGTTTCGGATTGCAAAGATAACCCAAACAAGGGGAAAAAACTACTTTTCCACCCAAATTTTCTTCACAATTTATTGCACATGAAATGTTCGTGTTTTGTTTTTTGTTCTTTGTCTGATGAGATTCGGGAATAAATCATTATATTTGTAAATTCAATTTATACATTATTTAATGTGCAGATATTAGTATGATGAATCGATATTCTAAAAATATTGTTTTTGGCGTGTTGGCATTGTGCCTGATGGCTGTGCCAATGAGTGCTGCGAAAAAACAGAGTAAGTCGGAGGCGGCTATTCAGAAAAAGGTGGAAGCCACACTCGCTAAGCTTACGCTTGAGGAGAAGATGGATTTGCTCGGTGAATACAAGGGCGGATTCAGCACCTATCCCATTCCACGGTTGGGAATACCCGAACTGAAGATGGCTGATGCCTCGATGGGCGTTCGCAACTATGGCAAGTCAACCCAATATCCTGCCTCGGTGGTGGTGGCTTCGACATGGAGCCGAAGAATGATGGCGGCGATGGCCACTTCGCTGGCTATCGACTGCAAGGCGCGCGGTGTGGACATTCTGCTCGGTCCGGGCGTGAACATCATGCGTTCGCCTGTGTGCGGCAGAAATTTTGAATACTTTAGCGAAGATCCCTATCTCTCTGCGCAGATGGCTGTGCCGTTTATCAAGGGGCTGCAACAGAATGGCGTGGCAGCCGTGGTGAAGCACTTTGCCCTCAATAATATGGAGTGGGGGCGTAAGCGCATTGACTCGCGTGCCGACGAGCGCACTTGCCACGAAATCTATTTCCCCGCGTTTCGTGCGGCGGTGGAAGATGCCGATGTGGCAGCCGTGATGGATTCCTACAATCTGGTGAATGGCTTCTATGCCACCGAAAACTCTTGGCTCAACAACAAGGTGCTCCGCGACATGTGGGGCTTTAAAGGCGTGGTGATGAGCGACTGGGGCGCAACACACAGCACAGGTCGTGCCATGCGTGGCGGCTTGGATTTGGATATGGACGGCAAGAATCAAGCGAAATACTTCAATCGCGACAGCCTGAAGACCGTGTTGGGCAACGAGGGCATCACCTTGAAGATGATTGACGAAAAGGTGCGCCATATTTTGGGCATGATTTATCGTTTTGAGTCTGATAAGGACTCCGCTGCCGAGCATGAACCGACGGAGAACAAAAATAATAGCGCCGTGGCGCAAAAGGTGGCAGAGGAGGGCATTGTACTGCTCAAAAACCAAGGTAGCCTCCTGCCTATCCCTAATGCTAAGTCGGTGATGGTGGTAGGTCCGTTTGCCGATCAGATTCCACGTGGCGGCGGTAGTTCGAAAGTGACACCTTTCCACAGCACCTCTATCACTGGTGGATTGAAGGTGGTGATGAAGAATATAGACATCAAGGGGCACCGAATCTACGACGAGGAGCCTTGCACACACCTCTACCGCGACCGTGGCGGCAGAACGCCCGGCTTGAAGGCTGAATATTTCAACAATTCCAACCTTGGCGGTATGCCATTGATGAGCGATTACGTTGACGGTCTTAATTTCTATTGGGGCAATGGCACGCCACACCCCGATTTCTTGGGAACAGATAATTTCTCCATTCGCTACACGGGCTACTTGCGTGTGCCAGCGTCGGGCGAATACACGCTGGTGCTGTCGAGCGACGACGCCAGCCGAATGTGGATCGATGATGCCATGGTGCTCGACAACTGGGGCGACCATTCGTTCAGAGGCAGCGAACTCACCATCAATCTGCAAGCCAACCGCGACTACGCCATCAGAGTGGACTATACCGAGTCGGAGGGCGAAGCCGGCATTCGCTTGAGCCATCGCACTGCTCAGGTCGATAACTTGGCTACCGACGCGGCACTCTGCGATGCCGTGATTGTGACTGCCGGATTTGGTGAGAAGGCCGAAAAGGAAGGCTCTGACCGACCATGGGAACTGCCTGCCGACCAAGTGAAGATGATTAAAGACGCAGCCACTTCCAACGCCAATGTGGTGGTGGTGCTCTTTACAGGCGGTGCCGTTGACGTGAGTTCGTGGGCTAACGATGTGCGTGCCATCATCTGGGCTGGCTATCCCGGTCAGGGCGGTGGTCAGGCGTTGGCTAACATTATCACTGGCAAGGTGAACCCCAGTGGCAAACTTACCGCCACTTGGGCAAAACAGTGGGAAGACTATGCGTCGAGCGACAATTACTATGAAAAGAGCGGCGAAAACTTCCTCAACTACGAGGAAGGCTTGCTCGTGGGCTATCGTTCATTCGACAAGGAGGAAATTCAACCAGCATATCCATTCGGCTTCGGCATGAGTTACACTCGCTTCGCTTACAGCAACCTCAAAGTGAAGCGCAACGACCGTCAATGCCAAGTGAAGGTGGATGTGACGAATGTGGGCAAAGTGGCTGGCGCAGAGGTGGTGCAAGTGTATGTGGAGCCTGCTGATGTGCCTGAGTCCGACCCCATCCGCACGCTGCGTGGCTTCGAGAAAGTGAATTTGAAGCCGGGCGAAAAACGCACCGTGACCATGATGCTCGATGCCAATGCGTTCTCTACTTATAATGTGTCGAAGAAGGCGTTCGTGCTTAATCCGGGCGATTATAAGATTAAGGTGGGCGCATCGTCGCGCGACATTCGCCAAACCTTCCCCATCAAGGTAGGCCGCCCAGCCCGCCCCGCCACGGCATCAAATTAAAATCCCTAATCTGGTAAAGATAAAAAATTGGCAGCATTCTCGGTGGTGAGAATGCTGCCATTATTTTTTGTGATTGTAGTGCTGTGATTAGCGAACGCGGCCTACATAACTACCGTCGCGAGTGTCGATTTCAATCTTTTCACCCACGTTGATAAACAAAGGAACGCGCACTTCTGCACCTGATTCTACGGTTGCAGGCTTGAGAGTGTTGGTTGCAGTGTCGCCCTTCACACCTGGTTCGGTGTAGGTCACTTCAAGCACAGTCTTGATAGGCATTTCAGCGTAGAGCACTGATTCGGTTGAAGCGTCGGTAACAACATCTACAACGTCGCCTTCCTTCATGAAAGCAGAACCGCTCACGATTTCCTTATTAATAGGAATTTGGTCGAAAGTTTCTTGGTTCATGAAAATTGCGTCGTCACCGTCCATGTAAAGGTACTGGTAAGGACGGCGTTCTACACGAACGTCTTCGAGTTTTTCACCAATGTTGAAACGGCGTTCAAGTACGCGACCGTCAACAACGTTTTTCAGCTTAGTGCGCATGAAAGTGTTACCCTTGCCTGGTTTTACGTGCAAGAATTCAATGCAAAAATAAAGCTGGTTGTCCAAACGGATACATACACCGTTTTTAATGTCTTGAGCGTTAATCATAAATTTTTTTGAATATTTTTTGTTTAGAAATTATTGTTCAAATTAAATTTCACTGCAAAATTACGCTAATTGTGTAAAAAGTGCAAAAAGTTTACATTAAAAATCACTCACTTACTTGTTTATTTTCAAAAAAGTGACTAATTTTGCAGTCGCAATTTGCATAAGTGCTAACAAAATAAAATTAAAATAAAGATGAAAAGAACATTCCAACCATCAAACAGAAAGAAAGCTAACAAGCATGGTTTCCGTCATCGTATGAAAACTGCTGATGGCCGCAAGGTCCTCGCACGTCGTCGTGCTAAGGGTCGTTACAGCCTCACTGTTAGCGACAGCGTTTACAAGTAATTAGATACTTGCTACACGCAATCTGACAACGCATAGCCGTTATCCCTCATTGGGGGTGACGGCATTTGTCATTTTTAGATGTGTGAACCATCGGGGCACACAGGTGTGGGGAACCTGAAACCAAAAACCGGTTCAGTGGAAAATTCCTGGGGATAGATTATGCAATGTTGCCGAATCGTGAATGGAATCAAAAACAAAAACATAAAAAACAGCCTTGGGGCAATGTGGAATGCTTCGCATTTGGCGGTGCGACTGTGCGCTTTGCGTCATTGGAAACGAGTTTCCATGCCGCCAACCACACAATCCCTCCGCCACCCTCTTACGAGGGCTATCCACTTTGCCCCAAGGATAAAAACCGCTCGCCGTTTCACAGCGAAAAACCCCTGATGATAACATGATTTCTTGGAAGGTGGTTGTGTATTACCCTGATTTTGGTTGACTTTATGCATCATAACGTAGGGACATGCCTTTGGCATGTTTCCAATGCGTTGATACATTGCCGTTTGCATCGAAACATGCCAAAGGCATGTCCCTACGCGATGGCGTTATCGTTTTTTTGGGGTGGTTAGTCGTCGAGGTTGAGGGAGGTGTATTCGTGGCCGGTTAGGAGGGTCATGTAGTGGTTGTAGGTGATGAATTTGCCGCCCATTGATGCGAGGTGGGGTGTTTCGAACTGGCAGTCGATGATTGCCACGCCCTCGGCTTGCATTTTTCGTGCAAGGTAGATGAGCGCCAGTTTTGATGCGCTGGGCACGAGCGAGAACATGCTCTCGCCACAGAAGGCGTTGCCTATTCTCTCGCCATACAGTCCGCCCACCAGTCTATCGCCGTCCCACACTTCCACGCTGTGGGTGATGCCCTCGCGGTGCAAGCGTGTGTAAGCCTCAATCATATCATCGCCGAGCCATGCGCCTTCGGTCACGTTGCGTTGCGAAACTGTGGCACAGCCATGAATCACGCCATCAAAATCCTTATCCCACGTCACACGGTAGGTGTGTTTGTTTAAGAGCGTGCGCATCGAGTGTGAAATGTGAATCTCGTCAGGGAAAATCACAAATCGCTTCAGTGGGCAATACCACATGATAGGGCAGTCGGCGTCGTAGGGATACCAGGGGAAAATGCCGTTGGAATAAGCCATGATGAGCCGCTCTGTGCTCAAATCACCGCCCACAGCCAGCAATCCATCGTCTTCACCGAATATGGGCTCTGGAAACCAAATATCGTCGTCGTCGAGTTGAAAAACCATAGTTAGAATTATGATTGCTTGATAGTTAATATGCCGTTTTGCAAATCCACAGTGGCTTCGCCGCCTTTTTTCAGTTTGCCAAACAGGATTTCTCGCATGAGCATGGTTTTGAGTTGCTGCTGTATCACACGGTCCATTTTGCGAGCGCCGTACTCCTTCGAGTAACCGCTCTTGAGCAGATGCTGGTGTGCTTCGTCGGTGAGCGCGATGCTTACCGATTTCGCTGCCAGTTTGGCGTTGAGTTCACGCAATTTCTTGCCGAGAATGAGTTTCGCCATCTGCTCGTCCATATCGTTGAACACCACAATCTCGTTGAGGCGGTTGATAAATTCGGGCTTGAATGTGTGCTTCACCTGCTTGAGCATGGCGCTGCCGGCAGAGGCTGTGGAAGCGAATCCTACGCTTGCCTGTGAGGCGTATTGTGCGCCGGCGTTGCTGGTCATAATCAGAATCACATTCTTGAAATGCGCCTTGCGACCCTTGCTGTCGGTGAGCACACCGTAGTCCATCACTTGTAGCAGAATGTTGAATATGTCGGAGTGCGCTTTCTCAATTTCGTCGAGCAGGAGCACGCAGTCGGGTGATTTACGCACGGCATCGGTGAGCAAGCCACCGTCGTCGTAGCCCACATAGCCAGCAGGTGCGCCAATCAGTTTTGCCACTGTGTGCTTCTCCACATATTCGCTCATGTCGAAGCGCACGAGTTTCACGCCCAGCTCCTGCGCCAGCATTTTCGCCACTTCGGTTTTGCCCACGCCTGTGGGACCCACGAACAGCAGACTTGCCAGCGGCTTGTTTTCGTCGGTAAGTCCAGCCTTGGAGAGTTGCACGGCTTCCACCACGGTTTGGATAGCGCGGTCTTGACCGTAAATCACGTCTTTCATGCGACTTTCGAGCGATGCGAGGTTCTTGTTGTCGTCTTGCTTGATGGCAAGCGCGTCGATTTTCGCCACTTTCGCCAGCACCTCGGCAATTTGTTTTTTGCCGATTTTCTTGTACTTTTTCCCCTCCATCTCGGCTTGCGCCCCGGCTTCGTCGATGATGTCGATAGCCTTGTCGGGCAAGAAACGGTCGGTGATAAACTTTGCGCTCGATGTCACTGCATATTCAATGGCGGCGGCATCGTATTTCACATGATGATACTTCTCGTAGATGGGCTTCAGACTCTTTAAGATGTGGATAGCCTCGTCGATGCTTGGTTCTTCCACATCAATGGTCTGGAAGCGGCGAATCATACCCACGCTGCGGGTGAAATTCTTATTATATTCGGTGTAGGTGGTGGCACCTATCACCCTGATTCGGTCGTCGTCGAGGTAAGGTTTCAGCAAGTCCGACACATCGCTGCCACCCTCTGCACCTTTTCCTGCCCCTACGATGTTGTGAATCTCGTCGAGATAGATGATGCAGTGTGCCTCACTTGTCACACCCTCCATAATTTGCTTCAATCGTTGCTCCATGTCGCCACGGAAGCGAGTGCCAGCCAGCAGCGTGCCCATGTCGAGCTGGTAGATGTTGCACCCTTTCAGTCGGTCGGGTACTTTACCTTCCTCAATACGGCGCGCCACGCCATATACCAGCGCAGTTTTACCTACGCCCGGCTCGCCGATGTGTAGAGGGTTGTTCTTGTCTTTTCGGCACAGCACCTGTATGGTGCGGTCGAGTTCTTTCTCTCTGCCAATGAGCGGATTTTTCTCAGCGAGGTGCTCATTGATGCATGTCACATATTTTTTCCACTTGTCGTTTTTGTGGGAGGGGCTTGAGAAGTCGTCCTCATCGCCAAACAGCAGATCCTCGTCGTCATCGTCGAAAAGTCCAAATGGATTATCACCTTCACCGTTTGAATATTGGTCGTCGTCTTCTTCTACACCTGTGGAGCGTTCGTGAAAATGAATTTCGGTCGCAGTCATAATCTCAAAGTCTTCCACATTGGCGTGCTTGCGAAGCAGATATGCCGCCCATGAATTCTCAAGGCAGAGAATGGCGTTGATTGCCATTGGCATATCTATGGCTTTGCGCTCAGCCATGATGGCCTGGCGCACGGCATCGGTGAAAACCTGCTGCAACTGGAAGGAAGGCTCGCAAATGTCGTTGGGTTTCGCGCCTTGCGAGTCGTCTTTCGTCGATTCCTCAATGTGCTCGTCGAGTTCATCCAAAAAATCGTCGAGGTCGAAGGCTTCGTTGCACGACCACATCAAGTCTTGCATCTGTGGCAGCGTCATCATGCCGTAGAGCAAATGCTCCGGAGTGATAAAATCGCTATTTTCCACCAGCGCTTTTTGAGAGGCGAATTTCATCGCCTTGTTTAAATCGCGGTTGAATGTGATTTTCTTTTGTTCCATTTGAGTGTTATGAATGTGTGTTTAGTTTGCTTCTTCCATTGTTATTTTCAGTGGATAACCTGCATTTTTCGCCATATTCAAGGCTTTGGACTTTCTTGTGTAAGCCACATCGTAGGTGTAAGTGCCCACAGTGGCGCAGCCTTTGCGGTGCACCGTGAGCATGATTTCCTGTGCAGCGGGTTGCGACTTGCGAAACACGGTGGTGAGCAAATGCACCACAAATTCCATAGTGGTCACATCGTCGTTGTGCAGTATCACATGAAACATTTTCGGCTCGTCAAGACTGATTCTTATCACTTCTTTCAGCGCTGAGCCGCCTTTAGTTTTTGGAGTTGGCATAGATCAGAGAGCGAATTGATTGTTGTGTTTAATTTTCGATATACCATTTGAAGAGTGCTTTCACGCCGTCTTCAATTTCCATTTTATGGGTCCAACCGAGGCTGTGGAGCTTCGACACATCGCAGAGTTTGCGTGGTGTGCCGTCGGGTTTGGTGGCATCAAAAGCAATAGTGCCAGTGAAGCCCACGGCTTTCGCCACGAGTTCGGCAAGCTGCTTGATGGTCACCTCCTTGCCAGTGCCCACATTGATGTGGCAGTTGCGGATTTCGCCCAGCGATGGAATGGCGCCGCCACGGCCTTCGCTGCTGTTGCGGTCCACCTTACCATCGGTGCTGTTGCCGAAATGCACCGACGAGTATTTGTCGATGCCGATGATGTCGCTGAAGTTCACGTTCAGCAGCACATGCACGCTGGCATCAGCCATGTCCTCGCTCCAGAGAAATTCGCGCAATGGAGAGCCGGTGCCCCAAAGGTTCACCTTGTTGTTCTCGATGCCGTAGTGGCTCAGCACATCAAGAATGGCTTCTTCCGATGCCTTTCCGTCGATGCCGTTCACTGGGCGTTTATCCATGTCTTTGCGGATAGCGTCCCAGTTGCCTTCGCCAATCATGCGAGCGAGATACACCTTGCGCATCATCGCAGGCATCACATGGCTGTTTTCGAGGTGGAAATTATCGTTGGGGCCGTAGAGGTTGGTAGGCATCACGGCTATGTAGTTGGTGCCATATTGCAGATTGTAACTTTCGCACATCTTCAAGCCCGAAATCTTAGCCAAGGCGTATTCCTCGTTGGTGTATTCCAGTGGCGAGGTGAGTAGCGCGTCTTCCTTGATAGGCTGTGGCGCATTCTTGGGGTAGATGCAGGTGGAACCGAGGAAAAGCAGCTTTTTCACACCGTGGGCATAACTCTCGCTAATCACGTTGCACTGCATCATCATGTTTTGCATGATGAAGTCGGCGCGGTAGAGCGAATTAGCCATAATGCCACCAACGTAAGCCGCTGCCAGCACCACAGCGTCGGGGCGTTCGTCGTCGAAGAATTTTCTGACAGCCAGTTGGTCGGTCAGATCGAGCTCGGCATGTGTGCGGCCCACCAGATTGTGGTAGCCGCGTTGTTCGAGGTTCTTCCAAATGGCAGAGCCCACCAGTCCGCGGTGCCCAGCCACATATATTTTCGCATTTTTATCCATTGTTTTTATTTTTTTGGTCAACGTGTCAACGAGTCAACGAGTTTTTTTTGAGTCAACGTGTCAACGAGTTTTTTTTGAGTCAATGAGTTTATTTGGTCAATGGGGTGGGTGAGTGGCTTTTGAGGAAATTTATGAGGTTCATAATTCCAGAGGAGATTTTTTTTAGTTGCGATTGGAGTTCGGTTCGTTGTTCTGTGGTGCAGATGTTGAAATCTTCACAGAGGTAAAGCATACTTTTTACTTCGCCACAACTCCCTTTGGCAATATGGAGGAAATGAATAAATTTTGCATCATAACCCGATTCTGAGCCTTCAGCGATATTATTCATGATACTCACTGCTGCCCTCTGCATCTGGTCACGGAATCCATAGTCATTGCATTTCGCCATCATGCCATAGACGTTGTTAACAAACGCCCTGGCCTCTTGCCAAATATACAATGTTTCAATTCCTCTCTCCATCACTCAGAAAAACCTGTTAAATCGTCGCCTCGTAGACTTTATAAATACTTATTGTCTCAAAAAAAACTTGTTGACCTGTTGACTCGTTGACTTGTTGACTTTTATTTTACTATACCTTTTTCGAGGTATTCTGCGAGGTTGACGCGGATTTGGTCGCCGGCGTTTTCGATAGCCACCTTTGCCACGTCGTGGTCAACCATGATTTTCACGAGTTCCTCGAATGAGGTGCGCTGTGGGTCCCAACCGAGTTCAGCTCTTGCCTTGGTGGGGTCGCCCCAAAGGTTCACCACATCGGTAGGGCGGTAGAAGTCGGGGCTCACCTCCACAAGCACCTTGCCTGTGGCCTTGTCGATACCCTTCTCGTCTTCGCCCTCGCCTTGCCATTCGAGTTCGATGCCCACGTGGTGGAACGCCAAGGTGCAAAATTCGCGCACGCTGTGTTGCACACCGGTGGCGATCACGAAGTCTTCAGGCGTGTCGTGCTGAAGAATGAGCCACATACACTCCACATAGTCGCGAGCGTAGCCCCAGTCGCGCAGGCTCGACAGATTGCCCAAATACAGTTTTTCCTGCTTGCCAGCCTTGATGCGAGCTGCCGCAAGGGTGATTTTGCGGGTCACGAAAGTCTCGCCACGGCGTTCGCTCTCGTGGTTGAACAAGATGCCGGAGCAGCAGAACATATCGTAAGCCTCGCGGTATTCTTTCACAATCCAGTAGCCGTAGAGCTTAGCCACCGCGTAAGGGCTGTAGGGGTGGAAAGGGGTGTTCTCGTTTTGCGGCACTTCTTCCACTTTGCCGTAAAGTTCGCTGGTGCTGGCTTGGTAGATGCGACATTCCTTAGTGAGGCCGCATTGGCGCACAGCCTCCAGCACACGCAGCACGCCGGTGGCATCTACATCGGCTGTAAATTCGGGCGAGTCGAAACTCACCTGCACATGGCTTTGCGCCGCCAAGTTGTAGATTTCGGTAGGTCGCACCTGGCCGATTACCTTAATCAAACTCATCGAGTCGCTCATATCGGCATAGTGGAGGTGGAAATGTGGTTTGCCCTCGAGGTGGGCAATGCGTTCGCGGAAATCTACCGACGAGCGGCGAATGGTGCCGTGCACGTCGTAACCCTTTTCAAGCAGAAATTCAGCCAAGAAAGAGCCGTCTTGACCAGTGATGCCCGTGATGAGGGCCACTTTGCGATTGTTTTCGTTCATATATTGATAATATCTTGTAATCCTTATAACCCACAAAGATACCAAAAAATCTGTATCCTCACAAATCCACTCTTTAATAGTGTGGAAGATGGCGGCGAAAAGTGCGGGTGGGGGAGCGATGGCAGAAGTAAGGAGTGTTTGCCGAAATGAAATAAAATAGTTATCTTTGTAGGACTGTAACAGTAATATATGGGACAAAAAGATACATACGACGAGGCACTGATTGTTGAGCAACTCCATCATCAGGAGACGGTGAACGCCGCATTCGGTAAAGTGATAGAGCACTATTCGCAACCGCTTTACTGGCAAATTCGCCGCATGGTTATCGATCACGACGATGCCAACGATGTGCTGCAAAACACTTTCATCAAGGCGTGGAGCAACATTGGCAGTTTCCGTGGCGATGCCAAGTTTTCGACATGGCTCTACAAGATTGCCGTGAACGAAAGCATCACCTTCATCAACAAGAAAAAGGTGCAAAACAACATCTCGCTCGACGACGATTCGTCGTTCTTGACCAGCAACCTTGAAGCCGACAGGTATTTCGATGGCGATGAGGCTCAACTCAAACTTCAGAAGGCCATTGCCACACTCCCCGACAAACAGCGACTGGTGTTTAACATGCGCTACTACGATGAGATGAAATACGAGGATATGAGTGAAATTCTCGGCACATCGGTAGGGGCATTGAAAGCGTCGTATCACCACGCTGTTAAAAAAATTGAAAGTTTTTTTGGTGAGGAGGATTAAACCTTTTCTATTTACACAAGTCAAACAAGCGCTATGAGACAAGAAGAAGATTCCAAAATATTGAGCAAGTTGGGTAAAAAATCCGGGTTTACCACCCCGGAAAACTACTTCAACGATTTTGCCAAAAACCTCGCAGAGAAGTTGCCAGAAGCAGCCGCTCCTGAAGAGAAAGAAAAACCAAACCTATGGGTGCGATTCCGTCCCTATGTGTATATGGCAGCCATGTTTGCCGGTGTTTTCTGTATGATTCAGGTGTTTAATTTGTTCAATGGCAGCTCAAGTAACCAAAATCCAATGGCTAATGGTCAGCTTGGTGGCACAGAGATCGTGGTAGGTGCCGATTCCGACACCACTGCACGCAGTTACCGCGACAGTGTGGAAAACAGCAACGCCACATTCGAAACCATCACCGACGACCTCAACCCCAATCAGATAAACTAACTTACACAAATACACATCTCGAATTTCCGTAGTATATGTCATTTTTTCCTGAAATGAAATATATTACGGAAATTTGTTTTTATCTTACGGTATAATGTCTAATTTCTAACATCTAATTTCTGATTTTTAGAAAGTTGTCGTTATATTTGCATTTAAATATCAGTCCATTTTATTCACCCTCATAACCAAAGAGGAAAAAACGCGTGACCTATGAAAGTAACCAAATTGTCAAATATTATTATTGCTTTAGTTATGGCTATTTTCCCATTCAGTCTTTTTGCCAATCAGAAAGTGGAAACCCCTGATTTCGATTTTCCGAAAGAGGTGTCGGAAAAGGCAACTGCCGACCTCGCCGCGGCATTGAAAGTCAACAATGGCGAACAGATGATCGACGCTCTGGTGCGTTACGGTATAGCCGAAGGCAATATCTCGCAAGAGAATTTGCCTGCCATTATCGATAAAATTGAGGCGGTGCTGAAAAAGGAAAGTCGCCCCGATTTCAAGTCGCTGTTGCTCACCCTCGAAGCCAAGGTTTTCCGCTCATATTCGAATGTGTATGCCGGTTGGCGAAAAACGTCGGAAGCCGCCCGCCCTGCCGATTACTCGGAATGGGGCAGAAACGACTTCAATGCAAAGATTAAAGAACTGATGACCGAAGCCGTGAGCGATAAGGAAGCATTGCGCAAGTGTGCCATCACCGACTATGCCAACATTTTGAGGTGTAATGAATTGGGCGCGCTCTACCAGCCCACGCTCTACGATTTCGTGTTGGCGCAAAAGGGTGAATTTGCATCAGAATCCACTGATGAGCAAACTGACCAATGCGAGTATTTGCTCAAGGCTGGATATGTGCCAGCCTATCTCTTCAGCAAAAGCCAAGGCCTCAATACGGCGGAAAAACTCAAACTTTACGACCAATACAAGGACAACGAACATTCGGGCTGTCTGCTCACTGAATTGCTCGCCTCCGCCGAGAGTTACAAGCATCTGAAGGATTATTTGCAGAGATACCCTAATGGGGTATATGCCTATCAAGTGAGCGAGCGGTTGGCAGAAATTGAATACAAGAAGGTGGACATCAAACGCGCCAACAGCGTCAGTTCTCGCGACTCCATTCGTGTGGAGTGCCGAGTGAGGAATGTGAACGATTTCTCAATCAGCGTCTATCAAGTGCCCGACAGTTATGTGGAAGCACTGGAAAAGCGTGGAGAAACCAAAATCGACACAAAAAAATGCAAATTTATCGCCACCTACGATAAGCATGTAGATGGTGCTATGCCATCTTTCACCGACACCGCAACCACAGCGGTGCTGAATCCGCTCCCTTATGGGCAGTATGCGTTTGTGGTGGCGTTTAAGAACGGAAGCAAAATGATTGAATCCACCTCGCGGACCAACGATTTGCTCCTCGTTTACGACATTGCCTCATTCACTGTGGCTCGCGAAAAGAAGGAAACCAGAATATTTGCGGTGGACCGCACCACAGGCGCACCCATGAAGGGCGTGAGCGTGAAGGGTGAGAACATCGATGGCGTGACTGCTGCCGATGGCTCGTGTGCGCTGCCTTTGGAATTTGATTACGACCGTGAAGTGAGCCTCACTAAAGGCTCCGATAAATACGCTCCGAAGGTGTCGGTTTACCAATTCGACGATACCGACAACATTCAGAAATCAATGAGTGTTTACACCGACTTGGCGATTTACCGTCCTGGCGAAACCATCAAGTTTGCCGCTGTGCTCTATCGTGTAGGCACCACTTCAAAAACGGTGGCTTCGGGTGAGGTGATTGAAGTGGAATTGAAAGACGCCAACTACAAATCGGTGAAAAAACTCAAACTCACCTCCGACGCTTTCGGGCGCATTGAAGGTGAATTCTCCATTCCCACCGACCGCATGAACGGCAGATGGCTGGTAAACTGCTCTGGCAGCGGATTCTACGGCAGGCAATATGTGGATGTGAGGGCATACAAAACGCCCACTTTCGCCGTAGAGTTTCCCGACGTGAGTCATAATTTCGTGAGCAAGCAGCCTGTGAAGATTATAGGCACAGCCACCACCTATTCAGGTATGCCTATCGCCAACACTGAAGTGAAACTGACGCTCTCAAAGAGGGCGTGGAGCTGGTATTGGCGTTATCAAAGCGAAGGTGGCACCACGCTCAACGATACCACCGTCACTACCGATGCCGACGGCCGCTTCACCATCGAATACCCTGCCGGGCTGTTTGGTGAAGAAGTGGGAAAATATACGTGGGATTGGTGTAGCTACACACTCAGCGCCAAGGTCACTACCGCCGCTGGCGAAAGCCGTGAGGGCTACCACTCGTTTGTGGTAGGCAGAATCCGCAGCATTGAAATCAAGGACTTCACCCACGAAAACAGCAAAAAGGCAAAACTGCCTGTGATTTTCAACTCCACCGACGATGCCGACAAGAGTTTGGTGTGCACCTACACGCTAAAAGACGAGAGCGGCAATGTGGTGAAAGCAAGTTCTTTCAAAACTGATGCTCTTGAAGCCGATTTCTCCGAGGTGCCATCGGGCGTATATAGCATTGAGGTGCAAGTGGCTGATGAACCCAACATCACCTCAAAAGCAGAAGTCGTCATTTACCGTAGCACCGACAAGTGTGCGCCAGTGAAAGACTGCACTATCTGGATTCCTACTGAGGCCTACCGTGTTGACGAAAAGAATGTGGCACACACCACCATCGGCGTTTCGGCATCGGAATCTCACATCTACTATGTGGCAACAAGCCGAGCTGGCATCGTGAAGGAGGGCTGGTTGCACTATAAGCGAGGTCTGCACGATTTTGCTTTGCAAATTCCTAATGCCCCCGACGAATATATTTCGGTGGAATTTATCAATGTGTATAAAGGGGAAGTCTGCCGATACTACCACAAGTTCATCTCCACCATCAATGAGCAAAAACTGAACATCAAGCTCAACTCTTTCCGCGACAAGCTTGTGCCAGGCGAAAAGGAAAAGTGGACCATGCAATTTGTTGATAAAAACGGCAATCCAGTGCAGACGGCGATGATGCTTGAAATGTACGACAAGGCACTCGAAAGCCTCAGCAGCAACAAGTGGAATATTTATGCGTCATATCTCGATGCTCGCCGCTACGCTATCGGCACATCGTTTTTCGTATATAGCCGTTACCTTTCCGCATCGTATCAAGATGAGGTGAAAGTGAAAGGTTATTCGCCAGAGTGGCCGGAATTTAATATGTATGGTCAGCATTTCTTCCCACAATTCTTGGTGATGGATAGCGCACCCGTCATAGCCTATGGCAGTGCGATGAAAATGAGTGCGAAATCACAAGGAGTGTTGGAAGAAAGTAAGGTTGAGACTTTTGATAGGGCAAATGCTGAACTTCCGAAAGAGAGCAAAGCAGAGGAGAAACCGCAACTCAACGAGATTAAGCTCCGTGAGGCCGACATCAAGACCGCGCTTTGGAAACCAATGCTCACTTCCGACACTGGTGGTAATCTGATCGTGGAATTTGAGGCACCGGAGTTCAACACCACTTGGGTGATGCAAGCCATTGCCTACACCGGCAATATAGTGAGCAGCAGTATCAGTCGTGAGGTGCTCACTCAAAAGCCCATTATGGTGAAGTCGAGCCTGCCACGCTTTGTGCGCGGTGGCGACAAGGTGGCACTGAAGGCTAATGTGATGAATGCCACCGATGAGGCTACCACGTTCTCTGCCTTAGTCGAACTGTTTAACCCTCGCACCCAAGAGGTGGTGGCGACCAAGAGTTTTGATGGAAATCTTGCAGCGAAAGGCACCGAGGTGGTGGGTATTGAATTTGCCGTGCCCGACACCATTCCATTTGTAGGTTTCCGTGTGAAAGCCACCAATGCCACTTTCGGCGATGGTGAGCAGGTGATGCTTCCTGTGCTGAGTGATATTGCACCCGTGATTGAAGCCGAGCCATTTTTCGTGGATGCCGCCAAGCCTCATTTCGAGGTAAAAATGCCTTCGTTCCCACTCGATAGCCGTGTTACGCTTGAATATTGCGACAATCCTGTGTGGTATTGCGTTACGGCTCTGCCCACCATCTATGAGCCCAACTATCACATTGCCACCAGCCTTGCGCACAATCTTTTTGCCGAAGTGCTGGCGCAGGGTGTGGCTAAGTCGAATCCGCTGATTAAAACAGCCATTCAGCAATGGATGGCCGACGGTGCCGACAGCACACTCACTTCAATGCTCGAAAAAAATAAGGACTTGAAGATTACCGACTTGTTGGCATCGCCATGGGTGAACGAGGCCGACCGCCAGTCCCTTCGTATGTCGAAACTCATTGACCTGTTCGACGAGAAGAAGATGAGCGCCGAGCACAAGAAGATTGTGGGTGCTTTGCAGAAGTTGCAACGTGCCGATGGCGGATTCCCATGGTATGAGTACAACGGTTGCCGAAGCAGTCTGTGGACCACCGAAGTGGTGCTCGAACTGATTGGCGAATTGCAGCACTTGGGCTACACCTTAGATGATGCCGACATCAATCAGATGGCGAAAAAGGCGCTTGCCTATTACGATAGCGAAATGCTCAAACTGTGGAACCAGCAGCAGAAAGTGAGCAAGAAGAATTACAGCGGATTTAGTTCGTATGTGTATGTGCGCTCGCTGTTCCCTGGCGTGAAACTTCCTTCGGGTAACGATAAGATGATGAAAAAGGCACTCTCTGCCATGACCAAGGATTGGAAGGGGCTGCCAATGGGCGAAAAGGCTTACTTTGCCATGGCACTCAACCGTGGCGGCTACAAGAAAGTGGCAAGCCGCATCGTGGAATCGCTCCGCCAGTTCGCTATCGTGAAGCCTGAATTGGGCATGTATTGGGACAATCTGCAAATCGGTTGGCGCTACTTCGACAAGGTGGCAGTCACCGCCACCATTCTTGAGGCCATGCACGAGGTGGGTGCGTCGCAGACCGAAATCGACCAAATTCGCAAGTGGATTCTGCTGATGAAGCAATCCAACGACTGGGGCAGTTCAAGCCTTGCAGCCGATGCGGTGTATGCTCTCCTTTCCACTGGCAGCCAGTGGCTCGAACGCAGCGAAAAGCCCAGCATCACCATCGATGGCGAGGCGGTGCAGTTTAGCCATATCGATGAATATGTGGGCTACTGCCGCAAGACTATCCCTGCCAAGAGCGGCGCCACGCTGAAAATCGACCGCAAGGGCGCAAGTCCGGCATGGGGCGCTGTTTATTGCCAGTATAAGGCTCCTATGGCTTCGGTTGAGGCGAAAGACATCACCGAAATGAGCATCAGAAAGGAATACCTCGTTTATGGCGCCGACGGCAAACTCATTCCTGCCACCGACCATAGTTTCAATGTGGGTGACAAAGTGCAAGTGCGTGTGGTGATTAAAAACAACAAAGACCTCGATTTCGTGACCGTCACCGACCAGCGTGCGGCTTGCTTTGAACCTAAAGACCAACTTTCGGGCAGTCGTTACATGGACGGCACTTATTTCTTCCAAGAGACGAAAGATGCCCAAACCAACCTGTTCTTCACCTCGCTCGACAAGGGTACACACATCATCAGTTACGATGTGTATGTGACGGCTGAGGGCCATTTCAGCGCAGGCATAGCCACCGCCCAATGCCAATACGCTCCCCAGCTCTCCGCCCACTCCTCTGGCACCCAAATCACCGTGCAGCCATAGGGTTGTGGTGTGTTACTGTTATAAATCAAAAACCAAATAATTTATCCACTTTTGTCTTGAAAATGAAATTTTTCTTTCATTTTTTTTGCGCCCAAAAGTGGATTTTGTTTTAATATTTGTTTATCTTTGCAGATGTAAAGTCACTTGATTACTAACTCTAAAAATAAATCAACCCAATTATGAAGAAAACCATCCTCCTCTCAGCAATGGCTTTTTGTGGTATGGCGGTAATGGCGCACGCTGGTGTCGAAGTGAATCCGCTTGCCAATTCCAAGGGTCAAGACTACAAAGTGAACGCAAGTGTGTCGCGCCAGTTAGTCGACACACATGATGCCAACGCCACTGTGCTCTCGGAAAGGGTACTTGCGCCCGGTGTTTCCGAACAGGAGTGCGTACTTAAAAACGGTGTGAAATACAAGCGTATTGTTAAAGCCGATGCTCAGCCAGTTAAGGTGCTGAAAGCGCCTTCATCGAAAGCCGACGCCGAGGGCGCATTGCTCAATGAAGGTTTTGAAGGATGGGACGGCACTACTAAAAACTGGATTCCTGCCACTTGGAGCGAAATCAATTCTGAAGGCGAGGCTGGAAGTTACGATGGTGGTGCGTTCACATGGTTTGTGAGCGGACAGGCAGGCACGCTCCCAACTCCTGTGGAGGGGAAATACTATTGCGTGATTCCTTACGCAAGGGTGACGCGTGCCGACAACAAGAAAGAAGACCTTCCACAAGACGAGTGGCTCGTAACTCCAAAGATGAAGTTACGCACTAATGAGCAACTCTCGTTCAACATCAGCTATTCTCCGCTCTATCTTTACGACATGTCAAACGAGAACATCAACTTCGGCACCATGGAGTTTATTCATCAAATTATTTCGGCTACGCTGAAGGTGTATATTCGTGAAAATGGTGGTGAATGGAAGGAAATCTACGACATTGAGCCAGCGTGGCGAAACTACACGCTCAATGATTTGTTTAACAACTACTATAGCCAAAGAAGCGAAGATGTGGTGATTTCGCTGAAGAATTACGAAGGCAAGGAAGTGGAAATCGCTTTCCGATATGTGGGTATTCGCGGCAACACGATGGAACTCGATAAAGTGGTGGTTGACAAGGCGAAACTCACAGCCCTGTATCAACGCCCAGCTGGTACTATGTATTGGGGATTGAGCAAGAATATTGAATATCCATTGACTGTTACCGATGGCGGTTCGGCTCGCACTTTCCTCCACGTTCCTGCCTACACGGATTTGACTTGGACTAACCGTTCGTCGGCTAATGTGGAATCTGTGTCGTGGAAATATCTGGCAGACGATGGTACAGCCCAAACCTCTACCGACAAGGATTTGGTGTCAGGCTTTATTCCCTCGCGCAGTATCGAAGGTTTGCATCCTACTCCAGAACTTACGGTTAAGGCTCAAGACTTTGCCGACGAAAGCTATAAACTTCCAGTGCTGGACGTGTATGCAGGTGGTGCCCCTGAAATGGATGGCAAAACCTATCCGCTCACTTTAGCGAATGTGCAAAAAGATGATGTAAGCTTCCTTTTCAACAGCCAGTCTATTCCGCTGAGCGGTTTCCACAAATTCACCAAGAATATTTGGACCCAAATGCTTTTAGGAAAGAATCCTACCGATTCCGCTTATTATGCGCCATTTGGCTTTATGACAAAATACGAGAAGCCAGCCAAGCCTTACATTGTGAAGCGTGTGTGGGTGCTCGCTTATGGTATGATTAGCGAAACCTCGAAGTTTGGTTTTGCGTTCTACCGCTGTTCGCCTAACGATATGCCGTATGCTGGCTTTGCTGGAGCTGAATGTGCGTATGCCGACATTGTGAAGGTGCCAATGGGCAATTTCAACTACTACGCCATTCCATTTGATGTTGCTCCAATCGAAGGATCCAATCCTGTGGTAATCGACCGTGATGTGTTTGGGCTTGTGTATGGTCTCGACTGTGACCAGAACAACACCATCTATCTGCTTCAAACTATCTCTTATGATAAAAACGACACTAATTCGCAGTACTTCTACCTCTCTGGTATGAATAATGGTAAGCCCACTTCTGCTGTGCTGCCAGCCACATCTTTGACCGACAATAACGGCAACGAGTTGAAGACCCATCTTTTTATGGAACTCGAAACAGAATTTCCATGGCTCAAGGCGATTAAAGAAACAAGCCTTACCGTTGGTGCTGTAGGTGGCGATGTGAAGTTGTGCCTCGATAGCTATAAAGATGCGTCGGAACTCACCGTGGCTGTGACCGACGAGCAAGGCGCAGAAGCCACTTGGCTCACTACCGTAGGTGCAGGCAATAACACCGATGCCGTGATTACTGCCACAGCGCAACCTCTGCCCGAAGGTGCGTCGGAACGCGTGGCAAAGGTGAAAGTGTCGTACCCCACTTGCCAAGATGTGGAATTTACCATTACCCAAACTCCAGCCACAGGCATCACCACAGTAAAGAATAGCCCATTGGCTGTGACTGTGAATGGCGACAATATCGTGGTGAGCAACGTGGTGGGTGAAGTTGTGATTTACGATGTGACAGGCAAAATGGTGGCCAAGGCACACGCCAACGGCACCGCCAACATCGCCACATCGCTCTCCAACGGCGTTTACATCATCAAATCCGCCACCAAAACCGCAAAATTCATCAAGTAACCACCCTCAACCATAAAGGTGATTTCCCATAATAATTAGGCTCTCTAAGCTTTGCAAAAAAGCCAGAGAGCCTAATTTTATTATGTTTACGCTATAGCGTTTGTTTTTGTGTGGTAATTTTTTATTTCTGGGTGTAGAAGTAGCGCCAGAGGGGGGCTGCCATTAGGGCTTGCTTTTGTTGGTCGTTGATGAGCATGTCGAGCACTTCTGTCTTGCTCATCAGCAGCACTTCTATGTCTTCGCTTGCGTCGAGGTGCTGACCGCTCACTTTCTCCACGCCTTCAGCCACGAAGCAGTGGGTGAGGTTGTCGCAGATGCTGGGGTTTTGTCCGATGGTCATCACTTCGCGCCATTCGCCGCCGGCATAACCAGTTTCTTCAAGCAGTTCGCGCTTTGCGGCCTCGATAGGCGCTTCGCCGTCTTCCACCACGCCAGCGCACAGTTCCACCAGCACTTCGTCGAATCCGTGGCGATACTGGCGCACCATCACCATTTGCCCATCTTTGGTGACGGCTATCACATTCACCCACGCAGGGTATTCAAGCACATAATGTTCGGGGTTGATGCGTCCGTCGGGCAGTTGCACTTTATCCACGCGAGCGGTGAGCCATGGTCGCTGAATGATGTAGTGCGATTCCAGAGTTGCCCATTTTTTGATTTCTTTTGCCATAGTACATGATTTTCTACAAATTTAGCAATTTCATATCTATCAACGTCAAAAAAAAGTGATTTTTGCGTATCTTTGTAGAAACAAAATCTACACAAACTAATTAACATAATGAATGGTCTTGGACTAAAGAAACAACGAATTGAATACTTCGACCTGCTGAAGGGCATCGCTATTTTCATGGTGGTGATGGGACATGCGCTCACCATGTGTGTTAGAGGGCTTGATGCCGCTTTTCTCTTTAAGTTGATAGGCCAAGTTCACATGCCTGTGTTCTTCTTTATCAGCGGCTATCTCACCTATAAGGCGAATGCCGACAAGCAATTCATTACCCCAGGACTGAAAAAACGCTTCATACAACTCATTATCCCATTTTTAGTCATCACACCGCTGTGGGTGTGGTATTTTCCACATAGCGGACTGCAATCGCCATTGAGCGACAATCTGCCCGACCTCTTGCGCGCCTATTGGAAAGACGGCTACTGGTTCACGCTGTGCCTGTTTGAACTGTGCCTGATCTACATTCCGATTAGCGCCATTCTCCAACGCCTTAAAGGCATATTCCCTCAAATTGTGGTACTGCTTGCCGCCTACGGTATACTCATCGCCCTGTCGATAACCTTTGCCGATGAGGAAGCGAATGTGGATTATGTGGGTTTCGGGCTGCTTGCGCGCTTCTTCCCTGTGTTTATGATGGGCGTGATGGCAAACCACATGAAAGAGGCGTTCAATCGCCTTGTGCACAACCAGTGGGCATTAGCTATTGCCATGGTGGTGTTTGGCGTATCGCTTTACAGCGTGGTTTATCCATGGGATATTTGGGGAGCCGATATGGCAAGCATGTGGCCGGTAATCGGTTTCGCCACCATTCCAGTGATGCACTTTGCCCTCATTTTGGTGGCAATCGCCCTCGTTGAGCCGTGGTCGCTCAAAGAATATCGCACCGAGGGTAAAACGCCGTCGGCGATAGCCCGATACTTCAATTTCCTCGGCCACGAGAGCCTGGGCATCTACTTGCTCCACTATTTCTTCCTGTTCCCCCTCACTGCGCTTCAAGAGCCGCTGAAAGTGGTGGGCATGGCTGTGGTGCCATTGGCTGCGTTGTCGATGGTGGTGGCGTTTTGTGTGATTGGCGTAACCCTGTTGGTGATTTATGCGCTCAAGCGTAGTAAGGTCACCGCTCTTTTGTTTCTTGGTCAGCCATTTAAATAATGGATGCAACTGTCTGAATGTAAAAATATTGAAATGAATATATAAAATAATAATAGTTATGAAACCTAATCGAATAACAGAACTTTTCGGAATTCAATATCCAGTGATTGCTGGTGGTATGGTATGGTGTAGCGGTTGGCGTTTGGCTGCCGCTGTGAGCAATGCCGGCGGTTTGGGACTGCTGGGCGCTGGCAGTATGCATCCCGAAACCCTTATCGAGCACATCGACAAGATGAACGCCGCCACCGACAAGCCTTGGGGCATCAACATTCCGCTGATGTACCCTGAAATTGACCGACTCATTGAAATCATCATCGAGAAGGGCGTGAAAATCGTGTTCACTTCGGCAGGCAGCCCAAAGAAGTACACCGCACGCTTCCACGAGGCTGGCATAAAGGTGGCGCATGTGGTGTCGAGCAGTAAGTTTGCCAAGAAATGTGAAGAGGCTGGCGTTGATGCCGTGGTGGCTGAAGGCTTTGAGGCTGGTGGCCATAACGGTAGGGAAGAAACCACCACTTTGGCGCTCATTCCACAGGTGCGCGATGCCATTTCCCTGCCATTGATTGCGGCAGGTGGCATCGGTTCAGGCAAGGCGATGCTGGCGGCTATGGCTCTTGGCGCAGAGGGCGTGCAGATTGGCACTTTGTTTGCCGTGAGTGAGGAAAGCTCGGCAAGCGACGCCTTCAAGCAACTTTGCGTGGACCTTGGCGAAGACGGCACCATGCTGGCGTTGAAGAAAATTTCGCCCACCCGACTGATTAAAAACGAACTGTTCGCAAAAATTGCCGAAGCCGAAAGCCGTGGTGCCGAAGCCGACGAACTCCGCGAACTGCTCGGACGCGCAGCATCGAAGCGAGGCATCTTCGAGGGCGATTTGGAACACGGCGAACTCGAAATCGGCCAAATAGCAAGCACCATCAAAGAGGTGAAGCCCGTAGCCCAAATCATGCACGAACTCATCACCGATTTCCACACCACCCAATCCAAAATCCAAACCCTCTAATTCCCATAATTCGTATTTGAATTATAGTTATGGATAGTTAGGCATATCATTGATATGCCGCTACTCTCCATTTGCCAAAATCGCATTTCTGCTTCTGCACTTTTGCAATCTTGCTTGGATTTCAAGTGAGATTGCATTCCCAATACATTTTTCTATGAGATTCTTGTAAAAAATCTCAAAAAGGTGTATATTTGCGCTGTAAAAAATCTTAAAAAGGTGTATTTTTAATTTGGAAAAAATCTCAAAAAGGTGTAAAAAGCGTTACGATGAGACGAAAAATATATCAACAACTTCTTGATTGGAAGAAGAATAGAAACGGAGAAGTGGCTCTTCTCGTAGAGGGCGCACGTCGTATAGGTAAGAGTTATATCGTAGAAGAGTTTGGTAAGAATGAATACGAGTCATATATTCTTATTGACTTCAATAAGGCACCACAGATGGTAAGAGACTGGTTTGACCTTTATCTGGAAGACCTTGACATGCTGTTTCTCTATCTGAGTCAGCACTACAAGGTGAGGCTACATGAACGTAAGTCGCTTATCATTCTTGATGAGGTGCAGTTGTGTCCCAGAGCGAGGGCTGCCATCAAGTTTTTGGTGAAAGATGGTCGATATGACTACATTGAGACTGGGTCGTTGGTAAGCATAAAGAAAAACACACAAGGCATTGTGCTCCCATCTGAGGAGCGCCCGATACAGATGTACCCCATGGACTTTGAAGAGTTTCTATGGGCCACGGGTAACGACATGCTGATGGACTTTATACGGAAGATGTATGAAGAACAGAAGCCAATGGGGCAAGCTTTCCATCGTCAGGCCATGGATGCTTTTCGTCTCTATATGATAGTGGGTGGAATGCCACAAGCCGTAAAGAAGTATGTTGAGACGAAAGATTTTGATGCAGTAGATGCAGCCAAGCGCGACGTGTTGACCATCTACCGTAACGACATCTTCAATTACGCAAGCGAGAAAGCCGACAAGGTGGTGTCGATATTTGATCAAATACCTCCCCAGCTTTCTAAGCATGAGAAGAAGTTCCGACTGTCAGCCCTAAAGCAAGGTGCTAAATATCGGGATTGGGACGATGCTTTCTTTTGGCTGAAGGACGCAAGAGTTGTCAACATCTGTTACAACTCGACGGAACCGAACATTGGGCTGAAAATGAACGAAGACCGTACTACTTTGAAATGCTATATGAATGATACGGGCTTATTAATTAGTCACGCTTTTGATGAAAAGGGTATCGTCTCATCTGAGATTTATCAGAAGCTGCTCTTTGGAAAATTAGAGGTGAACGAAGGTATGCTCATTGAGAATATCGTGGCGCAAATGCTAACTGCCAGTGGCAACAAGCTCTTTTTCTATAGTAAGTCATCAGAAGAAGTCGAAAATCGTATGGAAATCGACTTCTTACTGCAAAAGGGCAAAGTGACCAACCGTCATAACATCCGCCCAATAGAAGTTAAAAGTGGCAAGAACTACACGTTGTCTTCCATAAAGAAGTGTATGAAGAAGTTTGGAGAAAATATGACCTCTCCAACTGTTCTGCATGCAGCAGACTACAAAGTAGAGGACGGTATCACCTATCTTCCACTTTATATGACCCCCTTGTTATAAATAAAAAAGAACGCAAATCATGCACGAATTCACCACCGATTTCCACACCACCCAATCCCGCATCGCCACCCTCTAATCCCCCTCCTTCCCAAGAAATAAACAATCAGCATCAATAAATTAAGCCCTGCCAGTTCACAGAAAGTGGCAGGGCTTGTAGTATTTACCGAAAAAAAGCAAGCAAGCCTCTGTCTCCTCCCAACAGCGAATCCCAACCTTGCTTGTAAAGTAAAAAAAATCGTGCAAAAGCTATATCATCCAACTTTCAACTAATTTTATCGTGCTACTGTTTGGTGCAACTTCCTTATTTAATGGTGCAACTTGTATTATTACTGGCAATTGAGTCATAACACCTGCAACCACACAACCTCCTTGTGGCAAGACAGGAAGTTGTTCAACAGATAATTTATCAAGGTACGAAACATGGTTCGCTATCATATCAATGTCCCTTTGATTTACAAGTCTATGAATAAAATAGTTGTGAAGTTGCGATATAATAGTATGAGAAATATCTGACGGTCGTTGACTTGCAAGTGTCATGAAAACAGCAAATTTACGTCCTTCTTTGATGATTTCTTCAAACACCTCTAAGCGGTAATCCTTCCAAGTTTCACTTTCGCGTGTTGATTCATAAGAAAGAATGTTATGTGCTTCATCTATTATTATATTCAGTGATTCTTTTGCTCCTGCTTTTTTCTCCTTTTGCTTTCTATACACTTCAAGTGAAATTATTAGAGGAACAAGTTTTTTCATTTCTGTATTGCAAGAGTTCATATCAATGACAACAAAACTTGATTTATCAAATAGATTATCATTTTCATCATTTGTGATATTGAAAATCTTATCAAAACTTTTTTGCGTTCCACGTAATTTGTTTATTGCAGGAGCTATATGTTCATTGATTGCTCGATTAGAATTGACATCAAGAATCAACTGCAAATACATATAGTCAATGAACTCAGCAATAAAGTTGTCGCTAAAATTATAGTCATCGGCAGATTTGTAGAGAGGTAAGTTTGGCAAAATATTTTCTGATCCGGCATCATGCATATACACCTTTTGCCCAGCAACCTCTACAAGAAAACAATGTTGGCCTGAATGAAATCCAATTCCCTCATGTAAATCTAAATGTTCTTCCTTGTTATTTTCTAACATTTGACATAGATAACTTAGAAGGATATTGCCTTTAACACCATCTTCTATTTTTAGTGTGTCACGAATAGCCTTCTTCAGTAATCCTCGAAATGCATCTAATGCATTGTCTGCTTTCTGTATGTATTCTCTGAGTTGCAAAGTCCTTTTGATGAATGGTTGCTGAGTTTTCTCTGTTGCATTCGCCAAAATTGATAATAGCTCAGGTTTGGCAATCTCAGATTGTGAGATTGGAATTCGATTTGTATTCTCAACGGCAACCGAAGTACTCAACTTAAAAATAGTTTTTTCTTTGGTAATTGTATTTTTTCCAGAGTACTCGCCATTGAAATCGAACAATAAGAACTTGGCATTTTTGCTGAAAGAATGATAGTTTTGAACCTTTTCAAATAGCTGGTGGTAGATTTTTGCTAATGTATATGACTTTCCACTACCAGTATTGCCAAAGATACCAATATGACTTCCGAAGAGTTCATTGATATCAAAGTTTATCTTTTGTTCATCATCAAGCAAGAGTGAACCTATACATATTGCTTTTGACTTATCTGACACAAAACTATGTATTAACTCGAATTCTGTTTTAACAATCAGAGAACACTCGTTGCCAACCAAAGGCAACTCTTTTATTCCCTGATAATACTTGTTGCAATCAATATATCCAAGTAGCTTAACGTCAAGATATCGTCTTAAAACATCTTGACCAGAATGATATACTTCGTCAATATCCTTATCAAGTGCTATCCGTTCTCCTTCCACCTTCGCAATAATACGAACGTAGCCCTTGGAAATTTTCACAAAACCTCCAACTGATACATTTTTTATGACAGTACCACAGTAAAGAAGATGAGATACATTTTTATTCTCATCAACTTTTATTCTTACGCTTCGACCATCAACAGACCAAACCTCTCCAATACGCAGAATTGAATCTAAACTGCTGTTTTGCATCATAGTACTATTATGAAATGGAACCAACAATTGGTTGGAAAACAAACTTATCAATTGAAGCTAAGTCAAAATGTTTCAAACTATCGATATTATCAATTTTGATTTTCATATCATTCGTCTGAGAATTACATTCCTTGTATTCTTCAGGACACAATACACAGATATTTCCGTTCTGACAGCCTTCTTCAATACCTAAATTCTTTTCAATAAGAACTTTATCAGCTTGCTGGTAGGCAAAGACAACTATCAGTAGAGTTGGATTGTTATTTGCAGCTCTTAAAGTGATTTTAGACAAGTGTTCGTCTGCAAAGGAAAATCCACCCACAAATAGAATCGTATTTGGCTTTTCAAGCTCATTAGAAAATAATCTCATTAGCTCATAAAATGGTAAATCCATTACGGTTTCACGGAATTTACTCTTTGTCGGATTAACCATTATGATTTCCGAATATGTTTTGAGTGCAGACAAATATAATGAATGGTCTATTTCATTATCTTTTAGATGTTTTTTTAATTCAGAAACTAAATGTGACATTATGTCTGAAGGAGAAAGTGGGCTCTGCCCATCTTTCTCTTTCGCGATTTTCTGTTTCTCACTTCTAACATCCAGTAAGAAAGGGATGGTTGCAAATGCATCCATCACCTTTTTAACAGTGTCTAAGTCATCATCAGCAACTATGGCCTCGTCATATTTCCAATTTATGGATCCGTGCAGTTTAATATAGTTGACCGTAGGAATTTCATGAAACTTTTGAAGATGCATAGAAACCTTTGATTGCATCTTTGAAAAATTTCCTTCGTCAAAGATTGCAGGTTTTCTTCCTGCAAATCCATCATTAAATTCTAGTTTTGTTTTCCTAACAGCGGCTTCAATTAACATGTCGATATTGGTTGTAAACAAGTTTGCTGTTTTGTGACACAAGTTCATGCGCCTTTGTAGTAAAAGGATACCTATATTGTGCAGGAAATTGGCATAGTTATCAATCGTTTCGTCATAATACCCCTCTAAATCGTCGTTGATTTTTCCTTGAAGGTTTGGAAGTATGACACCTTGTAAATACTCATTGATAATAGAACAGCGTAATATATCTCTTTCAACGTCTTTCAAACCAGGTCTTGTGTTCAAATCTGTAAGCCATGTCTCTATTTCTCCAAGAGTAGAGAGATATGGACGCGACAAGCCAGAGCCAAATAGAAAATTCATATTGGCTGACTGGATTATATCTTTTAACCGTTCTATTTGCATAGTATTGTATAGAATTTAATTATACTGTCTGTTTATACAGTGTTCGAGAGGTCTCCAAATACCCCACGAAATCGTCAATCTTGTATGGACGGATTATGAGGTTGTTTGTGAACTTAACGAACTCTATTTGTCTTACTGTATCATTGAATATAGAGGGAGCGACAAACACACATTGAGACGGTACTTCATATTTTTCCTTGAATTCAACCAAGTGTCGTTCAATAGGCCAGACTTCCATCATGGTTTGTGTTCGTCCTTGCGCCATAGTAACTTCTACAAGGATAGCGTTTGGTGCTTCTACGCATTCAATATCACCAATGCCTCCTCCCGCTGTCGAAGTCGGAAGTCCTGTGTCATCAATTGGGAAGTTTGGAATAACCTCCACATGTGGCAGCTTAGTCTTGATGGCAAGGGCGGTAAGGAACTCAAGACGCGATGGAGCATCAATAAACTTCAAAGTGTCATCCTTAGATGAGGTGCGCTTAGCAAGGTGGTCTAATTCGACCTTTATCGCATCCCAGTTATATACATGCGTCCACTCTGTGAGTTTGATTGCTGCTTCGTTCTTAGAAACGACAATACTCTCAATGTTAAGTAATTCAGTATCAACAGAAGCCATATAATCAAAATAGCTTCTTTCTTCCTCGTATTTCTGATAATGAGAGTATGTCGAGATGATATAATCTATCTTTTCATCCTCATTGTGGTTGATGTCGATGAATCTACCTCCTCCACGGAATGAGATTAGACCTGTCATTCGCATTTTGCGAACAAAGTCGTCTGGGTATTCTGACACAACGGATTTTAGCTTAAACGCTTTAAAGCCACCAAGAATTTCATCAACACAAATCTCATTTATAACCTCTGGTGAAGGAGAATAGCCATGCTCTTCTCGCAGTTGTTTGATTCTTTGATACAAAGCATTAGCATCGTTATTCTTCCAAAACAGAAGCAATGGTATCTCTTTGTATGAAATACCGCAATTGTTATACTGAGGGTCATTATTCAGCAGACGAATAACTTGCAGCAACAATATAAGTGGAATGTTGTCGTTGAGTTCTCTAATGAATGGATTACAGCGTTGCTGTTTAGCAAAAGCCTGCATAAAGGCGATTTGCTCATTCTGGGGGTTGACAATTTCACGATTAACTGTGCCGTTGTCATCGTATGTAATGGAAACTGTATCAGCAAGGAAATTACCAGTCTCTGAAAATTCAATACGTTCCCCCATGTTGTAATAGACGAATCCGAGAACTTTCAGTAACTTGAACTGCGTTTCAAAACGGCTTTCCCAACCTTTTTCAAATCCAGCTTCTTTGTGCCCCTTGATGTCATCGTGAATACGAGGATCATTACCATCAAAAATGGTTTTGGTTTCTTCGTCGGTGAGAGCGTATTCACCAAAATCTCCTGGTGACGTATTACCCCATTTCTGCTTTGCAGATTCGGGAATGCGTTTTACAGGACGATAAAGTCCACATTTGAAAGTTTCTCTTTCAAATTGTTCAACAATATCAGCGGTCAGAATTTGACCATCGAACTTTTTCAACAGATGTATAAAGTCCTTATACCGTTCGGGGTTGCGTACGGTTGTTGTGTAAAGGAGCGGTTTGTATTCATGCTGTCTTGGCATATCAGTAATTTGTTATTAATACTTCATTGAATGACTTAATGGTGTTATCGTGGAAGCTAATATAATTACTTTTTATTGAGTGAGTATTATATTTCTTAGCCCATTCGAGAAACAACTCATTTGTACGTCCTTTATAGTGTGTTACATTAGATATTGCGAATTTAATACCTTTACCTGACATTTTATCAAGTAAAGCCAGTAAACTTTGTTCTGTATCTTCGTCCCACAATTTATTATACTCACTAAAGGTTATAAGATAAGGTGGGTCAAGATATACGAAATCTCCATCTCGCCAAGTTATGCGAGAAAGAAATCTACGGAAATCCATACTCTTCCACTTAGGCTTCTTTGCCTGTGTTAGTGAAAAGTATCTCACCAAAGCATTGTATGCGTTCTGATTAAAGTCAACATTTCCAACTGGGAGATTAAAATCGTTCTTGCCATTAAACCTTATCATGTGGTTAAAACCATATATAAGAAGAGCATATAGCTTCAACATATCTGTGCGGTCAGAATCGTTATAGTCAGAACGCAATTGTATATATTTATCTTTGTTATACTTTGCAAAGTATGTTTTAACGAATTCTTTTTTCAATGATACAGGGATGACATCTTCCTTGTATGAGCATGACAATCCATAACTCTGAATCAACGTAAAGAGTTTTTCAAAGAACACATTAGGCTTCTTGCTATAACTGCAAAGGAACTTATGTATATCTATAACATTTGTGTCAATATCGTTCAAAAGGAATTCTTCTGCATCAATATTAAGAAACACAGACCCTCCACCCACAAACGGCTCAATGAACCTATTTATGCATTGAGGGAAATATGTTTTTATTTCACTTATCAACTTATATTTATCTCCAACGTAGAAGAGAGGAGAACGATTTACTTCTTTTTTCATTGTCCACTTTTGTAACGAACAAAAATTCCTTATGGTCTTCAAACTCTGTCTTGCCAGCATTGAATGCTTGGTGCTTATGTTCATATACGGTTGTTGTCCCGCAACAATCAAGCAAGTATTTGATTTGGCTTAGTCGAATTTTATTCTCAGAGGAATTGCTTTTTGAGTTATATGTGTTGTTATACGAGACCACCAAATATTTCGCATCTAAAGACATGACCATATCTTCGAAATAGCTATATGCTTTAGACGTACAATATGCACTCATGTTTTCGGGAGCAGGCTTTAGTGCTACTCCAAAAAGTTCTGGTTCATCCCACTTAATCAAAGTTTCGTAAACATGATAGAATCTGCAATACTGACGTGAGTTATATGGTGGGTCCATATATACAACATCAGCCGAAACTGTCCTCGCTAATTGGTTCGCATCCTCTTTATGTATCTCTATGTTAGAGCAGCTTTTTGCTTGTATCAGTCTCATCTTCAGTGGCTGATAGTTTATTTTTCTCTTAATATAAGCATCAAAATGACCCACGGTGTTTGCAAGTCTGTCAATGCTATAAATTAGAGATGCCAATAAAATGCAATACTCCTTCTCGGTGAGTTCGCTTTTCTTATTCTCAATATCCTGCCTGATAAAACCAATAAGTTTGGCAACTTTCATGGCAAAGTATTTATCACCATAGTTTGTAGAAAACCAGTTGTCGCTTATCGAGTCGGGGTCAATTGAATTGTAATAATCCAGAATGTCAAACAACTTTTGCTTATTCCATTCTCCTTTCCCGAAAAATCCTTTATAAATGGTGTTGTTCGAGATAAGAAAATCGTTTATAATAACTTTGCTATATGTGTTTAATGCTTGGTTTGCAACAGAGCCTGTTCCAGCAAAGATGTCGCAAAAAGTTTTGGCATCTGGAGCTTCTGTATGGATAACGTACATTATCCAGTCAGTTAACTTTGTCTTGTTTCCGATGTATCTACGACTTTCTAAGCCAAATGGCTTGTATAACGACGAGTCTTCATAACCGAACAAACTAAGTTGACCATATTGAGTAGGTGCCTCTGCCACTATACATGATGTGTCTATATCATTTATGGCTACCTTGACAGCTTCATCACTAATCAGCAGACAGATAAGATATTCGTCGCTAAAACCGTAGATAGTGGCAAGTTCTCTTACTTGTTCCCACGAAGGAGTGACTTTACTGGCCTCAATATCTTTAAGTACATCTACAGATATTCCAGTCTCCTTACATACAGATTTCAAGGAAAGTTTTTTAGCCTTTCTTAATTCTTTGAGTTTTAGACTTATATTTGATTTCTTCATTGCCCGAACAGTATTATTTTATTAGCTCCTTTATGTCTATTTGTAACAACTCCGCCATTTTCTTTAATGTGTACAAGTCTGGCTGGGTGGTGTTTGTGCACCATTTAGAAATAGTGGCAGGGTTTACCCCCCAGTTCTTCAGATAGCCATTTTCCAGTTTTGTTATGTTCTGTTAGAACAACTTTTATTCTATTTAGATTTAACTTCATTGTTAAAAGATTTACTTTTAATGCAAAGATAGTTCTTTTCATTTGTAAATGAGAAGAATTATGGAAATTATTTGTGAATATAGTCCAATTAGAATAAAAAAAAGGGAGAAGGGTGAGTTTCTTGCGGGAATGGAAAAAGCCCTGCCAGTGAGTGGGGGTGGCAGGGCTTGGGGTGTTTATGGGGGTGTTTGTTGTTGTTCGGGGAGGGGGGATTAGACTGTTTTTTCGTTGAACATTGTGCCGGCGGTTTCGGCTTCGTATGTGTTGGTTTCGTATTTGCCGTTGAAGCGGATGCCTTGGTCGATGATGTTGAATTCCACGTCTTTAATTGTAGCGTCGGACACGTTGCCTACACCTGTGGTGGTTGATTTCACCATTGGGGCGGTGATTTTGTAGCCGCTGCGAGTGAACTTCACGTTCAAGCCTTCAAACACTGCAATATTTTCGGATGCTTCCTTCTGGTCTGCGTCTTTAGCAAAGCCTACGATGGTGACGGTAGCAGTCATATTGCTCTTGTTTATGCGGAAGTCGTATTGCGTTTTTTCGCTTGAGAAGTCTTGCTTCGTTTCATCGGTTGGGTCGATGTTGGTCTTGCAGCGCAAGAATGGGAGAGCGGCTGTGGCGTGCACAGTCTTGTCGGCACCCACATTGTAAGTCATATACAGCACACCCACTTGCAGGTCGATGATACCTCTGAAGTTGGTGATTTCCACACCTTGGGTGGTGGCAGCAGGGCAAGAGAAGCGGTAAGCTTGCATACCTTGGTCGGCGGTGAGTTGCATATCATCAATCTTGAATTGGATAGTGTTGTCTTTACCCACGGTAGCCATCACATTCACAGAGATGGTGCTATTGGTGTAGTTGATTTTGAATGCGGAGTTGTTAACATTAAACTCAGAAACGTCTTCCGAACCCATTGTCACGGTGCGGTTGTACATCGACAGGGTGAAGTTTGTTTCGTTGTTTTCATTGTTGTCGAGGCATGAAGTCATGCCCATCAGCATCATGCCCATTAAGAGCATTGAAAAGATTTTCTTCATAATTTATAGTCGTGATTTTAGTTATTGTTCCTATTAATTAGATCCAACCTCACCTCGCCAATGTTGTCGATGGTGTAGGAAGCATCAAAGTCGTCGAAAAAGTCGATTTCTGCCTCGAAATCCTTCAACTTGTACTTAGCGAGTGCCACATCGCCATTTGTGGTGGGCGATGCCACGCTGGCTTTAATCTTGTAGCCATTGTCGCAAGGTGCGAAGTCGAGGTTTTCGTATGTGAGGGTACGCTCCTTGCCAAGATTGCCGTCGTAGTCAAGTCCGGTGATGGTGATTGACGCCTTCTTGGTGGTAGGGTTGAGCGTGGTCACGACAGTGCCGTTGGAGAGTGTGCGCATATTGCCGTCGGCATCCTTGATATCGGCTGTAACACCAGTGAATCGCATTTCGGCGATAGTGGCATTCACCTGATAGTGATTCTCCACGATGAACGAGAAGTGCGATTTTGATGTGGTGCTGCTTGTCAGGTCGATGATGCCAGAAAAGTCGGTCACGGTGTATGAGCCTTGAGAGCGAGTGTCGGCGGTTTGCTTGATGTAGTAGCCGCCAGTCTTAGCGTCAACGCTCAGCGACATGCCGCGCAGGTCGATTGTGCCCATCTTGCCAGTAGGCAGAGTGATGCGGCAAGCCACGTCGGCTTTACCATTTTCGGTGTCGAGAACCACTTCATATACAGCAGCGTCGGCACGATATGTGCCAGTGTATTCACTTTCAAACGCAGCGATGCCTATGTGGTTCACCATCTGTGCTTGAAGATACATAGTCTTGTCGCCTCCATTGTCGCAGGATGTGACAGCGAAGCCTAAGAGAATTGCAAGAATGATAGTTGCTTGTTTCATTGTAGAATTGGTTTTCTATAAATTTATTAATTAGTCACTTTGCCATTTGCAGTTACGGCGATGGTGCCCAGCTGCATGGTGGCTTCGTACTTGTCGTTTTCCAAATCGATAGTGGCTTTCAATTTCGAAACTGGATACTGAGTGGTGGTGGTGAGCTTACCGTTAAACTTATAGGTGGTGGTAGTGGGAATCGTGGTTTCCGATTCAACCACATAGCCTTCTTTGGTAACGGTCACTTTAGCCTTGGTCAGAGTATTTACGGATGTGAGCCTACGCTTTTTCGACTGGTCGAGAAGATACATCACGGTCATGTTTGAGGTGAGCGAAGCTGGGTCGATGCTGAATTGATACATCGTGCCGTCGCTTTTCGATGTGGTGCCGTCGGCATCGACGCATGATGTGGCGCACTCGGTGCTGAAAATTTCGGGCATGGTGGAAATCACACGGTATGTGCCGTCTAAATCATAGTTCACACGAATGGTGCCCTCGTTGAAGTCGAAGCGTCCGACCAGGTTTTGCACGCCGTTGCCGCTGCCCTTGAAAGTGCAAATCTGGTCGCTGGTCTCGCTCTTGATGTCGGTGAGCTTTACAGTGGTCTCAGCTGCGCCGTCGATAGCCACGCGAAGGGTTACTTCGGTCACTCTGCGATTGTTGCGGTCGATAGTGTAGTCGATTTTGCTTTCCGACAGGGGTAGCACCTCGCCGCTCGCCGACTTCACAATGTGGTTGATCATTTGCGCAGAGCGTGTAACGGTTTCGGGTTGTGGCTCTTTATTGTCGTCGCCACAGCTTGCCACAGCGAAAATCAGGGCAAAAACTGACAGTATGCTAAAAAATTTCTTCATCATGTATAAAAGTGCGTTAATTTAATATCACGCAAATATAATATAACTGCCACAATAATGTGTGAGCGTATCACACATTTTTGCATTGTGGCAGTTCTTTTTAATTATTTTTCAAAGATAGAGCGAGCCTTTATCTTGCCAGTGTATGCCCATGCAGTCGAAATCGATGGTGAATTTGCGGTTCACCAGGTCCACAGTGCCCTTCACATTGGTCATCTGGCGGCTATCCATTGGAATTTCGGGAGCTCCAGGCTTGTAATTGAAATAAGGGGTGATTGATGCGCTCTCAAATGTGTAGCCAGTGGCGGTGTTGGTGATGGTGCAGCCATCTCCGTCGTTGAAATATACTGCCATTTCGTTGAGTGTGGGCATCGCTTCAACAAATTTCACATTCTTCATCGCAAAACGCAGTTTCTTCTGTGCGCCATCGGTCGATTGCTTGAATGCGAAGCTCTTTTGCTTATCGCTGCCAGAGGGCAGATTGTCGGAGCAGTTGTATGGGCTGGTGAGCAGCACTTCGTAGGTGGCGTCAACATAGAAAGTGATGTTGTACACGTTGTTCTCGGTGTCGATTTTACCTTTCAATCCACCCACGGTGTAGCCTCCCGTAGCTTTCACCGACGAAGCCTCAAATGTAAACACCGAGCCTTCTTGTGTGAACTTGATACCCTCAATCACAAAATTGACCGCTGGCATTTTTTCAGCGAATTTCACATTGTTGAGCGCGAGAGTCGCTGTTTTGTCGGCATATTTTGCGGTGAATGTGGCGGTGAAGTCGCAGTCGTAAATCAGTACGCTGTTGATGCGTGTTTTAGCACTCATCGCAAGGGTTTGGGTGGTGGTCATGTCTTCACCTTTATTGTTACCATTGTTGTCGTCGCCGCATGAAGTGAAGCCGGCAACCATAGCGAGCATTGCAAATGCAAATAAGATTTTTTTCATCATAGTTTTGAAATTCTGTGTTATTTGTAGATTATTGTTGATTTGTCAGATGTTTACGCGCAGGGTGGCACCCATCGATGCACCGTGTCCACGCTGGAGGAAGGTGTGCCCGATCGACACGAAATAAAACGAGTTGTACTTCGTGCCAGTGATGTTTTTGCCCCACAATTCCAGCAAATATTTGTCGCCAGCGAGAGTGGCTGATGCGCCCAACAGGCAGTAGAATGGTTGGCGCACATCGTTTGCCTCGTTCCAGTAGATTTCGCCTGTGCCACGCATATTGGCACCGATGGTGAGAGTGCGCACCCACTGGCTGCCACTGTTGAAGTCGAATTGGTGCAGGGCTTCTACAAACAGCGTGTGGCTGGGGCTGTAAGGCACATATTTGTCTTTATAGTCGGCCTTGCCGTCGTTGTATTTCACGAATTTCGCATTGGTGTAACCGTAGCTCACGTTGAAGTTGGTGCCACGCCAAGGGTTCACCGCGATGGCAAACTCTGCGCCGATGGAGCGAGTTTTGCCGGCGTTGGTCATCACACGGCCTGTGGTGGTGCCTTTGGGAAACACGGTGAGCTGACGGTCGCGGCAGTCGAGATAGAATACGCTGATGTCGGTCTTCACTCGGTGGTTCCAGCACTCGAAGTGCCCGCCCAACTCGTAGTTCCACGCCGTTTCGGGCTTGTAACCCACCACTTCGTCGATGTCGTAGCTTGCCCCGATGCCCATAACGCCCATCAACTTCTGCTGAAGCACATCGCTGAACATCTGTGTGTTGAATCCGCCCGATTTACTGCCCTTTGCCACGCTCAGGTAGAGCGAACTCGTCTTGTTGCCGCCCACAAGGTAGGTGACCGAAACTTTAGGCAGCAGTTGCAGAAACTCTTTCGAAATGCGGCCTCGTTCGTTGATGTCGATATTTTCGTGCGAAAACACTTCGCCAGTAGCCTGTGAGGTGATGGTGTAGCCAGTGTGCGTTTCGCTGTGATATTTCAGCGACGCATGCTCATAGTCGAGGCGCACACCGCCAGCAAAGGTGAAGTCGCCCAGCTGGTAGCTCGATTGGTGGTAGAGTGCCACGCCGTAGGTGTCGTTCTTGAAGTCGCTGCCAAGCACAAAGTCTCTTGTGTCCCACGAAATGGGGTAGGAGGGCATGACGTTGTTGCGGTTCCGCTCAATCAGTTGGCTGATGCCCTTGTCCTTAAAGGTAACGGGCGAATCCATATTGTAGTGGCGGTAAAAACCGAAAGTGCCAAACAACCAGCTATATGCCCCTGTCGATGTGGAGCGAGCCACGATGTCTTCGGTCACGGCGTGCTCTTTTCTCTCTTGCGTGAGGGTGAAGTACGGATCTACGGTGAAATCTTGGTCGAGCGTCATATTGTCGTCGAGATACTGGTAGCTGGTGATGCCGCTTATCGAGAAGTTCTCATAATTCCGCTTAATGGTCAAACCGTCGAGAATGCCGGTGCGGCGATAGAAGCAGGTGTCGTTGTAGGCAATCACGTTCTTGCCCAACTGCTCGTAGGCGTAGCCGCCCTCACGGCTGTGGACAAACGAGAACACATTGCTCACAAACAGGTCGGAGGCTGGCATCCACTCCACTTTCACGCGCGCTCCGGTCTGCTTTTCCCAGTCGGTCTTTTTGCCGTTGTACGCGTTGCGAAATTCGCCGTCGGTGGCATTGTGCAGAATGTTGAACGCGATGCCCAAATTGTTGGCTAATTTCATGTAGTGGCTTGCGCCGATTTTGTAGGTGTTGTGCGAGCCGTATTGAACGAGTGCTCTGGTGCCGGCGTAGCTTAGAGGCGACAGGGTGTAGATGTTCATCACGCCAGCCATGGTGTTGCGGCCGAAAAGTGTGCTTTGCGGTCCGCGAAGCATCTCCACTTTGGCGATGTCCATCATGTCGAAGTCGTAGTTTTCCTTGCACAGCACAGGCACATTGTCGATGTTCAAGCCCAGTGCAGGCTGGTCGATGCGCGTGCCCAATCCACGCACATATATGGTGGAGGTCATGCGGCTGCCGTAGTCGGGAATGTAGATGTTGGGCACCATGTCGGCTGCCGACTTCGTTCCAGTTATGCCGTTGCGCTCCAAGTCGTTGCGTCGGATTTCTGTTGCCGAAATGGCAAGGTTGCGTATGTCGGTGCCTTGTTTGATAGCCGTCACGGTCACCTCTTGCAGGTTGAGCGTGTCGGCGGTGGTTGATGCGCTGGCTGTGAGGGCCATTGCGCCGATAGTTGTTGCTGTGAGAACCAAACGTTTTTTCATAGGTGCAAAATTACATCATTCCATCATAGCCAGCAATCACTAAAGGTAGTGATTTTTCACCACGAAGTGGTTAGAAAAGCAGGGGGGGTGAAATTAGAAGTTAGAAATAGAGATTTGTGGTTTATGGGGAACAAAGATAGCGGAGAGTGGACAAAGCCAGCGAAAAGCTAACCGAAAGCGAGGTGCTTCACAACAGCACAAATATAAATTAGTTCCACTTTGTGTTGTATAACATATTTAAATAATTGTGCATATCAAGCAAAATAATTAATTTGGCAGAAATTTAAGATTGTGTATTTATGAAAGCAAAATTGATGCTCTCTTTTAGCGCTATTGCCTTCTTTGCGTTTTCTGCTGCAAAAATGTTGGCTGAAGGAATTGATTTTCCTCAATCTGCTCATTGTCCTTCCGATGGGGACAAGGTGACACAAAACGCACTATATGTATCATGAGGTGTCGAAACTAAATCAACAGAATTTTATTCAATAGACCCAATGACAAACATATATGGAATAAAAAAAACGAATCCATATTTCCCAAGTTTGTTATATTACAATATTGTATCACAAAACAAAGGATATTATGTTGAACAAAAAAGACAAAAATAGCAAGTGGAGGCTAAGTAGGATGATGTATCTGATTTTTACAATGATAGCATTATTGAACATTGTTGTTTTCCCAAGCATTTCTCTATTCCCTTTTATGTGGATACCTTTATTGGGGGCAATGGTGATAAATATTTTCATCAACAAAAATTTGATAAGATGTATTACAATAATAGTTATACTTTTACTGTCAGTTTATATACTGGTTATGGATTTAATTGGCTGTTTGTTTTTTATACAAAATAATTATCTTTTTTATTCATTGGTAATCTTTTCAATATGTTCACTGCTAAACGTATTTTTCAGTGTAAAATTGTTTATTAATGAATTAATTATATTTTCACAACCAGCCCCTAACGCTAATAATTGCAATGAAAAAAGTGACAGAAAGAGCCAATGATTTGACCTACACCGGCGCAATGGACTTTAAAGGCGAGATGAATAAACCAAAGGGACGGTTCTTTTGGTTTCTAATTAGCAAAGGCTGGCAAAAAACCAGACCAAAGATAAACCAAAAGAACCGTCCCTTTGGTTTGCGGGTCAAGCCACGAAATAGACGCTTATCGGGCAGAATATTCTGCTGTGGGAATGATGATAAACGACTGTTGGGTTGAACTTTTTCAAATGCCAATGGAAATTCGTGTGAAAACTATTAAAGAGATTAATGTGAGCTATTTAAAAAGACTTTACCAAAATAAAAATTTTTATATGGAGGATTTAGCGATGATTGGTATAAAAAATAATAACAACTTTTTCAGAATTTCAGTAGCCGCTATAATGCTGTTAAGCATATTAGGGTTTAGGATAATGGCTACCCCCCATGATATCGTAGACAGTTATAGCGAGACATTTTATGCTTTCTATGGCTTTTTCCCATATGAATTCTACTTTAGTGACAATAGAGCAAGGAGGTTAACCGTTAACTTTTATGGGAAAAACCGCTTAGTTATTGAGAACAATTCATATGTGTTAGGCATAAAAATTGTGCGAGATAAAGATAGAGGTCTGTTCCCTTTTCGTGACACAATTTATTTTCATGTGATTGACCCTCCCCAAAAAGAATTGAGTGTACGCCACAGGCAGATAATAGTTGACAGCGTTACTTCGACAAGGCATATTACTGCCTCTCAAACAGTCCCACCATACAGAGACATAAAATTTAAAGACACCAATATGGTTTTCCCGTTATTACAAAAATCCGACACAATTTTTGTCAGTAGGAATAATCGACATTTGAGGATAAGAGATTTTGAATTTTCTGTCCACCAATACGCTACTCTGCCTAATGGTGAAGCATTAAAACAGGAGTCTGTGAAATTTCCTCCACAAGAAAGGATGCGCCCCAGCATTTATAAAAAGTTTTTAAAATGGGTCGAAGAAGAGAAACGCAAGGACAATGGCTTGGTTCCCGATGAAAGCCTTCTGAAAATATTAGACAAATATTATGACTGGGATGCTTATTAATAAGCAAAATAATGCTTTGCCTATTTTAGATCTAGTCTAGCAACAAGCAAAGAATACCTAAATGCTCACAGCAAAGCCAAGCTGGCAGATCCAAGATTTGTTGAGCCGGATATTTCATTAGACAGAAATACTGGAATTTTTTACATTAACGATAAAGAAAAAGAAAGTGTATTGAAATGAAATCATTATCATATATTGTAATCGTCTATATGTTAGCACAGTCCTCTTGTGCCCCGAAATTATTAAAAGAATATGCTGGATCGCCTCGTACCTTTTACTAAAAAGATACAACAGAATTGAAATTAGATATTGACAGTGTGAAACAATATAGCCGTGTATTAAGTTTTTTTGGGGTCAAGAACAATGAAAAATATTGTATTTTCATTGATAGTGAAAAGTGTGGCCAAAACTTTAATAAGAGCCGATTTTATGGAATAGTGAGCGCTGTTCGGCGTGTTCATTTAAGCCCTATTGGTTATGGACATTATAAATATTATATTTGTTTCGGAAATGACACAATACCTATAGACTTGAATATCAAATATTATGTTTGCCTAAAACATAAATTATTTAAATAAAAATATAATGGTGGCAATATGTTGTTTTTTGAAAAAATGCTCGACAAAAGAAGCTACATTCTGAACTTCACATCACTATGCAATATCAAGTACTACCAGGGCTATATGCGCGTGGTGTTGAACCGGCAGATACAGTAAAAAAGTTTATGTCTATAATTCCAAAGCAATACAGGCCGTCATTCCTTTTGAAAGATTTGTTTTACCTAAATAGTAATTAACAATTAGAAATTCCTTAACGATGAAAAGATTATTCTCATTATTATTATTGTTTATATCTTTAAATTCATTTGCGCAAATATTAATATTGGGCAAAAATAATCAATTGGATAGAATGATTCGTAATAGCATAGAATCATATATCGAGAATGTAGATGAATTCTGTACGAAAAGAGGTTTGACCCCCCCTGGCGTTTACTATGTGTGCAAAGAAGGGTTAACCACAAGCTTTACAAGAAACGATTCAATCAGGTCAATACCGAGAGTGAAATATGTTTCTTTGGATAATTATGATTCTCGTTCGTTAAAAAAAATGCTTAAAAAAGGTTTTGGTGCCATGTTTGTTGAGACCAAATTGCATAAAAATCAGATTATAATTGCCGTATCTGACTGCTCGGTATCTAATTATAAGGGCTTCCCTGCTGTAGGCATTAAAGATTGGGGAATCTATACTTATGAATATTCAGAAGATAAGGAGGATTGGGTTTTGGTAAAATCAGAAATAGGGGGGATATAGCCGTATGAAACGTCAGGTTGACATATCTTTCGCCCACAATGTAGGCAGTGCGGTGTCGTTCTCAAGCAATGCCTACGGACGCTTCGGGCGTCTAGCCGCCAGTAACGCCAATGATGATGGGGGCGCAAAATGGCTAACGCTTACAATGTGTGTGGATGGGTTAAGCGCGTAACCGCAACCACGGGCATTCCTGCCATTTTTTTTGGAAATGATATACTAGTTGTCCCGAATACGATGCGACGAAATTCCGTTAGGAATTTGATGTGTGTAGGCAGGTATGCAGAAAAGATGTAATGGAGCGAAGCGAAATGGAATCTTTTCGAACCTTTAGCTCGCTCGAACTTGTTCGGGCAAATGCCTGCAATAGATTTGTCAGTATTGTGCATTCCAGCGGAATGCGACAACATCAAATTGCCCATTGAATGCGAAATCGCATCCCGCTGGGATGCGTATTTGTTATGCGATATTTGCAGGCATTTCGCTTCGGTTATGCTCCATTTCGCTTCGCTCATTACGCATAACCTTCGCTGCATACCTGCCTACGCACATCTAATCCCTACGGGATTTTTTCAATCATTACTAAATTATCACAGGGACAATATGTATATCATTCCCTTTTTTGCATGATGAGGGGGTCAAATGGGGGGGGATGGGTGCTTTTTGTGCTTCGGCTTAGTGGATATGGATTTTCGCCAAAAGTGTTCCATTTTTTGGCGTCGGATGAAAAAAGGGTGGAGGAGTTTTTCATGGGGGAGTTGGTGTGATGAAAGTGGAATTTCTTTTGAATTTCTATATTATAAATGAGAAAATTAGTTGCATTTTTCCTTCGGTAATCGGTGAGTTTTTCTTAACTTTGCAAAGCACAAAATCGTGGTATCGGCACTTTCTCGCATTGACATGATGCGTATAGTGCTGATGGTCAGTATTTTTGTACGAATTGTAAATGAGTTTGGAGATGCAGCAAAGCTATAATTTTAACAGACAGGTAATGGAGATTTTCGTAAAATCTGCGAAGGTTTCTTGTGCTTGCTATAATTGCAGTGCTGGAGATTCCATAATGGTGTGATGAGTCAGGCCCACGGCTGGATAGTGGCGTCGGGCTCATTTCTTTTTTGTTGAAGAATAATTAAATATTGATACGAATATAAAATTATGGTTTTAATCGGTATTCAAAGTACTACCTTAGCGGTGACAGCCGCTCTCACCGGCGTGGTGCTGGTGGCGGCGGCATTGATTATTGCGTGGCTGATAGCTCCACGCTCCTACACAATGAAGAAAGGCGAGCCTTACGAGTGCGGTATGCCAACTCGTGGCGACAACATGGCTCAGTTCCATGTGGGCTATTATCTGTTTGCCATTCTCTTCTTGATGTTTGATGTCGAAACCGTGTTCCTTTTCCCATGGGCTACCATCTGTAAGGAACTTGCTGCTTCAGCATTACTCGCGGTAGGGACATTCCTCGTGATTTTGGTTTTAGGTCTGGCTTATGCCTGGAAGAAAGGAGCTCTTGAATGGAAATAAAAAGTCCAAAGATAAAAGGTATCAAGTACGAAGATTTCAAAGACAACGAATATATCGACAGTCTTGTTGCAGAATTGAATGCTGCAGGTGCTAACATTGTGGTGGGCAAACTCGACCAGTTGATGCAATGGGGACACGCCAACTCACTGTGGCCCTTCTGCTTCGGTACAAGCTGCTGCGCTATCGAGTTTATGTGTCTGGGCGCTGCCCGTTACGATATGGCACGCTTCGGTTTCGAGGTGGCTCGTAACTCACCCCGCCAGAGCGACTATATCATGTGTCAAGGCACCATCACCTATCGTATGGCTCCAGCGTTGGTTCGCCTCTATGAGCAGATGGCAGAGCCAAAGTATGTGATTGCCTGTGGTGGTTGCACCGTGTCGGGTGGTCCATTCAAGAAGAGCTACTGTGTGGTGAAGGGTGTAGATGAAATTATCCCTGTCGACGTGTATATGCCAGGTTGCCCTCCACGCCCCGAAGCCATGTTCTATGGCTTGATGCAGCTCCAGCGCAAAATCAAGGCTTCGAAATTCTTCGGTGGCGACAACCGCAAGGAAGCTCGCGCCAAATTCTTTGAAGCAAAAGCAGCCGCAGAGAAAGACCTCGCACTCCGTGCCGAGCAAATGCGCCTGGCTGAAGAGAGCAAAGCACCATTGCTTGATATATAATAATTACGATTACAAGAACTCTAAGTATATATATACATTATTTATATGGCAAATATACAAGAAAAAATCAGCGCTCTTTGCCCAGCCGCCACCTTCGACGAAACTGGTGAACTGCTGCTGGTAAATGTGCCCGATGAAAACTGGCACGCCCTCGCTAAGGCATTGAAGGAACAGCTTCACTTCGATATGCTCAATGCTGTAGCAGGTGTTGACTGGAAAGAGGCATTGGGCTGCATGTATTACTTGACCAATACCGAGACTCAAGAAATGATTCACGTGAAAGTGGCAACCACCGACCGTGAACACCCAAGATTGCACACTGTGAGCGATATTTGGGCAGTTGCCAACTATCAGGAGCGTGAAGTGTACGATTTCTTCGGAATCGAGTTTATCAATCACCCTGATATGCGCCGCTTCTTCCTTCGCAACGACTGGGTGGGCTACCCACTGCGCAAGGACTACGACGCAAGTCCGGAATTGAACCCTCTTCGCCTTGAAGCAGAAGAAAATGAAGACGACACTTACTCACTCGTGGAAGACGAGAACGGTGAGCTCAAGCGCATCGACAAGAAAGTGTTTGGTCCTGAAGAATATGTAATCAATGTGGGTCCACAGCACCCTTCCACCCACGGTGTGATGCGCTATCGTGCCGCTATCGATGGCGAAACCGTGAAGAAGGTGGATGTGGTGTCGGGTTACATTCACCGTGGTATCGAAAAACTCTGTGAAGACCTCACTTACCCATCACTGCTGCTCTACACCGAGCGTATGGACTATATGGGCGCGCACATGAACCGCCACGCCACTTGCCTCTGTATTGAAAAGGCACTTGGCATCGAGGTGCCTCACCGTGCCGAGGTGATTCGTATGATGATGGACGAATTGATGCGTCTGTCGAGCCACTTGCTCTCTTACGGCTGTTTGACCATGGACCAGGGCGCTACCACAGCATTCTTCTATGGCTTCCGTGAGCGTGAATACATCTACGACATCTTCGACAAGACTTGCGGCGCGCGTATGTCGATGAGCTACGACACCATCGGTGGTGTGGTTCGCGACGTTCACCCCGACTTCGTGAACGATGTGCGCAAGGCTTGCGACGCTATTGAAAAGGCAATTCCTGAATACCATAAGCTCTTCTCTGGTAATGTGATTGCCCTCGGACGTATGAAAGACGTGGGTACACTCTCGCTTGAAGACGCCAAGAACTACGCTATCACTGGTCCTTCAGGCCGTGCATCAGGTTTCCACTGCGACGTTCGCAAAACTCACCCTTACTCACTCTACAATGAAGTGGAATTCGACGAGGTGGTGTATGAAAACGGCGACAGCTACGACCGCTACATGGTGCGCATGAAGGAAATGGAGCAAAGTATCAAGATTTTGCGCCAGTGCTGCGATATGATGGACAAGGAAGGCCACCAAGGCGAATTCTGCGCAAAGGTGCCTAAGATTATCAAGCTTCCAAAAGGCCACTGGTACCAGCAAGTGGAAGCCAGCCGTGGCGCATTCGGTGTGTATCTCGAAAGCGACGGCGAAGGCAAGCCATTCCAGCACCCTTACCGCATTCACTTCCAGAGCCCATGCTTCAACCTCGTGGGTGTGGTGGATTTGACATGTAAGAACAACCTCATCGCCGACCTTATCACCATCACAGCGTCGCTCGACTATGTGATTCCTGATATCGACCGCTAATTATTAACTCGAATATAGAAACTCAAAAATATATTTTAAAGATATGTTTGACTTTGGAATAGTCACCAAGTGGATTAATGACCTTCTTTTGGGCGTGATGCCTCAATGGTTGGCAACCACTATCGAATGTGCACTTGTGGGTGTGGCGCTCTTGCTGATGTATTCAGTGATTGCAATCATCTACATTTTCTACGAGCGCAAAGTGTGCGGTTGGATTCAATGCCGCCTTGGTCCTATGCGTGTGGGCCCATGGGGCTTGCTCCAGGTGTTTGCCGACGTGTTTAAAATCCTCACCAAGGAGTTGATCGTTCTTTGGGACACCGACCGTCTGCTCTTCTCGCTGGCTCCTTACTTCGTGGTAGTGGCATCAATGCTGATGTTTGCCTGCCTGCCTTGGGGTAATGGCCTTCAGGTAATCGATATGAACATTGGCGTGTTCTTCATCGCCGCTGTTTCATCAATCGGTGTGCTCGGTATTCTGCTCGCTGGTTGGTCAAGTAACAGCAAATACACCCTTATCGGTGCTATGCGTAGCGGTGCACAGATGGTGAGCTACGAAATTTCTACCGGCATCGCTATGATGACCGTTATCTGCCTTGCTGGCACAATGAGCATTACTGGCATTGTGGAAGCGCAAGCCGATGGCTGGTTTATCTTCACAGGACATATCCCTGCCATTATCTCTTTCGTGATCTACATTATTGCCGCTAACGCAGAAAACAACCGTGGTCCTTTCGACCTTCCTGAAGCTGAGCACGAACTTACCGCAGGTTACCACACCGAGTATTCTGGTATCCACTTCGGTTTCTTCTACTTGGCTGAATACCTCAACCTCTTTATCGTGAGTGGTATTGCCGCACTCCTTTTCTTGGGTGGCTGGATGCCATTGCACATTTCAGGTTTCGACGCGTTCAACAATGTGATGGACTACATCCCATCGCCAGTATGGTTCTTGGGCAAGGCATTCTTCATGTCGTTCGTGTTTATGTGGATTCGCTGGTCGTTCCCACGCGTGCGTATCGACCAAATGCTTAAGCTTGAATGGAAATACTTGATGCCAATCGGCTTGTTCAACCTCGTGTTGATGGCATTGTGCGTGTCGTTCGGATGGCATTTCTAATGAATAAGAAATACATAAATTAATAAACAAACAACAAAAGCATTTTCGTGATTATGGCTGATAATTATGGAAAAATCACCCAAGTAATTGGCCCAGTGGTGGACATTACTTTTGATGGTGAAGGTTCGGTGGTGCCCGAAATCTATACCGCTTTGTCGGTAGAGCGCCACGACGGAACTGAAGTCATCTTGGAGGTGGAGCAACACATTGGTGAAAACACCGTGCGCTGCGTTGCAATGGACAGTACCGACGGTCTGCAACGTGGCACTAAGGTGAAAAACCTTGGACAGCCCATTTCTGTTCCCACTGGCGAACAGGTGAAAGGACGATTGCTGAATGTGATTGGCGAGCCAATCGACCACCTCAAGGAAATGAAGGGTGGCGATCGTCGCGCTATTCACCAACCAGCGCCTTCTTTTGCCGATCTTTCTATCTCGCAAGAGATTTTGTACACAGGTATCAAGGTAATCGACCTTATCGAACCATTCTCTAAGGGTGGTAAGATTGGTTTGTTTGGTGGTGCCGGTGTTGGTAAAACCGTGCTTATTATGGAGCTTATCCACAATATTGCACGCGGACACAATGGTTTCTCCGTGTTTACCGGTGTAGGTGAACGTACTCGTGAAGGTAACGACTTGCTTCGTGAAATGATCGAGAGCGGCGTAATCAAGTATGGCGACAAGTTTAAGGAAAACATGGCGAAGGGCGAATGGAACCTTGAAGATGTGGACATGAACGCTGTGGAGCAGTCGCAAGCTACTCTCGTGTTCGGTCAGATGAACGAGCCACCAGGCGCACGTCTGCGTGTGGCACTTTCTGGTCTGACCGTGGCAGAGCAATTCCGTGACCAAGACGGTGGCGGTAAGGATATCCTCCTCTTTATGGACAACATTTTCCGTTTCACTCAGGCAGGTTCTGAGGTGTCGGCACTTCTTGGCCGTATGCCTTCGGCTGTGGGTTACCAACCAACCCTTGCCTCTGAAATGGGTAAGCTCCAAGAGCGTATCACCTCTACCAAGAGAGGTTCTATCACCTCTATTCAAGCTGTTTATGTTCCTGCCGACGACTTGACCGACCCTGCTCCTGCCACCACGTTCAACTTCTTGGACGCTACCACCGTGTTGAGCCGTAAGATCACCGAGCTTGGTATCTATCCAGCCGTTGACCCTCTGGCATCAACTTCACGTATTATGGATCCACACATCATCGGTCAAGAGCACTACGATGTGGCTCAACGTGTGATTCACCTGCTCCAGAAGTATCAAGAGCTTCAAGACATTATCGCCATCCTCGGTGTTGCTGAATTGAGCGATGACGATAAGCTGGTAGTGTCGCGCGCACGTCGTGCTCAACGCTTCCTCTCTCAACCATTCTTCGTGGCTGAGCAGTTTACTGGCGTGCCAGGCGTGATGGTGCCATTGAACGAAACTATCCGTGGCTTCAAGATGATTCTTGATGGCGAGGTCGACGACCTCCCCGAACAGGCATTCCTCAACGTCGGCACTATCGACGATGCGATTGCCAAGGGTAAGAAGATGCTTGAAAGCATTAAGTAATAATTTTACGAAAACTCATTTCACATGACACTCAAAATCATATCAGCTGAAAAGATTGAGTTTGAAGGAACCGTTGAATCGGTTACTTTGCCCGGTGCGCTTGGCTTGTTCCAGGTGCTGAAGGGTCACGCAGCCCTCATCTCGTCGCTCGTGCCAGGCACACTCACTTATGTGCTTGAAGGTGGCGAAAGCCAGCAGCGCGAGATTGCAGGTGGGGTGGCTGATATCAATAGCAATGTGGTGTCGGTGTGTCTGTATTAATATAATGTGATGAAAAAGGTAATTACAGCAATTGTCGCTTTTGTGGTCGTGGCGCTCATGGCATTCGGATATATGGAGGCTGTGAAGCACCGTGAGCATACCGGTGACAAGAAATTCGCCCCCAAGGAGACCATCTTTGAGCACTTGGGTGATGCTTACGGCTGGGAGCTGCCATTCAATCACAGCGTTCGTATTCCGCTTCCTATCATCGTGCTCGACCAGCAAAACGGCATTCACTGCTTCATGTCGAGCGAGGTGACCGATGGAGGCACCTGCCAAGGCTTCTACATCGCCCACGAAGGCGACTATGCAGGCAAAGTGGTGGGCACCGATGCGAACGGCAAAGAATATAGGCCACTTGATTTTTCAATCACCAAGAATGCCGCTGGCATCTTTATCTCGGCTGTGCTCGTGGTATTGATAGTGTTCAGCATCAGGAACTGGTACAAAAAGCACAACATGAAGGCGCCTCGCAAATTCACCGGCGCGCTTGAAATGGTTGTGGAATTTGTGTACCACGACACTATCCGCCCAATCATGGGCAAGGAGGCTCCAAAATACGGTCCCTACCTGCTCACTTGCTTCTTCTTCATTCTCACGATGAACTTGCTGGGCTTGATTGTGATTTTCCCTGGTGGTGCTAACCTTACCGGCAACTTGGCTGTGACTATGGTGCTTGCATTGGCCACATTCCTTGTGACCAACCTCACAGGCAACAGAGAATACTGGAAAGAAATATTCTGGCCCGATGTGCCAGTGGCACTCAAACTGCCGCTGATGCCGGTTATCGAGTTTTTCGGTATTTTCACCAAGCCATTTGCATTGATGATTCGTCTTTTTGCCAATATGATGGGCGGACACATGGTGGTAATCGTGTTCTTCTCGCTTATCTTCATCTTTGGCGGAATGTTTGGTGCGGCTGTTGGCGCTGCCACTTCGGTGTTCTCGCTGGCATTCGCTCTGTTTATGCTCTTGCTCGACACATTGGTGAGCTTCATTCAAGCCTATGTGTTCACAATCCTCTCCACGATGTTCATCTTCATGGCACATCCACAACACCATGGTGCTGAACACGAACAAATCACTGAATAATTAAAACAAAAAATAACAAACAACTAAAACTTAAAGACTATGTTAAGTATGATTTTAGCAGCTGCCCCTCTCGCAGCTCTCGGTGCAGCAATCGGCGCAGGTATCGCAGCAATCGCAGCAGGTATCGGTATTGGTAAAATTGGTCAGGCAGCTATGGAAGCTATCGCACGTCAACCAGAAGCAACAGGCGATATTCGTAGTAACATGATTGTGATTGCCGCTCTTGTCGAGGGTGTGGCATTCTTCGCACTCATCGTTTGTATTCTTGCGTTGTTCCTCTAATCGATAAATCAATTAATAGTTAACAATGGAACTGTTTAAGCCTGAGTTTGGCTTGGTTTTCTGGATGTTTTTGGCATTTGCGTGCCTTTATTTCATCCTGGCAAAGTATGCATGGCCTTTCATCATCAAATCGATGGAAGAACGCGCCGACTTGATCGACAAGGGCGTGGCTTATGCGCAAGAGGCGAAATCTCACCTCGACAATGCCAAGGCTGAAGCAGACCAAGTGATTGCCGAAGCAAGAAAGCAACAAGCCGACATACTTCGCGACGCAGCCAAAATGAAATCGCAACTCATTGAGGAGGCGAAGGCTGCTGCCACTGTGGAAGCGAAGAAAGTGACTGATGCCGCTCAGGTAGCTATCGACCAAGCTCGCAAGGAATCGGAGAAGCAATTACGCCAGGAAGTGGGTGCCTACGCACTTCAAATCGCTGAGCAGGTGGTGCGCCAAAATATGGCCGACGACAAAGCTCAACGCTCACTGGTGGAAAAATTGTTGAATGACGTTGAGTCTAAAAACTAATTAGCAATATGAACGACGGACTTATTCCCAATCGATACGCAAAAGCCCTCTTTAAGGTGGCTGTGGAAAAGGGAGAACAGGCTGAAATCTACACCCAGATGAAGCAACTGGTCGCCAGTTTCGACGAAATGCCAGCTTTAAAGGCTGCTGTCAACAATCCGTTTATCGCTGTCGATGAAAAGGAAAAAGTGCTCTTGACTGCCTCTGGCGCTAAAGCCGGCAGCACTGTTGAGAATTTCATATTGCTCGTTATTGAGAAGAATCGCGCCTCTTTCCTGCGTTCCATGGCCATGGCTTACTTGAAGATCTATCGCGAGGCCTTTGGTATCGCCAGCGTTGAAATCGTCACTGCCATTGAACTTGGCGACGACGAAATCAGCGGTATTATGGATGTGGTGAAGCGTCAGCTCGGAGGCAAAACTATGGAGCAAACGGTGAGAGTCGATGCCGACCTCATTGGTGGCTTCACGGTGAATGTCGATGGCATGGTGCTCGACGCATCAATTAAAAATGAATTAAAGAAACTGCGTTTAAAACTCCTAAGTTAAAAGTGAGATGATAAACCCAAGTGAAATATCTGAAATACTGAAACAGCAACTCAGCGACGTTCAGCAGAAAGTGTCGTTTGAGGAAGTTGGTACAGTGCTCGAAGTGGGCGACGGCGTGGCACACGTTTACGGTCTCGACAATGTGGAGGCCAACGAGCTCGTTGAGTTCGAAAACGGTGTGACCGGCGTTGCGATGAACCTCGAAGAGAGCAATGTAGGTGTTATCCTTATGGATAAGGTGGATTCAGTGAAGGAGGGCATGAAAGTGACCCGCACTGGTCAAATCGCCTCTATCCCCGTGGGTGAAGGTCTGCTTGGCCGCGTTATCAACGTGCTGGGTGAGCCTATCGACGGTAAAGGACCCATCGACGGCGAATTGTTCCGCTTGCCACTCGAACGCAAGGCTCCTGGTGTGATTTTCCGTCAGCCAGTGAATCAGCCTTTGCAAACCGGCTTGAAGGCAATCGACTCGATGATTCCAATCGGTCGCGGTCAGCGCGAGCTTATCATTGGCGACCGTCAGATTGGTAAAACTGCTATCGCTCTCGACACTATAATCAACCAAAAAGCAGGGTACGAGGCTGGAAAGCCTGTATATTGCATCTATGTGGCTATCGGTCAGAAGGCATCTACTGTGGCTGCGCTCGTAAATGAGCTCACTCAGAATGGTGCTATGCCATATTCAATCGTGGTGGCAGCTACGGCTGCCGACCCTGCCGCCATGCGCTATTACGCACCATTCGCTGGTGCCGCTATCGGCGAGTTCTTCCGCGATTCAGGCCGCGATGCACTCGTTGTGTACGACGACTTGTCGAAGCAAGCCGTTGCATATCGTGAAATTTCTTTGATTTTGAAGCGTCCTTCTGGTCGTGAGGCTTATCCAGGTGATATTTTCTACCTGCACAGCCGCCTTTTGGAGCGCGCCGCAAAAATCAACGACAACCAGGAAGTGGCTGCCGCAATGAACGACCTTCCCGAAGTGCTCAAGCCTATGGTGAAGGGTGGTGGTTCACTCACCGCACTGCCTATTATCGAAACTCAGGCAGGCGACGTTTCGGCCTACATTCCTACTAACGTGATTTCAATTACCGACGGTCAGATTTACCTTGAGTCGGCACTGTTCAACAACGGTATCCGTCCTGCAGTGAATGTGGGTATCTCGGTATCGCGTGTGGGCGGTAACGCACAAATCAAGTGTATGAAGAAGGTGGCCGGTACGCTTAAGATTGCACAAGCACAGTTCCGCGAGCTTGAATCGTTCACCAAATTCGGTGGCGACATCGACCCTGTGACCGCTCGCACCATCGACACCGGTCGCAAGAACGAACGCCTGCTCGTGCAGCCACAATACGAACCAGTGGCTGTGGAAGAACAGGGGGGAGTGATCTACTGCGGTGTGAACGGCTTGCTCGAAAATGTGCCTATCGACAAGGTTTCTGAGTTTGAAAAGCTCTTCATCCAATATCTCCACGCTAAGCATCAAGCCGATGTGCTCGATGTGCTCAAGAGTGGCAAGATTGACGATGATGTGCAAACCAAGCTCAAGGCAGCGGCACTTGAAATCGCAGGTAAATACACAGCTTAATCCGCGCGTTCGGATTGGCATTTGATTATGGAGAATAAAGAATTATATGTCAACATTACGAGAACTCAAAAGTAGAATTGGCTCAGTCTCGTCCACTCAGAAAACCACGAGTGCGATGAAGATGATTTCGTCAGCCAAGATGCACAAGTTCACCGCTCAGCTGCAGCGTCTGTTGCCTTACCGCAATATGGTGCAAAGCGTGATTGGTCACTTGCTGGCTACCGATGTGGAGTATTCATCGCCACTGATCAATGTGCGCGAGGTGAAGAAGGTGGCGTTGGTGGCATTTGGCTCCGACGATGGCCTCTGTGGCGCCTTCAATATCTATGTAGGTAAGTTTTTGCTCGAAACCGTTCGTGCAACTCAGAACAAATTCGGCAAGGATGTTGCTATAACGATTATTCCCGTCGGCAAAAAGATTGCAAAGGCTCTTCATTCGGTGAAGAATCCACAATTCAAGGTGCTTGATGTGCCTAACGTGAACACTCGCAGCAATAGCGACCAGCTTCACGATTTCACCGACATGCTGCGCACCAGTTTCCTCGATGGCACTTTCGACCAGGTGGACCTCGTGTACATGCACTTCAAGAGCACAAGCCGCCAAATCGCCACTTGCGACCAAATGTTGCCAGTGAGCTACGAGGCGCTTGCGGCTACCCCCGGCGAAGA
>ERZ780014.82-NODE-82-length-49789-cov-6.2374_pt1 | contig 49789 bp, 48 predicted proteins | sample MGYA00511929_ERZ780014 | MGnify/ENA primary metagenome ERZ780014 (study PRJEB29588, sample SAMEA2155132) | human gut metagenome | biome: human gut; feature: human-associated habitat; material: faeces | place: Denmark | collected 2008/2010 ...
CCCGAGGACTGCAAATAATCGACTGCGGTATAGCTGCTCGGCAGTCCGCTCTGCGCTTGCGCCTTTTGCCATATAAATCTGCGTCTGTTCAAGTGCCCTCACCGACCTTCTGAGCCGCCAGAACCTTGTCCTTGAAGCTGAGTTCCCATGTCTCGCCGTTTTTGAAATCGGGCGCTGTGCCGATATATTTTGTCTCGGCAGGCAGAGTGACGGTGATATTGCCGCTCTCGGCAAAGGTCAGGCGCATCCAAGACTCGAAATCACTTGTCGGATATGTCAGCGTCAATGTCGTGACATCGGCAAGCCGGTACTCGGTGTTGTCGGCAAGGGTGATTTCTGTGCCTGTTGCGACTTGCGCAGATACTGCTTTCGGCGTATAGCCGAGTGCAGCAATAACATTAACTTTTGTCACATTTGCGTCCGAGCCGGTGTCTCCCTTGTCGCCCTTATCGCCTTTGAGTCCAATATCGGAGTCGTTATATTGGAGTTTGCCGTCAGTTGCTGATATTAAGTCAAGAACAGACTTGTTATCATGCTTATGTGCCTCCTTCAACGCCGGCATAATAGAATTATCAAAAAGATTCTGCAAATCAAATTGAACCGTACCTGTCGCGCTTTGAACATCGCACTGGATGTACTTTGCAAACATACCGGCAAACGCATAATATATGGCAACATCAAGTCCGTTCTTAACCGTGTTAGACTCGAGCTCGGCCAGTTCCGGAAAATCGTTCTGAATATCTTCTGACAACATATAGCTGATATCTTCGGCCGTTGAACCGCCGCGAGATGGCTTGCCTGTATCTGTGCTTCCGATAAACCAGTTGCCGTTTTCACCAATATGTGGTGTTACACCATCAGCACCCGCCGCGCCCGTGCTTCCGTCAGCACCATTCTTACCGGGGTCACCCTTATCGCCTTTGTCGCCCGGATTGCCCTTCGGTCCTTTTATGCTAACCGCCGCGGGATTTTCCTTGCCGTCCGAGTTCGACCATGAAAGAACCCCTTCGTCGCTGACGCTGGGCGTAAATGTCGTTCCGTCTTTCAGCGCAGCTGCCTTTTTTATAGCTTCTTCCAGCGCGGTGTATTCATTTGTTGATTCTATCTCAGTGTCGGAATAGATGATATCCGCAACTATAATCTCAAATTGCGGCGTTACAAGCACCTGTCCGGTACTACTCATTAAGGTTATTTCACATGTCACCGTACCTGTCGCAGCGATAGTCTGTGTTGTGATAATGTACTCAAGCCTATCCTCGCAAACGGTGCAGCTGTTAAACATCACTTTCCCGTCCGGCTTTTCCGCCCGAAGAATTGCCGATGTTATATCTTTCATATTGTACGGGCCTGCGGCCGACGATAAGAAAATATTTATTTTTCGACTGTCCGAGTCAGCCTTTTTCACAATTACCTGACCCTGCAATCCGGCTTTCATAAGATCAAGCTTTATCCTGTGCTCTACATGCTCCATTCAGTCTCACCTCTGTTTTAAGTATAGCAAAAGGCGGAGAGTATTTCTCCCCGCCTCGCTGTCATTTTGACAAATCTTGTATCCAACGCTGAAATGTCTTATCGTCATATCCTATGTTCAGCTCATAAAGCAACTGACGCATTTTTCGCATTCCCTCTGCATCATTGTTTTTGTACATTTCTTGATACTCGGATTTGAGGTCTTTTGTCAATGCCTGGCGGATTGTCTTATCCTCTTTGCCGTTTTCTCGCAAATATTTGACAATCTCGCTTGCAGATGTGATGTCGGAGTTTTGCACTGCCTTCTGCAGATCCTTATACTCATAAAGTTTTTTCTCCTCGGCCGCCTTCTGTTCTGCTTCGGGATCAAGCTCTGCAGCAATCTCATCTATCATCCTGTTCACTTCATCTTCATCGTACCCGCTCTCGAGCAAAGCTTCGAGCTTGCCGCTGAGTGCGCTGTCGTCTCCGTTGCTTTTCGCTTGTGCCGCGGCTTTCTGCATTGTCATATAGTTATTTATGGCTTTTATGACCGCATTCGGAGGATATCCTTCAGAAACCAGCTCTTCATATATTCTTTTATATTCCGAGACATTTCCACGCTCCCGCGCCTGCGCTGCCTGAGCAATTCTGGGTTCGGATTTTATCAGATTGTTCTTCACGCCGTTTTCAAGCTGTTGCGGAGTATAGCCTTTTTTGATGAGCTTATCATACTGCTTCTGATATTTTCCCTCAGCAATCGAATTGTATAACTTTCTGTATTCTGTGGAGCTCGCCTCCCTGCCGAGGTTGTCGGGCGAGAAGAAATTATACAGACTCTCAAAAGTTCGCATTGTGTTTGATATCGGCAAACCGGTGACCTTTGAAATTCCTTTCGCGCTGCTCATCATCAGCTTCCAGACGTCCGGCTTCTTCTCGCCGCTGAACACCTTCTGCCACGATTCGCAGGACTGAATCAGTTCTTCAATGCCCTCGATGTCCATGCGGCTTGCAGAGTACCCGGACAAAATCGAAATGATATCACTGATATACGGCACAGCTGAAAACGGATTTATTCCGTCAAGCAGATTGCCTCCGAATGCCTCAAGATAAAGTTCGAGCCATTTCTTCTCATCGTCATCGTGGCGGAACGCATCCGCTATAGAGGCTATCCCGGCAGTCAAGATACTTGTGGCTATATGTACCGCAGCAATGCGTGCTATTTTTTTTGCCATCGTCTTTTTTAGACCGGGCTCCGCATTGTTGTAGTCAACCAAAGCATTGCGCAGCATATTATAGGACTTCGTAGGCTCTGCCTTAAAGGCGCTGAGCATCTTCGAGAACGAGCTTGTGCTGCGCATAAATTGGCTTCGGTGAAGTATTGAATCAACGACCTGAGTTTTATCAACCACCTCACTGAGCCTGTCTGAGACCGCCTGTGTAAACTCTGCGGTTCCCTCTTTAAGGTCTGTTTTGTCTTGGACTTCCGCCTTGCACGCATTCCACAGTGTTCCCCATGTCAGTTCATCGCCGACTCCGGCCAACCACATAGACTTTTCGCGAATCTTATCGACAACCGTCTGCTGTCCTGTAATAAGCTGCTTCATCGTTATGCCCATGCTCGTCTCATAGAATCCCCAGCTTTTCCATTTTGCAATCGGGCAATTGTCTATTGCCTCTTTGCTCGCGGGCTTCGAAAAAAGTCCTTTGAGCAGATATTTAGGATCCATAACAGCAGCTGCTCTCAAATATGCCGTGGGCTGTTGGATAGCAACTCGCATATTTGCTCCGACGGCGGCTACCTTGAAGTTTCGTATCAGTGACTCCTCGCCCGCTCCCCCTGCATTTTTGCTGTCCGAGCTGCCGTTCAGATCAAGTATAAACTTTTCAAAATATGCCTTTCCGTCGTTGCCGAACGCTCGTTCAATAGACTGTTTTGTGCCGGATATTGCTATATATCCGTCGTCCTTTTCCTCGAAGCTCAGGGCATTATACCACTTCATTGCATCTGTAATGGGCACGGCATACGCTGAATATGCGCTCATTTCGGTTATGTGCTTTGTAAAGGTATCAAACGCGCCCTGGATAAACAGTCCGTTACTTGCATTTCGCTGAACGCTCTTTGTCGCGCCGATGTTGACAAGCTTGTAAAAGTTAGTTTGCGTCTGAACCGTTCCGTCTTCGGCGTTCATCGTTCGCACGGAGTTTTTGTTGACCTGTATCGGCCAGTAATGCTCTTCGGTGAACTTTCTATAGCCGTACAGTGTCATTGACGCTTTGTTGCCCCAATCAGCAACATTCCCGCTCAAAAAGCCCTGCATTTTCTCTGCAACCTGCTTCTGCTTCGGAGTCAGAGAGTCGATTATCTTTCCAAGGTCTTTCACTGTCACCTGCACGGCCTTTGCATATGTTTCTTCGCCCTTGCCGAACTGTTCCTTGATTCGCGCCTTTGTCTCCTGTCTTGAAGTGTCCAGAGGACGTATTCCGCCGAGCAGAAGATGATCCCGCGCCTGCTCACGCTTTGAGAGATTATACAGTTCCATAATCTGTGATACCGTCAGCGTAAGTTCCCCGCCCTCGACCTTAAAGGTATGCTTCGAGTGCTCCCAGTCCTGTATTTCCTTCTGGCTGACAATCGACTGCATAAATTCGCTCGCATTATCAATCATTTCCACCCGCTCATCGAAACCGGAACGAATGGATTTGAAAACGGTCTCTGCTGCCGGTCCGAGCTGATGGAAGAAGCTGAACGAGTCAAGCATATTTACATTCAGCTGCTTATATCCGAGTTTCACCTTGTCCTTGTAACTTTTGCGCTTGTCCATTTCGCGCACGCTCGCGTCGGCAATTGCCTGAACCGTTCCATATCGGCTGTTTGCAAGCAATTCGTTGGCTCTCGTTATTCCGCCCTTTATCTGCTGCATAACAGTTTCAAGCTCGGCAAGCCCCTGCGCATCCATATCCTTTATGGAACTGCCCTTATACACTTCAAGCAGCGTTGTCATCATCGGCATAAGATCCGGGTCGAGGTCTGCCAGGAACTGCTGATACTGAGGGTCATTTCCCTGCTGCATTTTGCGCAATTCTCCCTGCAGCTCCAACATAGATTTGCGCCACTCAAATGCATCTTTCGACTGACTGTTGCCGTAGACATCGAGAGATACCAGGAACTCTCCGAGGGCCGAGCGCAAAGCTTCGGGCACATGCTGAGTCTTGTTCGGGTTCTGCAGGAACCTGTTAAGAGTCTTCGCAGTTCTCTCAATGCTCCGTTTACTCTTTGCAATAGCATCCTTACGCAGCCATTCGCGGCGATCCTCGAATGTGCGTTGTTCATAGAGCGCCTTTTGCTTTATGAGTTCCTCAGAAAGCTTATGACGCTTAGCAGCTTCCTGTTCCTTGATTTTTTCAACGCGCTTGTCGTATCTGTCGCGGTATTCTTTCTCTATCTTCTGCCGCAGCGTCTTGAGCTCCGGAATGTCGTAATACTCTTCATACAGGCGCATTGCAAGGTCATAGCTCGCCGTATCTATATCCATGCCGAAAGAACCGTCGTAGAACGGATTTTCATAGAACGGTTTTATGGTGTCGAGCGCGCTCACAAGCGTCTGTACCTGCTCAAGCTCGTGCGTATCCGGTTCAAAGAACTCCGGCCAAAGTTCGGACATCTCGCCCCAAAGAGAATCAAGCGTACTGCCTTCCTCGGAAAGCCTTATCTTTCCGAAGTTCTTCCTTCTGAACTTATCATAGCTCCCGTAATAGTAGGCAATCTCTTTTTTCTGCTGCTCGCTGAGTTTTATTTTCGTGCCCTTGGCATATTCACTCAGCGCACTGTACTGTTCGGACATATCGGTGTTCAGCACTGCGCTCTCTTCAAGCACCGCCTTGGCAACCTCCGCAGTCCTCGCGATAACTTCATCATAAGTTATGTCGTCGTCCATATTTGCCAGTGCTTCAAAGATATTTTTGAGGTTTTGCGTCAGCGTTTCGGCATTATACTTGCTGCTGTATTCCTTGAGCACTTTTTTCGAAAGCCTGCGTATTGCCCGCTCATCAAGCTCTTTTCTGTTTATTCCGAGGCGCCACTCGAGTTCTCGCTTGTATTCGCGCAGAGCTTTGTTCTCCTGCATGAGCTTCTTGTTCTGCTCCTCTATTGCAGAAGTGCTTTTGAGAGAATAACGAATATCAGGATTTCTTCTGTCAAAAAGACCGACATTGTCTGTTGCAGATTTAAGCTGAGTATTTTTGAAGAAGATATAGCTCTTGACATTTTCGCCTTTTCGTCTGCCGTCAAAATCGAGAATTATTCCGTCGTAGCCGCTGTCATTTTCTATAAAATAACTGTCCAGTAGCTCCCGAAGTTCTCCTCGTATAGTGTCGGTAGTATCTTTCCATTGTTCAAGAATATCGTTGAGCTTATCCTCATTTTCAAGGATTTTTTTAGTGACTTCCGCATCATCGGCAACATAAGCTTCATAGTTCTGCTCATAGTATTCGTCGAGTTTGTTAAGCTTTTCTGTGAGTCCATTATACCCGTCTATATGCTCCGAGTACCACGCACTCGCTTCTGCACGGTCCTTGAAGTGGAGTGGCTTTTTCATGTCACCGTACAATGCCATCTGTTTGTTTCCGCCAACCCCGATATCCGCATCATTGTCCTTTGCAAAAAATCCGTTCGGCGTTTCACTGTCATTGCGTCCGGCAAGCGGATTTGCATTGCTGAACACATTGAACTCAGCCGCAGTTTGATGATAAATTATCCTCGGTGTTCCGTCCTCGTTCACGACCTTGCTTGCAGATTCCGGTTCGTTTTCCCAGTCCCCGAACCACTCCTTAAAAGCTTCACTCTTTGTCTGAGAATCGGATTCATTTGTAGTATCTTTGAGCGAAAACTTTTTTGCATCATTCTGCGCTTTTTCGGATATACTGCTATTGACACTTGGCTCACTTTGTGTTACTCTCGTGTCAGAGGATGCGTGTTGTCTACTGAGTTGCACTTTAAGCGGCTGTTCGGTAAACGCATTCTCATTTTTTAATTCAAACTTTGTTGGTGTGAAATCAACAATATCGTACAGTACCATTTCCTTTCCCGATGTAAAGCCTACAATAACCTTTGCAGAATAATCGTTTTTTCCCACTCTAACGAGCACATCGCCCCTCGCAAACTCGGTAAAATTATCCTTTCTCTGATGCTTTAAATCCTCATTAACGTAATTAGTCGATGCTAATACAATTTCATTAAGATTACTTGATGCCTTGAATTTATCTTTATAAATCACGGCATCTTTTCTTTGGTAGTGTTGAGTGTTTTTTGAATTGGTGTACTCGTTTCTGGTTATCTTGTTCACCTTAATCAGCTTACCCTCAACAGGTATTCCATCAGAAAATTTAGTTCTGATAACATCCTTAACTTTCGCAACCCAGTCAGACTTATCTACACCTTTCAGAATATCATCTGCAATCACAACAACCGACTTATTCTTTGTAGTTTTACCTATGCTGTATTTTTTCTTTTCGTCCGCCATGTCGGTTGTTTTTCCTTGCGATTTGTTCTCCCTCGTCTGCTCCAGCGCAGACTTAAACAGGTCGCTGATGGTTTCAAGTGCCTCCTCATCTCCCTCAAGGGCTCTTATTTCCGGGCTCGTAAGCCCGAGATTTTTAAGAATTTCATTTATGCTCTCGATAAAGCCCTGTATCCAGCTTTGAATCTTCACCGCCAGACTGCGGTTCTCTCCGACAAGCTCCTTTATGGTCTGCTCATCAAACACATCAAACATGCACTCGGCAACGATTTCCGCCTCTATGTCCTCCTGTCCATAACCCTCATAGAGCTTTTCAAGCTCCTTCACTCTGCCCTCATAGTCATAGTTTTCGCTTTCTTTGAGCTTGTCTATGACATATTCGCGCAGCTCGCCTGCGGCCGTTGAGTTCCAGTCCTCGATATAATGATACAGTTCATGTCCGGCGGTTCTGAGATATGCGTTTTCCTCCGCGTCGAGCGCGATTTTTATTCTGCCGGTCTTGGGATCGTACTCACCGTTCGCCATTCCGTCTGCAAGCGTATCGCACACTTCAACGACAAAGCCGTATTTTTTCGCAAGAGCCTCAAGGACATATACCGAGCCCGCCTGCTCCGCGTTGAGTTTTTTTGTATAGTTTCTCAGCAGACCTCCGTTCTTTTCTGCCCTCTTTTCCTCTTTCGCGCTGTAATGCTTCGGCGCGTTATTTTTTTCATTAACGCCGGCATAATACGCCTGTCTGAGCTGACTTTCTTCAAGCCCTGCGTATTTATTTGCATTCGACTGCAAAACGCTGTCGAAGTCCTGCCCGAGCTGACCGGCGCGGCGGAAGTCAAGAAACGCATTCATATATTCGCTTGCCGAATCGCCCTGCTTATATCCTGAAATAAAGGCCCGTGCCGTGTCGGTGCTGTCAAAGCCCTGTGCAACATTGTACAAAGCTTCGGTCTCGCGGCTGTCAAACCGCACATCGCTCAGCGCAACGCTGTCGCCGTCCTGCGTTTTGACATACATCTGCGCCCGGTTTCCGTCATTTTCAATGCGGTCTATGCCGTTGATTGTTACGCTCTGTCCGTCAATCGTTGCCGAAACAGCGTTGACATAACTTTTCTTTTGTGATATATTGTTATCGGAAGGGGCGAGCGCATGAGGCGTCTTGGGCGTAAGCTGTGGGTCTTCGGACATGTTCAGCACTTGCGAGACCCCTTCTGCTTTTGTTTTATATGCACTAATGATATGCAACGTTTTTGCTTTCGAGTCTGGCACCGCTTCGACAACATAATAATTTCCGTTCACGCGTTTACTATACACTACCGACCTCGACAAATTATTATCGGTATCTCTGTAACGACTATTCAGGGCTTTATTTCCCTCTTTCATTCTTTGAATGTCCATACTATCATAGTTTTCAAGAACATATTCAATTCTTGCCAAGTCGTTAACATCTGACATTGAACGATCCGCTTCTCCGTTTTCGCCGTGCCGTCTTTCAATATGAATAACGGTATCTCCGTCCATATCGCGTTTATACTCACTGGTATCTATACCGGTGAGTTTTTTTATGTCATGGACTTCGCGCTCCGTAACACCTTTAAGATCTATATGCACCTTATTGGCGGCTTCCTTATTTTTAAAGTTTCTGACTTTATTTACAAAGTCAACAATCTTCGGATTTACCGCCTTTTTATATTCCTGCTTTATGGTCTCTATGTCCTTTTTTAACGACATCTGAGAATTTTCCGTAGTATCTGATGTGTCGTCTCTTATCTCAGCGGCCACATTCTGAGCGTTCTCAGAGCCTCGGAAAAGCCTTTTTTCTGCGCGGGTAAGTTTATCACCCTCAGCCTGTTTCTGCACCACTGCGGACAGTTTGACAGCGTCCTGCGTGTTCTCTCCGAGATTTTCAAGCCGCTGTGCAATCTGCGTCTGCTCTCCGCCGGAAAAACCGGCAACCGTTTTTTCGGTGATGTTCGTACCCTGGCTTCTGTGGTTGAGGTACCCGAGCCCGGAGCCCACAACGCCGAATCCGGCGCCCATAAGCGCTCCGCCCGCTCCCGCTTCAACGACCTGCAGCGCGAGATCTCCGGCAACCTTTTTCTTCGCTTCCGCCTCGCTCAAACCCTGTTTCTCATATGCGGCTATCATGAGCTTATAATTGGATATGTTGCCGTTTGCTATGGTGTCATAAGCTATGTTTGCTATTTCCGTTGCGGCCTCTTCCGAAAAGTTTACTCCGGTTGATTTGAGTATGTTCATCGCGACATCGCGCATACTTCTCGGGTCAACCTCTTTGAGCTTGTTGAAGTTGCCTATCGAAACTTTTTCAAAGAGACCTTCGAATATGCCGGAAACAGCTCCGCCGATAACCGCCTGGTCATCGTTGCCGCCGCGAGCTTTTATATCACGCATTGTCGAGTTCGCAGGCCGGTTATTCCTCCGCCGACTGCCTCGGCTACTTTGCTTGCTGTCTTTATCCCCGAACCGAGATTTGCAAGCGAGCCGCCCACAAGATTGCCCGCGGCTGCAGATGCAGCCGAATCGAGCGCGGACATTCCTGTTCCGTATAAGAAGTCAAAGGCATCCCAGTCGCCAAGCTTCCAGTCATGCTCATCCATAACCGCTCCGCGTGCCGTATCGCTTAACTGACTTGCTATTCCGGCGTCTCTGTTATAGTCTACAGGCGCATAACTGCCGGTAAGCTTTCTTCCGACCTGCTGAGCAGCGGCATCAAGATATCCTGCTCCACTGCTTGTTAAATTCACAGGTACGCTCAATGCGCTGGCAATCACTTGATGATCCTTACTGAAGTCACGAACCGCATCTTGTACCTGCTCATTCTTGCGGCGGTTATATTCATACGCATAATAGTTCTCAAGCTCATCGGGATTTATGCCCTTTGCTCGAACCTTGTCCTCTATTTCCTTGAGCCTCTGATTATATTCATAGACATTTTTGTTGTTTCCGCTCGTGCCGACCGACTCTTCGAGCTTTATTCTGTCCTTGAGTTCGGGAATAGATTGTATTTCCTTGAGCGTCGCCTCGTCGAACTGGCTGAGTTTTTCGGATATATCCCTGTTGTATATCTCTGTCTCCAATGCCGAAGATTCGCTTTTTAAGTTATTCGACTTGGTTTTAGCTGCTTTTGCTTCTTCGGAAAACTTCTCATACCCGCTCTTGTTACCCTGCGCCGCACTGAGCAGAGCCCGCACCCGGTTTGCAAGAGATACACCGCGGTTTTCCTTTTTTTCGTCCTTGATATCTTCCAAGCGTTCCTTTATGTCATCCTCTGTCATGCTGTCCACAACCCCGGGATTACGCGTATCGGAGTAATATGCTGACTCGTTGTCAAGATTCTGAGAGGTCTGTTGCAAAGCATTTTTATATTCTGCATATCTCGACATAAAGGTATTGTAGCGCTCGTCTCCGAGCTGTTCGCGCTGCGATTCGAGATATGATTTTATCCTGTCTGCTCTTTCAAGCTCGGAATTTACCGCCGCCCGTGTGCTTTCGCTGTCGCGTTTCCAATTTGTATAGGAACTGTTCTGCAATCTGCTGTTTGCATTTCGAGCAGTGCGGCTCGATGATTCGAGCCAATCATGCATTTCTCTGTCTCGAGAATCCCACTCGTATTCTCTGTTGACGCGCTCTATTCTTTCATCGATGGTTTCCTCTGCCTTATATTTTGAATTTGCACGTTTTATTCTCTCATCAATCGTTCCCATGATTTCCTCCGCTTAATAAAGTCCGTAATGCTGACTGAGTATTGCTATATCCTCATCGGTCAGATTCTTGTTCTGGCTCATCTTCGTCTTTATGTAATTTTCATAGCTTCCATATTGATTTTTCAATGCAGGTCTAACTCCGAACTCATATCGAGTCGGCTGTGCACCTATAAATTCACTGGCTGCCTTTGACTTTGTAGCAGTTTGTTTTCCTCCGCTCCCGCTCGACGAACCGCTATACCCGCTCCCGCCCGATGAGGATGATGAAGAGGTTGAATAGCCCTGCGCTCGGAGAGAGTCCATATATTTGTCATGCTCAAACTGCTGCTGCTTGAGATTATAGTCTCTCGAATCCTGCTGCTTGCCGTAGTCAAACTGTTTCTGCCAGTTACTCTGTGCAAGCGCATCCTGCTGCTTGCCGTAATCAAACTGCTGCTGCCAGTTATTCTGTGCAAGGGCGTCCTGCTCCTTGCCGTAATCGAACTGTTTCTGCCAGTTGCTTTGCGCAAGGGCGTCCTGCTCCTTGCCGTAGTCGAACTGCTGCTGCCAGTTATTCTGCGCAAGCGCATCCTGTTCCTTCTGATAATCAAATTGATTCTGCCAGTTGCGCTGATTGACATAGTCCTGCATATACTGGCGGTTCTGCTCGCTCTGCCAATTCGACTGCTGCTGTGCTGCATCTGCGCGCCCGGTGTAATATTCAAGCTCATACTGCCACTGCGCAAGCTGATTGAGGTAACGGTTGTAATCACTTTCCGAGAGATACTGTGACTGACTCTGCAGGTAATTGAGAGTGTTATAATAGTCACTCAGTGTGTCCTGATATTTTTTGTAGTCCGCGTCATCAAGATTCTGCAGCACCTGCATATGCTGCAATTTATCGCTCTTGTCGTCGCGATACTTGCCGTATGCCCGGTCATACAGTGACGGAATGACATTGTTTAAATCGTTGAGGCTTGACTGGTATGCCTGATTGCCGGCAGTAGAAGCATAAGAACTGCCGTAACCGCCCGTAAGTGCCGCGGCATTTCCCATCGTGTCCTGCATCGCCATCTTGCCCTGCTGAATATACTGATCCTTATACTGCTGATAGAGCGGATCGGCATTGAAATCATACTGAAAATCCTTGGTGTTTTCATAGTCTTTCAAAAGCCCCTGTATCTGGTCTGCATAGTTGCTCTGATAGTCCCCGGGCTTTGAGTTATAATGAGTCTTCAGTTCCTCTTGGGCACGCTTAACCTCCTCAGATTTCTCGTAGTCTTTAGGTTTGTTGAGCAGTGTTTTTATAGTGCCTATCCCATAACCGAGCTGTTTTGCGGTGTTAAATCCCTGCTTCGCTATTCCGCCGGCAAGAGCTGCCGCATTTCCGCCCTGTGTCACTGCGTATGACAGTTTGTCCTTTGATATGCCTTGCTGCTTTTTCTGCTTTTCAAGGTCTTTTGTAGTATATGCCATTTGTTTTACCTCCTCAGATCAGATAGTTTATGTTCAGCGTGTATGAAGTCAGATTGTATTTATAAGCTTTTGTCTCAAGATTGAAGCACCAGTCAAGCACCACTCTTCCGTCCGGAAATACCGACCACCGAACAAGGTTGGTATCGTTCGCCGCGCAGATTGTAAAGATCCTGTACTGCGGGCGCAGATCGTTCGGCAGCGTACATATGATTTTTCCGCCCGCCGTTATCCCCTGCACATCTCCGACGATATTGACCGAGTTTCCGAGTCTGCGGCTTCGAGGCGTCAGCCCATTCGCGCCCGGAGTTATTCCTTCCGTCAATTTCAAGTCTGTCCAGCCTGTATCTTTCAGCGGGAAAGTCTGCTCTCCTGCTTTCAGTCCGTTTCTAAGGAGCAGCAGCATATTAACATCCATTGTGTTGGCAAGCTCCGCCACCTTGCCGAACGCTATGCCTTTACCGCCTTGCAAAAAGTCCATCAGTACGAAGCTCGTCGAAAGCTCGTAAACATATTCCGCGGAAGCGAGGCTGTCGGCCACTTTGAACTTGATTTTATATGATACATTGTCACTGAGATCTCCGAACAGCACTGCTTGCACATTGTTGCTCATGGTAACCTCATCGGACCACGCTGCCATTGTTTCTGTCTTATAGCTTGCTTTGCAAACCGCTGTATTCTTGCCTGACAGTGCCGAGAAGCTATAGTTCACCTTTCCCGCCGCATATGTGCCCTTGTCGTTTTCCGTACCGTCCTGCGTACATCTGAAGCACGAGACCTCATTTATCATAGGCCTGTCATATTTTTCAACCGTTATGCTCGCCGTCTTGCTAACCGTTCTGCCTCTGCTGTCTGTCGCTGTGACGGTAAAGGTTAGCGACCCCGAAAGATAGCAGGGGTAGGTATACACTCCGCCTGTCTGATTGGACAGCACCGCTCCGTTCACGGCAAATCGATAGTTCTTTATAGTCGAGCTGTATGCCCCTTGTGCGGCTGCGGTAATCCTGCATTTTGAGTAGTTCTGCACATAGATCTCCCACTCACTCGGCACATTGCCGTCTATGCGCTCTATCGATATATCCGGCATTGTAGGCTTAATGCGGTCCGGCACAAGAAATGTAACCGTCCTTGTGTTGGTCTCTACAAGCGTCGTAGGTATCAGGCCGAATCGTTTATATGTCTCCATTTTAAAGGTGCCCGTCCTGCTGGACCCGTTGGTTATTGCATTGGCCCACTCAATGGGGAACGCATATTCCGCCATAACAGAGTTATTGGTTGAAAAGTACCCGCTCTCATAACTGTATTCTCCGCAGATGAAGTACATTTTGTGAGTGTATGAGTTGCCGTCTTTGATATCCTCCATTTCCACCAACAAATTACCCAGACCGTTTATCTTGCTAACTCCAACTGTGATATTCTTCGGATATGTTTTAATAGTTGTTATTGCCATTTCTTATTCCCTCCATATAAAGCTCAGATTGCCGTTACTTCGTGGTGTGAACTCCCAATTGCCTATTCTCAGTCTGTTAAGAACCTCAACATCCGTGACATAAAGGCAGCGGTTGGAGATATAGGCTATCTCCGTGCCGTTCTGCGTGAAGCTTAGTTTTTCATTTGTCAACATCGACTTGAACGGGCTGTCTGCTTTACCGAGCTCCATTCCGTCCGCTGTGAAACGAAAATAGGTTCTTATTAGCTCCTGAAATTCTTCAAGTCTGCCGTCAACCTCTGTTGTATAGAGATAATTCTGGTCGAAATTCAGCTGAATTTCCCTTGAAGTCTGTGTCACATAGGATTCGAGCGTGGCATTGAGCTCGGCAATAGATGCCTTCGCACTCAGTTCCTCGCGCACCGTCGTCATTATGTTGTCATTGTTCTGCTCTATCTCGGTGTGAAATGTCTGATTTATCTCTTCCGCCTGCGCGATGATTTTATCGTTGAGCTCGTTATAATCAATGTTCCTGCCCGCTTCTAATTGCTCAACGGCGTCGCTCGCCAGCTCCGCCATTGATCGCGTCTGCTCCACCGTTTTCAGATAAACCGGCGAAAAATTGTCTCCGTCAAGATTGTTGAGTATATACCGCAGCTGTTCGTTGAGCTGGTAAAGATAGCTCTGTGTTTTTCGGTCTGAGCCGAGATTGGCAGGCAGATTCAGGTTTAGAGTCGGCATTAGATTTCACTCCCCTGTTCAGTTACCTTGGCGATGCTGTACAAAATAAACTTGCCCTTGCCCCGCATTCGGATTCTCATGTGGTCGCAGCGTCTGACTATAATCGGAATAGTGATTGTGCGGTTGTTGACGGCATCGATGTGCAGCACTTCCTCGTAATCACCCATAGAGTCATACTGAATTTGCACTCTGAACTGTGCCCCGCGTTCGACGCTCAGCCGGAACTGTAACTTCGAAATATATTTGTTGTCCGGGCTTGATACCCCGATAGGCCCGCTCTCGGCCATCCATTCTACCGGCTTTTCGTCATATGTCTGATCTGTCACGCTGTATCGCGTTGTGCCGTGCATCGTCCATAGACTGTTTCCGACCGTGAAATACAGTTCCCCGTCCAGCGGCGCGAAAGCATCTATTTTCAGCCCGCTCTCTTTATGCCATATTTTTGTGCGCTCATCGTATGTGAACAGGCTGTATTTGCCGTTTTCGTCCGACATTGACACATAATATTTGTTGTCAATCGCTCCTGCGACGGCATTTCTGTACGCATTTGCGCCGAATGACTCCGAGATATTGACGGGTGTACCGCCGTCATAGGCGCATATGCCGTTTCGGCTCTTGTAGTATAGCGTCTCGTTACATAGAGCAAGGCTCCGTTCGCTGCCGTTCTGGACGCCTCTTATAGACTCGTTCGTAACCTGAAAATTTGAGGGTTTCGAGCCGTAGACTTTATGAACACAGTCTTCCTTAAAAAACAGGATATACCCCCGCATAGTAAACGCGCCCGTGAACTTACCGTGCGTTCCGACCGTCACGGCATAACTGTCGCTCGCCAGTCCGAGAAAACAATTCCAGTTGAACGGATCGCCTATCTTGCAGCAGTATATCTCGTGCTTGTCGGAAGAACATCCCCAGATGCGGTTTTCGCTTTCGGTCACGAAATCCATGTCCGGCACGGTTCTTTTTACAGTCACCGCTTCCTGCTGACTCCACACGTGCTTTATGAATTCGGTCACGATTATGTAATCCTTGCTGACGGCATAGAGTATCATGTTTGTGTTGAACTGTTCGTCTTTGCAGCCGCTTATAGTCACTCCGTCATATTCGGAGAATCCTTCGCCTATTCCGGCCGAAGATATCTTGACGAATGTCGTCGCCACCGCATTCCACATCTTTGTTGCAGCGGCATATATCTTGAGTGTATGCGGCTTTGATGAGGTATCGAGCCAGCTGTCGCCGTTTGCCGGTTTTTCCGGCGCCGCAGCCGAAACCGTCGGATTATAATCCTCTCCGGTAACTCGCGTCAGCGTAAATGTCACCGCTGCGGTTGTCGTGAAGGTTTTCTCAAGGCTGCCTACGCCCTCGCTCACTTTCTCGGTGTTTATATACTTTTTATCCGGCCAGATAAGGACATATGCGCCCATGCTCAGCATTTGCTTGCGGCTTTTCTCAACATCACCGCTGACCTGATCGCCGTTATAAAACACCTTGCCGTTATCTACCCAGCACAAGCCGTTGTTCACGCAAAATCCGTCAAGGCGCGTAAAATCGCGTATCTTTTTCCGCTGTCCCCTCGGGGTCAACGCAGGATAGTTGTTTGATGAAAGATTCTCTTCGTCATAAAATTCATTGTCACTTATGACAAGGTCATGATGATATCCTCCGAATGCGCCCATCATTTCCCTGTTTTTGCTCACCGTATTAAGAATCGGCAGTCTCATTGGTGGTTCACCTCGCAAATATTCCGCTCGCCGGAGCCGCGTGCGTCCTGCTGTAATATCCCCAGTAGCCCTCGTATGCCTCGTTGAAAGCCATTGCCGAATTGTTGTATCGGTCGTATTCGGCGTTGAAAAAGTCAATTTTTGACATCAGCCAAAGAACATAAAGGTTGCTGTAAGGTTCCGGCACAAGCAGTTCCGTGTTCGTGTCTGTGTCTTCATTATAGCCCTCAAACGCCGTTGATTTCTCCCCGCTTTTCGCGTCTATCAGTTCTTTTACTATCTTCCCGTCGAGCTCGGCAAGCCATCTTATTTTTTGCTCGTCCGAATACTGATTGGGCTTTAGCTCATCGGTCTGTCTTATTGCTTCGCATATTTTCATATAAACCTCCTGAAAGTAAAAGAGGGCGCAAAATGCGCCCTCCCGGTGTGTCCTTATCTCTCTTTGATATACTGCTCTACCAGCTCCTCAAGGCGCCGCTCCGCCAGCTGCTTCTGTCTGTCGGAATTGCGTATAACCTCTGCGACGCAGGCGGGCACTTCAACTTCTACGCCGCGCTGGATCTGAAAATTCCTGCCGTTGACCGAAACAAACAGATCATCTTTATAAGCGCTGTCGTCCTTAAAGAGAAAGATTTTCTCCGTGGGTTCTTTCTGCTCCTCGGGCGCAGCAGCCTCTTCGGTGGTTGTGGTCTCTTCGGGGGTTGTGGTCTCTTCGGGGGTTGTGGTCTCTTCGGGGGTTGCGCCCTCCTCGGGTACAGCAGCCTCTTTGAGGTTTACGTCCTCCTCGGGAGTTACAGTTTTTGTTCTTGCCATAAATATCTCCTTTCGGGCTCAGAGAGCAAAATGCCCTCTGAGCTTTTATCAGTTAGCTTTCGCAGTGGCCGAATATGCGGAGCAAGACTCTATTCGCACCATGTACTCCTCAACCAGGCGTTTTGCAACCTCGGTTGCTTTCCAGCCGCAGGACGAACGCTGATTGAGCGGACACACCGCGCGCGCGAGCTGTTTGACGATATGCTGCAGGCCGCCGCCCTCAATCTCCGTCAGACCGTAAGCATGAGCGCCGAGTATAATCGTGGCAAAAACCGCCAGGCCGGACGGGCAGCCGGTGCCGGTCCATATCTTTGCCTCCGTGGACTTGACGAATCTGACATTGCCGATCTTGCCGATTTCCCCGTTGTAGATATCGTCGGGCTTAGCGTACTTATGTACGTCAATCCACTCCTCGCAGCGCATAAGGTCGTATGCTACATACGGATGGATAATACCCACAAACGAATCCCCGATCGGGTCTGCATTCATGCTCTCCAGCTGAGCCGCCGCACGGAATATGAGGTCAACATTGATTTTTGCAGTCGCATCGAGTCCCGCTCTGCTCGTTACTGCTGTTTCTGCTCCGCTTGCAACCTTGGGCGCGTAAATAACGCTTGTGCCGCCGGCAAGCTCCTCTCTTATGACGGTATCGAGAGTGCGTCCTGCCTGCGAGCCGAGAAGCTTCGTTGCCTGCAGAACATTGTTGTCGATAGCCGTCATGTCGAGCATATCCGAAAGCTGAATCCAGCCGCCGTACTGCTTAACAGTCGCGGTTATCGTGCTCACGTTGAGTGCCTGTCCGTCGGGAGTAACGCCTTCCGTCAGTGCCGTGGTAGCTTTTGCAAGCGGCGAATACTTACGCATTTCGATAGTCTTGCCGGAGCCCTTGGGAATGGGATACTTGTCTCCGAACTGGTTGTGTACGAGCTTAGGCTCTGCGTTGTCAAGAAGCCTCTTCTCGTAATAGGTCTTCATTTCGGCAGAAAGGTTGTTGCCTGTGGTTGCCGAAGTGGTTGCGTTTACGACCGTAGCAAAAAGCTGCAGGTCGAATATGACATAATTGTTCATTTTCTTTATCTCCTTTTCTTAGTGCAAGGAGATCAGAAAGTAATTCTTTCTCCCCTTGCCACTCTGCGTTCGATTTCTTCTCGCTGAGCCTTTGTCAGTTTGTTAACATCCGTCTGGGAATTAACTGCACCTTGTGAAGTTACACCGTTTTCAACCGGTCTTTTGCTGTTTGCCGCAACAGAATCGGCGACTCGCTTTGCCGCCGTCTGCGCCGCATACTGCATCGCGCCTCCGAGAATCTCGTCTCGGTGAATGACTTCATAGGCCGTTCTGACATCGACATTGTTTCTGAGCAAACTGAAGAACTGAGGATCTTCTATCTCCGTGTCGAGATTGAAATTCGGATAGATTTCTTTGAGACTTTCCGCCTGGTTCTTCCAGTTGGTGATGTCCCGGTTGATTCTGTCCTGCTCGTCGCGACGAGATTCGTTCCGTCTGAGCTGAAGAACCTCGCGTTCAAGCTTCTTCATCTCCTTGAGCTGTTCAACGGTTATGCCCTTTTCCATAGCCTCTTCTCTGTATGACTCATCATCATTTTCCAAAGCCTTGACTATGCCGTCAATGTCGTCCGCTTTTATCCCGTACTTCTGCGCGAGGATCTCAAAGACCGGCGTACTCTTCTGCAGCTGCTCCTGAAGTGTGCGTGTTTCCTTGAATCTGCCGTTGATAATGTTCTGCACTCGGCGGCTGAACGCGTCCTTGTAATCGCCTTTTATCAGCTTTTCAAACTCCGCGTCCTGATTTTCGACCGTCGATGCCGAAACATTGATCTCGCTTTCCGGCTGTGCAGCGGCGTCCTGCATTTCAATCGCCCGTGTCTGCTCCCCCGCGTCGGGGGCCCCGTGGCGGCCGGTGCCGCCGATACGCCCGCTCCGTCTCCTCCGCCCTCGCCGAACAGCGTGAGCGAAAAAGCCTTTGTTGTGTCTGTGAACATAAAAATTAACCTCCATCGTCTTTCCGAAGTGTCTTTGTGATTATATTATAGCGGTTTAATTTTCGATTTTCTCCCCGCCTTCGACTGTAACAATTACATTTTTCGGATAGTTGTCTGCGATAAGCTTTGCGCCCGTGCAGAAAAAATTATAAATTCCTTTTGCCTTTGCTTTGGTATGTTTGTATGCTTTAATCGCCAGCAGAAGCGTTCCGTTGCTCTTTTCAGCGGTAAATGTTTCGAGTTCTCCGGCAGCTTCCATTTTTGCATACATCATTGCGGCGGTCTGGCCGAGTGTCGAAATGCCGGCACAGACTATGTCCTGCCCGCTCGGCGCATATCCCGAATGTCCTGAAATGCTTATTTTCATTTCTCTGCCCGCTCGGCGAACTTTTATTGTTGTCATAACATTACCTCGGTTCCGCAGCCGAAGCCGCTTTTTCTCTGGCGTTCTCTGCCGTCGCGTGTTCGTTGGCGCGGGACTCGCCGAGCGAGTTGCTCTTGAGCTCGCCGTCTCCGGCGCCTACGCTCGCCACCGGAACTCCGCCCGAAAAAGATGCCGCCATCTGACTACCTATCGTTGTTCCGTTTTGTGCGTCAACTATCTGCGCCATCTGCATGAGCTGCTGCTGCATAGTCTTGAGCTGTTCATACATGGTGCCGTTCTGCGATATTTTGCGCACGACGGAGTCTTTCCCCTCGAAGTCCATCATGTCGATGCAGGCAAGCGCCTGATCCGTCATTTCCGGGTTGAAGAATCCGCTGCTGTAAAACTGCAGTGCCAGCTCATTGTGTGAGAGCCTTGAGAACGGGTTGTTTCGTTGCGCCCTGACCTTGATATCGAAAATCGGCATTCGTCCGCTCATATCAATGCCGAACTCTGTGCGCTCGCCCTCGGGCTGTATGGCGCGGTTGTCGTAGCTAACAAATTCCTGCTCTCCGCTTTTTCCCGTTATGCGGAAACTGCGCGGCGCGTCGTAAAATTGCCTGATAAGCTCGATGCACAGATAGAGCACTTCCTCATAGCTGTCATATGAGGTCTGAATCATATCTCTCGACAGCTTGCTTCCGGCCTCCTGCAGCGCCGCTATCGCCGAAGCGGCGGGGGGGCCGCCGGTGGTAACTCCGCTCGTGGTGCTTCCCTGTGAAAAATCGCGGTTTCCGCTCGTTTCCTTGAGTTCGTCTATTTTGTTCGTGCGCAGCGCCACATAAATATCATTGAGCGGCGTCATAGTGATTTCTTTTATGCTGTCCTCCCCGAGTCTGCCGTCCACATGCACAAAAGGATTCGAGACATCAAGAAATTCTTTCTCGTTGATTTTCCCGCTCGCAGCATTGATGAAGAAACGGCGGCGAGAGGCGGCAACGGCCGACTGCATAAACGCCTGGTCATATTTGTCTATCTGCATCTGCGGGTCTTTCATAATGTCCAAATATCCAAAGCCCACAAGCGAGCCTTCCTCCGGGAAGAGAGTATCAAACACGAACGGATATTTGCCGTGATTATAAAACCCGCTCTCGGCATACTGAGGATCGTTTTCGGAGGCAAAGAGCACTTCACCGTTGCAGAATTTGCAGTAATGCAGCACTGTTCTGCTGCCAACCAGTCTCTTATAGTACCAGTCAACCACAACGCTCTTTTCCGATGTGTCTATGTTGTCGTCATAGATATACTGGCTTGTTTCTATCGTCTTGCCGCCGAGCTTACCTTTCAGCTGCGGATATTCCTGCGAGAGCACATCGTTGTCGCGCAGGCACACATGGAAGATGTTCCGGCTGTCCTGTATGTTCTCTATGCCGGGCTCCCAGAAGAGATTCAGCAGGTCGATTTTCTTTATTTCAATATCGCCCAAGCCGTTGTACTTCTGCGGATTCCAGAACACACCCTCGCAGGCTGAACCCTGCTTGAGCTTGTACCACCATTTAGCGGAGTATGTTTTTTTGTAACCGTTCTGCTCGATGATAACGGGCAGAATCTCAGATAGCTGTTCTGCGGCGGCGTTGTCGCTCTTCTCTCGCGGCAGTACGGAAGCCGACGGATAGTTGTCCATAGCGTCCGCGTGCTTATTTGCCAGGGAATTAAACAGCCAAGCCGAAGTGGGCTCGGGCTCTTTGTTCGCGCCTTTCGCCTGGTTTTTTCTGATAGTCTCCCAGTGTCGGAGCTTCCACCACTGCTCGTTCTCGATTATCCTGTTCTCGAGATTCGCCTTGCCGTCTTTGTATTTTCGCAAGGTTTCTTCCGCTAAAGCAACCGTTTCCTGCGTTATCGGTCCCTGCTCTGACCCGCTCCCGGGCTCATACTTCACCGTATCGCTGCCGTTTACAATTTTCACTTGTCCATCCTCTCGCACGGGATTTCCAAGCTCTTGCCGCAAAGTCTCCGTTCGTGCGGCAATATCCCGCTCCGGATCCCTTGCGGTCTGCTCCTGCGGCTGTTGGTCTCTGATTTCCGCTCTGCGGCGTTTGATATCTTCTATCGGGTCTCTTTTCTTTGCCATTGTTTTGCCTCCTATAATCTGTAAAAGCTGTATTTGTCCGGCTTTGCCCTGAGTTCAAGGGGATCATCCGGCATTTTTTCCGGCGCTTGGCGCGGTTCCGGGCTTATCGGATTTTCCATGAGCACATATCGGCACTCGTCGTAGATATGATCCTCCTGCGATGTGTCGATATCCTCAACATATTTCTCGTCATAGACGATATCGGGAATAGTGCGGATAAAGTGTCTGCAGGTCGAGAATACCTGAAACTTCGGGTTGCCCTCCGAATCGAATGCCAGGCGGTAATGATACTGCATCTTTCCGGCGATTCTCGTGTTGTCACCCGGCGAGAAAACAACAAAGTTTGGGGCTTTCTCCATCATTCGCGCTACGCTCTCGCCGCGGCTCTCGTCAAAAATAGACGGGTCGGCAATACCGATGATGTTCTTACCCTTGAGATTTCTGTCCTCGTTTTCAATGCGCCGAATCTCTGCTGCAATCGTGACCGGGTCTTGCCGCACTCCCTCGTTCGGCGTGCCCGTGCATCCGTACAGTTCCGCTATGCGGTATATCTTGCCGTGCGTGTCCACTGCATACCAGCCCACGGAATACGGTTTTGTGTAGCCGAAGTCAAAGCCTCTGTAAATCTGCCAGTATTCCGGGATTTTGAACGGCTCAACGACATGCGTCCACCGTTGGTCTTTATAATGCTCGGGATCGTTGCGCCACTCTGTGAACACCTGCCCCGAAAAACTATCCCAATCACCATACAACAGCGCTTTTCTCTCCGCTTCCGGCATGGCCGCAAGCTTCATGATGTATTCCGGGTCGTTGTGTAAAAGCTCCTGATTGTCAAAAACCGTCGCCGGGACAAAAATCCGCTTCCTGCTGCCCTCAATTATCTGCCCTGACGGTGTCACGACATTGAAAGTCTCCGTGATAGGTGTCATTGGTGGCGCCGCGGTAACAAACCGAGACTTCACCCACCCGTGACCTATGCCGCCGGGGTTGGTTGTTGCCCGCATATATACCCTCGTGCCGGGTCCTCCCGGGCGGTTTCGTGAAAACATATAGCTGTATTCGTCCCATGTGAAATGCGTAAGCTCGTCAAATGCTATGAAATCATAGTGTTTGCCCTGGTATTTCAGCCTGTCCTTCGTGTATTGCATTGAGCCGAAATAAATCATCGCCCCGCTCGGAAAGCTCCACCGGTGTTTGCTGTCGTTATATCTTGCTCCGCGTATCGCCCGCGGGTAAAGCATCTCAGACCGTTCCACAAGCTCCGACAGCTGCGGATATGTTTTTCGCAGTATCAGTCCGCGGTAATACGGGATATGCACCTGCCGCAGGGCTTCAATCAACAGCGCGTCACTCTTCCCTCCGCCCGCCGCTCCGCCGTACAGCACCTCATACTCCGGGCGCTCCATAAACTTCTTCTGTTTCTCCTGCGGTTCCCAGATTTTCATTCTTCTGCAGCCTCCTCAAGCATTGTTGGTATCTCGATAATGCCGTATTCTTCATCATCCGTCGGTATACCTGCGGCCGCCTTTGCTCTTTCGATTTCAACCCGCTCCCGAGCGTTCTTCATATTCGCACGCTCGACGGTGTTCGGCTTGCCGTAAACATCGCGCAGTATCTCCATCAGATCCTTCATTGCAGCGGTCATTTGCCGCAGATATTTCGTGTCGAGTTTTTGCAGGCAATATTCCTCGACTTCCGCCTCGTCTTCATCGTCTTCGCTCGGCACAATTTTGACGATAGTCTGCCTGACTGTCGCCGTATCGTTCAAAGAATCATCTATAAGGCGAACTAATTTGTCCGCACAATCGCCGATTTTCGCCAGCTCACAGGCTTTTTTTCGGCTGATTTTTTCCATTGTTTTCTTTTCAACTTTTTTTCTGAATTTTTTCCGAAGCCCGCTCCACCCCTCCGAAGCGCACCTTTTTCCAAGCGACGAGACCGATACCCCGTACTTTTCCGCGAGCTCGCGCTGGCTTATATTCGTCGATATGTATTCCTGCTTGATGGCATCCCAGTCCACTCCCGGAAGCCTCCTTTCTGTTTATAATTTTATCAATTTGCATTTCGTTTTTCTCCCCGCCGTTTATCGGGATATAAAACTGCCCGGCAAAGAATCACCTTGCCGGGGATTTATTCATATTTGTCGTTTATTAGTTTTCGCAATGGGCAATCGCAGCGGTAAAGGTAGCAGTTGTTATGCAGCCACTCCTTCCGCTGTTTCGCGTCCTCGAATACGAGTATAACTTTTCCTTTTTCCGTCAATCCTTCGCAGGATATTGTAAGCTTGGTGTCAGACAGGTAAAACGGGCAGACAACAAGAGCTCCTGCGGCAGTGTTAGCCATTAGCCCGCTCTCCTTTTTCTGTTTTTCCGTCCGCCGTAAAGAATGTAGTCACTGTCACCCCGGAACATCCTTATCTCCATGTGATAGCAGCTGTCCCAGTCGCAGTATGTAGGGATAACCTCCGCCACGACATAGCCGGGATAAAGCTGTTCGAAAAGCTGTCTGTGCTCGCAGTCTGCTACAAGCTCGTCCAACTTCTTGCGGCTGATGTGGCTGTCGTTTCTGCGCGGCTGAGGATCCACAAGATTTTTAGACCTTGTCCAGCGCTTATGCATAATCGGGTCTTTGATTATGTATTTTCCCATGTCGGCTATGCCGATTTCGAGGAATTGCAGACGCTTTGTGTTCGCTCTGCCGAGTCCCCACGCCTTTTCTATCTCGTCTCTGTCAACTCCGCCGCTCATCACGATATGATGATGCACGTTCCCGCTCTTTTCGCCGAACTCTATGACGGATATGTATTTCACTTCGCCCGCTCCCGCTTTTTTATAGAGCCTTTTGACTCTGCGCAGGAAGTTTTGAAAATTCCTCTGGGCCTCTTCCGGCGTTTTGGGTCTTGTATCATCGGAATAGTCGAGACCTATCGCAAGATCGCGATCAGTAAAGTTCGCATGCAGCAGCTGAACAAGCTTACGCTCCGCATACTTCGCGTTCAAAAGCTTCTGCGTCTCGCTCGATTCTCTGAATCTCTTTCCCCTGCTCTTTATTTTGGCCTGCGGCTGCTCCGTCACGGGGTATAAATATATTTCAAGAAAGTCCTTGCAGTAAAATTTTGTTTCTCTGATTTTCGTGCGCATTTTTTCTTTCCTCTCCGTGGTCGGTTTGATAAGACAGCATACAAGCCCGTGAAGCGCCCTTACGGACGCCTCACCTTTTCCCCGGCGCGGGGGTCTGACTTGTTTATTTATTTAAACCTTTATATACACTTGCAATCACTGTGCATTGTCGTATGCAACTTTACTTTTGGCACAAAGCTCTTCAAGTTCGGTAATAAACTTTTCGTTTTTCAGCAGTTCAATTGACGGATAAATTAACGCAAACAGATACATTCCAATTTTCGCCGCGAAATACAACTTGCCTTCGGTATCTGTTCTTTCATATAACTCGTAATCATCGCTGTCTGCTGTAAAAGGTTCAAGATATTTCATCTCTACAAAAGATACTCCGCTTGAAGTGCGGTATGGCTTGTACCTTTTTCCGCGTATGGCCACATCTATGTTCATCGGTTCTACTAACTGTTCCCCGTCAATCACATCTCTGACATCAAGCTTTGCTGGCGGCACGTCAAACATATTGCAAATTAATTTCTCGACTTGTTTTTCGGTGATATCATACGCCGTCGTGAGAGTAGCAAGAGAAAATTCCGGGCACTCGGGCAAGTAATACACCGCACTGCCGTCGCTCAACATCTGCGGAGATCCGTCGAAAAGATACACAATCCCGCTCTGTTTACACAGTTGCACTATCTTTTTAATTTTCATTTTCGCAGCCTCCATATTGAAAATTAGGTTCTTTCGTTCTAAGATTCCATGCGCTGGCGGCAAACTGCGGGCGCGCATATCTGTCTGTCGCCAACGCGCACTTCCGGCACTCAACATAAAATGTTTTCTGCCCGTGAAGTTCTGCTACTCCGCCGCAGCAGGGGCAGGCTTTCAGCTCTATACTTTTATTTTTCATTGCTTATTCCTCCAAATCTTGCACATAGCACCAGCTTTGCGGCGGCCTTGTTATAATAGCTGGCACAATGCAATCTTCATCATAGATACACGCGCTCGACTCATAGCCTGACCTTTTACATGAATGGCATTTCTTCTTTAAATAAAACTCGTTTAACTCTTTCGGTTTGCCATAAATCACAAGGTTCGATATGTGCCAACCGTACCCTTGATTTCCATTACCTAAATAATCAATAATTTGTCGATCAGTTAAGCAAGTATAAGGAAACTCTTTCAAGGCTATACGGCTGGTTGGGTCACTGTATGTTATAGACATCGTGAAGATAACATCACACACAAACTCGCCAATAACTTTGCCGTTGCCGTTTACTACACTGCAATACGGCGAGCTTCCGTCCGGCACTTTACAAAACACGGGCTTTTCAGGTCTCATGTATTCGGGGTAATCTTCTGGTTTAAAAACATACTTGGTTATCATTTTCGGCTTCGTACAATAAATGTAGCACTTAAACGGTGTTTCAATCTTCGGTCTTGTCTTTCTGACCTCTACCGTTTTCTTTCCACTTGCTATAAGCTCACACCATTTCGGTCTGACCGAAAGCAAAACCGCCATTATATTCCGCCTCCGTTACATGCATACTCTTTAAGCGCGGCCGAGACCTGCAACATCAGGTATTCGATGCACTCAAAATCTCCGCTCGGGTCAAACAAAGGACAACCCGGGCAAGAACCGGGCACACTCTCTCCGCAGAGTTCGGTCGCCCGAATCAGTTCCTGCAGTGTCAGCTTTGTAGTTGTATTCATCTCAGCGTCTCCTTTACTCAATCGTCGGAAACTCCGGCAGCGGCATCCAATAAGTCACCTGTGGATCATCCCAATCCGGATAAGCCTCAAAAAACCAGCCCTCGCCGGCGTAAAATGTTGCAAGTTCATGGGCACTATCCAACTCTAAATGCTCTCGCGGTCTGCCGCTCGCGATAACTAATACGTCCTGCTCGTCTTCGGGCAGCCTGTCGTTGACGCTTATCCACGGTGATGCGGTCAGCTCTTCGAGCCGTTCCCTCGCGGCGCAGATAATCGCGCAGCCGTGGATTCCGCAATCGTACTCATATTCGCAGCCAAGACAGGCGATAGATCCGGTCTGCACCGACAGCCTCCGCAGCGCCTCTATAAGGATTTTATCGTCATTCATTTTCATTCTCCTTTCAGCAGTTCATGTTCGCCGCTCTGGAGCTGAAGCTCCGTCTCAGACATCTCATAGCCCAGCTCGCAAAGAAACTCATAAATCCTGTCAAGGCTTTGGTTTTCCTTGTGCTGCGGTGCCCGTTTGGATTTGTTTGACGCATACCACCCGTTGTTGTAGTAGCCGTTGCGATTATCGTCTCCTGCCAGCGCATACGCGACAACTATCGGCGCACGCTTGTCCTCGGCGATAAACTGCCGCCATTTCGGCGCATTTATAGAATACTTTTCATCGCTTCCAATCTCGGAATTGATATATGCTCTGTCATATGTACAATAGTCCGTTATCTCGCAACCCGCAAACATCACAAGCCACTTGATGATTGTTTCTTTATGTTTTTCAACGGCGGTAAAGTTCTTGACAAAGTTTACACGGCACTCATACGCCGTTTCCGTCAAACGCTTGAGCTCACGGTTGGCACTGTCTATGCGCTGTTCGCATTCTGATTTTTTCTCTTTCTTCTTTGGTACTTTGGCCTTTTTGCGCATAAGGTACGCCGTGCCATATGATATTTCCCAAAAAAGCTCTTCTTTGTTTTTGGGCTTTTTAAAGGTTCCCTCTTTCCAGTCTGTAATCGCACACTGTTTGACCCGCTCGTAGGCGGTGCTGTAGATTTGGTTTTTTACGGCTTTCGCGCCGATTGACTTTAGCTCGGCTTTGACAAGCGGTGTTTTTTCGGCTTCAACCTGTCGTTTCTTCGCGCGAGTAAGACTAAATTCAAAGTCGCGTGTTCCGACTACTTTCAGCAGTTCGCGGCGCTTTTCTTCGTCTTTTATGTCCGCTATCTGCACATAGTCCTCAAGCTTTCCGCCGCGCTCCACCGCCTGCTGCATCTGCTCTGTAGGCAAAGCAGCTATCTTCAGGCGCTTACGCACGGTTGTTTCGGCGAAGCCGGTCTTTTCGACGATTTCGGCAACCGGCACGCCGAGGTCAAACATCATCTGCATACCTTGCGCTTGTTCATAGACTGTCAGATCTGACCGCTGCATATTTTCCAAAAGCATGGTAGACAGCTGCGTCTTATAGTCCATATCAACCACGGCGCAGGGAACCTCAGTCAGTCCCGCCTGCTTTGCGGCTGCGAGTCGTCTGTGCCCGATGATAACGGGATAAAAGCAGGTTTTGGCCGGAACGACCGTCAGGTTCTGCAAGATACCGCGCGCCTTAATAGATTCCGCCAACTCCGTGACGTCGCCGATATTCTTTCTCGGGTTGTCCGGGTGCTGCAAAAGCTTTGTTACTTCGATGTTTGTTATCATGATTTTTTCTCCTTTATAACCGGTTTCAGCAATTTAATAACCGCATCTGACAGGCTGCAAAATTCGTCTTTGTCCACGCCGGCAATGATGAGTGTTCCGACAAAATCGCAGCCGCAAAGTCTGCAGTTGCGCGGCAGTCCTAACAGTTTGCCTTCTTCGTTGCAGATAATGACGGCGTCCGTCGATATCGTGACGGTTTCGATATAACCGCCAACCGTTCTCTGTAGGTTCTCCAGCGTGTTTGATATCCACACCACTCTTGCAGGTTTTCCCGGGTCTTTTACTATGACCTTAATCTTTTTCTGCATGGCGTTTTGCCTCCTTTCTGTCAAGTATTTTTGTTTTCAGCCTGTCCTCGAACTCAATAAGCTTGTCCTCCTTGACAAATCCATAGATGATAAGTACGACGACGGCGATTTCAAACACCGTCTGGATTGCAAATTTCAGTGCCATTTTCTTTCTCCTCAAAAAAACTCATTTGTCTTTCGCTCCAATCGATATATCTGTCCTCCCACTGCACTCCTATGTAGTCCAGGACCCTACCCCAACCATATTTCTCTCCGGTGTTCGGGTCCGTCACGCATCGGTACATCCAGAACTCCCACTCTTTTTCGTTTTTCTCCCGAAGTCGGTCAAATCGATGTGGACGTTTTTCAAGGTGTATACCGAAGCCGCACATGGAACAGCCTGTCCTTTGCGCTCCCGTGGTGTACAGCTCTCCTGTGTCGCCCTCCCACCTCTGATTACGCGATTTAATCTCACCGTATATTTCAGGAATTGGAACGTTTAAGTCTATCGCAAGTTCTAAAAGGTCTTGTCTGGTGAATATTGCAAACGGGCAGGATCTTATGGATGTTTCTCCGAAATAATTGCACCCGTTGAGCATCAGGGACTTTTCTCTTCTGCCGCCCTCTGAAGCCATAAGACCGAGAAACGGAACACTGTTGTGCTCTTTAGCCCAATCATCGCAGGGCTTTTCTTTCAGGTAATAACAGCATTTGTCACTCACAAGGAAATTGGGTTTTTGATATTCAACGCCCTCATTCTCGTTTTCATATCCGCCGAACAAATTTAGCCATTTTTGCGGCAGTTTCATTCGGCTATTGGTACGGTTCCCGCCATATTCGCCTGTCTCGCCTGTAATTATGGCGTGTCTGACTGTTGCGTTATCAGGAGTGGGATTTTGTAATAGGTAGATTTTGTTCGCCTTTTCCTTGGACAGAACAGGAAACCCGAACTCCTGTAGAATCTGCGCCTTTGTCCACGGCTTACCATCCGAACGGAGCGCCGGCTTTAAGCGCTCAACACCGAGCTGCTTATGTACGCGCTGAATGCTTACATCTTCGAGGCTTGAGACACTCACAGCAGGAACGTCAATTCCGATATCGCGCAAAAATAGTAGCAGTGTGATGCTGTCCAGTCCTCCGACGGAAACATGGCAATTCAACCCCCGCTTCTCGCACTCCTGCACGAAAAACTCTGCAACCTCTCTCGCGTGAGCCACCTTCCGACCATATGACCATTCCTGTTTTTGTCTAAAAGCCTTAATCGTCCATACGTCGGCTTCGGACAGACCTTTTTCCCAGCCCACGTTACCCCTCCTCAAAAAATCTGTGTCTGCCGATGGTGCAGACATAAATCTGCGACTCATGCCATTCGCTGCTCACAAGCGCCGGCGCGTAGAAATATAGAATCTCGGCGTCGGTTGCTACTTCGCCGCTGTCAAAAACCGCGCTGACCGCGCGCTTCACTTCCTCGTTCGGTTCGGGTCTTTTTTCGGTATATCCGAAGCTCTTTACAATCTCTGCCGGGCGTTCGTGTTCCGATATGCAGGCATTGAGAAGGCATTGTGCCACCGCCATTTTGCCTATGTAAGGCTCTGCACCGGCCTCGGCCATTAAGACGCTCTCCACTATCGCCCGCTCTTCTTCTGAGAGCTCGTAGCACACCTTTGTTTTCTCTTCGCAGGTCATGATCGGCTCCGCCGCAGGCGGCTCGGAATCCACTCTGTATGCGGTTGCGGATGCATCAGCTCGCGTCGGAACGGCGGCAAGTGCATATATCAGGCACAGCGCGAGAATTGCGAATACTATTAATACTTCCTTGTTCATATCGTTTACCCTTTCAGCAAAAGCTTATTTCGTCGGCAACAACCTCAATTGCTGTCCTGTTGTTGCCGTTTTTGTCTGTATACTGTCTTCTCTGCAGAGCACCGCGCACGGCTATCATATCTCCCTTGTTGAAATGATCCGCAACGAACACAGCGGTCGAACGCCAGGCGACAATATCAAAAAAATCCGTCTGTTTTTCTCCCCCCGAGGAAGTGAAGCGACGGTCAACCGCTATCCTGAAAGCCGTGACCGCCGTTCCGTTTTCGGTGCTTCTGCACTCCGGCGTCCTTGTCAGTCTCCCCATGAGAACCACTGAATTTATCATCCGAACGCCTCCTTAAATGTAATTCTTATAAAAATTCGCGATAAAGTCCTCGATTGTCCATCCATGCTCTTCCATAGCCTTACGCTGACCGTATTCATGCAGCGCTTGCATCTTCTCGCGGTTGTTATGCACACCCTCTTTGTTGTCCCTGTGGCAGTAGGGGCACAGCTGCACCGTCAGCTTGTACTTCTCGCTTTTCTTGCGCAGTACTCCGCCGAAAATATGATGCTTCTCGGTATCGCAATACTGATGGCACAAAAAACACTCTGTATACATTTATTTATCCTCCTTAATTTCCCGTGTATCGGGATAATCCTTGTCGCTCGTAGTAATTGCCGATTCGTTTCTGCAGCGGTCGGCTTATCTTTTCCGTGTAGATGTTGACCGCGATCAGTCCGTTTTCTTCGTTAATACTTTCTTCTGGGGTCTTTATCAGCCACTTTTTCGGCAAACCCTCATCAAACAGCAGTTCCACCGTCTGATTACCGGATACCGATTTTGCAACGAGCTTCTGCAAAGCCGTCCCCTCCCTTTCTTTAAATTCTTTGACGAGCTGGCGCAGTTCCGGCCGGAACCGTTCTATCATCAGCATGTCAAAAAAGAATCTGTCTTCGTCTGAAAGTGCCATTATTTCATTCTGCGCCTTCTGAAACGCTATGTATTCCGCGTGTATTTCCGGATCCTTGAGATTTGTTATATAGCCGTATGGGTTGTCGTGCATAAATTTCCCGTCTTCTATCTCAAACACTCCGCGCATGATTTCCGGATTCTTCGTTATGGGATTCAGTTTCATCTGCGTTTCCCCTTTCGTGGCTTATAGTAGGCGCAATAATCGTCGCTCGGCGGTGTTTCCCTGAGTCTGTCTTTTTGGACGCTGTAGTTGCACAGGGTGTTGCTCCAATCCGCCAACGGATTTCCTCCGCCGTACACATGCCTGTATTCACATGATTTACAGATTTTGCATATTTTCCAGTCTTTTGAAAGCATATGTTGTCCCTCTCTGTCGGTCTGCCGTGCTCCGGGAAGATAGGAGGAGTTGTATTTTGGGGAAAATGAAGTAGTGGTTTTTTATGATTAAAGAAAGGGTAATAAAAAGAAAATCAAACTATAAAATCTTCCCGGAACACGGTAGGCCGACAGCAAATATTTTATTCAGTCCTCTGCAAATAGCGCCATTTCAACGGCGTTGGCTATCATCGCGCGCACGAAGTGTTCAAACTCCTTGTGCTGCCTCACTCCGCCATGCTCGTTGTATTCTACGAGCGCCTGCGGTCTTATGTCATAGCACCACTCTTTTTCGCGGATATACGCGGTTCCGATCGGCAGCGCCTGCTTCTGCAGTCCGTTATAGATAAAATCTTTAGGTCGTCCGAGATACCTCGCGGCCATCTCAACCGGCACGCTGCCGTCAATCGCGAGGATTTCTTCTTTTGTAGGCTTTGGTTTCAAAACTCGCGGCATTTTATGTACCTCTCTTCAAAAAACATATTAAAACAGTTCGCCGATCTGGCAGTTATACGCCGCTGCTATTATCGGCAGCATTTCCGCTCGCGGACTGCTGTCCCCAGTTTCCCACATTGATACCGCAGACTGTCCTACTCCTATTTTTTCCGACGCCTGTTTTTGTGTTAAGCCTGCAGCTTCACGCATGTTCTTTAAGTTCTTCAGCTTCATGTAAACATCTCCAAAACTCAAAATATCAAGTAGCTTGATTAAATAATATATCAAGTCACTTGATATGTCAATACTTTTTTTCAATTTTCTTGATATTTACTTGATATTTCTTGATAATATCAGTATTATTGATATTGATAGGAGTGGTTAAAATGAAAAACAGAATCAAAGAATTGCGCAACGAGCGAAAGGTCACGCAGGCTACGCTTGCAAAATATCTCGGAGTAGCTCAAAACACATTGTCATATTGGGAAAACGAAACCTATGATATCGACACAGGCAGCCTTCAAAAAATTGCTGACTATTTTGGAGTGACTACCGATTATGTTCTTTGTCGCGATTCGGCACCTGTCTCCCAACCAACAACCGACAGGACGGTTTCAGAAGAAGATATCATATTTGCTCTTTTTGACGGCGACAAAGAAATAACCCCGGAAATGTACGACGAAGTCAAACAATTCGCGAGGTTCATTAAAGAAAAACACAAGAAGAAATGATAGGGAGGTTATGTTATGTGGTGGATAACTTTGATAATTGCGTCCGTTCTTTTCGCAGCATTTTCCGTATTTCTCAAACTGTCTTATACAAAAAGCTACAGCGGTTCTATGGGAGAAATAAATCTGTCATTAGCTCAAAACTTTGCTGTATTATCACCGATTTTTAAATTCAGTCCGAACTTTCTCGATATAATATTTTCATTATTATATAAACTAATCCTTTTCATAATTGCTGCACTGTGTGTTCATTTTTTTGATACGATATTAATACCGGCTATCGTGTACGGGCTTTATTTTGGTTGGACTCTTTGGGTAGCATTTGTCCGCCATACTCAAGAAAAGAAGCATTGTTATGAGGGACTGGATCTACACAATCCCGATAGCACATATACAATTATGACTTTTTACAAGTTTTTCAATCCTTTAAAAAGAGCTTTCCTCACATTGCCCGTCTATCATCTCATATTAACTGTACTGCTGATTGTTACATATTTGCTTAATAAGTAAAGACAAGATACAAAGGAGTGTTTTTATGGATTACGAATATGCTTTAGCTTGTGCCATCGTGCCATTGGTTTTATATTGCCTTCCGCTTTGTTTCTATCGGTATCTTATACGCGGATATTCGCTTTCCAAAAAGTATGCAATTATAACCGTGCTTATTTACGGATTTGTATTCTCTCTTGCTTTCAGTCTGATAATGTCTGCTATTACCGACATAACCGTTACCCCTGCTTCTACTTCATTTACTGCATTTTACGGCTTAATTTCATATTTTCTGCTGACACGCGGCGGTTCACATAAACAACCTGAGAACAACCAAGGCTCGACTGTGGATCCGGACGAAGCAAAGGAAGAGGTTTCCGCTTCGGTCGTTGAAGATGCGGAGCGCGCTGAAGAATGTCCGCAGGAAGATAATAAGGCCTCTGTTACTCCGGAAGAAACCAATACCAAAGACCCGCTCCCGAAAGAGTCGTCCGATTCTGCGCCGGAGAACAAGCCCCTTGCAGAAAAGCGCAAAATGCTCACATTAAAAGCGTCCTCGAGTGATAAAGAAAAAGTTTTGTTAAACATAAAGGTTCCGTCCGCAAAAGTATTGAGAATTTTGAACATAGTTATCATCATCGTTCTCACCGTCGCCGTCATTGCTCTGTCGATTGCTTTTCCGCGTGCTTTAAAAAAGGTAAACAAATCCGCATACGATCACGGATATAATGACGGTTACAATATCGGCTATGCCCAAGGCGAATACCATCAAAAATATTTTGGCACGAGCCAAAGCTACCAAAGCGACAGCAATATTCAATCTACCGACGAAGAACACAGCGAAACAATTGATGAAAGAATTGCGCGAGTACAGCGCGAATATGGCAATTAGCTGTTTCGGAAAGGCGAAAAATGACAATCCTTGAAGATTTATATAGCATTGCAGAAGATGAAGGAATAGAGATATATGCATTCGACCTGCCGCTGACAGGTTCCGTCTCCACTATGGAGCCGGACGGCACTTGTTATATCGGAATCGATCCTTTCTCAATCGACTCCCGCTCCGAAGAGGCGGTTTGTTTGGCTCACGAACTCGGCCACTGCATAACCGGAAGTTTTTATAATGTCTACGCAGTTTGTGACCTGCGCGCCAAACATGAGCGCCGTGCAGACAAATGGGCAATAAAAAAGCTTGTCCCGCGGGACAAGCTGAAAAATGCTATAAATTCCGGATTTTCGGAAGTTTGGGAACTGTCGGAATATTTTGACCTGCCCGAACCGTTCATCAGGAAAGCCGTCACTTTCTATAAGGAACAGACACGAGTCTGAAAGGAGGCTCAAAATGAAAAATCCAAACGGATATGGAACGATCCGCAAACTCAGCGGAAATCGGCGCAAGCCCTGGGCAGTTCTTGCTCCGCAGAGCAGCTCCGAATATTCCCTTGACAAGCAGCGCAAGCTGATAGGCTGCTACGCCACAAGGGCAGAGGCAATGACGGCTCTCGGCGCATGGCATAAAACTCCGCATCTTGATGTTCCGGCTTCTGCCGAAAACATCACACTCGCACAGCTGTGCGCCGAATATAAGAAATTACAGAAATTTAAGAATCTCGCGAAACAGACACAGGACAATTATAATGCGGCATGGAATAAGCTTGCTGTCCTCGGCTCATATAAAGTAAAGGATTTGCGAGCCGCCCATTTCCAGACAGTCGTTGACACAGCACATCAGAACGGACTCTCCGCCTCTTCTCTGCAAAAAATAAAACTTTTTGCTTCCCTGCTCTGTGATTATGCCGTGCAAAATGACATCGTTATCAAAAATTATGCAAGCTTCGTCACGCTGCCCAAAGCAGAAACGAAAGAAAAGGTACCGTTCAGCGATCTCGATTTGCAAAAGCTCGAGTCTGCAGCTAAGGAAGGCTTTATGTATGCCGACCTAATCCTGATTATGTGCTACACAGGTTGGCGAATAAATGAATTTTTGGCGCTGACACCGTTCAGCTGGGATTCAGCAAATCATACTCTTCGCGGCGGCGAAAAGACCGAAGCCGGAAAGAACAGAGTTGTCCCGGTGTCGGATAAAGTAATGCCGTATCTGCAAAAGTGGCTCGATAAAGGCGGACCGACAATAGTCTGCCATGAGCACAACGGCAAACTCGTCCCGGTAACAGCGCGCTACTTTCGCGCAAAATGGTACTACCCTACACTTGAGGCGCTCGACTTGCCTCGCCTGACGCCGCACGCGACCAGGCACACATTTGCTTCTATGTTGCACCGCAACGGCGCAGATAAATGGGATATTCAGCGACTCATGGGACATTCTTCGGAAGTCGTTACCAATAAAGTATATACCCATGTTGACATCGATCAGCTTCAAAAAGCGGTCAATTTGTTATAATTAAGCACATGTGATTTTTTAACGGTTGGGAACAAATTGTGAACACACATTTGCATTTGCCTATATATATCAACGTTTTTCGTGCAACAAACTATCCCTTTTAATCAAGGTGTCCGGAGTTCGAATCTCCGATGGATCACCAAAGAGAAGTCTTGAAGTCGTTGTGTATCAACGGTTTCAAGGCTTTTTTCATTTCTATTTTCAATGCACCCGATTCAGTCTCGCATCTATTGTAAACCTAAAGGCGCTTTGTTGCATTTTCAAATTGCTTGACACTTGAATCGGAATCGCGTATACTATGTATATAGCCATCGGTGAGAAACAGGCCACTGGGCAATTGTAGCCCAGCCCCCTGGAGTAAGCCGGTGGCTTTTTTTGCATTCATACAGTATATTCATAAGCTTGGTGACTGCCTTCTTGCTGTTCTTGACACTGATGTTGTTTACTTCCTCGTCGGTATACTTCTTTTCGGGCTGAGACTGCTCTTTCTGCTCCTCGGCGCCCTGCCCCTCCAAGGTTTCGACATCCTTTTTTCTTCTGCCATTTTTACTCTCCTTTTCTCAGTTAAGGTCAACTGTTCCCCTGTTTACGATACAGGCAAACGATTTTTGGATATAAAAACAGCGCCTTGCATTTGACTGCAAAACGCTGTAATTATTGAGTTTGGTATGACAAAACCGCCTCACTTTACGCTTGGCGGTTAAGCTTCTATAACCTTTTCGATTTCATCAGCCGAGAGGCTCACGGTCTCCCAGTCGTTTGGAGATGTTCCGACATCCACAAGAAAGTCTTTGTCACTTAAAGCCTCGACAACTGCTCCTATTCTGCCGTCTTTTAGAAGAACGGTATCATACTGTCTTACTTTCAACGTCTCTTAACCTCCTTTATGTAAGCACTCGTCATTCTCGGAACTCCGTTCTCAAGTATCCACGCAACAACAACGTTGGCGGGTATTGATTTTTTACCGTACAAAATCATTTTTTGCTCATAAGTTGTGCCATATCCGCTATTCCCTTTTGATTTAACGGGATACAATAAGGCGCGTTCCCTTATTTCGTCTCGCAACTCTTCCCAGTTATTAATATCATAACCTAAACGAGAAGAAAAAGCAACTCCTTTTGCATAGCCTACTTTATTTTCTTCGTTAAACAGATAAAGTATATTATATAATCTTCTTCCACAACAATAAACCCTGCACCGATTTTACGGTTTTTCTCGAAACCCTTTGGAAAAACCATGGCATAACCATTAATGTATGGCCATCTATTTACCATTTATCCTATCAACTCCCTCTTAAAATATTTTACTATTTTGATTATTATATCAGCTTATCTTTGCTTTTTGCAATGTCAGTCTTTAGTCTACGTGCTGTCAAGGTATATCGCACTTCTTTGAAAGCTTTTAAATTCTGCCCTACAACACAAAAAATATTGACACAATTTTTGTTCCGTGATATATTGTTATTGCCGAGTGCAGAGTCTATTGGACGACTTTCTTTTGATTGCCTGTCTGATATCCTGCATTCGGCGTTTTTTATATTTCCGGCTTTAAATCGCAGTTTTTCCGCTGTCTTAAAATTTTTTAAAAAAAGTGTTGACAACGGAATTTTTCGTGCTATGATATAGGTGTGCTATGACAGATAGCACACCTATTCTTATTTTGTGCAAACGGTGCACACGAATCACGAAGAAAGGAGAATCGCTGTGGTCTTAATCGACAAGCAGAGCCGCGTGCCGGCATACGAGCAGATAAGAAACCAACTGCTGACGCTTATACTTATCGGCTCATTCGCTCCGCACTCACAGCTGCCGTCTATACGGTCCATTGCCGCCGACGCCGGTGTGAACATAAACACGGTAAAAAAGGCATTCTCCGACCTTGAATCCTACGGCGCTATCTATACCGTGCCCGGAAAGGGAAGCTTCGTCAGCGAAAAGGCTTTCAAGAGCGACACGGTACACGATACGGCGGTTTCCGAAATTTCGGACGCCATTTCGGCGGCGCGCGCCAAGGGACTCAAAAAACAGGAAATCATCGACATACTCAACGAAATCTACACTCAGGAGGAAGAATCATGATCGAAGTAATCGGCGTTACAAAACGGTTCCAGGACTTCACCGCAATTCAGAACCTGTCGCTGAAGGTCGAAAAGTCGTCAATATACGGGCTTGTCGGCTACAACGGCGCAGGTAAAACGACTCTTCTCAAGACGGTCTCCGGAGTTTACCGGGCGGACGAGGGCGAGGTCAAAATATTCGGCGAGAATGTTTTTGACAACGCAAAGGTTAAGCAGAGACTCTTCTATGTCCCCGACGACCTCTATTTCGAGCCCAACGCGACAATAGAGAGCATGGGCAAATTCTATGCGGGCTACTATCCCCGCTTCAGCTTCGAAACCATGCACAAGCTCTCAAAGGTATTCGGACTCGACACAAAGAAGAACATACGCGGCTTTTCAAAGGGAATGCAGAGACAGGCCGAGATAATTCTCGGAATGTCCACTATGCCCGAGGTTATCCTGCTCGACGAGAGCTTCGACGGACTCGACCCGGCAAAGAGGAATCTTATTAAGAACCTCCTGCTCGAATACATGGCCGAAGAGGAATGCTCCGTCATAATCTCTTCGCACAACCTCCACGACCTCGCCGATATGTGCGACCACATTGCGCTGATAAACGGCAAGAGCATAGTCATGGACTGCTCGGTTGACGATATCAGCGGCTCGCGCTGCAAGTTCAGGCTGGTCTTTGACCGCGACCTCGAAGAGAGCGATTTCAAGGATCTCGACATCAGGCACTTCTCGAAGGACGGAAAGATAATCACCCTGAGCGCCAACGGCGACATGGACGAAAACGAGAAGAAGCTTCAAAATATGAATCCGCTGATGATCGAAAAGTTCCCGCTCACGCTCGAAGAAATCTTCCTCGAGGAGATGGAGGGCAGCGACTACGACTTCAAGGACATCTTCGGCAAGCCCGAAGAGAAGAAATGAGGTGTCACAGATGAAGAAATATAAGAACACATTCCGTTTCTCCGTCGCTCACGCGATAAAGAAAAACTTCATTCTCCCCCTTGCAACATTTGTGCTCAGCATGATTTTCTATCTCACCGGCTTCTGCTGGGATGTATTGAGCGAAGCAAAGAACAAGGCCGCTATCACCGGTCAGGACGTTATGAAGTTAATGCGCGAAGCGTACGAGGTCTTTATCTTCGATTCGGAGCGCGCGGCATATGAACCGCTCATTTCGTTCTATCCCGCTCTGCTCGTTGTGATATCGCTGTTAGTCGGCGTTTTGCTCTTCAGATTCGTTACCAACAAAAAGACCGTCAACGTCTATTACAGCCTCGGCATTAAGCGCGCCGATCTCTACACAGCGCGTCTGGTTGCAGGCATAATTATGATGCTCGCGGCAACACTCATCCCGCTCGCAGTATCGCTCGGAATCAACCTCCACTTTTTCGGCTCGTCCGCCATGCTTTGGAGAACCTTCCTGCTCTACGCCGTGCACTGCACGATATCCGTGCTCGCCGGTCTCACTATAGCGGCGGCTGTCTCGAGCTGCGTGGGCACCGTTATTGAGTCGATAGGCTTTTCAGCAGTTCTCGCGGCGTTCCCGAGCGTTGTCACAATGTGCGTCAACTCCAGCGTTCCCGCAATCCTCAACGGCGCTCCCTCCAAAACCTACTACGGCATATATCCCGTCGCTTCGAGCTTCAGCGAGAACTATCTGGATATGACAAACAGCACCCTGTTCGGCCGCGCTATCGCCCATATAAATCTGCTTCTTCTCAACAGAAGCGCCTACATCAATTCCGCAACCGTCGGGGCTATGACCAAAGAGGCCGCAAAAAAATGGGTTGCTCCCTCTCTGACTCCCTATATTCTCTGGGCAGTTCTCATCGCCGCATTCTTCGTGTTCGGACTTTTCATGTTCAAGCGCAGAAAGGCCGAGATTTGCGGCTTCCCCGGCAGAAGCGCTGTTCTCAACTTCGTGCTCTGCATGATTGCCTCTTTCGGAGCCGCTTCGCTGATAATATATTTTATAGCATACACATCGCAGATAAGCAGATGGATAATGATAGCCCTGGTAATCGTCGCAGCTTTCCTGGTATTTGTTATACTCGATGTCATTCTCCATTTGAGCTTCAAGGTTCTCAAAAAGGACTGGAAGATAGGTCTTGTCCACGTCGGCCTCATGGCAGCGTTCCTGCTCTCGCTCTACACCGGCTTCTTCGGCTACAGCAGCCGCGTGCCCGATGTTCAGTCCATTGAGAGTGCATCCATCTCCGCGCCCAACGCACTGATGGGCAGCTACAAGCTCGGCAACGGACTCCATTCCGGATATAACAGCAACCTTTACTTCGGCGAGGACGGACTCAAGGACTACTACTATGTCGGCAACCGTTCGAACTCACTCGTTGAGGACTTCAAGGACAAAGATGACATAAATACTGTCCGCGAAATCCACAAGGCCATGATAAAAGCAGGAAACATCAACAAAATGAACTGCGACCCTGATGACTACTCGAAGAGAGTCACGAGCCAGAAGGTTATCATAAAATACAAGCTCAAGAACGGACGCGAGCTTGTCAGAGTTTATAACTATGTTCCGCTGACAGACTATCCCACACTTTATACCCTTGAGGATACCAAGAACTGGAACAGCAAAATCAAGAACGAGCTGCTCAACATCGACGCAAAGAGCATGATACCGATACTTTTCTCCGCTCAGATGGACAAGAGAACCGCTGTTGACGAGGAGCTGACCGCAGGTCTTGCGCGCGCGATATATAATGATATCAGCACGCTGAGCTCCGACAAGCTCCTGACAAGCAACGCGAAATATCTCGGCTCGGTTGCGTTCTATGTTTCTCGTCAAAACACACAGGATGAGGCGTACTACGGAAGCGCCACTACCGTAACAGAGGCTATGCCGGAACCGGGTATTGAGGAAGATCTTGATATGTCAAGGCAGGATAAGGTCAACGAGCTTTCGGCGCACGGAGAGTCGAGCGGACATTATATCTCACTCGGCGACTACTCAACAGTTCCGATAACCTCGGAGATGACGAACACTATAAGCTTCCTCAAGGAGCACGGACTCTACGAGAAGCTCACAGACGAGTCCCCGATAGTCAGCGTCAGATTTAAGGACATGGGTCACTCGACCGACTCCGTGAATACAAGATACGGATACGGCTATTGTAGCCCGATATTCAACGCCTTCTGGGATGACGGAAAATCAAAGGCAGTTTCAAAGACGGATTCCACCGGCTACACCTATCAGGTGAGCAACTACAACAGCGGCGATTTCATGCCGAAGGATGCCGTAACCATAACAAACAAGACTATTGTCGAAAAGCTCGCCGCCAACGCCTACGGCTACCGCTTCGACCTCACGGGCGGATACCTTGTTGAGTTCAAGCGCGAAAACGGCGCTCTTACGATAATGTATGTTCCGAAAGGACGCATCGAGCTGAATCTCGGCACGGGCAAATAAAATCAAATCGGCGGCTGCGCTGAAACGGTGCGGCCGCCGAACTGAGCAGCATCGGAGGGAGAAAGGGTGAACAGAACAAAAAACGGCTTTAAAAATCCGTTCGGCTTCACGGTCGCACACGCGATGAGAAAGAACTTTGCTTTTCCGCTCGCGGTCTTTGTCATGAGCTTGGCGCTCTACCTCAGAAGCTTTTTCGGCAGCGACAAGATAAGACAGCTTACGGCGCTGAAGAGCGGCGGCTCGGCAACGTTGGAGCTTCTGCGCGGATCCGGAAAGTTCCTGATAATCGCCGACGGAAACGGCTCCGCAGTGTCCGATATTTTTGACTTTTGGTTCTATTTCTATACTGCGGTGCTCGTCATTCTCTCGGCGGCGCTGGGCATAATGCTTTTCAGATTCGTCTCAAGCAGGGCGAAGAACAACATATATTTCAGCCTCGGCATCAGCCGCGCGGGTCTGTTTTCGGCGCACTGGCTGGCGGGAGCGGTCATGCTCGAAGCGGCCGTGCTTCTCCCGCTCGCCTTTTCGGCAATGCTGAACCTTATCTACTTCGGCTCGTCCGTCATGCTCTGGCGCACGCTGCTGTTTTACGCCGTTCACATGACCGTGACGGCGCTTGCGGGATTCTCTGTTGCGGCGGCAGTCTCCGTCTGCGTGGGAACCGCAGGCGAATCGGTACTGTTCTCGCTCGCATTCATAGCGTTTCCGAGCGCTGCTGTATATTTTCTCAATAACACTGTACCGAAGCTGCTCTTCGGCGCGCCTCACAATTCAAACTACTCACTCTATCCGTCGGCGAGTCACAACCAGGATATCAGCATGGCTCTCTCCCCTTTCGGGCGCGTGCTGTCGCGTCTCAATCTGCTCTCGCTCAACAACGACGTATTCATCCGCTCGGGCTCGTTGGTCTCAGCCGACGGGTTCTCTAAAATCACCGCAGACGAGCTGAATAGCTGGAGTGCGCCGTCTCTTGAGCCCTATACACTCTGGGCGATACTGACCGCCCTGCTGTTCGTTTTCGGGCTTTTGATGCTAAAGCGCAGGAAGGTGGAGATATGCGGCTTCAGCGGCAGGAGCAAGACTTTAAACTTTTTGCTGACCGCCATGCTCTCTGTTTCCGCATGCTCGACTATCGTCGCCGTTAATTTTTATTTTTCGCAAATCACCGGCAAGCAATATCTTATAACGGGCATAACAACCGTGCTTTTGAGCGCTGTTATATTCGTGGTTTTCGATATTATGCTCAATCTCAGCTTTAAGGCACTCAAAAAGGATTGGAAATACGGGCTTGTCCATGTGGCTCTCGCGGTCGCCGTTATGCTCTCGCTCTACACCGGGTTCTTCGGTTACAGCAGCCGCGTGCCTGATACCGACAGCATCGAGAGCGCATCGGTATCCGCTCCGGACATACTTCTCGGAAGCTACCGCACAAGAGCAGACGAGCTCAAATTCAACGCAAACTCCGGCTACTATCTCGCCTTCGACGAGGACGGAAACCCGGTTGGCATAAACAGCGGCTGCTACTATCGCAGCAACGCCGACGAAAGGCGCATAATTATCGACGGATTCAAAAGCGAAAGCGACATTAACGCCGTGCGCGAGCTGCACAAAAGGCTCATCGCCTCGGGCAGAAAGGTTGTTTCAAGCAGCGAGGATTATTCCGAAAGAGCCGTGCGCAGCACTGTTATTATAAAATACAAGCTCAAGAACGGGCGCGAGATAATAAGAGAATATCAGACAGTCGGGCTCGGCGACTATCTCTCGCTCTATTCAATAGAGAACACCGAGAACTGGAACAACAAAATCAAAAACGAGCTGCTGAACATAGACAGCGAAAAAGTATTCCCCGTTCTCTTCTCGGGACAGATGGACAAAAAGACCGTCGTTGACCAAAAATTTACACGCGGACTCGCCCGCGCGATATATGAGGACATAACCTCTCTCGGCGCAGACAGAATTCTCTGCTCCGACTCGAAATGGCTCGGCACGGTAGCCCTCTATCACGACATAGCGTCGGACGGAGTCAAAACCGTGACGGCAGCCCAAGCCTACTCGCCCGACACAGGCGACGAAGATGCCGAAACGCCCGAGGATGCAATAAACAACGCATGGAAAGCCGGCAACTACGGCGAGATGATGACCAACGGCTCGGAATACGGAGATTTCGGCAAGTTCAAATCCGTTATCCCGATAACCGAGGAAATGACAAACACCGTCGAATATCTAAAAGCCCACGGGCTCTATGACCTACTCGTTGACGAATCGCCTATAGTCGCCGTCAGAGTGGCGGACATAGGCAAGCTCACCGTCGACGCGCTTGAATACACCACGCCGATATTCAACGCTTTCTGGGACAACGGCAAATCAAAGCCGGAAACCGACCGCGAGACAGGAGAGCAGATAAGCACATACACAAGCGGCGACTATATGCCGAAAAATTCAAGGGAATTCACCGACAGCGCCACGATAAACACACTCGCCGAAAATGCCTACGGCTACAGATTCGACCTCACGGGCGGATATGTTGCCGAGTTCAGACGTGCCAACGGCTGCAGAACGATAATGTATATCCCGAAAGGGCGCGTCGAGCTGAATATTGATTAAAAGCCAATCCCTATAAGCACACATAGCCCCGGGCTCAGCGTAAAAGCATTGAGCCCGGGGCGGTTTTTATATGCATGAAAAAATGCGACCCCGAAGGATCGCATAAGTTCAGCTTTTAGATATTGCCCGTCCGATTCCGATATCGAATATTAAAGGAAGAGGAGAAGCAACGTTGCAACGAGTGCAAGAACGAAGAAGGAGATAGCGATAATCTTCGTGATGAGCACCAGCTTAGACTCCATAGTCCTGCTCTTGTTCTTGCCGAAGAAAGTCTCTGCGCCGCCTGCGATAGCGCCGGAAAGACCTGCGGACTTGCCCTCTTGAAGAAGGACGAGAACAATAATTGCAACCGAAAGAAGAAGAAGGATTATACCCAATATAATCTCATGTACTGCCATGAAGTTAACCTCCAAACATAAATTGCTAAAATATTTTAGCATATACTTTAATATATTTCAATAGTTTTTATAAAAAGTTTTGCAATATGCGTAAAATTCCTTTGTTCGGATGTATTATCCCGCGGAGAAAGCGCAAACTACTCTCAGCGGCAAAAGTCCGAAGTTAATGCGTTTGCAGGGCTTTTCCCGCCGACCGTTTTGCGGGGAAGCCTTGCAGACGGTCTTTTTTATATTCCAAATTCAAGCTGCTCGCCCTTGTCCTCGGCGCTGAGCAATGCGCCTGCGGCGGGCAGATTCTTTGTCTTATATCTGTACGCCTTGGCAAACTCGCCCTCTCTGTACTCGCGCACGGTCATGACCTTCTGACCCTTTTTGAGGCTCATCACGCCGACTCCCTGCGTGTCCTTGGTGGTCTTGGGCGATATGGCTCCCGTGTTTATCAGAAGATGTCTGCCGGCGGAGGAAACTATGACAAGCTCCGTATCTTTTTCGATATGGAACATTGCCGCGGCGGGTGACTTGTCCGAATAGGCCTTTATGAGCTTCTTGCGGTTAGTCTTTGTCCGATACACGGAGAGCTCGACCTTGGCAGCCTTTCCGTTTTCGAAGAAGAAGAGCATATAGCCCGAATAGTCGGACGTGACCGCCATATAGACCGCCGTCTCGCCCTCGTCCATGCCGAGCGTGCTCGACACATAGTCGCCGAGTGCGCTCGCCTTAGTCTCCTTGAAGTCGTTGACGCGCGCCTTGTAGACCTGACAGCGGTTCGTGAAGAACAGCAGCTCTTTTGAGTTATCCGTGACGACTGTCTGAGCGAGCTCGTCGCCGTCTTTGAACTTCTGCTCGCTGCTCATGCGCAGAGACTGCGGGGTTATCTTCTTGAAATAGCCCTCCCTCGAGAAGAAGAGAGTCACGGGATAATCGGGTATCTGTTCCTCCTCTTCCTCATCCTCGATGTCGGAGGCGTAGATAATCTCCGTTCTTCTCGGCTTGCCGTATTTCTTTATGACATCCTCAAGCTCGTTTATAATTATCTTGCCCACTCTGCCGCGCTTTGCGAGGATATCCTCAAGGTCGGCAACGAGCTTTTCGAGCTCCTCAATGTCCTGAGTGCGCTTTAAGATATATTCGCGGTTGAGGTGGCGAAGCTTTATCTCCGCGACAAATTCTGCCTGAACGCGGTCGATTCCGAAGCCTATCATAAGGTTCGGGACGACCTCCGCCTCCTCCTCGGTGTTGCGGACTATCTTTATCGCCTTGTCGATATCGAGAAGTATTTTTTCAAGTCCGCGGAGCAGATGCAGCTTGTCCTTGGCCTTTTTGAGCTCAAAATATGTCCTGCGTCTGACGCACTCCATGCGGAACGCTATCCACTCCTCGAGCAGCTCCTTGACGCCCATGACGCGGGGTGAGCCCGCTATCAGGACGTTGAAGTTGCAGGCGAAGGAATCTGAGAGCGGCGTGAGCCTGTAAAGCTTCTGCATGAGCTTGTCGGGGTCAGTTCCCCTTTTGAGGTCTATCGTTATTTTAAGGCCGCTTCTGTCCGTCTCGTCGCGGATATCGCTTATCTCTTTTATCGCGCCCGCCTTGACCCTGTCAATGACCTTTTCGATTATCGACTCGCTCGTTGCGGTTGAGGTCATCGGAATCTCGGTTATGTCAATGCAGTTGTTCGATTTGTCGTAGGCGTATTTTGCGTAGAGCTTGAACGAGCCGCGCCCCGTGCGGTAAATCTCCTCTATCTTCGCGCGGTCATAAAGAAGCTTCGCGCCGCCCGCAAAATCGGGCGCCTTGAGGGTATCCGCCACGCAGTGATCGGGGTTTCTTATGAGCTCTATAGTCGTGCGGCAGACCTCTTCGAGGTTAAACGAGCAGATGGAGCTCGCCATGCCGACGGCTATACCCGTATTGTTGTTGACGAGCACGCTCGGAAAAGTGACCGGCAGAAGCGTCGGCTCTTTCATGGTGTTGTCGTAGTTATCGACAAAATCGACCGTATCCTTGTCAATATCTCTGAAGAGCTCCGCGCTTATCGGGTCAAGCTTGGCCTCAGTGTATCTCGAAGCCGCCCACATCATATCGCGCGAATACGCTTTACCGAAGTTACCCTTTGAATCTACATACGGGTGCAGCAGCGCTTCATACCCGCGCGAGAGCCTGACCATAGTCTCATATATGGCGGCGTCGCCGTGGGGGTTCAGTTGCATGGTGCGTCCGACGATGTTCGCCGACTTCGAGCGCGCGCCCGTGAGCAGACCCATTTTATACATCGTGTAGAGTATTTTTCTGTGCGATGGCTTGAAGCCGTCTATCTCCGGGATGGCGCGGGACATAATGACGCTCATCGCATATGGAAAATAGTTGGTTTCAATCGTTTGGGTTATCGGCTGCTCGACAACTTCGCCCGCGCCGATAATATGAACTCCGCTCTTGAGCGGATCTATCTCATTTTTGGGGGGTTCTTTTTTGCCTCTTTTTCCCGCCATTTATATCAAAATCCTTTCAATAGTTAAGCTTACGAAACATCCGCCATATCTATATATGCCGCGCCGTCGCGTGCGATATGCTCTTTTCTGCCGGCGAGATTGTCTCCGAGCCAGAGGTCGAACATCTCCGCTGTCTGCTGAGCGTCGGTCGGGTCAACGCGGATAAGTCGGCGGGTTGCGGGATTCATCGTAGTCAGCGACATCATGTCCGCATCGTTTTCGCCGAGTCCCTTGGAGCGCTGTATGGTGAATTTGGCGTTTTCAAGCTGAGAGAGGATATCCTGCTTCTCCTGCTCGTTATACGCGAACCACGTCTCGTCCTTCGAGTTTATCTCATAGAGCGGCGACTCCGCGATATAGACCTTGCCGTTTTCGATAAGCTTTGGCATAAGGCGGTAAATCATGGCGAGGATGAGCGTGCGTATCTGGAATCCGTCAACGTCGGCATCGGTGCAGATTATGACCTTGTTCCAGCGCAGCTGGTCGATATTAAAGGCAACCATATCCTTCATCGCCTTCGATTTTGTCTCGACTCCGCAGCCGAGAACCTTTATCAAGTCGGTTATGATATCGTTTGCAAATATTTTGTTGTACTCCGCCTTGAGGCAGTTGAGTATCTTTCCGCGCACGGGGATTATCGCCTGGAACGACGAGTCGCGTGCCTGCTTACAGGCGCCGAGAGCCGAGTCGCCCTCCACTATGAACAGCTCGCGCTCAGCCGCATCCTTGCTGCGGCAATCGACGAATTTCTGCACGCGGCTGCCCATATCGTTGCTCGACTGGAGCTTGCTCTTTATGTTGAGCTTCGTTGTCTCTGCGCGGATACGTGCGCGCATATTGACGAGCACCTGATCGCATATCTTGTCCGCGTCAAGCTTGTTTTCGATAAAATATATCTCAAGCTGATGCTTGAAGAACTCGGTCGTCGCCTCCTGAATGAACTTGTTGGTGACGGATTTCTTCGTCTGGTTCTCATAGGCGGCTACGGTCGAGAACGACGAGACGATGAGCACGAGGCAGTCCTCGACATCCTGGAAGTTTATCTTCGAGTCGGACTTGAGGTATTTTCCGTTCTTTTTTATATATGCGTCTATCTGCGACACAAACGCGGAGCGCACGGCCTTATCGGGTGCGCCGCCGTATTCGAGGTAGCTCGAGTTATGATAATACTCCTTGAGCTGGACCTTATTCGAGAAGCAGAGCGCGGCGTTTATTTTAAGCTTATATTCGGGCTGATCCGCTCTGTCGCGTCCTACTCGCTCGCCGCTCCAGGTGCAGACGGAAGAAATGGCGTTGTTGCCGACGACCTCCTTGAGGTGATCGGTTATGCCGTTTTCGTAGAAATACTCGAACGTTTCAAACTTCGAGCCGTTCTGATTCCTGAGCACGAACTTGATGCCCGCGTTGACTATCGACTGGCGGCGCATCATATCCTGAAAATACTCGAGAGGTATGTCTATATCGGTGAACACCTTGAGGTCGGGGCGCCACTTTATGCGCGTACCGGTGTCCTTTTTGCTGTAGGGCTCTTTTATCATATCACCGACCGGCTCGCCGTTTTTGAACTGCAGATGATAGCAATAGCCGTTCGAGTGAACCTCCGCCTCCATATACTCCGAGGCATACTGCGTGGCGCAAAGGCCGAGTCCGTTTGTGCCGAGCGAATACTCGTAGCTTCCGCCATCGTTGGTGTTATACTTTCCGCCTGCATAGAGCTCGCAGAACAGGAGCTTCCAGTTATACTCGTTCTCCCTGCGGTTGAACTCAACGGGTATACCGCGCCCGTAATCCTGAACCTCTATGGACTTATCCTCGAAGCGGGTGACGGTAATCGTGTTGCCGAAGCCCTCGCGCGCCTCGTCAACGGAGTTTGAAATTATTTCAAACACCGAGTGCTCGCAGCCCTCGATACCGTTCGAGCCGAAAATAACCGACGGTTTTTTCCGCACCCTGTCGGCGCCTTTGAGCATTTCAATGCTGTCGTCGCCGTATTCTTCTCTCTTTTTGACTTTTGCCATTGAGTTATCCCCCGACTGATTGTTACGCATATTTTGTATCATACATATTTAATTATACACCATATATTGGCTTTTTGTCAATGACGGCAACAATGCTGCAGCGTGTAGAATCAACGGAAAAAGAAAAGACAGACCGTAAAAAACGCGGTCTGTCCTGAAAATTTATGCCTTTTTCTTTCTCTTAAACAGGTTGGCGGGGAGTTGAGCCAAGACTATTGCGACGAACATCACGATACAGCCGCAGAGCTCTCTCGCAGACATCTTCTGGTCTATCAGCACCCACGCGAATATGACGGCGAACACCGACTCGAGGCAGAGCAGCAGCGACGCCACCGTGGGATCGGAATCGCGCTGACCGAGAGTTTGGAACGTAAACGCCACTCCGCAGGACATAATGCCGGTATAGAGTATATACGGCGCGGCGCTCAATATGGCGTGGATATCCGGCTTCTCAAAGATAAACATAAGTATAACGGAAATCGTGCCCGAGACGAGGAACTGCGCGCATGAGAGCTTCACTCCGTCGACGATAGCCGAATATTTGTCGATAACGAGAATATGTATCGCAAAGCCGAGTGAACACGCGAGGGCGAGCATTTCGCCCTTACCGAAGGTGGCCTTGCCGCCCGCACAGAGAAGATAGAGCCCGCCGACTCCGAGGAAAACGCCTATCCAAACGGGCAGACTGACGCGCTTTTTGAAGAACACGAGGCTTATTATCGGCACTAAGAGCATATAGAGCGCGGTTATGAAGCCGACCTTTCCGACCGTCGTATAGCCGAACGCCGCCTGCTGGAGATTGCTCGCCACGCAGAGCACCGTTCCGCAGACGAGTCCGCCGACTGTAAGATTTTTTCTGTCCTCTTTCTTCTGCTCCGGCGTTTTCTGTGCGGCTGCGCCGAGCTTTTTGTTCTTCGCCCTCTGCGCGCCCGACATTATCGCAATAACGGGCAGAAGCACTATTCCGCCTATCACCATTCTTATGCCGTTGAAGGTCAGAGTTCCGATTACTTCTATGCCCTCGCTCTGAACCACAAACGACAGACCCCATATAACGGCGGCAAGAATGAGAAATATGCCGCCTTTAAGCTGTCCTTTTTTCGTTGTTATCACTCCACTGAATTTTTCCGAAATATGATAGCACAAAGGCGCATCATAAAATTCGGATTTTGGAACAAAGTATAATTTCAAGAATATTTTCGGTTTACTTCTCCGCAAGCGGAAGTATTCCGCCGATATCGGTCAGAGGAAAATGCCCTGTTTCTTCCGCGCTCACGCCGAACGACGACAGAAAGGCTCTTATTCTGTCTGCGTCCCCATGCGACGAGAGATCGCCGTTAAAGAGCATTATATCCGGCGCAATAAGCCCGCAGCAGCCGCCGATGAAGCCGTATTCGCGCCCTGGCAGAAGAACGTCGCCCTTTGAGACG
>ERZ780014.84-NODE-84-length-49344-cov-5.27241_pt1 | contig 49344 bp, 49 predicted proteins | sample MGYA00511929_ERZ780014 | MGnify/ENA primary metagenome ERZ780014 (study PRJEB29588, sample SAMEA2155132) | human gut metagenome | biome: human gut; feature: human-associated habitat; material: faeces | place: Denmark | collected 2008/2010 ...
TGGGAATATAAATCCCGCCCCACCGTCAAATACGAAGTGGAGCTATACGAAAACGGACAGGATTCAATCGGAGAGCTGTCGGTAATATTCCGCACTCAGAGTGCGGCGCTTATCTCCGATATGACCGATTTCTTCCGTCTGTGGCACAGTATCGAGCAGAAGTACCTCCCCCATTACGGAGTGGAGAATATCGACTATGCTCTCTACTACAACAAGCTCTGCCGCAGTATAGTCGTGCCGAAAAAGAACTCCTCAACAGAGGAACTGGCGCGGGCTATATCCGGATATATCGAACTGTTTGACAGCCTTATGAAAGGCTTCCTTGCCGGCAGATATTCTCCGGCGGATATCGAGCACTGCTACGCCGAGTATATCGCGCGGCAGTCAATAATAATATAACTTATTTTCCTATGAAGCAGGTGATTTTATGAACACTCAAAACTATACTCAGAAGACCGTTGAGGCAATACAGAACGCACAGAACATAGCAAGAGAAAACGATAACCAGTCTCTCGTCCCGGAGCATCTGCTCTATTCGTTGCTCGACCAGGACGGCGGGCTTATCCCCTCTCTGTTCAAAAAAATGGGTGTTGACTGCAACACCGTTCTCGGCGAGCTTGATTCCTATATTTCAACTCTCCCCAAGGTTTCCGGCGGCGAGATGTATCTTTCCTCGGAGACCGACCGCGTTATCCGTACCGCCGAAAAGACGGCGAAGAGCATGAACGACGAATATGTGTCGGTTGAGCATCTTATGCTCGGCATATTCGCAAATATGACTCCGGAAATCAGACAGATATTTAATTCTCACGGCATAACCAAGAACGCTTTTGCCGAGGAGCTCTCAAAAGTCAAGACAAGCCCGATAACCAGTGACAACCCCGAGGACACCTATGACGCTCTATCGAAATACGGCACCGACCTTGTCAAGCGCGCCCGTGAAAACGAGCTTGACCCCGTTATCGGTCGTGATACTGAAATAAGAAACGTTATACGTATCCTTTCGAGAAAGACCAAGAACAACCCCGTGCTTATCGGTGAGCCCGGCGTCGGCAAAACCGCAATCGCGGAGGGTCTCGCGCAGAGAATCGTCCGTGGCGATGTACCCGAGGGACTTAAAGATAAGACTGTTTTCAGCCTCGACATGGGTTCCCTTATCGCCGGCGCTAAGTACCGCGGCGAATTCGAGGAGAGGCTCAAGGCCGTGCTTGAGGAGATAAAGAAATCCGAAGGCAGGATACTGCTCTTCATTGATGAGCTGCATACGATAGTCGGCGCAGGTAAGACCGAGGGCAGCATGGATGCGGGCAACCTCTTAAAGCCCATGCTTGCAAGAGGTGAGCTGCACTGCATCGGCGCAACCACGCTCGACGAATACCGCAAATACATCGAAAAGGACGCCGCCCTTGAGCGTCGTTTCCAGCCCGTTATGGTCAACGAACCCACCGTCGAGGACACAATATCGATACTCAGAGGCCTCAAGGAGCGCTACGAAGTCTATCACGGCGTCCGTATACACGACAGCGCACTAGTTGCAGCCGCTACTTTCGGACAGGTATATTACAGACCGTTTTCTGCCCGATAAGGCAATCGACCTTGTCGACGAGGCCTGCGCCTCCATACGCACCGAAATAGATTCCATGCCCTCCGAGCTTGACGATGTACGCCGCAAGATAATGCAGCTTGAAATCGAAGAAATGGCTCTTAAAAAAGAGACCGACAAGCTCTCCAAGGAGCGTCTTGAGAAGCTCGGCGCAGAGCTTGCCGAGCTCAAGGACAGGTTCAACGAGATGAAATCCCGCTGGGAGGCCGAAAAGCAGAGCGTTGACGAGGTCAAGAAGCTCAAGTCGGAAATCGAGCAGACCAACGCAGATATTGAGCAGGCTCAGCTTCACTACGAATACGAAAAAGCGGCAAAGCTCAAATATTACGATCTGCCCTCCCTCGAAAAGCGCCTTGCCGAGGCCGAGAAAAAGAGCGAACAGCACACAGATAATACGCTCGTTCACGATACCGTGACCGAGGAAGAAATAGCCACAATAGTCGCAAAATGGACGGGTATACCCGTTGCAAAGCTCATGGAGGGCGAGCGCGAGAAGCTGCTCCACCTCGATGACGTTATTCATCAGCGCGTTGTGGGACAGGATGAGGCCGTGCAGAAGGTTACGGAGGCTATACTCCGCTCCCGTGCGGGTATCTCCGACCCCAACAAACCAATAGGCAGTTTCCTGTTCTTAGGCCCCACCGGCGTAGGCAAGACCGAGCTTGCAAAGGCTCTTGCGGACTGCTTGTTTGACGACGAGCACAATATGGTTCGTATCGATATGACCGAATACATGGAGAAATACTCCGTCTCGCGTCTTATCGGAGCGCCGCCCGGATATGTCGGATACGATGAGGGCGGTCAGCTGACCGAGGCCGTGCGCCGCAAGCCCTACTCTGTTGTGCTGTTCGATGAGATTGAAAAGGCTCACCCGGATGTATTCAATATTCTGCTCCAGGTGCTTGACGACGGCCGTATAACCGACAGTCAGGGACGCACCGTGGACTTTAAGAACACTATCATCATTCTGACCTCGAACCTCGGCAGCCAGTACCTGCTCGACGGCATCGACGAGAACGGCAACATCTCCGAGGCGCAGCTTCCGTCCCGAGTTCCTCAACCGTCTTGACGAGACGATATTCTTCCGTCCGCTGACGAAAGATAACCTCAAAGGTATCATCGACATCATGCTCGATTCCCTTAAAAAGCGTCTTGCCGATAAGAGCCTCGGACTCGAAGTTACCGACGCCGCCAAGGAGCTTATCATCGACCGCGGTTTCGATCCCGTATACGGCGCAAGACCGCTTCGCAGATATCTGCAGAGCAGCCTTGAGACCCTCGTTGCGAGAAAGATTCTCTCCGGCGACCTTGACGCGGATTCGACAATCACCGTTGACGTTGAAAACGGCGAACTCGTCTGCAAGTAAACAAATCTATAAGCCCGACCGTGCGGTTAACGCTGCGCGGTCGGGTTATTTTTATGTCAAACGGTGCATGGGGCGACGGGCATAACGGGGTCAACGTATATATGGCCTCATACTGGGAAAAGGTTGCGGATCAGATAACGGCGCTCGTGAAAAAATATGACTTTGACGGCGTTGATATCGACTGGGAATATCCCTCAACCGCGGATGACTGGAAAAGATATGACAGCTTTATTCAGAAGCTTCACCGTGATTTGAAGGCATATAATGAGGATTCCGTAATTTCTGCAGCCCTTTCGGCGGGGGCTCTCGGACTGTCCAAGGAAACCTTTGACTGTATCGACCGGATTCAGTTAATGGCATATGACGGAAACGACGCGGACGGATATCAGAGTTCTCTCCAACAGGCCGAGGAGGGACTGCACAGCTTTAAGTTAAACGGCGCAGATATCAGCAAAATAAATATCGGCATAGCCGTTTACGGCAGGCCGTTAAACGGTGCGGCATTTTGGGCATCATGGCCGCGCTCGAGAGCGCGAATTATTGGGAAAACAAATATTCAATATTCCCGACTCAAATCAGATATATGACGGTACTTTCTGCGCCCCGGCTCTTGCAGGAGACAAAACGGCATATGCCCTGCTGAGCGGTGCGGGCGGTGTTATGATATTCAGAGCGGATTGCGACAAACCGGCGGACGATCCGAATTCGGTAACAGGCGGAATTCAAGACGCACTCAACAGATATGTGACAGGATGGTAAAAAGCGAAAACAGGCGGGAGAACTTCCCGTCTGTTTTTTACAGCCGTATATAACAGAAGGACTGCTGACGCTTATCGCGGCAACAGCCCAACTGCTAAGAGATATGAGAACAGAGGTATTTTCAAATTAATAAGCCGTACAAATTCAGTACTTTACTTAATTACAGCTCAATTATAGCACAGAAAAATATAAAGTACAGCACTTAAAAGAAATATGCAACAGAAAGACAGTAAATGTTTCTATTTTTATCCTTGCCCGACAACGTCCTCAAGAAAATCGGTCTCTCTGACTTCTCCGTTCTTTGATATTCGCAAAGTTTTTATTTCGTTATGACCGAAGTCGACGTTGAAATCGGCGTTGAGCATTTCGCAGACTATGTGCGCTCTTGTGTCCTCGCCGCGAGTCTCATAAAAACGGGCAACACAATCCCCGCTTCCGTCCTCGCAGAACTTCAACGCGGTCATTATGATATTGTCCCTGTCAACAGAGAGAAATCCCTTTCTCTGCGGCAAAACACCCTTATGGAAGCTCTCAGGAACAGCCGCGGGACGGATGTTGAAGATTGCGGCTTCGTTCATGATATCGCTCTTCTCCGCCTCGCCGTCGCAAACAAAAACACCGTATTCAAATCTCTGTATTCCCTCGTCGGTAAAGTTAAAGTTCGCCGCCGGGCGATTGGAATAGTGGTCTGCGAAGATAACGTTTCTGATGACCGTAAGACGCAGGTCGTTGTCCGGACAGTCATAGGAATACTTTGAGTCGTTTAACAAGGCGAGCGTTCTTCTGCCGCCGTCGTCAAAGCTTATCGCGCCCCAGCGCCCCGCAGGCTCCTTCTTCCCGTTCGTCCTCGCCGTTAGTTGGGCGCTTGATATATGCGCCGGGAATTTCATAGGTGTTTATCCTGTTCTCGCCGCCAACGGGAAAGCTCATTTTCAGCAGCGTGAAGTCCTCTGTCCAAAGCGCTTTGCACTTTGAGCGCAATATTCTCTGCCCGCTTGCAAGAATAAAATCCTGAACGAGATATGAGCCGCCGAAGCTGTGTCGGGTTCTTATGATGGCTCTTGCGTTGCCGTCCTCCACAAGCTCAATCTTTTCGAGCTTCATAATGCCCTTTATATCGTGGAATTTGAACACCATGTGCGCCCACGTGTCCGTCTTGCTGTCGCTTATTACCGTAGGTACGGCTATAGGTTTGTCATCAGATGCGTAGTCGTATCCGCTTTTCTTGTCAACGAGCGAGGTTATGAAGCCCGTATGCTTATCGAAGCTGAGTTTCAGATACTCGTTCTCCATTGAGAAGTCATGAGCGGAAACATCGGTATCAATATGCACCTCCGGCAAATCGCTGTTCTCGTTCCAGCAGGGCTTGAGCCAATAGACGGCATATCCCACAGCGGGAACATCCGCAATAAAGACTGTATCAAGATGACTGTCATTTGAGCGCGAGGAGCGGACGTTGCTGAATATAACGTCGTTGCCCGCGTCGTCTTTGACCTGCTTTGACGGATGATATGTTCTGACAGGCACCTTTATCGGGAACGAGAGCGGGTTGAACACGACTACGGGACGCGGGAATTTGCCGCAGGAGTGACCTCTGACCTCACATACGGGGTCGGAAACTCCGTCTATCCAAGTGTCTATTCTGCGCGCAATTCGCAAAAAAGCCTCGTTTTGTATTCTGTCCGATATGGTCAGCGCATGACCCATAGCGGCATTGACGTCGTCATATGCCTCCATTATCGAGCAGCCGCAGAGGATATCGTGGAATTGATTGAAGCAGACATCGCGCCACGCCTCTTTGAAATCCTCGGTTCTGTCCCGCATACCCACGGTCTTTGAAGCGACGGTCGCAAAGGCTTCGGAGAAATAAAGAGAATTTTCAAGTCTTCTGTTGAGCTGCTTTACAAGGCTCGTTGCGGAATAACAGCCGCTCGCATGATGCTGAAGATCGTCCTTCCAAATCGGGAGCTCGACCTTTTCAAGGCAGTGCGCCTCAAAGAAAGCGTCAGGCGAAGAGAATATCATATCGTGATATCCGTCTTTTTTAAGCTGAGATTCAAGATATTCTATGCACCGTCTTGTCGGGCCGCCGCCGTGGTTGCCTACGCCGTAGAAAATCATCATGCCGTGATTTTCCTCGGCCATCAGCTTTTCGGAAAAATCGCGCGTTCGGCTAATATCTTCGGCACTGTTCGCGCCGTATCCGCTCTCGGCGGGTATCCTGAAAGTCGGTATCCGAGTGCCGTCAAGGCTCTCGGCTCTCCCACGTGAACATATTGGGTATCTCGGCGTTCTCATGCGGTCCGGGACGCATCATAACATATGCGTTCATGCCGCCGTTTTTTATGAGCTGAGGAAGCATTCCGCTGTGGCCGAAAGAGTCCACGTTATATGCGGTTTTGCATATCCTGCCGAATTTTTCGTTGTAGTAGAGCTGCGAATAGAGCGCCTGGCGGGCAAAGCTCTCCGCCGAGGGGATGTTGCAGTCCGGCTGAACCCACCAGCCGTTTACGGGTACCCAACGCCCCTCCTTTACTCTCTCCCGTATCTCCTCAAACATATCGGGGGCTATCTCCTCGACCCACTTGTAATAAGACGCGGACGAGCAGGTGAATACGAAATCCGGGTACTCATTGAGTCTGTCGAGCGCACTGCGGAAGGTCTGAAGTACCTCTCCGCAGCCCTCCTGCCAGCGCCAGAGCCAAATGGGATCGAGATGCGCGTTACCTATCAGATGAACTTTTCGTTCGTTTGACATTTGTTTCCCTCCTAAAAGAAGTTTGTTTCCGTTTTATCAAAGGCAATCCCTGCCGTTTATCCTGTCTATGAGCGGCCGCGAAGCTTTTTCGGGACTGTATTTTTCCGCCTCTCTCAATGCCGAAAGCCGCATTGAATTCCATTTTTCCGGATCGTCGGCAATATCGGCAAGCACTTTTGCGAGTTTTTCCGAATTGCAGTTTTCTATTATAACTCCCGTCCTGCCGGGTACAACAAACTCCGAATTATATTTCCAGTCGCTCGCTATCACCGGCACTCCGGCGGACATTGCGTCTATAAGCGTTCCTGCAAAGCCCTCGCCGCGATAATAGGTCGGAAACAGCAGCGCAAAATAGGATTTCAGCGTTTCGGTGCTCCTGTCGGCATCTATCGCGCCGCCGCAGCGGATGAAATCGGGGAATGTTTTTTTAAGCTCTGAGAAGCGCTCTTCGTAATCCTTATCGACCTGCCCGAAAATATCGAGCGTGCATACCGTCCGTCCGAGGCGGCTGTTGACAGTCTTTACAGCGTCAATAGCGTCCTCTATCCCCTTTTCTTTCATCACGCGCGAAAAGGTGCAGAGCTTATACGGCTCGTCATCGGGATATTCAAGCTCATTCTCCGACAGTGAGTTGAGCTTTTTGAAGTTGTGCATAACTACCGCATTATCAAAGCCGCGCTCACAGAGAGCAGCTTTCATTGTTTCCGATTCCACATATATAGCGTCGAACTTTTTCAGCAATCCGACAAGCCATTTGTGACTTTCCAGAAAAGTATCGAGCCAACCGCCGATAACTATATAGTGTATCCTGCGGCGATAAAATTTGTTATAAGTCTAAACGATAAAATTTGTTATAAGTCAAAAACAGCGGCGCAAAAAAACGCAGTCCCCTGTTTGCAGGCATCATTATTACATTTTCGCAACCCTTGAACAGCCTCAAAACATCTACCGCCATCCTCGGCATGGCTTTAAATCCGCCGCAGCTGTCCGCAACGGCAACCTGAGTCTCGCCGAGTCGGTTTTTCAATTCCTCCGTCACAGTTTTCGTCTTGACCGTTTGGCCGTTGAGCAAATTGCGCCCTATTCCGAAATGACCGCAAACGCCCGCTTTTTTCATTGCCTCTCCATATCCTTTCAGCTCAAAATAGCTTTTGCAAGAATCAGATTATTCTGAGAATATAAGTAGATAATAACAGACGAACCGTTTTCGCGCAATACTTTTTTGGATTTTATCACCAAAAATACGAATGAAAAATATAATATATGCCTAAAAATCGGCAGTCCCGAAGCAATACACTTCAAGACTGCCGTGTTGATCGTTTTATTTTCTTTTTACCGCAACTCAGTCCTCGGTCTCTTCGGTTTCCGCAAGCTCCTCCCAATCCTCGAGCTCGCCGCATCTGCGAAGATACTCGTGCCCGCCGTCAACGGCACACGCTCTGCAGGAGCAGAATTTGAAATCGTGACATGATTTACTCTCTATAATATCTCCGCACTTCTTGCATCTTATTGCGTTTCTTATTATTTTAAGCATATTGTACACCTCTTTTTGATTTTACAGCTCTAATTTCATATAGATAAGCTCCCGATATCCGTCTGTCCGCGAATTGAAGCCCCTGGGGTTTCTGCCGTATTCCGTAAATCCGACATTTTTATAGAGCGCAACAGCATTTAAATTTGATGCCATAACCTCAAGCTCAAGCTGGGTGTAGCCCGCTTTTCTCGCGCATTCTATGCACGCCTCGGTCAGCGCACGCCCTATTCCGAGTCCCCAGAACTCCTTTGCGATGCCTATACCGAAATCCGCACGGTGCTTTACTTTGTATCGGCTTCCCACCGCCGTGATTCCCGCAGTTCCGGCGATTCTGTCGTCAATAACCGCAGTCGTCAATAACCGCAACTATTTCTATTTCGTTGTCGCTCTCGGTTTTCGCCCTGAGGAACTCCCCCTCCTGCTTGACATCAAAGCTGTTCTCATCGGGATAAGAGAGCAGAAAATCCGTCTCGGCATGGGTCAAATTAAAAATATCAAGAACCTCACGGGCGTCGTCCTCTGTGCCGTTTCTCAGAATACATTCTCTGCCGTCTTTGAGCGTTACTTTTTTGTGATACTCCAAATTGCTCACCTTCTAAAACAGAAATCATTTCTTCGTAAACCGACTCTTTTCCACTCCGCATAACGGACATTTCCAATCATCGGGGAGCTCTTCAAAGGGGATTTCGCCGTCATAAACGTATCCGCAAATGGGGCACACCCACTTTTCTCCGCCGCTCGCGGCCGCAGGCACGGTCTCTTGATTCGAGCCTTCCGAATAATGTAGCTTATAGGCAGACAGAGCCTTGTCTTTGTACTCCTTATGATAATCGGCATACAGTAAAGGCTCGTCCTTTTCTCCGTTAAAAGCATCCGTCACATCGGCTATGAATAAAATATGTGTATCCGCTTCTATCACCTTGCTGACGGTGCAGACAAGATATGACACTGCCTTTTTAAGCACGGGGAGACCGTCGGCAAAATCATGCTCGACAGCCGCCCACTTATCGGAATTTTTGCCCGATTGAAACCCGAAGCAGGACAGCACAAACGGATCGACCTCTCTGCCGAGGACGCTGACGGTAAATTTGCCGTACTTTTTAATCATCGCCGGCGTATTGTTGTTCTTCATGCAGCTGACGGCTATCTGCGGCGTGTTTCCGCTTGATATTTGCATCAGCGCGTCGACAACGCATCCACCGAACTCGCAGAAGTCGTTCTTTACGCCTATAACATAGAGGCCGTAGGACAGCGGGTAAAGTGCAGTCTTATCCATTTTATGCTCCTTTCGAATCAGCTTGCGGTCTCGTCCTCCTCAACGGGATCGGTAGAATACAGATACGTTTTGAGGAACTGTATATTCGCATCAAAGTCGGTAACTATGACCGACTGCCCTTTCTTGGTCTGAGAGCTCCATGTGTTTTCATGCGGCACGCGTTCGGATTTTATATCATATCCGATATATTTCGGCGCGCCGAAAACAAGCTTTGTAAGCTCCATGGGCGAAATATCGGTCTGAACCATCGGAAGCACCTTGTCGGCAAGCTTCTTGAGAGTCAGCGGACTTGCGGTTTCCGCCTTCTTTATCAAGGCGGTTATGACCTTTCTCTGGCGGTGTGTGCGCATGAAATCCGAATCGAGCTTTCTTATTCGGCAGTAGACAAGTGCCTGCGCGCCGTTCATATGAACGCTCTCGCCCGACTGTATCTCTCTCGTCGCTCTTGCCGTGGCGCGCATAAACTGCGCCTCTTTCTCGGTAACTTCAACATCTATTCCGCCGACGGAATCGATTATTGTCTGGAACATATCGAATCCGACGAGCATATAGTGGTCTATCTTGACATTATAGTTATACTCGATAGTGTCAATAACGAGCTGCGCTCCGCCGTATGCGCAGGCGGCGTTAAGCTTGTTATAAGCCTTTGTCGAAGGAATAACAGCCCAGGTGTCGCGCAAAAATGATGTCAGCTTTATCTTCTTGTTGTTGCGGTCGATAGACATCATCAGCATTGTATCCGAGCGAAGCGAAGTATCGGAGCTTGAGCCGTCAACGCCGATAAGCAGAATATTGGTAACCTTGCTGTCGTGCATAAGGGTCGAGGAATCGACATAGACATTCTCCTTATGCGTCTCGGGCTTATAGTCTATCTTGCTCGCCGTGGCATACACGACTCCGAATATACTCGAAGCGATAAGTACAAGCACCAGAAGAACTATGAAAAGAGCTCTTGCGGCGCGGCTTTTCTTCTTCGGCTTTTTACGTGCCGGCTCTTCGCCATGCTGACCGCCGTTGCTGCTGCGCTGAGGCTGCTTATCCGGATTAGGTCTGCGCTGTTCGGCTGTTCGCGGCGCGGGTCGGGCTGCTGTCCCCGACGCTGTGGCTGCTGCGCGTTTCTGTTCTGCGCACCGAGGTCGTTAATATCGACTCTGCGCGGTGTTATCGGGATATCCTGAGTATCCTGAGGTCTTTTTCCGTTGCCAGATATGTAAATATCTCCCATTTTAATTTACCTTTCTCTCAAAGTGTACTCAAATCGTACGGTGTACGCTGATACACAAAATAATTAAGCCAATTTGAAAAAATTATATTCGCCGCTCCGCGCCACTTGACCTCGGGCGTTTTTGCGGGATCATTGTCCGGAAAATAGTTCTCCGGCAGGTCTATATTCAAGCCCTTTTCGGCGTCTCTGAAATACTCCTTTGCAAGAGTATCGCGGTCATATTCCGAATGGCCCGTCGAAAAGAAGTTTCGGCACTCCATATCGGACAGCAGATGCACTCCCGCTTTTTCGGAATAAGAGAGTATCTGAAGATCCTTTATCAGCGCGATATCGCCGCGGCGAACCTCGGTATGCCTCGAATGAGGAACCCAGAATTTGTCGTCAAGTCCGCGCATAAGCGGATGAAAATTATCAAGCGATACGTGCTCGAACACGCCGAACATTTTTCTGTCAAGCCGATATTTCCTGAGCCCGTACTTATAATAGAGCGCCGCCTGTGCGCCCCAGCAGATAAAGAACGACGAATATACATTCGTTTTGCTCCATTCAAATATTCGGCAGAGCTCGTCCCAATAGTCCACCTGCTCGAACTCCATATTTTCGACCGGTGCCCCCGTGACTACCATTCCGTCAAAGCGTTCGTCCTTTATCTCATCAAAGGTCTTGTAAAACTTGAACATATGCTCCTTGGAGACATTCTTCACTTCGTGCGTAACCGTTTGAAGCAGCTCCGCCTCAACCTGAATCGGAGAGTTGCTCAGCAGCCGCAAAAGCTGCGTCTCCGTCTCTATCTTTGTCGGCATGAGGTTGAGAATAAGTATCTTCAGCGGGCGGATATCCTGCGACACAGCCCGTTCCTCGGTCATGACAAAAACATTTTCATTTTCCAGCAGCTTGTGTGCCGGCAAATTACTGTCTATTTTTATAGGCATATTTCTCTTCCCTTTAGCTCACGTATATAGTAGAATACTCGTTTTATATAATACCCCATTTAGAAATGAAAATCAATCTAAAGGACGCAAAAAACTGATACATGACAAAGGTTTATTTTGACTTGCAATGCAGTCGGTTTTAATATATAATACTGTATGGTTTTTTAACAAAAATTCGGATTTTGAAATACATATATTCAAAGGATGTTTTGATGGATTTTATAATCATGGATCTCGAATGGAACAACACCTATGCGCGAAAAACCAAGGGTTTCATCAACGAGATAATAGAGATAGGCGCGGTCAAGCTCGACGAAAATCTCAATTTTAAAGACAAATTTTCGAGTCTCATCAAACCGCAGATAGGCAAAAAGCTTCGCGGCAGCGTCAAAGAGCTGACAAACATAACAAACGAAGAGGTAAGAAGCGGTGAGCCGTTCACAAAAGTCTTTTCAAGCTTTCGCCGTTGGGTAGGCTCGGAAAGCATATTGCTCACCTGGGGCGACGGAGATATCCGAGTGCTCATAGATAACTATAAATACTTAAACGGCATTGATACAATCCCGTTTTTGAGCTATTACGCCGATATGCAGGCATACATTCAATCCGTTCTCGGAACGCCGAAATCGCGGCAAATAGGCCTTTCTGCAGCCGCGCAGGAGCTCGGAGTCGACGAGAGCGCTTTTTCGCATCACAGAGCCTACGACGACAGTCTTCTCAGCGCGGAATGCCTGAAAAAGGTCTATTCAAAAAGTGCGTTCAAGCCGTATATCAGAGAATGCAACGACGAATTTTATGCGCGTCTCTCTTTCAAGGCTCATCCGATAAGCAATATCCACAGCCCGCTTATTGACAAAAGCGTTCTCGACTACAGATGCGAGATTTGCTCCGGAAAATGCGAGCAAACTAAACAGTGGGCATTTTCAAACCAGTATTTCCGCAGCAGATACTACTGCCCGAACTGCGACCGAACAGTCAGAGTGGCAGTTAGATTCAAGCAATACTATGACCGCATAGATATCAGAAAAACAGTCTCGCTCGTCGTACCGGAAGCGCCGGAAAATGCCGAGGAAACAGCTCAGGACAGCGAGAAATAAACCGCCGCGGCAATAATCAGAATATGCAGCAGACCCTCCGCCGGAAGCCCGAGCATGAATTTTTTATGCTTGGTCTTGTGGCGGATTTTTTTCATCGTCAGGTACATCGGCCCTGCCGCCACGCGCAAGCCCGAGCAAGCCGACTGCCATAAGCGTGGCTTCCGGGACGCGGCGCTTTCCGCTGCCCGCAATACGTTTGTCATAGACGGTTAGAATTACGCCGACTAAAGATATGACCGCAAACCAGCATACGGCCGCCAAGATAATATACTTTTTCATTCAGCCTTTCTCCTTACCGTCACCCGTGTCACGCCTTTCGGGATATTAACGGCTCCGCGTTCGTTGTCATACTCACAGCGCCCCGCCTGAACGTCAGAAAATTTTTCGTATGTATTTTGAAATACGCCGAAGATATCATCGCCATGAGCGGCTTTTTCTTTTTTTTGCTCATTATAAGTCCTCCGTAAATTCCACATATGTATATATTAAATTTAAAGCGCCGAAAAGTCAATTGAGTATAGTCAATATAAACAAATAATTGATATTTCCGTCCGACAATGCTATAATCAATATATAAAAGCTGTTTTATTATTCGGAGCATAATATGAAAACACTTATTGAACTTTTTGATGAATCGCCCATTCTGAATGTACTGGCCTCCGTTGCGTTTAAGCCGGAAAAGCTGATATTTTTCGGCGCAGACCCCCTGCAAGTTGAAGAGAGCCGGCGTGACTACGTGCGCTTTTTCAAAAGCCGCGGCGAAAATCCGGAGATTGAGTATATAAGCGCCGACATGGAGAACATAGACGAGGTGAACGGCACGCTTGCAAAGATAATAGCCGAAAATCCCGACTGCGTGGTCGACGTGACGGGCGGCAAGGATATTGCCCTACTCGCAGCGGGAATGGCGGCAGTGAGACTCGGAGTGCCGCTTATCGCATACAACAAACGGACAAAAAGATACGCAAATATAAGCGAATACGAGCCCGCTATGAGGGCGAATATATTCGGGCTGCTCGACTGCGAGGATTTTTTCAATGTCAGCGGCGGAAGCGTTACGGAAAGCGAGGATTTCAGCGAACACAAAGACGACTTCGGTGCTTTCTGGTCAAAGGTTCTCGACATCTGGAACATCTATCTTGAAAACATCGGCTCATGGGTGCCGCACGTTCAGTTCTTGCAGAAGGTCAGCCCCGCCTGCGAGCCTAACGGCACCGTACCGCTGAAAGTCCGCGCTCCCGAGCACATCGGAGTCAACGGCAAGCAAATTACAAGAAACGACGCAATTCTCATGTCCCTTGAGCGCTGCGGCGGGATAACGGAGCTTAAATATCACGAGAACGGCGAGTGTACATTCAGCTACTGTGATAAGGCTTTTCGGCACTATCTGACCGATGTGGGAGCGTTTCTCGAGCTGTTCATTCATCTCTGCGCCGTTACCACCGGAAAATTCAGCAGTGTGCGCTCGCGCGTCAAATACAACTGGGAATACAGCCGCATACGTCACGACAGGACGACGATATACAGACCCGCGAGCAATGAGGCAATGAGATAGACGTTATCGCAATAAACGGCATAGAGCCGCTGTTCATATCCTGCAAGACCTGCGCGCCGGACATGAAGCATATAGACGAGATATACCCCCAGGCCATGCGTATGAGCGGCGGAGAGGGGCACGCGGTTTTCGCCTGCACTCACACAATAGACAAGGATATGCCGATTTACAACAAGGCGAAAGCCCTCGGAGTCTATATAATTGACGGAGACGACATAAAGAACAGACTTGTTACCGAACGCCTCATAGAGATAGCGGAGGACAGGTATATCTGGAAAGATGAGCCGGAATACGGCAATCTCATAAAATAAAAAGAGCCGTCATAAAGACAGCTCTCTTATCGAATTTATTCTGCAAGAAGCTTTTCCGTGGCCGCAAGCTGAACGCTTGTGCAGAGCAGGTCAACCGCAAGTTCAAGCTCCTCAACGGGCGGGAAGGTCGGCGCGATACGAATGTTTGAATCGTCGGGATCCTTTCCGTAGGGATAGGTGGCGCCTGCGGGAGTGAGCACAACGCCGGCCTCCCTGCAGAGCTCAACCGTCCTCCTGGCGCAGCCGTTCATAACATTGAGACTGATGAAATATCCGCCGTTGGGGTTGGTCCATTCGGCGATGCCTTTGCCGCCGAGCTCCTCATTGAATGCCTTGAGAACAGCGTCAAACTTCGGCGCGATTATTTCGGCGTGCTTTTTCATATGTGCTCTGACTCCGTCCATATTCTTCAGGAATTTCGCATGGCGAAGCTGATTTATCTTATCATAGCCGATGGTCTGCATCTTCATGCGATCCTTTATCATCGCAACGTTCTTGTCCGAAGCGGCAAGTGCGGCAATGCCTGCGCCGCTGAAAGTAACCTTCGAGGTTGAGACGACCTCTATAAGCATATCCTCGGTAGAGTTTTTCTCGCATTCGGGGAAAATGTTTAGAAGCTTGTCGGGCGTTTCTCTGAGATCATGAACGATATAGGCATTATCCCAGATTATTCTGAAATCCTTTGCGGCGGGTTTGAGAGCCGCTATACGGCGGACTGTCTCGTCCGAATATGTTGTTCCGTCGGGATTGGAGTATTTCGGGACGCAGAACATACCCTTTACGCTGCTGTCTTTTATAAGCTCCTCGACTTTTTCCATATCGGGGCCGTCCTTCGTGAGAGGAACATTTATCATTTCAATACCAAAATATTCGCAGATACCGAAGTGTCTGTCGTAGCCGGGAACGGGACAAAGGAATTTAATCTTCCCCTGCTGCATCCACGGCTTGTCGCCCGCACCGTGAGTCATGCACTGCCCGATAAAATCAAACATGACATTGAGGCTGGAGTTACCCATAACGATAACGTTTTTATCCTCGACCTCGAGCATCTCGGAGAAAATCGCCTTGCATTCGGGGATTCCGTCAAGAATACCGTAGTTTCTGCATTCAAGTCCCGTTGACGATTTTACGTCGTTTATCTTGAGCATATCCATTGAGAGGTCGAGCTGCTGCGTGCAGGGCTTGCCTCTGGACATATCGAGCTTTAGGTCTTTAGCCTTGAAGCTGTTATATTTTTCCAAGAGCCGTGAGCGGAGTTCTTCGAGCTCCTTTTTGGACATTGATTCAAAAGTCATATTGATTCCTCCGTAAACAAAGATCTTGTATATTCTATTATATTCCGCCCGAATTTGCAAGTCAAAAAGCCGAATCCTGCAAAAAATCTTTGTTTTGCCCATATATACACCGTTTTTATGGGCGAAATTTGAGCATAACTTTTATAAAAAAGGTGATTCAAATGAAAAAAAGGTCAACGCGCATACTCTCCGTCCTGCTCGCGGTACTCCTTTTCTGCTCGGCTCTTCTCCCCTGTTCATTTGCGGCAACCGCCGAGGAATGGGACGAAAACTGGGACAGGCTAAAAAACGACTCTTCGGCGGTCTCGCTCTCCCCCGGCAGCGACCCCTCAAGCATGAACTTCACCTGGCTCACACCGACCGACAGCGGAATGGTCATGTTTCAGATAGCAACAGACAGCTCAATGAAAAACGGTGAGTTTCTGAAGGTTGAGCGCACACACACCGCTCTTTACGGCTGGAAAAACGACGTTACCGCCGAAAATCTCAAGAGCGACACCACCTACTATTACAGGGTAGCCGAAAAAGGCAAGTGGTCAAAGACATATTCGTTCAACACCGGCAACGAAAAAGATTACAGCGTACTCTTCGTTTCGGATACGCAGATAGGCCGTTCGGGCGACAGAAAGCTTGACGAGGTATTGAAGCGCGATTCGCTCGGCTGGAACAACACTCTCGAAGCAGCCGTGAAATACGCGCCCGATATATCTTTTATGATCTCTTCGGGCGATCAGGTTGAGACCGCCATAACACAAGAGCAGCATAATCTTTTCTTCAACCCCGAGCTCATGCGCTCGCTGCCCGCAGCCACAGCTATAGGCAACCACGACTTCTATTATCCGCTCTATTCGATAAGAAGCAATCATCCGAACAGATTCGACCGCGAGCTTCTTCAATGTCCCGCGGGCAAGGGCTACTATTTCAAGCGCGGCGAGGCACTGTTTATGGTCCTCAACTCGAACAATGTCCTCACCTATGACCACGAGGAGCTCATAAAAGAGGCTATGGAGTTTTATCCCGATGCACTTTGGCGCGTAGTTGTTATGCATTACAGCATATACAGCCGCAACGAGGAGGATAATTTCTACCGCCCGCTGTTTTCAAGGATATTTGACAAATACGATATCGACCTTGTGCTGAGCGGTCACGACCATATCTATACCCGTTCGGCGCTCTTGCGCGGCAATGAGAGAGTGGAGAACGGCGGCACGCTCTATCTTGAGGCGAGCACCGCCTCCGGCTGCAACTACGGAGGTCAGCCCGACGCGACCCCGTGGTACGCCGAAAAATGCATTCAGCTGCGCACGCCCACATATGTCCTGCTGAATTTCACACAAGGCAAGATTTCAATAAAAGCTCTGCGGAGCGACACTAACGAAGTTTTCGACTCCTACGAGCTGACAAAAGCAGCGCCGTCAAATACAGAATATAAAGACAGTCTGCTTCAAAGATTATATCTTTTCTTTGCGGACAAGATATTCAAACTGCGCGATATAATTTTCTGAATACAGCACAAATCACCTCTCGAATTAACGCCGAGGGGTGATTTTTCATATAATATATCGCTTCTTCTCGGAGCAAAAAACTTGCAGGAGGAAACAAAATGTTCAAAAAAGCTTCCGATATACTGTCGGATTACTACTATTTTCAAGCCGATATAAACGGAAACAGCAGCGCCCCGGATATGTCCGGCACGGCGAGATTCTATCCGTGGCTCGACGGAACTATGGTTGAGATAGAGCTCAGCGGAATGCCCGCAAGAAACGAGCCGTTTGCGGTTCATATTCACGAGGAGGCATTCTGCGAGCCCGAGGAACACGAAGATACTCCCGAACGGTGTGCGGCAACAGCAAAACACTCAGGGCATACCATCACTCTTCCCGGCGTCTTTTCAAATAACGGCTACGCTTATATGGCAACCTACACCGACCGTTTTATCCCGCAGCAAGCAGAAGGGAGAACCGTGATAATTCACAGCTCCCCCGACAGCTTCACTTCAACCGATATCTTCGGCAACCGCATCGCCTGCGGAATTATACGCCGAATGGAAGTCGGCAAATCACTTTAATTTTCTCAGATCGTTTGCCCTTATTTCCGTGCGTCTGATTTTGCCGTTGACGGTCTTGGGAAGAGAATCGACAAACTCAATAACTCTCGGATATTTATAGGGCGCGGTCTCTTTCTTGACATAAGTCTGAAGCTCTTTTTTAAGCTCCTCCGAGCCATCGAAGCCCGGCTTGAGAACGATTGTCGCCTTGACGACATTGCCTCTTATCGGGTCGGGAAGCCCGGTTACGGCGCATTCGAGAACCGACGGATGCTCTGTAAGCACGCTCTCTATCTCAAACGGTCCGATTCGGTATCCGGAGGACTTTATGACATCGTCGGTTCTTCCGACATACCAATAATAGCCGTCCTCATCCTTCCACGCCGTGTCGCCCGTATGATAAAGACCGTCGTGCCACGCCTCGGCGGTTTTCTTTTCGTCACGGTAATAGCCCTTGAAGAGTCCGAAAGGAACCTTCGGCTCGGTATGAACGACAATCTCGCCGGTGACACCGGGCGGCACGGGCTTGCCGTCCTCGTCGACGATATCCACATCGTAGTGCGGCATAGGCTTACCCATAGAGCCCGGCTTCGGCTCCATGCCGACGCGGTTTGCAATAAGCAAGGTGGTCTCCGTCTGACCGAAGCCCTCCATGAGCTTTATCCCCGTCTCCTCGTACCACTTGTTGAAAACATCGGGGTTGAGCGCCTCGCCCGCGATAGTGCAGTATTTGAGCGCGCTCAAATCATAGGAGGACACATCCTCCTGGAGCATAAATCTGAACATTGTGGGCGGGCAGCAGAGGCTGGTGATTTTATACTTTTCGAGTATCGAGAGTATTTCTGCGGCATGGAACTTGTCATAGTCATAGACAAAAACGCAGCTCTCCATAAACATCTCGCCGTAAAGCTTGCCCCAAACAGCCTTGCCCCAGCCGGTATCGGCTATTGTCAGATGAATGCTGTCGGCGTTGACATCGTGCCAATATTTGGCGGTTGTCAGATGTGCAAGGGCATATGTATGCGCGTGCATTGCCATTTTCGGATTTCCTGTAGTGCCGGACGAGAAATATACTATCATCGGCTCATAGTACTTCGTTTCAACTCTCTCGAGATGAGAATCGGCATTTTCCATATCGGTCATAAAGTCATCCCAGCCGTCGCGCTTGCCGTTGACCATTATTCTCGTCTTTATCGAGGGGCACTCAGGCAGAGCCGCATCGACGTGCTCGGCGATCTCTCCGTCGCCTGTGCAGATAACCGCTTTTATGGTAGCGGCATTCGCTCTGTAAACTATATCATGCTTCTGGAGCATGAAAGTTGCGGGGATAATGACCGCGCCGAGCTTATGCAGGGCTAAAATGGTGAACCAGAACTGATAATGGCGCTTGAGTATAACCATTACCATGTCGCCTTTTCCTATGCCCTTGCTTCTGAGCATATTGGCGGTCTTATCACTGTAATATTTAAGGTCGCCGTAAGTAAATATTCTTTCTTCGCCAGCCGGATTGCACCAAAGAAGCGCGCGCTTATCCGGCTCTGCGGCAGCTATGGCATCAACAACGTCATAGGCAAAATTGAAATTTTCGGGGCATTTGAGAGTATAATCAACCACATTTCCATTGCTGTCATATACCTCATCCACAAAGTTTTTATTTAAATCAAGCATATATCAAGAGTCCCTTCGCTTAAACGATTATTTTATTTCTTTTCTGTTTTCTTGAGGATTATCGCAAGAAAAACACAGTCCTCGCCGCCGGTCGCTATCATTCCGTGACCGTGAGCGGAGTTATAGAGCACGGCATCGCCTGCGTTGAGTATCTCAAGATGATCTTCAAACGCAACTTTAAGACTGCCGCTGATAATATAATCAAACTCCTGTCCCTCATGCGTTGAGAGCGTTATCGGCTTATCCTGATCCTCGTCCGAATAAGGTGCGGTGACAAGGAAGGGCTCGCAATACTTATCCTTGAAGCGGTAGCCGAGATGCGAGTAACTGAAGCCCGTGCGGCGCTTCATGGGGAGTCCCTCGCCCTTGCGGACTATAGAATAGAACGAAAGTCTCGGATTATCACCGGTAAGAAGCTCTATCATATCGACGTCGAACTTCTCGGCGCACTTGTAAATAAACGTGAAAGAAAAATCAACTTCGCCTTTTTCGGCGGCAATATATTCTTCGGGGGTGCAGTCAACAGCCTGCGCCATTTCCTCTACGCTGTAGCCCATAATCTCGCGCAGGTCGCGGATTCGCTGTGCTATCTCCGTGATGATAATTTCCATAATTTAACTCTCCTTCTCAATAAAAATAAAATATAAAAACCGCCCCAAACATAATGTCTGGGGCGGCTGTGAACCGCGGTACCACCCCCAAATTCAGTGCATAGCACCCTCAAGCTCCAATAAGCTCTTGACCTTAACGCAGTCTTACGGAAACGCCTACTCGCAAAAGCTTTCGGGTCTCTGCTCGGGAGTGATTCGATTCTCCGGTTCATACATCCGTTTTCACCAACCACGGATTCTCTGCGGTACTTCTCCGGAATCTTTCTCCGTCATAGCCTTTATGGGCAAGATTCAGTTTTTACAAAGTATATAACCGAATAATCGGTTTGTCAATAGTTTTTTTGAATTTATTTTTCAAACATCGTTCCGCCGTGCGAATCAATTCCGACTGTAAGCGGGAAATCCTTGAAGCTGAGGCGCTTGACGCTCTCGCAGCCCAAATCAAAAAAGGCTGTCTCCTCGCACTCGGTTATGCACTTTGAAGCGAGTGCGCCCGCGCCGCCTATTGCACAGAGATACACGGCGTTGTTTCGTTTTATAGCCTCGACTACCGACTCGCTTCTCCCGCCCTTTCCTATCATGCAGCAGAGCCCCTCATCAAGAAGCCGGGGCGCATAGACATCCATGCGGCTCGAGGTAGTGGGGCCGCAGCTGCCAATAACATCTCCGGGCTTTGTCGGCGTGGGGCCGGCGTAATATATCGCCGCATCTTTTAAATCAAACGGAAGCTCCTCGCCGCCGTCAAGCAGGGCGCATATGCGCTTATGCGCTGCGTCGCGCGATGTATAGACGGTACCCGAAAGCAGTACTCTGTCCCCCGCGCGGAGCACATCACAGTATTTGCGAAGCTCGCTTGTATCTATTTTATATTCAGCCATCAGTCTTCTCCGAGAAATTTTTTTGTAAGCTCCGATATATCCTCGGATTCATCGGACTTGACAGGCTCTTCCGTTACGGCTTCTTCACTATGTACGCCGTCAGGTTCAATATCTGCGGCTTCGTCTTCGTCGGGTGCGGTAAATTTAAAATCAAGCCCGCCGCCCGCATTGAGGACATTGACAAGATTGCTTATTTCCTCATCGGATATTTCAATATCGGAGCTGTCCGAATCGCCGAAATCCTCATCGGTAAGGCTCGGCAGCTTGACCTCGCCGTTCTCGCCGAAGGTAAACTGATGCTCGTCTATCTCGTCCTCCTGAGAGTCGAGCTTATCGGCAACGCTGCTTAAGTTGGTCGAAAGCGAATTTATCTTCGAGACAAGGGAGGCGACGACAACGCCGAAATTATCGGACATCTGAGAAATATCCTCGCCTATCTCGTCAACTCCGCTTGCGGCCTCTTCAATGGTCTGCTTCGTCTGATTGGAAATGCCCTTTGCGGACGCCTTTGCGCTGCGGATTATCTTATCAGAATAGAGCAGCGCATCGAGAACGAGGGCGCCTATCTGACCCTCAACATCCTTGGCACGTTCGCAGCCGACTTCAACGCTGTTGAGCTTCTCGTTGAGGGAATTGACTTCGTCCTCGAGAGCAAATATTTTCTTTGCATACTCCTCGCTCAGCGCAGAATATTCCTCAACGCGGGTCTGCTGCTCGGAGAGAAGAGTTTCAAGCTCCTTTGTCCGCTTTATGGCGGATGAGGCACTCTCCTCGGTCTCCTTGAGCTTTTTCTGCGTGTCCGTTAACTGCGTCTGCTGGGCGCGAATATATTCAAGGACGTCTTCTTTGTTGAAGCCGCCGAAGGTCATCGTTTTGAAAAGCACATCTTTTGCCATGCTTTTATCCCTCATTTCTTTTAATAGGCGATAATATTATACGCGTCACTGTCGATTATGGCAAGCTTATTTTTAGAATAAATACATAAATCTCCGCCGCTGCGTATAAAAGCTATACCCTTATCGGAATATTTCATGTTTTTAAGCTCCGCTTTTTCCGACACGGGCGCAGCCTTTTTGCCGTCGTATAAATACAGATCCGCTATATCTCCGTCCGGAGAAGAGACGAAATTTTTGACTATAAGAACGCTTCCGTCGGACATTCTCGCAAAGGACGCCACATCCCCGTCGATTTTCTCTTTTTCCGCGGAATATTTATACAAATCACAGAGCGACGAGCCGGAAACGCTGCGCCGGTACCACATATCCGAGCCGATTATGCTGCAGGCCTTTACGCCGGTATCGAGCATCTCCGCGGCAGAAACAACTCCGTTTGACAGCGTATGCTTAAACAGCGAAAACGTATCGCCGGAGCCATCAAACGACTTGACGAAAAGTCTGTCCCCCTCAATAATAAACTCGGCTTTCTTGCCGTCGTATGCGTCGAGCTTGACAGGTGAAGATGAATGCGTGTCGGCAAAGAGGAAGCCCGTCTTCTTTGTGCAGGCCTTGACTGCGGCTACGGCGGTTTCCGTGACCGATTCGACCGAGGATGAGGCTAACTGCGCGTCAAGGTCCGACATTCTAACCGTGCTGCCGGTAATCTCGGTCATATAAAATACTGCGGAGGGCTCGCCGGAAGCCGATACTGCAAAGACCTCCGTCGGCACAACGTTTTCCGCGATTTTCTTTGAGCCGTCGGCAGTTCGGGCATAGAGATTGTAGCCCTGCCTGAAGGTATCGTCCTTTATCTGCTCATCGAGAGCCTGACGGATCTTATCGCGTGAGACCTTGCGGTTATATTTGGTCATATCGAGCTGATACTGTATGCTGAAGCCGAAGATAAAGGTGTAATCATTGCGGTTCGGCGCCTTTATAAGCTCGTCGTCCTTCGCCATGTCGTCGTCAATAATATCCCTCCAGCCGGCAGCCGATTCTTTCTTGACGAAATAATAAAGGTTGCCGCCGGGAGAATACAGATCGTAAAGAACAGAGCTTACGGTTGTTGCTGTCTGAACGGGATTTTTACCCGGAGAGACGGAGAAAAGCTCGGACTCCCCCTCCTTATACGAGCCCGTTTCAAACAGCAGCTCGCAGTTTTTACCGTCATCGTAAAAATGAATGTTTGCGGCATTTTTAACGAGCTCTTTGCTGCCCTCGGAAGCCGAATAAATATACAGAGACTGAGAATCCGAAAGCTGTTTGACATAATACAGCACATCACCGGAGCTCGGCAGAAACAGCTCTTTTATAGCAAAATCAATATCTGATTTTTTGTTCTTTTTCAAATCGTATGCAGTAGTCATAACGGCGAGATTATCCGGGTTCTGCTTGGAATAATACAGTATTCCGTCATTGTACTTAAAGCTCTTTTCAACGCCGTAATCCAGAAGCTTTGCTTCTTTTTTAGCTTTTGACGCGCTTTTTATACTGCACATATAGAGGTCATATTTTTGACTGACCTTCGCCGAGGCGGTGGTATAGATAAGATACTCGCCGTCCGAAGTGAGCAGCACCGACGAATCGTCGGATATTGTCAGCTTATGTTTTTGACCGTAAGCGGAAAGATATGTTCCGCCGTCCGTCGCTTTATACACTATTGCCTGACTGTCGGCCTTGGGGACATTATTTTTGCCGGACAGCAGAAAAATCAACGCAGCCGTAGCTGCCGCCGCGAACACAAAAATGCTCACGGCAGCGACTGCGACCAGCGACTGCGACTGTGCTTTTTTTGAATCTGATTTTAGCCATTTGAAAACCTTTCGGTCTGTTTTCAGCGGGCTGCCTTGAGTTCAAGCGCCTGCTTGGTCTTTTTAACTATGTTTTCCGCATCAAGACCGTAGATGTGGAGAAGCTCGACTGCCGGACCGGAGCGTCCGAAAACATCCTCTACGCCGAGCTTTACGACCGGCACGGGAACTGTTTCGCAAATAACCTCGCTGACGGCTCCGCCGAGTCCGCCGATAACGGAATGCTCCTCTGCGGTAACAATGGCTCCCGTGTCTCTTGCGGCGTCGATAATTGCCTGCCTGTCAATCGGCTTTATGGTGTGCATATTGATAACTCTTGCGGATATGCCTTCATTTTCAAGCATATCTCTTGCCATAAGAGCCTCGTTGACCATAAGACCCGTGGCGATTATGGTCACATCCTTACCGTCTGCGAGCTGAACCGACTTGCCGATTTCAAACTTGTAGTTGTCGGGATCGTTGAATCTCGGCACTGCAAGACGACCGAAGCGAAGGTAGACGGGGCCGTCATACTCCGCAGCGGCAAAAACAGCCGCTCTCGCCTCAACATCATCGGCGGGGTTGATTATAACCATACCGGACCGGGGATGGTACGCATGAGAGCTATATCCTCGCAGCACTGATGGCTCGCGCCGTCCTCACCGACGGATATACCCGCATGGGTAGCACCGATTTTGACGTTAAGATGGGGATAGCCCACAGTGTTTCTTATCTGCTCAAAAGCACGGCCTGCGGCGAACATTGCAAAAGAGCTGGCAAATACAGTGTATCCGATGGTCGAAAGTCCGCCGGCAACACCTATCATGTTGCACTCGGCAATGCCGGTATCAAAGAATCTGTCCGGATATGCCTTTTTGAACATTGCTGTCTTAGTCGCCTCTGCAAGGTCTGCATCAAGAACGACGAGCTTATCATTTATGGCTCCGAGCTCTACGAGCGCCTTGCCGTAACCGTCACGCGTTGCCGCTTTTATAATTTCTGCCATAGCACGACATTCCTTTCACTGAAATTAGTTGGCTTCGAGGCTTGTGAGAGTAGCGTTGAGCTCCTCCATAGCCTCTTTGTACTGCTCCTCGTTGGGAGCCTTACCGTGCCATGAGCACTGATTTTCCATGAAGGAAACGCCCTTGCCCTTGACACTCTTGGCGATTATTGCGGTGGGCTTACCCTTGAACTCTATAGCCGCATTGAAAGCTGCGTCCATCTCATCGAAGCTGTCCGCATATATCTCAAGAACATTCCAGCCGAAAGCCTTGAATTTCTCGGCTATCGGATAAGGGGAATTGACCTCTGCGATCGTTCCGTCTATCTGAAGATTGTTGTTATCAACAACCGCAACAAGATTGTCGAGACCCTTAGCGCAGGCATACATTGCCGCCTCCCAGACCTGACCCTCCTGAATCTCGCCGTCGCCGAGAATGGTATAAACTCTGAAGCTCTTGCCCGAAAGCTTTGCACCGAGAGCCATGCCGACGGCTACGGAGATTCCCTGACCGAGCGAACCGGTGCTGGCATCGACGCCGGGAACGGTTCTCATGTTCGGGTGACCCTGAAGTCTCGAATCGCTCTTTCTGAGTGTTTTGAGCTCCTCGACGGGGAAATATCCTCTGTGCGCAAGCACGGAATAATAGGCGGGCGCGGCATGACCTTTCGACATGACGAGCCTGTCCCTGTCTTCCCACTGCGGATTCTTCGGATCGATGTTGAGCCGATGGAAGTAGAGGTAAGTCAGGATATCGGCGATTGAAAGCGAGCCGCCCGGATGACCGGACTTTGCATTATAAACGCCTTCAATTGCACCCATTCTCACCTTACAAGCTTTGATCTTCAACTGTTTGCTGACAATTGTGTCCACAACAGCCACCTCCTGTAATAATGTATTTATTGGCAATCTTTTTCAATATATTCGAGAAAATCGGCAACGGCGCCCTTATTACAGTGACACGCAACAAATGTTGCTGCATCCCTCATCTCCTGCGGTGCTTGGCCGCAGACCGCCGGAACACCGACACTCTTTATCATATCAAAGTCGTTAAAATAGTCGCCTATTGCTCCCGTGTTCTCATGCGGAACACCGAGCATATCGGCTATTTCAAGCGCCGATGTGCCTTTGTTGGTTCCCTCGAGCAGCATCTCGTAGCTCGCTACCGAGGACGACATATACGTGACACCGTCGCTGTCTGTGGAGTTAAGATACTTCACCATACGCGAGACCACAGGCGGAAGTCCCATAAATATAACCTTGCCCCAATTCTTCTTCGGGACATCATCAAACTTTTTGAAATTCTGATGCGGTATGCGATCCGCAAGCGACATCGCACCGCTGAAAACGCCGGGATTGAGAATAAATATCTCTTTGTCCGTGCAAATCTCTATCTGTATATGCGGAAAGTTTTCGTTCACGCGCTTTACTATATCTATGCCGCGCTCGTCTATGGCATGAAACGAAAGCATCCTCTCATGCTCATAATCGTAAATTCCGGCACCGTTTAAGATAACCGCAGGCGTGGATTTTATCGGCAAGCGCTCATAATGCTTTCTGAGCGAAGATATATTTCTTCCCGAGGCAAGAGTAAAATGACCGCCGAGGTCTTTGACAAAATGCGTAATAGCCTTCAGATTCCGCTCCGGCAATGTTCTGAGCTTGGTGTTCAGAGTGCCGTCAACATCGGAAATTATCAGCCAATCGGAAAAGTCTGTCTTCATATTTATCACTTTCTGATTTTTCTTAAAAATTTTTCAAAATATTCGGGCAACTCGGAGGAAAGCTCTATTCTCTCCCCCGTTACCGGATGGTCAAAGCCCAAAAGCCTTGCGTGCAGGCACTGGCCGCCGAGCTCTGTTATCACATTCTTCTGCGGGCCGTATACCGCATCGCCCGCCACCGGATGACCGATATACGCCATATGAACTCTTATCTGGTGAGTTCGGCCTGTTTCGAGCCGCAGGCGGACAAAAGTAAATTTTTCATATTCTTCTACTGTGTAATAATGCGTGACCGCAGGTCGGGAATTTTTATCCGTAACGGTCATTTTCTTTCTGTCATTGGGATTTCTGCCTATCGGAGCGTCTATTATCCCCTCGGGCTCGCGCAGCTTGCCGTAAACCACCGCCGCATATTCGCGGGTCAGGCTGTGTTCTTTAATCTGATGCGCAAGCGAGGCGTGCGCCATATCGTTTTTCGCAACCAGCAGCAATCCGCTTGTATCCTTATCTATCCTGTGTACTATGCCGGGGCGCAAAACTCCATTGATTCCCGAAAGGCTGCTGCCGCAGTGATACAGCAACGCGTTGACAAGCGTTCCGCTCCTGTTTCCCGGTGCGGGGTGAACCACCATGCCCTTGGGCTTGTTGACAACGAGCATACAGTCGTCCTCATACCGTATATCGAGCGGAATATTTTCCGGCTGCGCCGTATCGTCCTGAGCGGGTTCGATATAGACAGCCACCTCATCGTCAACCTTAGGCTTGAAGCTCTTGCCGACAGTCTTTCCGTTGACCGTTATACAGCCGTTTTCCGCCATATGCTGAATACGGGAACGCGAGAGCTCCGGGAAAGCATCCGCTACCGTGCGGTCAATACGCTGATCCGCCGTTTCGGAATCGACCGAAAAGCTCAGCGAATAACCTCCGGGCAAGTGCTCAGACATTTTTCTCATCTCCGCCGTCTTCGGCTTTCTTGTCGTCGTCCGACAGATATTTCTTGTTTTCTTTTATCAGGTCATATACCGTTTTCACTATAAGCAGAGCGGCGCCGACGGTAACACAGCAATCGGCAAAATTGAAAACCGCAAAATTGACAAAGGTGGGCTCGATATAGTCGACAACAAATCCTCTTGCAACGCGGTCAACAAAGTTACCCGCACCGCCGGCTATAATAACCGCCACACACCAGTAAATAAAACCGGGCTTAATTTTCTTCGTCATGAGCAGGAAAATAAACATGACTATAACAACCGCCGTAAAAATCGTCAGAAAAACCGTCTGATTCTGCATGGAGCTGAACGCCGCACCGGTGTTCTCGACATAGCGGATGCGGATAAGACCGAAAAGAATATCCATGCTGCCGCCCGCCGCAAAGCGGTTGACAACAGCAACTTTTATAATCTGGTCGATAGCCACAAGCGCGGCAATCACCAGAAGGGTTATTGTTTGGATCATAAAAACCTCAAAAACTTATTTTTTAAAGAAACCTCTGAAGCGAGAATGGCGGGGATGATCGTCGTCATCGTCGTTATTATCGTCATCATCGTCGCCGTCTAAAAAATCATCGACATTGGCAAGCACTTCGTCGGTGTCGTCCTCCGCGTCGTCGTCATCCTCAAACTCGTCGGGCGTGATATGATGCTCTATAACGCCGAAGTTTATCACAAAGCCGTTTGCGGAATCGCCGCCGTCCTCCGTCTCGTCGGAATCGGAGACAGTCTCCTCCGCCGCGGCCATGGGATCGTATGTATCGCTCTCCGAATCGTGCGACTGCATGAGTATATCGTTGGCTACAATTTCATCGGGAGCCGCATTCTCTTCGCTGAATTCGGGCTCGTCCTCAAACGCTGCAACAGCGTCCTGCGGTTCGGCGTCTTCAACCGAATCGCCGTCGTTTTCCGCGGTTTCGGTCTCTGCGGGCTCTTCTGTCACCTCTGCTTCTTCGACTTCTTCAACGATATCGACGTTGTTTGTCTCATCCTCGACGGATATGGGGCTGTCCGAAATATACTCGTCCGTATTTACAGTCGGGATAACAGGCACATCCTGCTGCTCGGGAAGCGAAGATATGATATCTATATGCTTACGGTAAGCGTCGAGCACGGAATTGCGAAATGCCGCAACTTCGTTTTCAAGCTTCTCGAGCGCCGCCGAATTTACGCGTATAGCGGCATTTATTCTGTCAAGCTCAAGCTGTGCATTTTTCTTTGCGCTCTCGATTATCTCGTTAGCCTTTGCTTCCGCATTGCTTATCATGGCGGAGGCGGTGCGCTCTGCGGAGGTTATGCGCTCGGTTGCATTGCGGTTTGACTCTTCAGTAAGCTGCGACGCCTTTACCGAAGCCGCTGTTTCAAGGACATCGGCTCTGTTCTGCGCCGAGGAAACAAGCTCCTGCGCTCTCTTTTCGGCGGAATCGAGCTGCTCCTGCGCGCTCTGCTGAGCCTCGCGCTGAATTTTGTCCGCCATGCGCTCTGCGGTAAGCAACGCACGCCTGATATTATCCTCATCCTTCTTATACTGAGAAACTCTCTCTGCAAGAAGGCTCATTTTTTTAACGAGATCCCCGTTTTCCTTAAACATCTTTTCATAAGATGCGGATACCTCGCGTAAGAACGAATCAACATCTTCTGCCTCGTAAGTCCCGCGTCCGGCGGAAATAAAACGATGAGATTTGAGCTGTTCGGGTTTAAGCATTATCTACACCTCTTAACTGGGAAATAAACATCAATCGAAATATCCTTCGCTCATGCTCTCGATATCCTCGAGCACGTCACCTGAAAGCGGCACGCTGTCGGGAGTAATGATATAAGCCTTGCCGGCAATCTTCTTGATATCGCCGGAATTTGCATATGCGACACCGGAAAGGAAGTCGATAATACGTCTCGAATCGTCTGCGGGGCAGGTTTCAAGATTAAGGATAACTATTCTCTTCTCGTTGAGAACATCGGCTACGCTCTGAACATCAAGATATCTGTCAAGCTTCTTAAGTACGACCGGAGTGCGGCTGGAAGAGCGCAGATCGACTATATTGGGCATTGAAGACGCAGCAGACGGTCTTGAGGCTGCGCCGAAATCCCCGAAAGACTTCGCGGAATCGGTGCTGTCGGATGCGTATGTGTCATCGGCAGAATCGTCATAGACGTTTTCGATATTTTCATCGATAGTGTCCTCATCGGAATTGTCGATAAAATTTTTCACCTTATCAAAGATACTCATAATATTTTCCTCCCGTATTTATAAAATAACTTAATATTGCCTGTCTCCGAATATCGCCGAGCCCACACGCACAAGCGTCGAACCCGCCGCTATCGCTTCTTTAAAATCGCCGGACATACCCATAGACAATATGTCCATATATATATTATCCATTTTTTTGGCACCAATGTCAATAAACAGTTTGTGCATATTATCAAAAACACACTGATTTTTTGCAGAATCTTTGAAATTCGGAGCAACTGTCATCATTCCGCGCACCCTGATATGCTCAAGCTCGGCTATTTCGGCGAGCCGGTCGGCGACCTCGTCGGCGGGATAGTCGGATTTTTTCGGAATAGCCGAATTTTTTCTCGTCCTCGCCTATATTGACTTCGAGAAGTATATCGGTTTTTATCCCCTGCTCCCCCGAACGGCGGCTTATCTGACTGGCGGTCTCAAATGAATCGACGCTCTGTATCATATCAACCTGTCCGACTATTTTCTTTATCTTATTGCTCTGCAGATGACCGATGAGATGAAGCTTGCAGTGCTCAAGATTGAGCTCGGGGCGCTTTAGCAGCACCTCCTGAACCTTGTTCTCTCCTATAAGGTCGACTCCGCAGGCTATCGCGTGATTTATAAGCTCGACGGAAACTGTCTTTGTCACCGCCATAAGCTTCACTTCCTGCGGGTCTCTGCCGTTTTTGACGGCGGGTTCCGCTCTTCTCCGCTATCTCGTCGCGAACTCTTTTCAGATTATCCTCAAGGAGTCTCAAGCGCGCATCAGTAACCGATAAGTTTTCCATCTTTAAGATCCTTTCCCTCAAGTATGACCGCATCGTAGATTTTCAGATACGGCACTTTATTTTCATCATATACGTCCTCTTTTATCATCTTGGAAATCACATAGTCCTCGCCCGTATATATAATGTCAAGCTTTTTGAATCGGACGATATTGCCGGTGAGCACGTATACACCCTGAACTCCGTCAATAACTCTGACAGCAGATTTGTTTACTCTTATTCCGTCGGTCTCGTTTATCACTATTTCGACATCCTCCGTTCGGAGTCTCGCTATGTCGGAATCCATTATCTTCGAAGAAAGTATAAGAACCGTCTCGTCGGGGTTTATCGGGCCTCTGTTATTCAGGCCTCTGTAATACACCGAGGCATTTATGCTGTCGCGCGACATATTGTCGCATCTGAGCGTTACGCTGTCTCCGTCGTTTAATCTTGTGGCGTCGGACTTATTGATTATCCCGACAAAGTACCAGGTATATCCGTGTATCAGCTTGCCCTTTGTGTTGGCGGGCACCGCAGCGGGAGAGGCAGACAGCGCCGCCTTTATCTTGTCGCTGCTGAGATTTTTAATATTTGAAAAGCTGAGCGTATTTTCATATCCGTCGGCGGACGAGACATAATATCCCGTATCGTCTGCCTTGAGGTAGTCGACACTTCCGACCTTTGCGGTAAGAGAGGCTATTTCGGACTTTAACGACGCTATCTTCTTTGAAAAATCGATATTTCCGTTTATCAGTATCTGCTTTGCGGTCATCTTGTCGCTGAATTTTTCCGCACTGCTCTCAAGCCCGGAGATTTTGCCCGAACGCACACCGTCGAGCATCTCATAGAAATACGAATCGGCCTGGAGATTTATCTTCGATATGTCAAGCTCGTTCAAATTCTGCTGGCTGTTAAGACTCTCGTACCTTGCAAGCTCGCTTTTACGACTCTCGAGGTCAACATATGCAGAAGCCGAATCGGCCTTTACGAACTGTGCCGCAATAGCCTGACCGCCCGCCACGCGCTCGCCGTCCTGCAAAAGCGGGACATAAGTGAGCGAGGACGAACCGTTTATCAGGGACTCGTCACGCACGGCAAACATTTTTACCGTTATGCTGTTGCGGTATGTCGTGGCGGCGGCGGGCTGGGTTTTCACGTTTGAAGAATTGAAATTACTTATCTCATAGCACAGAACGGCAACGGCCAAAAGCACCGCAACTGCCGCGATTATCTTTTTTACGCCGTTTTTGTTTACCTTTACCTTTTTCACTCCGCAGTCCCCCTCTCTATTATTTCAACAGCTCTTTTCAGCAGCTCGTCATACGGCATTTCGTCGATGTATAAATGCTCTATACGCCCGTCGCGCTTAAACCATGTCAGCTGTCTTTTGGCGTATCGGCGCGTGGAGCGCTTGAGATTGTCTATTGCATCGCCTAAGGATATCTCTCCGGAAAAATACGGCTGCAATTCTTTATAGCCTATCGCCTGACCCGCCGTCTTTCCGAGCTCGCCCGAAAGAAAGCGTCTCGCCTCGTCGATAAGTCCGCTGTCTATCATCATATCAACTCTGCTGTCGATACGGTCATACAAAAACTGCCTGTCGCGCACATCGAGGCATATAGCCGTGCAGTCATATTTCGGCTCCGCAAGGCGCGACCTGCGTTGCTGTTCGCTCATTGTGACCCCGGTTTTATAATAGACCTCAAGGGCTCTTATGATACGTCCTCGGTTATTGAGATGCAGCTGCGCCGCGGTATCCGGGTCAATGCCCGAAAGCTCCTTATGAAGCGTTTCCATGCCCTCTCTTTCCGCACGGCGTTCAAGCTCGCTGCGGATATATATACCGTCGTCCTCCGCGGCAAAGGTTATATTGTCAACAAGGGATGAATAGTAAAGTCCTGTTCCGCCGACCAAAACGGGAAGCTTTCCCCTGCCGGATATTTCTTCTATACACCTGCCCGCCTGCTCGCAGTAGGCTGCGACACTGTACTTCTCGCCCGGCTCAAGAAAACTGAGCATATGATGCGGTATACCGCCCATCTCCTCCTCGGTCGGCTTGGCAGTCGCAATATCCATATATTTATATATCTGCATTGAATCGCAGGAAACGGCCTCGCCGGAAAGTGCGCGGCATATATCGACCGCCAGCTTCGTTTTGCCGGACGCCGTGGGACCTACTACCGCAGCTATTTTAATCTTCTTACACCCGTCCAAAATTCTTCTCCAATTCACGCCTGGTTATCTCGATCATGACCGGTCTGCCGTGCGGACAGTATCTTATCTCCGGGCTTGCAAAAAGACGCTTTATAAAAAGCTCGCGTTCGTATTCCGTGGTGTACATTCCGCCCTTTATCGCAGCCTTACACGCCATGAGACTGAAAAGCCACTCCTTCTTTTCGGATATGAGCTTCTGTCTGTTTTCAACAAGATATCCCGCAAGCTCCGCGACAACATCGGCGACCTCATCCGCCGATATCTCCATGGGACACTCGCGGACTATCACGACGGAATATCCGAAATCCTCGACCGCAAACCCCGCCTGCATAAGCATATCAAGGTTATCGAGCACCGAAGAATATTCCTCTTTGCTGAGCGTCACGGTTATTGGGGTCAAAAGCATCTGCGTTGAACGCTTGCTGTCGTTTTTGACAAGCTCGTTAAACAGCATTCTTTCGTGCGCCGCGTGCTTGTCAACAAGAAAGATGCTCTCCCCTTGTTGAACGATAATGTATGTTTTGAACGCCTCTCCGATAACGGTTACGGGCAGCTCCGCGGGCTTCTCATCAACAGCCGTATCAAGAGCCCGAGCCGTTTCTTCCGGCTTTTCGTCGGAAAGCGTTGCGGCTTTTTCCGAAAGCTCCGGCCGTATATCCGCTTCAATGGCGGCGGTCTCTTCTTTTTTTGCCCTTTGAGCGTCAAGAAAATGCTGAATGGTCGAGGGCTCGGAGTCTGCGTTTTCGGGCTTTTTATCCGGGCTTGCCACTGTAATTATATCCTCGCGCGCAGCGGGCTGCTGATACGTCGGGTTTTTCGCGCCGAGCGGTATTCGGAGGATGACATCCTGTTCCAGAAATCGGGCTGCTTTTCCGGTAATCTCATCTGCTCGGTTTTCGGGCGCACAGGCTCGAAGAGCTCCGTCTGCGCCGTTCTCGGAATAGTCACCTTCGGCGCTTCGTCCCTATGCTCAAGCGCATTTTTGGCGGCATAATATACCGCACTGAATACCGTGCGCTCGTTTGCAAAGCGCACTTCGATTTTCGCGGGATGGACGTTCACATCGACAAGACCCGGTGCGGTGGTTATATTGAGCACGCAGTACGGGAACTTGCCGACCATTATCGAATTTTTATATGCCTCACTCAGAGCCGCCGAAGCCGTGCCGGACTTCACAAGTCTGCCGTTGACAAAAAAGAACTGCATATTGCGGTTCGGACGCGATTTTGTCGGCTTCGAAACAAGCCCGCTTATCTTCACGGACTCGAAGCTGTAATCCGCTTCAATCAGTCCGTCCGCAAAGTCCTTGCCGAAAATCTCATAGGCTGCGGTTTTGAGGTCGCCGCTTCCGGAGGTAAACAGGGCGCTCTTGCCCTCTCTTATAAATCTTATCGAAACATCGGGGTTCGAAAGCGCAATCTTGTCAACTATACCGGCGACTGCATTGGCCTCGGAGACATCCCTTTTGAGAAACTTCATTCTTGCGGGAGTGTTGAAGAAAAGATCTCTGACTACTATCGTTGTCCCGAGCGGGCAGCCGGCATCATCAACCAGCGTCTCCTCTCCGGCGCTTATGCAGTAGCGCGTTCCCGTCTCCTCTTCGGGGGTTCTTGTGAGCACCTCGACATTTGAAACGGCGGCTATTGGGGGGGGGAAATCGTCGCGCGTGCTTATCTTGCTTGTGGCGTGGCTTATGAACGCGTTGCGTATATCTTCGCGGCTTATTCCGCAGCCGTTGTCGGTTACGCGGATATAAGTTATTCCGCCGTTTTTTATTTCAACCGTGACCGAAGAAGAGCCCGCGTCGATCGCGTTCTCCATAAGCTCCTTTATAACGGACGCTGGTCTCTCGACCACTTCGCCCGCAGCTATGAGCTCCGCTATTTCTTTTGGCAGGACTTTAATCTTCGGCATGGCTTCCTCCCGTTATATTTCCTTTGCGCTCTTTGTCAACTCGTACAGCACGCCCATCGCCTCTATCGGCGTTAAGGTGTTGACATCGAGCACCTTCAGCTTTTCGACTATCTCGTTTGAGCTGTTCTGACCGAACGATATCTGCCCGGCCTCCGGCTCGACCGCGGTGCTCGGCTCACGCTCGCGCACAAGCACAAGTCCGCTCTCTTCAATCTCCTTGAGAACCTTTTTCGCTCTGTCTACAACGGGCTTCGGAACTCCTGCGAGCTTTGCGACTTCAATTCCGTAGCTTCCGTCCGCTCCGCCGCGAACTATACGGCGCAGGAAGGTTATGTCGTCGCCGCGCTTTTTGACGGCTATATTGTAGTTCTTCACACCGTCTATCTGCCCCTCAAGCTCCGTCAGCTCATGATAGTGCGTGGCAAAAAGGGTCTTTGCACCGATGCGCTTTTTGTCGGCGGCATATTCGAGCACGGCGCGCGCAATGCTCATGCCGTCAAAGGTCGAAGTGCCTCTGCCTATTTCATCAAAAATTATGAGGCTTCTCGAGGTTGCGTTATTCAGTATGGACGCGACTTCGCTCATTTCGACCATAAACGTCGATTGACCGGCGGAAAGATCGTCGGACGCACCTATTCGAGTAAACACGCTGTCAACTATACCGAGCTCCGCGCTTGCGGCGGGAACAAAGCTTCCCGCCTGCGCCATGACGCAGATGAGAGCTACCTGGCGCATATATGTGGACTTACCCGCCATATTGGGACCCGTTATTATCGCACAGCGGTCGTCTCCGCAGTCGAGAACGGTATCGTTCGGCACAAATGGCTCACCGTTGAGCATCTTTTCGACAACGGGATGGCGTCCCTCTTTTATTTTCACAATCGGCTCTGCGGACATCTGCGGGCAGACATAGTTATTTTCAAGCGCTACCTGGGCAAACGAACAGAGGACATCAAGCTGCGCCACTGCCGCCGCCGTGCGCTGAACGCGGGCGAGCTCCGCACCGGGCGAGCTCCGCACCGGTGCGCTTTCTGATATCGTCAAAAATCTCGTATTCGAGCTTGACGATTCTGTCCTGCGCGCCGAGAACCTTTGCCTCAAGATCCTTGAGCTCCTGAGTTATGAATCTCTCGCAGTTTGCAAGGGTTTGTTTTCTTATATATTCGTCGGGTACAAGCTCTTTATATGAGTTGGGAACCTCTATGTAGTAGCCAAATACCCTGTTATAGCCTATTTTAAGTTTTGCTATTCCGGTCTTTTCCTGCTCCTGCTGCTGTATGGCGGCAATATAATCCTTGCCGTTTAATACTATATCGCGCAGGGAGTCGAGCTCCGGATGGAAGCCGTCCTTTATCATGCCGCCCTCACGGACGGAGAACGGCGGCTCCTCGACTATCGCAGCGTCGATGAGCTCGTAGATATCGGAAAGCGCATCTATATTTTCGGCACATTCGCGCATAAGCGACGAAGAGAGCACGGAAACTTTTTCTTTAAGCTCCGGCAGGCACGACGCGGCGAGCGCCAGCGCACGCAAATCCTTAGCTCCGGCTGTACCGAACGATATTCTTGTTATGAGACGCTCGAGGTCATGTATGCCCGACATACTTTCGCCGAGCTCCTGCCTCACCATCGGCTGAGAGACAAGCTCCGCCACAGCGTTATGGCGCTTTGTTATGCGCGCCATGCCGATAAGCGGGCGCTCAAGCCATGCGCGTATCATTCGCTTGCCCATTGGGGTGCGCGTCTTATCGAGCATCGAGCACCCAGAGCAGGGAGCCGCGCTTTTCGCGGTTTCTTAAAGTCTCGACTATTTCGAGATTGCGCAGAGCGGAGACATCGAGGCGCATGAAATTGAGTTCTGAATAAAATGATATCGAAGAAATATTTTCGAGGTCGTTGCGCTGAACCTCAGTGAGATATTTAAGCGCCGCTCCGAGCGCCGGAACAGCCGCGCTGCCCTCATGAAGCTCAAGCTCCGACAGGCTGTCTTTTTTGAAATGAGTGAGTATTGTTTCGGCACTTTGCCGAGGGTCAAAATAGCTGTCGCCAAGCTCCTGTGCAAGAGCTTCGGTCTTGTTTGAAATGAATGAAAACACCTTCGTAAGAGACGAAGAAGCGGAGTTGAACACGATTTCGCTCGGCATGAATCTGCCTATCTCGTTGATTATTTTATCGGGAACGGCGGGAGATGCAAGCTCGGTCAGATTGACGGAGCCCGTTGATACGTCCACAAAGCAGACGCCGGCGGACTCGCCCGCAAAATATACGCTTGCGAGGAAATTGTTCCTGCCCTCGTTGAGCATACTGTTTTCGATAACCGTACCGGGAGTCAGAACCCTGACGACTTCGCGCTTGACAAGTCCCTTTGCGAGAGCGGGATCCTCCATCTGCTCGCATATGGCGACTTTGTAGCCCTTTGCGACGAGGCGCGCCATGTAGCTGTCCGCGCTGTGAAACGGCACGCCGCACATCGGGGCGCGCTCCTCCTGACCGCAGGCTCTGCCTGTCAGCACAAGCTCCAACTCACGCGACACTGTTACCGCATCGTCAAAGAACATCTCGTAAAAATCACCGAGTCTGAACATCAGTATCGTGTCGGGATATTTCTTTTTTGTCTCAAAATACTGTTTCATCATCGGAGAAAGCTCTGCCATTCCGATACCGTCCTCTCAGCGGTTATACCGCAAAATAAAAAGCTTTCGGCTCCGCAGGGGTTAACCTGCGGAGCGGTATTGCAATAATCAGCAGCCAGAGCAGCCGGAGCAGTCTCCGCCGCAGTGATGCTCCTCTTCGGGCTCGCAGGTAGCGGGGTCTTCACCCTGGATGCACAGAGCGAGAATGCCCGTGATATAATGCATCATTTCATCTATCTCGGCTCTTGCAACCTCATAGTCGCGCATATGCTCGTTATCCATAACCTTCTTGTAGAGGTCGTTGAACTCTGTCTCATATGCCGCAAGCTTCTGCTCGTTGGCATCTTCCTTGCTCGCCTCGTGCTGATAGGACATATGAACGAGCTGAATCTTGCCCATAAGTTCGTTGAGCTCCTTGTCCTCCTCGTTTGCCTTCTGGGCAGCCTGGAACTTCGCATATCTTTCATCCTGCTGGATAGCTGCGCCGAGTTCTCTTGTAAGTTTGATGATGTCCATAATTGTACTCCTTGAAATTTATCTTATATCCTTATCCGCAATGCGGAGATATAGCGTTTTCAGTCGGCAAGCTCGCCCTTGAGCATCCATATCAGAGCTTCGGTCACTCTGACGGTTCTGAACGAGCCTATGACCGACTCATCGGCAGGGGAACCGATTGCCCTGCGTCCTGCCGGATATATATCCGTCTTTTTTAGCCTTCGACTCGCAGAGGACTCTGTATTCTCTGCCGACCATTTCGGAGGTGCGGACAGACGCGATTTTCTCCTGCGCGGCACAGAGCTCCGAAAACCACTTGCCCTTTTCCTCGCGGGAAACGGGGTCGTCCATTTTTGCCGCGCGGGTTCCCTCGCGGGGCGAGAAAATGAAAGTATAGAGCGAGGTATACTGTGCCTTTTCAATGAGCTTCACCGTGTCGAGAAATTCCTCATATGTTTCACCCGGGAAACCGACTATTATATCGCTTGTCACCGAGAGCTCGGGCATGACGCTGCGGGCATATTCGAGCAGAGAAAGATATTTTTCAGCCGTATATCCCCTGTTCATCTCCTTGAGCACCCTGTCGTTTCCGCACTGCACCGGAAGATGCAGATGCTTTGCGACCTTTTCGCACTGCGCCATGGTATCGAGCAGCTCATGCGTGCAGTCCTTCGGGTGAGAGGTCATGAAGCGTATAATGAAATCGCCGTCGATACTGTTTATCTCGCGCAAAAGTGCGGCGAAATTCAGCTCCCCCTCGCGGTCGTTGCCGTAGGAATTGACATTCTGACCGAGCAGGGTTATCTCTTTATAGCCGCTTTTGACAAGCTCGCGCGCTTCGCTTATAATAACGTCGCTGCTGCGGCTTCGCTCTCGTCCGCGGACATATGGCACTATGCAATAGGTGCAGAAATTGTTGCACCCGTACATTATAGGCAGCCACGCCTTGAAGGTGCTGTCTCGGTGCAGAGGCAAATCCTCCGCTATAACGCCGTCGGAATTTTCGATATCGAACACGCGCTTACCGGTAGAGAGCGAGCGGTAAAGCAGTTCCGGAAATTTATGCGCGGCGTGAGTTCCGAAAACTATATCGACAAACGGATAGCTCCTGCGAATTTTTTCGGCTATCCTCTCCTGCTGCATCATACAACCGCAGAGGATTATTTTGAAGTCGGGATTCTTCTCTTTTATTTTCTTGAGTGCGCCGACGTTTCCGAAGAGCCTGTCCTCGGCGTGCTCGCGCACTGCGCAGGTGTTAAACAGCGATATATCCGCGCTTTCCGCCTCGTCCGTAAAGCCGAAGCCCATTTTTTCGAGCAGGCCTTTGAGTCTCTCGCTGTCGGCTACATTGCCCTGGCAGCCGAATGTATGAACGTAGGCGAGCGGTTTGCGCCCGCCGAGCCGTGTTTCAAGCACTGTATGCACAAGTCCGCAGAACTCCATCTGTCTGTCAAGCTCCTCCTGCGGAACAATAATGTTTCCTCTGTCTTTTGAAATCGGCAAATCGGTTGTCCTCCGAAAAATCTTAGTTATTTTAATTAATCTATTATACAACGAAAAGCGAATTTGTACAAGCTTAAATAATATAAAAACTTATGTATATTTACAAAATCCGAGTTAATGAAAATTTTTTCTTTCAAGGCTGTTAATAAAGCCCGAAATAGGCTATAATCATCATATGCTATTTGAATCGGAGGCACATATGAGAAGGCGCAATGATATTACTTATATCGGCAAAAGCTCAAAGGCGGCTGTGAGTAAAATAAAAATTTTCAATTTATACGGCGGGAGGAACGGCATTGAAAAGCTTTGATATAGGAAAAAACGACGCCGGGCAGCGCGTTGACAAATTCATAAAAAAGACCGTCCCGAATCTTCCGGACTCGCTTATGTACAAATATATCAGGCTCAAGCGCATAAAGCTCAACGGAAAGCGGTGCGAGATATCCACGCGCCTGAAAGAGGGCGACCACGTGGATATGTACATAAACGACGAATTTTTCGAGCAGCGGTTCGACAGATACGATTTCATGCACGCATCGACAAATCTCACCGTTCTCTACGAGGATGAGAATATAATGCTGCTCGACAAGAAAGTCGGTCTGCTCTCCCACCCGGACGAGCGCGAATACAACGACACTCTTCTGACCAGGATAAAGCGCTATCTCTACGAAAAGGGCGAATACAATCCGTCCGACGAAAACTCTTTTTCGCCCGCGCTGATAAACAGAATAGACCGCAACACCGGCGGAATAGTGATGGCCGCAAAGAACGCGGAGGCTCTGAGAATAATGAATCAGAAGCTCAAAGACAGAGAGATAAAAAAATTCTATCTCTGCGTTGTCCACGGCATTCTCAAGGAAAAAGACGGGACTTTGCACGGCTGGCTGACAAAAGATGAAAAGAAGAATCTCGTCAAGGTCTCGTCCCGCAAAACGGAGGGCGCTAAGGAGATAAAGACAAAGTACCGCGTGCTCGCCGAAAACAAAGGTATGAGCTTAGTTGAGGTCGAGTTGCTGACGGGGCGCACGCATCAGATAAGAGCGCACTTCGCCTCGATAGGCCATCCTCTCCTCGGCGACGGAAAATACGGGCGCAACTCAATGAACAAGGAGAGCGGATACAAAAAACAGTTCCTTTATTCATACAAGCTGAAATTTGATTTCTCCTCCGACGCACAGTCGCTCGATTATCTAAACGGCAAAGAATTTGAAGTAGACAACGTGTGGTTTAAGGGCGCATTCCTCAACGGCGAGCTCTGAGCGATTGTGAATTAATTATAAAACTTGCAGATTCGACTTGTAAAAGCTAATAAAATAGTATAAAATAAGAATGTTATCGACCGTTAGGTCAAATCAACCTTAACAAAGAAAAGGATGAAAAAGAATGGCAAACAAAGACACCCAGCGGACTTCTGCCGAGTCATACCGTGACGACAGAAAGGCCCGCCTCGCTCAGTCTTCGAAAACGCCTCGCTCAGTCTGCGAAAAAGAGTCAGAAGAAGAGCGAGAAGAGCAAGGCAGCGGCAAAGATAGTCAAAATGGTAGTAGCTATCGTTCTTGCCGTCGTAGTTGCAGGCGGAATCGTTTGGAAGGTTCTCGACGATACGGCCGCTATCAAGAAGAATACAACCGTGTTCTCTTTGGGCGACGATATCCGCGTTTCGGAAGTTGAGTTTACATATTACTACAGCCAGTATCTCAACAATATCTACTCATACGCTCAGCAGTACGCAATGTACGGCATGAACATCGGCATTGACCCGACAAAGTCGCCGGATGAGCAGAACTACGGCACCGATGCCGACGGAAAAGAAATGCTTCTTTCCGATTATCTCAAGAATGAGACCATCTCCGCCCTCCAGACCTACAAGATCCTCTATGCCGAGGCTATCAAGGCAGGCTACAAGCTCACAGACGACGAGCAGAAGTCAATTGACGATCAGGTCGAGGAGCTCAGAAACACCGCCGCAGAGAACAAATACTCTCTCAATGCCTACCTCAAGGCGAGCTACGGCAAGGGTATAAACGAGAAGTTCCTGCGCAAGCAGCTCGAGATGCAAAATATCGTTTCCAGATACCAGAGCGACACCTCAAAGAAGCTCACCGATTCTTACAGCGCCGCCGACATAAAGGCTGTCTACGACAAGCCGACATAAAGGCTGTCTACGACAAGGATCACAGCGCATACAATGCAGTTGACGCAAGAACCCTTTCGTTCTCAGTAGAGACTCTCACCGCAAAGGACGGCGAGACCTCGGAGCAGCTTGCCGCCCGCCAGAAGGCCGCTGCGGCGAAGGTCAAGAAGGAAGCCGAGAAGGCTCTCAGCGCCTGCACCAGCGAAAAGGCTTTCCTTGAGCAGGCAAAGAAAAAGAACAGCTCCACCGAAAACTATGACGCGGAGTCCGCGACCGCCCTCAACGAGGCCGCAAAGTCAACCATCACCTCCTATGTCTCCGAGGACGCCGCAAAGTGGGCATTTGACAGCGCGAGAAAAGCAGGAGATGTCAAGCTCTTTGAAGTTGGTAGCAACGGCAACGTGAGCTCATATGTTATCCTCTATATCAACAAGGGCAGCTACGCTCCCATGGCCTCGAACGTAAGACATATTCTCATCTCGTTCACCGACAATGCAAGCTCGTCCTCCGAGGCAACCGACGAGCAGAAGAAGGCCGCAAAGGCTTCCGCCGACAAGATCTACAAGGAGTGGAAGAGCTCGCAAAAGAGAAGTCCAAGGATACCGGAAGCGCCGCTGACGGCGGACTTATAAGCGGCATCACTTCAAGCGCCAACTACGTTGAGTCCTTCCGCAACTGGGCTACCGACAGCAGCAGAAAGGTCGGCGACACCGGCATTGTCGAGTCTGAGTACGGCTACCACATCATGTACTATTCGGGCAGCGACTACGCTTGGAAGAGCGCCATTCGCTCCGCAAAGGCCAGCGAGGACTTTGAGAAGCAGCTTGACGAGCTTGAAGGCTCCGACGAGTACAAGCTCAACAAGAAGGACAAGAAGATCGATAAGGCAGTCAAGGACTTCCTCAAGATTTTCAAGCAGAGACTCGCAATGAGCAACAGCACAAAGACGAGGAGCTAATAATGCTACAGAAATCATCCCCCGGGACTTTTCCGGGGGATTTTTCACGCATAAAACCGATACAGCCCGGGACTGTTTATCCCGAGCTGTATTTTTTATTCGTCCGCAAGAGCGGCCTTTATCATTATCGCACATTCCAGTCTCTTCTGCTCAAGAGCGCACGAGAGCTTGTGCGGTTTGAAGATAGTGTTATTGTACTGCATATTGTTTGCGTTGCAGCCGCCGCTGCAGTAGAACTTCGCCCAGCAATCCGCACACTCTTCTTTGGAATATATATTTGCTTTTGAGAACATCTTTTTCATTTCGATATTCACGGAGTCATCGAGCACGCTACCCATCTTCCACTCGTCCATTCCGACAAACTGATGGCACGGATAGATATCGCCCTCCGGAGTTACAGCCACGTATTCGTTGCCGCAGCTGCATCCGCGCAGTCTCTTTATTGCGCACGGACCCTGGTCGAGGTCTATCATAAAGTGGAAGAAGTTGAAGCCTGTTCCGTTCTTCTTTCTCTCAATAAGCAGCTTAGAAAGCTTCTCATATTCCTCTGCGATTGCCGGAAGGTCTTTTTCCGTCAGAGCATACGGGAGCTCCGGGTCGGTCACGACCGGCTCAACGGAAATCTGGTCGAAGCCGAGCTTGTTTAGATGCATAACATCATCGGCGAAATCGAGGTTATATTTTGTAAACGTGCCGCGGACATAGTATTCCTTATCCCCTCTCGCTTCGACGAGCTTTTGGTACTTTGGAACGATTATGTCGTAGCTGCCCTTCTTGTTGACTGTCGGGCGCAGGCGGTCGTTTACTTCTTTTCTGCCGTCAAGCGAAAGAACGACGTTTGACATCTCACGGTTTATAAAATCAATGCTGTCGTCATCGAGCAGAACACCGTTCGTGGTTATGGTGAAGCGGAAGTTCTTATTATGCTCCTTTTCAACAGACCTTGCATACTCGACTACCTGCTTCACAACGTCAAAATTCATCAGCGGCTCGCCGCCGAAGAAGTCAAGCTCTAAGTTATGCCTGTTGGCGGAGTGCTTGATAAGGAAATCTATAGCCGCCTTGCCGACTTCAAAAGGCATGAGCTTTCTGCCGTGGCCGAAATCGCCCTGCGCGGCAAAGCAATACTCGCAGCGAAGGTTACAGTCATGCGCTATATTTAGGCACATCGACTTTATCGGCGCTTCGGTGAGCATATCCGCAAAGGGTCTGTAGGTGTCCTCGGAGAAAAGCGAATCATCGTCGCACAGAGCCTTGAGCTCGGCATATGTATCGATGATATCCTGCCTGTCAAAGCCTTCGTTTTCAAGAGTGACGATAACTTCGTCGGGGCACTCGCCTGTAAGCTTTTCCGTAAAGAAATCGAGGATTCTGTATGCGAGCTCATCCACAATATGAACGGCTCCGCTGTTCGTATCAATGACTATATAATAGCCGTTGAGAAAATATTTATGTATCATATATGCCGGGTCTCCCCGCTTTCGCTCCTTTTAGCCGCGGTTTTTCGCAGCAAAATGTTTTAGACAGAATTTTAGGGACAGGCGCAAAGCCTGCCCCTAATTTACGTTCAAATCAAATTACTTCTCGCACTTCTGGTTAGCGACGGTGCAGGAAGTCTTGCAAGCTGACTGGCAGGAAGCCTGGCACTCGCCGCAGCCACCCTTAGCAGCGCTCTCCTTGAGATTCGAAGCGTTGATGGTCTTGATGTGTTTCATGATATACACCTCCACAATTTTCTGTAATAATTATAGCATAACGGCACGGGTATTTCAAGTGCAATTATTTTGTGCCGAAGATTCTGTCGCCCGCATCGCCGAGACCGGGAACGATATAGCCGTGATCGTTGAGCTTCTCGTCCTTTGCGGCGGCAAAGATATCAACATCGGGATGAGCCTTGCTCAGAGCGTCAAGTCCCTCGGGAGCCGCAATAATGCACATGAACTTTATCGATCTGGGGTTTCTCTTCTTTATCTGAGAAATGGCGTCTATAGCCGAGCCGCCGGTAGCAAGCATGGGATCGAGAACGATAACATCGCGCTCGCCGATATCGCTGGGCAGCTTGCAGTAATACTCAACAGGCTGCAAAGTTTCGGGGTCGCGGTAAAGGCCGATGTGACCTACTCTGGCGGAGGGAACGAGGGTCAGGACGCCGTCAACCATGCCGAGTCCGGCTCTGAGAATAGGAACAAAGGCGAGCTTCTTGCCCGCAAGAGCCTTAGTGGTCATTCCGGAAACGGGAGTCTCAATTTCAACATCCTTGAGCGGAAGATCTCTTGTTGCCTCATAGCACATGAGCATCGCTATCTCGCCCACGAGAGTGCGGAACTCTTTGGAAGCGGTGTGCTTGTCTCTGAGGATGGACAGCTTATGCTGGATAAGCGGATGATTTGTTATTGTTATGTTTGCCATGTTTTGAACTCCTTCGGATATTATAAAATTTAAAAATTTTGACTGCTTTATTTCGAGAACTTTTCGTCCTCTATCGCCATGACCTGATCTATTCTTCTCTGATGTCTCTCCTCGCCGCTGAAGGGCGTATCGACAAAAAGATCGACCATATCGAGGGCAAGACCCGCGCCGATAACTCTGCTGCCGAGGCAAAGCACGTTAGCGTTATTATGAAGTCTTGTCATGCGCGCGGAAAAAGTATCTGCACAGTTTGCGGCTCTGATGCCCCTGACCTTGTTGGCGGCCATCGAGATACCTACGCCTGTGCCGCAGCAGAAAATACCGAGGCGACACTCGCCCGAAGCGACCGCCTCGCCCGCTATCTTCGCGAAAACAGCATAGTCAACGGACTTGTCGCTGTCAGTTCCGAAGTCTTTGACATCGAAGCCTCTCTCCAAAAGATGTTTTTTGATTTCCTCCTTGAGAGGATATCCTGCATGGTCAGCAGCAAGAGCTATCATGGTAATTTCTCCTTTTGATTTATTTCTCGTGAGCCTTTTTGAGGCTGAGCTCGCGCTCCGCCTGCGAAGGTCTCAAATATACGGGCAAAAGCTGAGTCGGAGGAAGAAAATCCATATTCTCGCACACGGCGGCGCAGGCGGCGCCGTAAGCGCGCTGGAAGCGTCTGCTGTCCTGTGCGAGAGCAACGCTCTCAAAACTGTCTTTAACAGCCCGATAAGCTATATGCGCTCCGTCTCCGACACAAATTATACGCTCATTTGCATATTTTTCAAGTATTTCCGGAAGTTTTGAGGCGGGAATCGCGTCGTCCTCTGTCAATCTTTCGACTTTTCCGTCAAAGCAGCGAAAAATTGCGGAATAGACCTGCGAACATCTCGCGTCCATCGCGCAGCAGACAATGCAGTTATCATAGCGCAGATTATATGCCATAGCCTTGAGCGTAGATACGCCGCAGCACTTTGTGTTGCCCGGCATTGCAAGCCCCTTTACGGCAGCTATGCCTATTCTTATCCCCGTAAACGAACCGGGGCCGTCGGTTATGACGCAGCCGTCGATATCGGCCATGGTGAGGCGCGCGAGACCGAGAACGGAATCGACCATGGGAAGAAGCGTCTCGCTGTGAGTAAGTCCGGCGTTGACAAATGCTTCGCTTATCAGCTGCTCTCCGTCCGTTATCGCGGCGCTTGCGGTTTTTGCGGACGAATCAAGCGCGAGTATCTTCACTGTCTGCCCCCCTCTCCAAAGTAATTATGCGTTCATTTTCGTTATCATTCTTGGATATCGAAACTCTTATCGAATTTTCCGGCAGGCAGTTCTCGATATTTTCGCTCCACTCAATCACGAGCACCCCGCACATATCGAGATAATCGAAAAATCCGGTGGAATACAAATCATCCCATGTGTTTATTCTGTACATATCGAAATGATAGAACGGTATGTCGGCGGGATACTCGTGCACGAGCGCAAAAGTAGGACTGCTGACCTCGCCGTCAAAGCCCATGCCGCGGGCGAGCCCTCTTGTAAGAGCCGTTTTCCCCGCGCCCAAGTCTCCGAACAGAGCCACAACATCGCCTGCCTTGAGCCTTCTGCCGAGCTCCGCTCCGAATTCCTCGGTCTGTTTTGAAGAATAAGAATGAAAAACCGTCTTCATCTGAAAAATATCGCTGCCTTGCTTTAAATTCAAATAATTATAGCACACAAATCGAAGATATAAAAGTATTTTACTTGAATTTGATTAAAATTCGCTTTATAATATCAGTATAATTTTAAAGGAGCCTCCAATGAACATACTTCAGTCAATCAAAAGAGGATTTAAAACTACGGACAAGCCGCTTCTGCTGCTCTGTCTGCTGACTTCGCTGTTCGGCATTCTTATGGTTTACAGCGCCACCTACAGCAGCCTTGAGGACGGCGGCATTATCAGCCGTACCGCACTTGTCATGCTGCTTGCCGTGCTTGTCGGCGCGGCGATGTGTATCGTCATATCTTTCATTGACTACGAAATAGTTCTCCGCTTTTGGATGATAATAGGCGGAGTGTGTCTGCTGATGATGCTTCTGCTGTTCCCGTTCGGCAGCGGAACGGAGGACAGGCCGGATGCAAGAACCTGGTTCGACTTCAAGGTAATCAATTTCCAGCCGTCCGAGCTTTTCAAGATAGCGTTCATAATAACCTTCGCCGTCCACCTCGACTATGTCGGTGAGGATATAAACAAGCTCAAAAACGCTCTTCTTCTCTGCGTTCACGGCGGAGTTCCGGCGCTGTTGGTCATTCTGACGGGCGATCTCGGCTCCGCGCTCGTATTCGTCTCAATATTTATCGGCATGATGTTCGCATCGGGTCTTGCGGCAAGATATTTTGCCGCCGCCGGCGCAATGATAGTCGCGGCCGTGCCCGTGCTTTGGTTCGCGTTTTTCAGCGACTTCCAAAAAGGCCGTATTCTCGCCGTATATGCCCCGAATAAGCTTGATACCGCACTATACAAGAAATATATCTTCCAACAGCAGCAGAGCGTCAATGCCATAGGCAGCGGCCGATTCTTGGGGCGCGGCTTCCTCAAGGGCGCATATACCCAATCGCACTCCGTTCCCGTCAACGACAGTGATATGATATTCTCCGTTATCGGCGAAGAGCTCGGGTTTGTCGGCGCGTTTGCGGCGCTTGCGCTCATTGCGCTGATAATCGTCAGTATAGTGCTGGTCGGAAAGAAAGCCAATACTAATATGGGCTCGCTCATCTGCTACGGTACAGCCGTTATGATAGGCTCTCAGGCTATCATGAATATCGGAATGTGCTTAAAGCTCCTCCCCTGCATCGGTATAACGCTTCCCTTCTTCAGCTCCGGCGGCTCATCAAACCTCTGCATATATATCGCAATAGGGCTCGTTATGAGCATTTACAGATGCAGTCAGCGCGGCGAGGTCACGAATTTCAGATATAACAGGATAAGCACGCCTTTCAACTAAGGCAAACCGTAAAAATCAAAAAAGACGCTGCAAAGCACTGCAGCGTCATATTATATTTTAAAATGAGGGATTAAAATGAGTCAATCGGTAAAACCTGTGAGAGGCTCTGCGGAACAGCCGGATCACATAATGCTCAGCATCAAGGGCGATGCCGCAACCTCCATGACCGTCACATGGCGAACCTGCACGGATATCAAGGAGGGGTATGTTCTCTGCCGCGAGGACGGCAGCAATGAAGCTATGCGCGTCGATGCGGCAACGGATGTTTTCAAGAGCGATATCGACATAAGCAATATGTTCTGGGCAGACCTTACGGGGCTAAAGCCGGACACGAAATATTTCTACACCTGCGGAGACGGCGAACACAGAAGCGAGGAATTCTTTTTCTCAACCGCACCCGAAAATCTCACTAAATTCAAATTTCTCTGCGTCTCCGATCAGCAGAAGGGTGAGCCTTTCGATTGCCCCGACTACTCCCATTTCAACAGCTTCGTCAAGGAGATGCTCGAAAAGAACCCTGACACCCGCTTTATCCTAACCGGCGGAGACAATACGGACTGCGGTCAGCATGAGGTTCAGTGGAACGGCGCGTTCAGCGGGCTTGTAGGAATATCGGAGCACATCCCATTTATGATGACGCTCGGCAACCATGACAACCGCGGCTTTAAAGATTATAAAAACGCCATAGGCAGATATTATGCCGAGCCTGCCGAATTCTTCGGCAAGCAATTCAAGGGCTCCTATCCCGATAACGGCCCTGAAAACTGGAAAACCGAAAACTACACCTTTGACTACGGCAACGTACACTTCGCGGTAATAGGAATAAACGGGCCCGAAGAAGTCAACGAATGGCTGATAAAAGACCTCGACTCCACCAAAAAGCAGTGGAAAATAGGCTCGTATCATTTTCCGATATGCTACTCCGGCTCCGACTGCCAGAATTACGATGCATATCCCGCCATGCGCGAGGGAATGGAGAAGCTTGACATCCTGTTTTCGGGTCACGAGCACAATTTTTCGAGAAGCTTCCCCGTCAGAAACGAGGAAATTTTCGACAGACCGTCGCAGGGCACCGTACACTATATGCTCGGCAACTCGGATATGAACCCGCCCGGAACGCGCGCCGTCCCTAAGGTATGGCACAGCGCCTTCTATTCTCAGGAAGAGCCGGTCTCGATGGCTGTTGTCGTCGAGGTTGACGGGGCGAAGATAACACTTACGGCGCATCTGAATGACGGGCGCATAGCCGACCGCTGCGTGATAGATAAAGGAACAGACTCAATCGACCCGCCTGCGCTCGCCCCGATATATAACACCACCCGAATGAAATTCAAGGGCATGGATCTCGGGCTCTGCCAATGCACAACTCCGTGCGAATTAAAAGACGGAATATGGTTCGCTCCCCTCTCCGTTCTCGTCGGATTCATCGGCGGCGAAGTTAGAAAAACACCCGGAAAGGTCTATCTCGAGGTCTACGGGCACAGCGCGGAATTTACCCTTGACAGCGACACGGCGCAAACCGACCGCGGAGAATTTAAGCTCCCTGCAAAGGTATACAGGGGCAGACGCGATCAGCTCTACATACCGCTCGACGGCGTGAAAGCTTTCGAGATGCGCTGGGCATATGCGCCGCGCAATAACTTCGTCTCTATCGAGCACGAGAGCGAGGATAAGCCCATAACCGTTCAGCCGTAACATCGTAACATAATAGCGAAAAAGCTCCGGACTGCCTTTAAGAGCCGTCCGGAGCTTTTTTATGTTGTTTCTGTCTGC
>ERZ780014.99-NODE-99-length-45523-cov-3.56347_pt1 | contig 45523 bp, 36 predicted proteins | sample MGYA00511929_ERZ780014 | MGnify/ENA primary metagenome ERZ780014 (study PRJEB29588, sample SAMEA2155132) | human gut metagenome | biome: human gut; feature: human-associated habitat; material: faeces | place: Denmark | collected 2008/2010 ...
TAGGAGTGTGCAGGTCCGGATTTCCGGCACAACTCATGGCGCTGGCTGTCTGTTGATCCGTGAATATATAGATGATATTGGGACGTTCGGCCGCAGAAGCCGCAGAAGAGCATAGCAAAGAAAAAAATGCCAGATGCTTCATTGGAATTTGTTTTACCATATTAGTAACTTTCATGATTTAATATTCGGTTTTATATTTCAGGTTTCGGTAAGGAATCAACCAGTCTTTTCTCTATTCTCTTTCCGCCTACCTGATCGACGATAATCGTAGCACCCTTATTCGAATTATAGTTGAAGTCCAGTGAAGCACCGTTCTGCGTATTTTCTATGTGCAGGAACGCTTTGCCTTCACTATCCAGATTACATTCAATAATCCATCCTTCTACTGTAATGCGATTTCCCTGATGATTTATCACGGCATCGGCGCGGTTGTTTCCATGTACATCGATTATATTGAGAAAAAACACTTTATTGCAAGGAGTTGTCGTTGCCGTAAAATGATAATGATTAGCAAGAGCCTTGCCAAGACGCTTTTTCCAGTCAAGGGCGGCTACAAAGAATGTATCCGTTTGTGCATAAGTCATCTCCTGTGAAGAATATAAATGAGCTATCGATATTCCATCCGCTTTATTCTTACCCAGGATGCGCAATCCTCCTTCTTCCTTACCCACCTCCATAGGCAGTTCCACCGTATGTAGCAGATAGTTCCATTCTACAGGTTCTTTACCGGCCAGTTCATCGTAAACAACAAACAAACCCGAGCGTCCGAGCTGAACGATATGTCTTCGGAAGAATTCCAGCTTATTTTCATCCCAACCTTTCTCCGGTGTAAATTGAGTGCCGGATAAACGTCCGCGTTCCAGCCACAACGGAGAGACTACTTTCCCATAGGCGTTGGAGGCATCGCCTACAACGTAAGAGATTTCTTCACCTTCATAGTAGCGGGGAATCCAACCATAGCCTTCTGTCCCTATCTTCTGACCCATACCGTTTACTAATATGGAGTTATGGGCACGGGTATTCCGGTAGGCATACATACAATGATCATCTGTAAATCCGGTACGATGTCCGCTACTATAAAAGATAGCCTTACCCCCAAAGAAGGTGTTGAAAGCATTTTGATTGGCCAGGGCATGGGATGTGGAACCATAAGGGCTGCTTCGGAAAGAAAGCATGGCATTGTTGGCATGATGCCCTATATCGGTATTCATCAGGGCAGTACCTGCTTGTTTGAAGACTTTGGCTTCCGGTAGTTCCGACAGATGTTTGCTATAAGCAGGCCTTTCCTTCGGGGTTGTGCAGCGATACCAGGTCAAATCTGCCGGTTTGGCTTCGAAAGCCTTCGACAGGATGTCAGGGTCTTCCTGCATAATTTCGTGTACATAAGCAGCTGCCCACGGATTGTTACATTCGCGTGCCAGGGCATCGGCATATCCTACGCGCCCTCCGTTCGGGCTGCGTTGTCCTTCATGTGAGTTGCCATGACCTCCGGATTTGGAGAAGGGAGGTTGCTGATAGATAACATATAAGGCATTGTTGTTATACCACGGATCTGCAAAGAAGTTGAAGCCGGATATGCGTGAGAAAAAGGCCGGCACTTCTATCAAGGTACGTATATTTACATGGAAATAGGCATCTCCATTGTGCCATCCACCATCCTTATGCAGGCCCGGAAGGCGTGAAATCCATTCATTATAACAGTAATCTGTCCATACGGACGCTTCCGGTATTTCACCGACCGTAGCGAATGCCGCCATCGTCAGGATACGGAAAGTCATCTGCCACACATGGTTGTCTGCAATACGGTTCTCCAGGTGGTTCACGTATTCATTATAGAACTTGTCTCCAATTCTGCGGATGTTATCCAACAGCAGTTGTTTCTCTTCCGGTGACAGTAAATTGTAAAATCCGTCATACGCGGATGTACTCATCGATAATAGGGTGGACAGGTTAAAGTCGCCTGCAAAGTATTTGCTTTTTTGCCAGGAAAGAATTTCACTCAGGCGGTTAATGCCTTCCCGATAATACTTCTCGTCTTTTGTCAGCAAATAAGCACTTAGCAATGCTGACCAATGCTTCCACGTTGGCCTCTTCTCTGTCTACAATCTTACGGCTCTCGCGGATGAGGGCTGATTTACGTTGCACAATGTTGGTCAACGTAACTACATTCGTTGTATCTATTTCTTCCTGAAGATGCTTCAACGGACGGGAAATGCATTGGGAAGCCTTGTCCATATAAGCCCGGGCTTCCGGATTATTTTTATTTTTCGCTATGATCTTTTCCCAGTCAGCTGCATCCAGCAACACACGCGGGTGATGGGAAGGATATTCTGCCAGGACTTTTTCCAAAGTCGGCGGATTGAATTCCGGTGTATCTTTATCTATATAGAATTGGTAAACCGGCGACCATTCTTCGGTACCTTCGGGGGTAACATAAGCATGTTGCCAATACCATTTCCCTTGTGCCAGGCACTGGAAAGGATTGAAGAAAGCCCAGGCACGTTCACCGGTAAGGACATCTTTCCGAAAATTCTTGTCTTGAGAGATACGAATCCGGTAAACTACTTTTGGCTTTTCATCTACTTGTCCCGGAACTCCATCCAGCACCGGACCTAAATGAGGGAATTTGTCCGGCCACATGAAACGAGGTGGATTCACCTTGACGATGTTTCTTCGGAAACCTTTATCACGGCAGGTTGCTCGGAACTGCCACATGCCATTAACAGGCAGAGGGCCGATAAGCCCAATACTATCTTTTTCATCTCAGAATCTTATTTTTGTTTTTTGAAGGTAACCAGCTCTTTCAAGCTAACTGTCCTATTATTAACCAAAGGGTGTGCCCAGAAGCCGATAAACGTAATGTATCCCATGAAAATCAGAATAAGCAACATTCCCGTTCGCAACGAAGTGGCGTCGGATACCAGGCTGACGAGCAGCGGACCACCTGCACCTCCCACTATTCCGGAACAAAGGATGCCTGCAAAAGAACCGTGATTCTGGGTTACTGTATTCAGGGCAAGTGAAAACACTATGGAGTACATCATGGAGATACAAAAGCCTATTGCAGGAAAAGCCCACACCGCTATTTCCGCGGAGCCGAATAATGCAATTAACAGCAAACTCATGGAAAGTATGCCCGATATTTGCAGCAAACGCTTACTGTCTATCAACTTCAGCAGGAACATGCCAAACAAACATCCGACAGTCATTGAACCCCAGAAATAACTGATGCTTTGCGCACCCACGGTCTTCGGATCAATGCCATGATACTGCTCCAGAAAAGTACTCATAAAAATAGAAACTCCCTGTTCTGTACTGACATAACAAAAGATTCCCAGGAAGAAAAGCCATACGTATCTTTGACGGAACAATTTCTTGTAGGAAGCCGAAGAACCGCTGCGTTCATCATCTTTCAGTTCAATGCGCGGGAAGTGGACCAACGACACAATGAGCAGCATAATCAGCAATAACACTGTGAATACCCAATAAAGGGAAACCCAGGGAAGAGTGACCGGAGTGATGTCCGCCAAAATATCAAGCAGGAAATTCTTTCCCGGCTGATAGACTCCTGGTGCCAGCGCATGTATTAACCAAGTATAAACCAAAGGACTGATAAACGATGCTACTCCAAACACAAACTGTGCCAATTCGGCTATGAATGCGTAGTTCTCTTCTCCACCGACAACACGCTGCAAAGGGTTAATTACGGTCTGTAACATGGCCATTCCCAAGCCGATAATAAAGGAAGACACCAGTAATATCAAATAGAACGGGAAACATGCAAACAAGACGGTTCCGATAAATGGCATAAGGAAACCGGTAAACAGCACCGGCTTTTCTCCATATTTATCTATCAATATGCCTGCCGGTATCGACATGATGGCATAAGCCAGGAAGAAAGAAGTCGGGATAAATCCCGCCATTGCCAGATCCTTCAGCTCAAAGTTATGGATAATGTCAGGAATTAACGGTCCGAGAATGTTTGTAATGAATGAAATGGTAAACCAGAACATCATGATCAATGCCAGCATACCCCATTTCTTGTTATTTTTCATAATAATTCGTTTGTTTATAGAATTAGTGATGCTGCACCGATAAGACCGGCTTTATTGCCCAATTCGGCTGCTACAATCTTGGTATTCAGGGCACAGTCTGCTATTACGTGCTTTTTGACTACCGCCCTTATTTTCTCTAAATAGAAACTGCCGGATTCTGCAACACCTCCTCCTATCACAATCCGTTGGGGACTGAAGATATTGATAAAGCCGGCAATTCCTCTGCCCAAATAGTAAAAGTGTTCGTTCATGCACTCGACAGCGAGCGGGAAATTTTCATGATACAGGCGAACAATCAATTCCCCGTTTATCTCCGTATCAAAACTTAAATTCTGCTCTTTCGCCAATGCACTAAAGCGTCTTGTCAAGGCGGCAGGCGCAGCATAATGCTCCCGAAGCATAATGTTCCAGGCAGCCGATTGCCCCGCAGGCACAACGTTCACCGTTGGCAATCAACGGTACATGCCCCAACTCCGTACCCCGGTTAGCATATCCATTGAATAATTTACCATCAATGATGACAGCTCCGCCGATACCGGTTCCTACAGTCAGAAACACCACATGAGTGCAACCTCTTCCTGCACCATATTTCGTTTCTCCCAGTCCCATCAGATTGGCATCATTTCCAACAACTACCGGTAAACTCATCTGTTTCTCCATAAGAGAGGCTACATCTATGTTTTCCCAGCCGACAATATTTTCCGCACCTCCCAGTACGATACGGTTTGTTTCATCTACAATTCCCGGTGTACCGAGCCCTATGCCCAGTACGGTCCAGTTCTGTTTTGCGGCTTCATCTTTCAACAAGGTGGCAGCCTTTATCAGCTGTTCCATCACTTTTGCAGCCGAAACAGAAGCAAAAGAGGGTAATTTTCCCTCAAAGAAAGAATTACCCGCTTTATCTACCAAAGCATATTTTATAGATGTACCACCTAAATCAATGCCAATTGCGTATTCCATAATTTATTACATCAAATAAGGAAACATTATGTTCTTTCCACCCATATAGGAGAGCTCCATGCCCATTGCTGGTCACGCTGGCGAACTCTGATATAGTAATAGTCCGTATCTCTTTCGGGTTCAGTGTCTTCCATATAATGTTCAACCATAAAGCAACTTTCCGGCATTGCACGGTTGAATAGGATAGCTTCACTAAGCCATCCGATCATGAAATGGGAGCGGGAACCTTCCAGAAGTTCGCCCAGTGAATGTTCAAACTTCTTGCCGTTGAACTCTGCCGTAATCATACCGTCTTTAGGCATAGTGACATCCAGAATGACGGCCTGCATGGCGGGAGTGGTGGTATTCGGATTCTTGGAACTGTACATGTCCAACTCCGTATCCTTGTCCGTAACAGACACAATACGGTTCACCTTTGTCTCAAACTCGGGTTCTCCCGGTTGCGGAGAAGTGAAGGCAGCGCCACGGAAGCAAGGTTCCACAGCATTGATAGTTCCTTTGCTGATAGATAGTTTACCTTGCCAATGTACATACTGCTCTTCACGGTTCCATCCAAAATCAATCTTTACCTTACAACGTACCATGTCTCCTTCCGGCATTTCGGGCAACAACGGACCACTTAAACGGGCTATGCATTTCCGATTCTTGACAATGTCTATGTAATCGATGCAACTGCCGCCTTCCACATTCAAATAAATACGGCGACTGTTACCCCGTACCACATCGCCCGGAAAAGCGTCGTTCAGACGAAAATCTATATTGATCTTATCACCGGTAGCGCAACAAACGTGACGGTTCTTCATTGCATCCCAGATCTTATCACGGGTCAATGACTCTGCCAGTACACCTATACGCCCATCGCCATAACTGCCCGGATATCCGGCGTGCTGATCTGTAGAGCCCATAATACCGAATTTCTTGCCTTGCTCCAATCCACACTGAATTGTACCTTCCCATTGGCGAGGTCCCATATCGTGCAGATAATTATAATCACCCTGATCGCTCTCAGCCAATCCGTGGCGGGAATACATCTCTACGAACGGAGTCTGGTCTCCTTCCGTAAAGAAGTTCCAGTTATATCCGCGATAGCCCGTCTGGTAACCCATGTGATGCGGAGTTATAAATACTTTATGTCCGCGGGCTTTTTGTTTCCAATCTTCAATGGAGGTACATTCCACCAACGGCGCATCCAGGTCATAGTTCAGGGCCACATGATCTCCATGTTCCATGCTGTGTGCCTCATAACCTACAAAGGCAAGAAATTCTCCTTCCTTATTGTACTCATTGGTCATGGCTACGTATTTCTCATAGCCTCCCTCGCGCAAACGCTTGAAAGCACCGGTATGATAATCAATCACCCACTTCAGGCGAGGATCATCTGCCCCGGGTATGTCAGGCCACATGGCATGTGGAGTGACAGATACAAAATCCAATTGCCCCTTGGCGGCTTCGAACGCAGAACGCATGTCGCCATGACCGTAGGTTATGTTGCAGTGGTTATGCAAGTCTCCCCAGAAATATTTCAGATTACTGGCAGAGGGCATAATTTTCTTTCCTGCGGCAGTTCCGCGTTGGCATGCGGACAATAAGCTACCGGAAACTGCTAATCCGAGGAAGGACCAGCTTGTATTTTTTAAAAAACTTCTTCTATTCATGGTATTCATTTAGATTATCTATTTTTCATCAATCGTCTGTCACCTTTGAACAGCTCATTTACCTTTTCATCCGGATCATCATCCTTATACTGCTTTTGGGTTTCTTTCAGCAGTGACATCAGTTCTGTCCGCTTGTCGGCATACTCTGGTTTGTCAAACACATTATTCAATTCATTCGGATCATTCTTCAAATCGTACATTTCCCATTCGTCCACATCATTATAGAAGTGAATCAGTTTAAAATCAGCTGTACGAATACCATAATGTCTTTTAACCGAATGTTCCGCCGGATACTCATAATAGTGGTAATAGGCGGCTTTTCTCCAGTCTGCCGGTACTTTTCCCTCATTATCCAAAATCGGTTTGAGTGACTGGCCTTGAATATCGGCGGGAATGTCTACTCCGGCAAAATCCAGCAAGGTGGGAGCAAAATCCACATTCATGGCAATGGCATTCGAAACACTTCCGCTCTTGATAGCCTTCGGGTAGCGGATGACCAGTGGCATACGCTGACATTCCTCATACATGAAGCGTTTATCGAACCAACCATGTTCGCCCAGGAAGAAACCCTGATCCGAAGTGTAGATAATGATTGTATTGTCCAACTCACCGATTTTTTCCAGATAACTGAGTAACCGCCCTATATTTTCATCCACAGCAACAATTGTAGCCAGGTAATCCCGCATATATTGCTGATACTTCCAACTGATCAACTCTTTACCTTCCAGTTTACCACTGCGATACTCGGCAATGCGCTGGGCATATACTGAATCCCATTTATTCTGCACATCAGCCGGCATGCGTTTGTAGACCTGATAGAGGCGATTGGTCGTGTCTTTCAACATTTCTTCACGAGTCAGCAGTTTCAGGTCCCAATCATTGGTCAATGTATGTTCAATAGACATATCCTGTTCCCTGGCAGCGGAACCTCTTCCTTCATACGTATCGAAGAGTGTGGCCGGTTCAGGAAAAACGGTATTATTGAACATACCCAAGTGGCGGGGGGCAGGCATCCAGTTACGATGCGGAGCTTTCTGATGGTACATCATGCAGAAAGGCTTACTTTTATCTCTGTGTTCCAGATACTCGATGGCCTTATCCGTGATAATATCGGTAGCATAGCCCTGTTCTACAATCTGCTTTCCGTTCTCATTGAAATCGGGATTATAATAATCCCCTTGTTCATGTTGTCCGGTCAAGATGCACCAATAATCAAATCCCTGAGGTTCAGTAATCAGATGCCATTTACCGATAATCGAAGTTTGGTAGCCTGCCGACTGTAATAATTTAGGAAAGGTCTGTTGGTTGCCGTCGAAAGTACTGGCATTATCAGTGAATCCATTGATGTGGCTGAATTTGCCCGTCAAGATACAAGCTCTTGACGGACCGGATAAAGCATTGACCGCATAGCAATTGTCCATACGAATACCTTCATTGGCAATCCGATCCATATTGGGAGTTTGCAAGAGGCGTCCACCGTAGCATGACATAGCCTGCGTAGTATGGTCGTCTGTCATCATAAAGATAATGTTCGGACGTTTCACCTCTTCTTTGGCCTTATTGGAGCTGCAAGCGGAGACTCCGATGGCAGTGAGAGGCAAAAATAAGTATGATAAGCGATTCATAATAAAAGTCTTCTTATAGTTTATACTCCAATTGACGTTTCTTTCCATCAACAGATATTTCTATCTTCACTCCATTCTCATCAAACTTCTTATTCAGGAATTTAGCCTTGAATGCAGGAAAAGAAGCTGCATTTTTCGAAGGATAGATAATGGTTATGTAGCGTACAGCTTCCGAATCCTTTTTGTCCACATCAAAAGAAACCGAAGTACGGGGTACACGTACGCGATAAGCAGTTGAACGCCATCCTTCTTTTTCTCTTATCGAAGCTTTCTTTTCGGCAAAGCATTGTAGCTTCATATTGCTTGGCCCGTCATAAGCGGTGGTCAGAATATGGTTCTTTCCATCCACATTTACAGTACCTTCACATAAATGATAGTTCAGATTCACTGTTCCTTTTGCATCTCCCACAGCCTCATCGACAATGACAAAATAAGATTGGTCTACAAAGAAGACAGAACGTCTGTGCTTCAAACCCTCATAATGAGGATTCTCTGTCACCAGGATTTGTTCATTACCTTCGGGTTGCCAAAGTTTAGTAACGGATTGTGTGGTCTGCAAGTTTTTCTCATCCAGTGTCAGGGTATTATGTGAACTTGTCCGGCGGAACCAGTTGCGAAGTTTCATCACTTCATCATCACCGGCATAGACGTATGAACCGCTATCCGGAAAGAGATTCCGACCATTGAACCAAAGCTCAAAAGTTCCGTTATCCGGTTGACAGTGCCACTCACCTTTGGGACCGGCCTTTACCACCATTACAGTAGCATCTTGTTTCCAGCCATTTCTGAAAGTAAAGAAACCGGAAGTCAAGGCTCCGTGAGAAAGGTTGGGTAGGGGGGAACCTTCACGACCTTCAGTAGCATAATAACGAATCCAGTCGCAATCCGGAAACAGTTTGAGCCAGTCTTGATAATTGCGGACTTCTGCCGGGCGGTCTCCCAGTTTCGCATCACTGAAACAAGGATTACTGTAATCCGGGAAACAGATATTAGAGTAGAACTCAATCATATTTTTCACAGTATTCACGTATTCGGCAGGAAATTCCTGACGGAAACCATTGACGTCTGCCATACGTAGGGCCTTGCAGAAGATATTGATTGCCGCCAAATGATAGTGCGGGTCCAGTTCATATTGACCGCCGTCCGGGTAAACCTGTTTTTTTATTTCACGGTTCAAAATGCTTATCCCACTCTCTCTCCATCCGGTTGCCTCTTTAAATTCAGGGAAAAATGCACCTGCATACACCATACGCTGTGCTTCGAACAACAGATGGTTGCCTTGATCGGAGTAATTGCCCAGAATGTGTAAGGCATGCCGATGGTAATTAATGAGGAACTCGGTCAGGAACTCCGGAGTAAAAGCCTGTGAGGGAATAAACAGTAGAAATTGCAGTGTCTGATCCTGCAAACGGTTACTCACTTCCAGCGGACGCCATGCAAAGCGTACATTCTCAGCATTTCCTTTTACTTCACCTGCACTGACAAGTTCGTATTCTTCTTTCTCTACGGTTGTCAGAGGATTCTTCTTAATCCAGTCCATATATTGGTATGCCCATTCTTTGGCATATTTCTCATCCCCTGAGATTCTATATGCTTTTCCCATCGGGGTGAACCATTTATGGCGATGCAACTGCCAGCGCAACTCATTGTCCTGTACCGGCCAATATTGCCAGTTGATGTCTTTACCATAATTATAGGAAGGCTGATATCCTTTGTGCACAAAAAATGTATGTTCCAAGGCATCATCCGCCCATTTTTGTTCTTCCTTTGATATCTTGATATTCTTCAGATTAATATCAGGATGTCCTATGCCGGTGCGTTGGCGGTAATAGTCCAATAAAGCCTGAGCCGCTTTATCCCATTGTTGTTGGGTGTATGCGGCCTTTACTTTCTCCAAACCCGGATAATCCAGGTTCAGTAAATCAAAAGCTTCCTTCCGCAATTGTTGCGCTTCCGCACTTATGGCGACCAGCAAAAGAGCCAGACATAAAAAATACTTTGCTATTTTCATGGTATATTAATTTCGTTTAAAGCGATTTATAATCGAGTCCTTTTACCTGCATATACCGGGCCAATGCTTCCAGGTAATAATAATCGGCATAATTGATAGGAGTATCAATTTCGGAGCCATTGGGCAACGAACCTGTAGAGTGCATCAGGATAAATCCCTGATTCGTACCAACCTTTGCCAAATAAGCATCGGAAGAAAGAGATTTTAGTAGCTTTTCTGCATAATCAAAATATACTTGTCCGTCTTCTACCAACGTGCTGAGTTCTATCAAAGCAGAAGCTGTAACAGAGGCGGCAGATGCATCACGGGGTGTTTCCGGGCTATCCGGTGCATCATAATCCCACAAGGGTATCGCATCTTCAGTCTTTACGCGAGTCATAATCAACGTTGCAATATCTTTGGCTTGCTGCAAGAAGGCCGTATCTTTGGATTCACGGTAGCAAGAGGTATATCCATATACTCCCCAGGCTTGTCCGCGTGCCCATGACGAATCGTCATTTTTTCCCTGATGGGTACATTTCATTTCTACGCTGCCATCATTATTGTAACTGACTACATGATAGGATGAATGATCTGTTCTGAAATGATTCTTCAATGTTGTCTCGGCATGTTTCAATGCGATGTCCTTATACTTGGAATCATTGGTAAGATGGCTTACGTAAAACAGCAGGTCCAGGTTCATCATGTTATCAATGATTACAGGGAAATTCCACTTCCCGAAATCCCAGGAACGAATAGAACCTATGGTCGGATCAAAACGGCTGCATAAGTTATCAGCTGTTTGCACCAATGCCTGACGAACGCTGTCGGCGGGAGCCAAGCGATATGCATTGCCATAACTGCAATTCATCATAAATCCGATGTCGTGTGTGCCTTTATAGTCTTTTACGGGATACAAATAATTCGTGAATTTCACGGCACCGTTCTTTAAACCTTCAATGCCGGTCAGCTGATACGCATACCACAAGTTTCCGGGGAAAAAACCACTTGTCCAATCATAGATGGAAGAGCAATAGCGACGGGTTCCTATGGCATCCTTCACTGGCTTAATCCGCAAAGAATCCTTAAAGGTTGCAGGATCTCTTTGCAATTGCCGACAGAGAAAATCCATATCATATCCTGTCCAGATGGAACGGGGTAATAAGACTGAATCACCTACATCGGCCACTGTTTCTTCCAATTGCTGTACAGAGGTGTCTATTGCATTTTTCAACCAGCCATACTCTGTATTAGGCTGACTGGATGAACAGCTGGAGAAACCTTGTAATGTAGCAACCGCACAACAAAATAATAAAAATCTTTTCATACAATACATTTTATAAGTAAAGCAGATGGAGAGAGTATGAAACAGATTCTCTCTCCATCACAATTGCCAATTTTATATTTCCCGGATTTATTCGTAACCCGGATTATTCTGGTTATTCAAAGCCGGATTAGCCTGTAATTCTCCCAGTGGTATCGGGAAAAGTTCATGCTGGCCTTTGACGAATTTATCACCGGCTACATACTTGCCTTTCAGTGTTTTGTCCATATTTCCTTGGAAGAACTTCAGTGCGTCGCCCAAGATACCCCAGCGCAACAGGTCGTATTTGCGCTGACCTTCGAAAGCTAACTCGAAACCACGTTCCCAGTAAAGAGCTGTGCGGAACTTGCCGGCAGCGTCTCCATCCTGAATATATGGGAGATCATAAACTTGTGGAGCTTTCATCAGGCTGCTGTAGTTGGCATCGGTTATCGGAGTAGCTTTTGCGCGTTCACGTACCATATTCAGCAGTTTCCAAGCTTCCGGGGTGTTGCCTGTTTCATTATAAGCTTCGGCTGCCATCAATACAACGTCGGCGAAGCGAAGCGGACAATAGTTCACTCCTGTGTTGTTGGGATCTACAAAACCTCCGGGCATCCACTCTCTGCGCCATTTGCCGGGATACCAGTCAGTCAGTTTTGCGTTTTCAACCTTATCATGTTTGCCGGCATTTGCATTCCATTTGTATTGATAGGTACATACCATTACATCTTTGCGTTCATCGCCTTCTTCAAAGAAGTTTTTCCAGGCCGGCAGTACACGGAAGAAAGCATTGGCACGTCCCCATGCATCAGCTGGAGCATTTTTTCCCGGTGCCTCTACCGCTGGTCCGTTATAAGTAGCCCAAGTACCTGCATTGTCCTTGTAGCCGGCTCCTGTAGGATTGAAAGCAATTTCCCACAAACTCTCTTGGGAATTCAAGATGCCTTCTGAATAACCTCTGAATAACTGTTCAAAACCACCTGTATAAAAACCATGGTTGCCTTTGTTCTGGAAGGCGGTCCATTCGGCAATCACAGCGTTAAAGTATTCTTTTCTTTTAGTTTCGTCCGGGCGGGTCAATGTACCATCTTGCTGCAAGCTGTACCCGGCACGTTGCAGATAAACACGCATCAGCAATGCATGGGCAGCACCTTGTGAAGGAACTTCCGGTGAAAGTGAAGCATTGTCTTTTTGCAGGTTCTCTTTAGCAAAATTCAGGTCAACTATAATCTGGTCATAGATTTCTTCACGACTTACACGACCTTTGAAAGATTCTTCATATCCGGCAGTATAAGTGGTTTTGAACGGAACATCTCCCCAGTATTTAATTAAATCGAAAGCCAGAAATGCGCGGAGGAAACGTGCCTGAGCCACTAACTCCTTTAAATTGGAATCTTCTTCGTAACCTGTCATCTTCTCAATACCGGCAATGGAAAAATTAGCGCGGTCAATACCCAGGTATTTGTATTCCCATATAGATGCAATCCAAGTATTGGTCGGTTTCACCATGTAGTGGGCAATATCACGACGTGTGTTATCCGTACCTGTTCCTTGAATATAATAGGTATCATCTGAAGCAGGCATCGCCATTTCAAATTGTCCGTAATGCTTGTCTATAGCCAGACAATCGTAAATACCTACTACTGACATTTTTGCCTGGTCCATAGTTTCAAAATAAGTGTCCTTCTCGTAGTAAGAAGTAGGTTTTTCTGTCAGTTCGCAAGAGGTGAATCCTGCTGCAATCAGTGCGCTTAGCGCAATCACTTTATATTTTTTCATTGTATTCTCCATTTGAAGTTCATTAGAAAGCTAAATTAATACCGAAAACAAACGCGCGGCTTCTGGGATAAGCACCAAAGTCAACGCCCGGTGTCAGACCATTTCCCATAGTAGAAACTTCAGGATCGAAGCCGGAATATTTGGTCCAGGTCAGCAGGTTAGAGCCTGTGGCATAAAGACGTAATTTGCTCAATCCGACTTTTCTGATCATCTTCTTCGGGAATGTGTAACCTAAAGTAATGTTACTCAGTTTCAAGAAAGAACCGTCTTCTACAGCCCAAGAGTGAATGTAAGTATCACCTGCTTCGTTATCATAAATGGCGGCTACAGTCTTGCCCTTGTTGATGTCTGCCATCTCCTGGGGATCTGTAATCAAGTCACCTGCCTTATTAACCAATACCCAACGGTGCTTAGAGTCAGCTACTGCCAAAACGTTTTTGTTCTGCAAAGCAGTTTTGGTATTGGTCAGTTTGGTTGCATTGAATACATCGTTACCGATGCTATAGGTAAGAAATATACTCAAATCGAAATCTTTGTAAGTGAAAGTGTTATTGATACCACCGTAAATTTTCGGATAAGCGTTACCAATGACTGTTTTGTCAGCTTCTGTAATTTTATTGTCTTTGCTGCCATCTATATTCTTAAACTTCCACATACCCGGTTTTACATTACCTTTTTCACCTGCATACGGAACACCGTCTTTCAGTGTGTAAGTTTTAGTTGCTGCATCGTAATCAAAGTCAGATACTTGGTACAGACCATCTGTTACGTATCCGTACATCTGTCCCAAAGGCTGGCTCACACCGACAATGTTGGTTCACACCGATAATGTGCGTATTCTGGCTGTAACCGAAGTTAGCCTCCCACAACTGCACATCTTCTCCCGTCAGTTTCTTTACAGAATTCTTATTGTGTGACAGAGTGATGGATGTGTTCCAGGTAAAATTCTTATTCGTGATATTGGTTGAGTTGATGGTTAAGTCAATACCTTTGTTTTCTGTTTCACCGGCATTGATAACCATGCTGTTGTAACCGGATGAAGTAGGCAGTTTGGCGTTTAGCAACAAATTGCTACTGCGGTTTATGTAAAATTCAGGAGAAATGGTTAAACGCTGATTGAAGAAACCGAAGTCAAGACCAAAGTTGAAGGTTTTGTTAGCTTCCCATTTCAAGTCTGGGTTAGGAATCTGCTTGGAAACATAACCGGGCTGGGTGGAGTCTCCATTGGGATAAGTAACAGATCCCAATACAGCCAGACTAAGGTAACTGTCGATACGGTTGTTACCCGCCATACCATAGCCCAAACGAACTTTTAAGTCAGAGAAGATATTCAAGTTCTTGATAAACTCTTCTTCTCCCAGGCGCCAAGCTGCTGAGAATGCGGGAAAATAGCCCCATTTGTTATTCTTACCGAATTTGGAAGAACCATCGGCACGAACCGAAGCGGTAAACAAGTATTTATCTTTGAAGCCGTAGTTGAAACGGGCGAAGAAAGAGAGCAATTTATCATCATAGTTTTCGGCAGACTGAACTGCTGTCGGAAGACCCAGTGAGAGGTCAGCCAAACCTATATCGTCATTCGGGAAGTTAGATGCTGCTGCTTTGAAATTACGGTTCCAACGGTCTACATATTCCTGACCTACCATGGCAGTCACGTCATGACCTTTACCCGACCAGTTATAGTTCAATACGTTTGAAGTCTGGAAGCTACCGGTCTCCAGATTTTGAATACTACCATTGATGCTTGAACGTTTTGCTGTGATTGACTTGTCTCCGTAGAAAACATCATTGCGTCGTGTCTGGTAACGCATACCTGTGGTATTACGGAAAGAGAGACCTTTGAAAAGTTTCAAAGTAAAGCCACCGTTAGCCTGGAATGTACGATATTCACGATCATTCGTCTCTTCTGCTGCAGAAAGTAAGGGGTTCTGCATTACGTTACCCGAATCATCCAGGAAAATAGGGTCTTCATCTCCCAATAACAGGTCATCGGTTCCGTTGATACCTACTGTGGGGCGGTACTGCAAAATGTGCTGCATCTTATTGAAACGGTCGCCTCCTTCAGAAGTACCCATACCGGTAATTTTCATTTGGTCGTAGCTGATACGGGCGGTGATGTCCAAGCGGTCATTCACTTTATGATTCATGTTGAATGAAATGTTGTGCTTGTTGTTGCCGCTATATACCATGGCACCCTCTTCGTCATAATAAGAATATGCCAGGTTATAATTTAATTTATCAGTACCACCGGAAACGCCTACACGATAATTTTGTGTAATTGCCGTGCGTCCCAATGTTTCATCTTGCCAGTCCAGCCCTTTACGATTGCCATAGTTTTTTTCAAGGTCACTGTAGTTGCCGTAGATTTCGGTGAACTTTTTGATGTCTTTCTCCCAGTCATCCGGAGTGGTAGCGTCGTAAACGCGACGTTCATAATCCAACATCGTAAATTCATAAGTAGAAAGTACATCCAGCTTCTTGGCTATTTTCTTGAAACCTACATAACTGTCAAATGTAACAGTCGCTTTTCCGTTTTTACCACACATCTTGGTATTTACCACCGCTCTTGGTAGTAATAACGACTACACCATTAGCACCACGGGCACCGTAGATAGCTGTAGCAGAAGCATCTTTCAGGATGTCGATTGTTTCAATTTCCGCCGGGTCAAGGGTAGACATACCGTCTTCGCTGGGGAAACCGTCGATGATATACAAAGGTTCGTTACTTTGAGTAATGGAAATACCACCACGAACCCGAACAGAAATGGAAGCTCCGGGAGCACCTTCACTCTGCATAACCTGCACACCTGCCATGCGGCCGGCAAGGGCTTGTGTGATATTGTGTGATATCACTGGTAGGAACTTTCGAAAGTTCTTTGCTATTAACCGAAGCAACAGAACCGGTCAGGTCCTTACGTTTTACAGTTGCATAACCGATGGCTACAACTTCGTCCAGCAGTACGGCATCTGCCTGCAACGTTACATTAATAACACTCTGATTGTTGACTTTCACTTCCTGGGGAGTCATTCCCACATACGAAAAAACTAATACATCTTTAGATGCATCATTCACTTTCAGCGAATAGTGACCATCTATGTCAGTAACAGTTCCAATACCGGCAGCACCCTTAATAATAACGCTACCTCCAATAACTTCATAACCTTCGCTATCGACTACCTTACCAGTAACTGTCAGACTTTGCGCGTATGCAATCGTACTGACGAAAGCGAGGAAAAACAATAAAATAGATTCTTTTAATTTGAACATAATAAATAAATCTAAGGTTTAACTTTAGAGATCATTTTTGTGACGGCAAACTTACTGCAAGCGCAAAAAAAAGTGAGAAAGTATTGTTTTTGATACTCCCAATTTTATGCTTTTTGCATGCTAATATTGTTCACCTTAGAATGTTTTTGTGTAAAATGTGCGCCACAGAGCCCTATGGAAGGGGGGTGCCTTTATTCAATAAAGAAATAAGATGCAGGATTGATTGCTGAAAGACCATTGAGGTATCTCCGTATCATGTCCGTACCTCCTCCGTAGTATCTCCGTACCTCCTCCGTAGTATCTCCGTACCATCTCCGTATCTTCTCCGTAGTATCTCCATACTCATAGATACGGACTCAGTACGGAGGAGGTACTGACTTGATACGGAGGTGGCATTTCGTTGCTGGTGAATTTTCAAATTTATAGATTGTTGTCTGCCGGTAGATTTCGCCAGGTCGCAATACTGTAGAAGGAAATTGGGGCTTATTGGGGGAGTCTGGGAAATGCTGCATTTCGAGGCAGAATCCATAGTATTTACCGTACTTTCTATTGTCATGCCCATTCAGATAATCCATGTTGGAACTTGGAATATAAAATTGCATCCCGGGTTCAGTGGTGTATGCTTTTAGTATTCTTCCAGATACAGGTTCGGTGACTGTAGCTACTAATTCCAAAGAATCCGGGTGTTTATTTAGTTTATAATTGATATCATAAGTTTTTCCCATCATCCGTCGGATTTGTTTTTCGGCTGTTCGTGGAGTTCTGAAGTCATACTCCGTTCCTGTAACTGCCTTCAGCTCTCCGGTAGGGACTCCTGTTGAATCTACCGGGGTAATTGAGTCCGCATGCAATGTATAAAGATGGTTCAGTACAGGCTCTTTACAGCCGGTCAGATTGAAGTAGCTGTGATTGGTGAAATTTACAACAGTAGGCTGCACCAGTAGGCTGATCCGTGGTTGCCGTATAATCCAGGATTACTTCATTGCGATCAGTCAGTTTATAAGCGATTGACAGATTCAGATTGCCGGGAAATCCTCCTTCAAGGTGAGCGCTTTTATAAGAAAAGACAACTATTGCCGTGTCTTTCACTACATAAAAGGTATCCGTTTCGAATACTTGAGTATTGAATCCCCGGCTTCCGCCATGAACAGAATTTCCTTTACTGTTCTTTTCAAGTTGAAAGATCTGGTTATCCAGGCAAAACTCGCCATGCTTGATTCTATTGGCAAATCTGCCTACAGTGGCACCAAATTTAGGATGCTTTCCCAAGTAACTTTCTAAACTATCGAAGCCCAGTACTACTTGTTCGAAGTTCCCCTTTTTGTCGGGTACGGAAACGGACGTTAGCGAGGCGGCAAAGTTGGTGACTTTGATTGTCATTCCATTCCTGTTTGTCAAACAGAAAAGCCGGATGGATGTACCATTTGCCTTAATTTGTGCGACTTCACTGACAGAAGGGGTTAATGATTGGGGTTGTTTACATGCTGCTAACAAGGACAGAACAATGAGTAGTGTCCATATCTTATATTTTCTCATATCTTATTTCTTTCCATATTCGGTAGGCAGACAACCTATATACTTCTTGAAGCGTGCTGCAAAATAAGAAGGAGTATTGTAGCCTACCATAAAACTGATTTCTGAAACATTGTATTTTCCTTCCTGCAAAAGCTGACATGCGCGGTTAAAGCGTATCTTGTGGATAAAGTCGATAGCTGACTTTCCTGTTATTGCTTTTAATTTCAGATGTAGATTAGAACGGCTCATATTCATCTCACGCGCAAATTGCTCTGTAGAAAATTCTACATTGTCCATGTTTCTTTCAATCACTGCAATCGCTTTTCTGAGCAGTTCTTCATCCATCGTGTTATTGGTAAGTTTCTCCGGTTCTATTTCGGTGGTATTGGAATAGTGTTCGAAGATGCGGTGGCGTGTACGCAGCATGTTCATAATCTTTGCTTTCAATATTGCCATCGAGAAAGGTTTGGCTATGTAATCATCTGCTCCTACCTGTAAACCTTCCAATTGATATTTAATATCTGCTTTGGCAGACAGCATATATATTGGAATATGACAGGTGCGTAAGTTTTGTTTTACCAACTTACATAATTTGGCACCATCCATTACAGGCATCATGACATCCGTTACAATCAGGTCAACTTCCTTCTCTTTCAGAATGTCTAATGCCTTTTGCCCATTTTCAGCTTCCAGCATATTGAATAAGCCGGACAATCCATTGACCAGATATTGCCTTAATTCTTTATTGTCTTCCACCACAAGGAGTGTTCCTCGTTTATTTGTATTCTCATCTTCTTCGCTTTCTGTATCGGCTTCTTCTTCATCACCGATATATACGTCGTGCGCATTCGTAGAGTATACCCGTTGATTGTCTGCGTTCTCTTCCCCTCCAAGCAGTTCTTCACGGCTATATACAGATTTATCTTGCGGAAGGTAAATGGAGAAAGTAGAACCTTTTCCGGGTTCACTCTCCAACTCAATTCTTCCATGGTGCAATTCAACCAGCCGTTGTACCAGGGAAAGACCAATACCGCTTCCTTCACGTCCGCTTTCCACTTGATAGAACCGCTCAAAAATCTTCTCCTGTTTTTCTTTGGGAATACCGATACCTGTATCTGTAACTTGCAGTACAAGATCACTTGCTTCCTGATACAGTTTTACCGTAATACTTTCACCTTCTTCGGTATATTTAAAAGCGTTCGACAGTAAGTTGTTAACAATAAGATCCAGATAGTTTTCATCGAATAACAGTTCTTTGTCCTGCAATTCCGTATAGAAATTATAGTCTATATCTTTTTTCTTCGACAAACTTTCATAGTTCATGAAACTATTCAAAACTCTTTTGTAGGCATTGGCACTTACCAGTCTTAGTTCAAAGATTCCCAACTCTGCCCGTCGGTAATCCATTAACTGATTGACGAGATGCAGCAAGCGGTTGGTATTTCTTTGTATATACAGCAACTGTTCATGTTCCCAATGTCCGGATATGCGACTTAGCAATTCTTGCAGTGGTGCTACAATCAGGGTGAGTGGAGTACGTAATTCGTGCGATATATTAACGTAAAAACGGATTTTCATCTGGCTGATTTCTTCCTGTTTCTCCTTGTCCAGTCTTTCCATAAGAATTTCAGCCTGCATACTTTTACGCAACCAGAAATAGCGGACAATGCCAAATACCACCAACATGAAAGACAGAGCAAACAATGAAAGTGCCCACCAGGTACAGTACCAAACAGGCAGGACGCGAATATGAAGTACAGTCGGTTCTTCATTCCATTTACCGTCATTGTTTGCTGCTTTTATATAAAAAGTATAGTCACCTGCCGGCAAATTAGAGTACGAAACCGGACTGGTATCGTTCTGTCTGTACCACTCGTCATTATACCCTTCCAGTTTATAAGCAAAAGTGTTGTGTTTGCCGGCGATATAGTTGGACACTACAAAAGATATGGCGAATGAATTCTGAGAAGAGGATAGGGTGATATGATCTGCATATTCAATCGTTTCACTCAATATTCCCGTTTCGTCGTTGGGAAGGACTTCCTTATTGTAAACAAACAGCTTGTTGATTACCGGTTTAGGAGCATAAGGATTGTCAATCAGTGTTTCCGGACGGAATAATGTAATGCCGTTGACACCCCCGAACAACATGTAACCGTTATCTTGACGACAATAAGATCCGGCATTAAACTGATTTCCCTGTAAACCGTCCAATATAGTAAAGTTACGGAACTTTCCATTTTCCGGATTCAGGCAACTCAAACCTTGATTGGTACTTATCCACAAACGAGCGTAAGCATCTTCCATGATGCCATAAATAACATTACTCGGCAAACCATCTGTCGTGGTATATTGCAATAGCTCCTTACTTCCTTCTTTCATAGCGAAAAGTCCGCTACGTGTCCCGATCCAGATATATCCCGATGTAGATTCATAAAAGCAATTCACAAATGCCTGCTGTAGTATCGGGTCTATATGGAAATCTGTATTGGCCAGGAAATCTGTTCCTATCTGATTATAAACAGATACCCCCATTTCACCTCCTACCCATATACGTCTCCTGGAATCGCGAAACAACAAACGGTTATATTGTTGTAATTTACGCCCATTCTGATCTTTGTCTACAATTGTAAAATTGCGCTTGTCTATATCGAAATGCAGGAGATGTTCCAGTGAAGCGACCCATAATCCTCCGTTCTCATCGGAGATGATAGAATAGATATTGTTACTGGGTAAGTTACTGTTCTGGCGATTGAAGTATTCTACCCGTCCCGATTTGCGCTGGAGGGCCATCATGCCTCCGGCATGGGCTCCCACATATACTTTATCATGTTCCTCGTCTACATACACTGTTTTAATATCCTTGAAAGGTACATCCAATGATCCTGATTTAAACAGGTAGTTCTTGTATAATTTTGAGGTGGAATCATAGAAGTTCAATCCGCCATCACTTGTTCCAATCCACAGGTTATGTTCACTGTCTTCTACAATACAACTGACCACATTATTACTAAGTGAATTCAGAAAAGGAACATGCTTGATACGCTGGAAGCGATTACAAAGAGGATGGTAATAGTTCAACCCGCCCCAATAAGTTCCTAACCACATGCCGCCTTGAGAATCTTTAAAAATACTTCTGACAGAATTTTGTGACAGACTTCCTTCCTGTATCTCGGAACTTTTTATAGAAGAGAAATTGTCGGTAGCTTCTTTATAGATATTCAGTCCGCTATAAGTCCCTACCCATAAACGATTTTCCGTATCCAGTTCCAATGAGCGTACATAATTGGAATTTAAGCCGGACTGCTCACTTTCATAACGATAGTTTTTCAACTCCTTGGTTTTGGCATCGTACATAAATAGTCCATCCCCTTCGGTTGCCATCCATATTCGGCTGAACATCTGACACAAAATGGCATGTATGCGTATCCCTGCGGGCATACTTATTAATCTTTCCAATTTACCTCCCGATAATGTGTAAGTATATACTCCATCTTCGGCACCTATATAAATGTATTCGCCCTGGCGTACTAAAACGGTTGGTTTCAACAAATGCAGGGAAGGTAAAGTATCGTTTATGAAGCATTCTTTCTTGATATCGAAGAGTAAAATACCTTCTGCCGTACCCAGCATCAGCCAGTTCTCTTTAATGGGAGCAATGCTGTTGATGGGGACATTGATGCCATTCTTCTTATAGTAGTAATTGGAGAACGAGTTTTTACGACGATTATAAAAGGATAGGCCTTCACGGGTACCCACCCATATCTGATCCGAATCATCGATGGCTATGCACCGGGTTATGTCACTGGCAATACTATTGGGGTTTGCATATTCATGGCGGTATACAGTGAAATTGTAACCATCGTACTTATTCACACCGTCGTACGTGGCGAACCATAAATTCCCTTCTTTATCCTGATTAATTGCGAATATGGTACTGTGTGATAATCCATCTTCCATACCGATGTGAGAGAAGTAAATATCCTCCGTTGTTCCGGCATTCAGTATAAATGGAAATAACCCTCCTAAAAGTACTAACAAAGTTTGTATTATTTTCATAGTCGTATCCAATTACGAGGCAAATTAACAAAATAGATTAGCGAAAAAGAATATTTATACGAATTTTCTTTTCCGAACTATTAGGAATTATTCGCAAAGGTACAAAAGAAAATCCAGGAACCGGATTGAATATTCGTCCATCTTTATCGGTTGGCGCTACTTCTATATGTCCGGCTGTACAGGTGATGGATAAAGTGCCTCCATCCTTGTTTATAGATGCTTTTTGGGGAGTTACTTTTACCTCTTCTGCGGGTGATGCGATGACTGGTAGCATCAGATATGTAGCGTCATAGCAGTTTTCTACGTTTATTTCAAGACCTTGCCGGGTGTAGGTATAGTAAATTGTGACAGGAATCTCTCCTTGGACAGGTGCGTTTTGATTTATATCGACCAAATGAGTATTCACGGTAAACCGATAGCCGTTCTTTTCTGTATCACAGATGATATCTGTATTCAGGTCATCCAAATTGCTATATATGGTCCCATTTTGCATAAACTCGATCCGTGGTGTACCTCCCATGATATACTTACGGTTATTACTCTGCATATTAGGCGCTTCAATCAACTGGTATTGGTTCATTGTAGCGGCAAAAACAGGTCCTGCCTGTGTATGCCATAGCATAGCGAGTGCGCCTCCCATCGGATGAGTACCTTTAATTTTATATTCTGCATCATATCCGGTGAATGTAGCACGCCAGGGGCCTTGAGAGATAAGCCAGGTATGGATATCCTTGAAATATTTCAGACCATAGGTTTTATCACGCGGAAGCTCTTGGGAAGAAGTGATATTCAGGGGAGGAAGTTCTAAAAAAGAAGTGATTGCCTTGGCGTGACCGAATGTATGGTGAATGCATGGGGCAATCCCGGAAACCCGATAATGCATGCCACCATAAAGCAGACCTTCGGAAGTAGCCTTTTTCAGTAATTGTATATTACGATGGATTGCTTCTAAATATTCCGGATGTTGGGCAGCCATTGCATAATAGCCTCCCATAAAACCATCACTGGTGCGTCCGCCCCAATAAGTCCATTTAAAACTACGGGTTCCCCAACTATTGTCCCAGGCACCATCGGGTAACATAAACTCCAGGTGAGTAGCCATTGAACGGTCAACGAGAGTCAGTAAATCAGTGTCTTTCGCCATAAGGGCGTAATATACCATATTCGGCAAGGATTCTTCTACATTATAAAGCAGGTCTACCGGAAGGCAGCCGTTTTTTGTCTTTGAACTTATATTGGGACCTTCACCATATAGAAAAGTATCGTTTTCAGTGAAAAAGTTTTTTAGATCGGCAGCTATCTGACGGGCTTCTTTTTGAAAATCAGGCCGGTTGCACATCTCTCCAATGGCATACAATGCATAGGTGGCTGAGGCTGAATAATTCACATTCATATTCCGCATCCCTTCCCGTTTGCGGCTGTATATAAAAGGAGTTGCCAGCATGAACTCACCGGCTTCTATCAGTCTTTGCTTCCAATGGTTCCGGGTAGAATCGTCTAATAAATGCCCATGGTAATGTAATGCTTCATAAAGAGCTATGGAAGCGAAGACTGTTGTACCGTTCCAGTCGGAGACATGTACATCGTTCATCCATTTCTCTTTGTGTGTTTTATCAGCCAGATACATTAAGGGGAGTACGGCATCTCCGATGCGCCCATGCATGCGGGCACAGGCAGGGCACAGCACACCACCATTGAGAGACGGATGTAAATTGTCGCATTGATAAGTCAGGAATGTGTCCATCCACTCCGTTAATAACTTTTCTGATTCAGTACGTAAAGAATTATCGAATGACAGATTGTTGTTGGTAGCCTCTTGGGCAGATAAGAATAATGCATTTAACAGTAATAGTACTAAGATTAAGCTTCTCATGTTTTTTTTGATTAGATTATTATTTCAAAAGTAAAGTTTCGCCTCCAGTCTTTTCACCTCTTTTATATAATATCTTATCCACATTCGTCTATGACTAACCGTAATTTTGTTGAATCACTGCTAATATTGTCGAAACATAGCTTATCGAAACAATATTGGCACTCTTTTCGACATAAGAAAACGATTGTTATTCATAAACGCCCTACTTTAGCCTCAAGAATTTATTATCCTTAATACATACTATTTTATGAGACACTTACCTTTATTTATGTGTACTGCTTTTTGTGGTTTATATTCCTTGCAAACCGAGGCAGCTGACAAAAAAAACGAAAGACCCAATATCCTTTGGCTAACCTTCGAAGATACCAGTGCTTATGAATTTGGTTGCTATGGCAATGGCGATGTACATACGCCCAATGCAGATAGCTTGGCAGCTCGTGGCATACAATTTATGAATGCATGGTCTGTGGCACCACAAAGTTCGGCAGCTCGTTCATCTCTTATCACCGGATGTTATTCATCAACTTACGGAATGGATATACACCCAGTTCCTTATGATACTCCGGCTGATATATTCTTTCCTCAAAGATTGCGTGAAGCCGGGTATTACTGCACAAACAATAGCAAAACACATTATAACTCTACTACAGATAACAAAAGCTGTTGGGACGAATGTAACAATAAAGCTTCTTACAATAGTACCAAACGTGGAAAGGATCAGCCTTTCTTCGCTGTATATAACACAGTAACTTCACACATGGGACGTATTCGTACTTTTCACACTGATGGACGCAGGGATTATACTCAAGAGGGTATTTTCCCACAACAACTTACTTTACCTTCCTATGTGCCCGATTTGCCGGAAGTGCGGTCGGATTATGCAGGTCATCTGGAAGCGGTACAGGATGTGGATACTTGGTTGGGAATCTTCCTGAAAGATTTAGAGACTAGAGGATTGGAAGACAATACCATCATTTTCTTTTTCAGTGACCATGGCGGTTGCGTGGCGCGTGGTAAAGGTTATCTGTACGAAAGCGGACTGAAAGTTCCTATGATAGCCTACTTTCCTCCTAAATGGCGGCACCTGGCAAATGGAGCAAAAGGTAAAGAAAATGGTTTGGTGAACTTCACCGATCTGGGACCTACTGTACTTAGTTTAGCAGGTGTAAAGCCTCCCAAGAACATGCAAGGAAAGGCGCTTTACGGCAAGTTCGCCAGTAAAGAAAAGCGTGAAGTACAGTTTGCATTGGCAGCCAACCAACTGCATCATTTCATGCCGGTACGCGCTGTTACGGATGGTCGCTTCAAGTATATCCGTAGTTATATTCCTTACCGTCAGTTTGCTCTGCGTAATTATTATCAATGGGGAATGCCATCCAATAAAGCTTGGGACAAACTGGTGCTGGGAGGTCACAATACCAATCCGGACTGGAAGCAGACTTTTGAACCTCATCCGGCGGAAATGCTGTTTGACCTTGAAAAAGATCCGGATGAATTACATGATTTATCCGCTATTCCTGAGTATGCGGAAACCTTATATAAAATGCGTCAAGCATTATCCGACCACATTCGTACTACCCATGATTTGGGCTTTTTCCTCCCAAATTCACGTACCGGACATATACTTTATGAGAAAGTACGCAAAGAGAAATATCCCTTGGATGAGCTTTATGGGCTTGTCGAAATTGCGGGAACGGCAACTGTAGCTTCTCTTCCCATGTTGGAGAAAGCTCTTGCCAGCCCTCTGCCGGAGATGAGATTCTGGGGGGTAGTAGGATATGCAAATCTTGCCAGAGAGAAGCAAATTAATACTTGTCCGCAAGCATTATTGGCACTCTTGCAAGACGAGAATCCCTATATAGCTTCCGAGGCAGCTTATGCGGTTGTTTATCTGGGTAAAGCACAGGAAGGTATTGCCCGCCTTATTACTCCGGCTCAAGAAAAGGACAGGAAAATAGGTTACTCCTCTTTGGAATGTTTATCTTTAGACCCTGAAATGCGCGACTATATCCGTCCGTTTTTGTCTGAACTGAAAGAAGCCGCTGAAAATTTACCGCGTCTTGAAAATGAAGATGCCGGACTTATGGCGCGTGGTATCCTTGTAAACCTGGGTGAAATGGATATTAAAGATCTGCATGGCCCCGAAGCCTACAACAAAGGTTTGAAATTAAACTATGGCCGCAGGGCAATGGTACCTCTACCTAATTAGGAGTTGAAGGAGTTATCAGTCAGCTTGCAGACTGATAACTCCTTCAAATAAGCTCCATCTAACTCTTGATTCGTATACATTATTAAATATCAATTAAAGAATGAGAACCGCAGTATTAATCCCCCTTTGTCTTTTGTCTTTGGTAACAGTAAGTTCGGTCCGTGCACAGTCAGATAACTTAACACCCCTGAAAGAACGCGTAAATGTGCAGGCTGATTCAGCCCGTACAAATCAGATTATTGACGGGCGTTGGGTGGCCGTCGGTACAAATAAACCCCATACCATTCAGTTGGATTATTCCCGTCCTTTCCAAGGCAAACCTTCTTATCGCTTCGAGCTGAAACAGGAAGACAATACTTTGGAAGGCTATGCCCAGGGAGAAACCAAAGGTCGTGCCGAATTGTGTTATTGTTATGCTGTTGCCAATGATTTCCGTAACTATCCGGCAACTGAATACCTTAATGCACAGAAAATGAAGACTGTATACCATTATGGTAAAGGAAGTTGTCCGCAAGGCTCATCCATGAGTTATACATTCTCTGTTTACATTCCGCGGACTTTGGATAAGGAAGTGTCTACCATCTTTGCACAATGGCATGGTATGCCGAGTCGTACACTTGTTTCCGACCCTGACGGTAAAGTGATGAGACTTAGCGTTGAAGAATTCCTTGAGTTGGAAAAGAGGATGATTTTCAAGAAGAATATAGCCCATGACAAAATAACTAAAATCAATTCCAAAGGAGATACAATCTATAAAGCCGGAAAACCTAATGGCTGGCTGATTGAGCAAGGTGGCTATCCACCTCTTGCTTTCGGCTTTTCACAAGGCTATTTCTATATTAAAGCTAACTCGGACCGCAAATGGCTGACCGATAAAACCGACCGTTGTAATGTAAACCCGGACAAGGCAGAGATTATGAAGCCCGTAACCTCCACTTATAAAGCTTCGACAATAGCCTACAAAATGCCGTTTGATTCCTTTCCGAAAGATTGTTGGATAACCTTCCGGGTGGATATTGACTGGACTCTGTACGGGAAAGAGAAAGAAACCATTCTGAAGCCCGGTCTTCTGGATGTGATTATGTCCTATCAGCAGGCTGGAAAAGAAGTTAAGAAGCATATTGTAAATAAGGAAGAGATATTAATAGGGCGCAATGACGAAGAAGGTTATTACTTTAAATTCGGTATCTATCGTGTTGGAAACAGTACTATCCCTGTTCTATACAATCTTGCCGGTTATGAAGAGCATGAAAAAAGCTCCGGGAAATAAGGCTGTGGGCAAGGACTAAATAAAACCTGCACTACTTTCCCTCAACTCTCGAACTTTTTCGTACTTTTGTCGCTTCAAATTGTTATAGATGAATGGGGGCACTCCAGCCGTCTGTTTGTAAATCATAGATTAAGCGTATGTTGACTAAAGTAATCGAACAAGCTAAGATAGACCGTTTTGCCAGGTGGATGGGGCATGCGGAGAGAATTGTTATTGTTGCCCATGTAGCGCCGGACGGCGACGCCATAGGCTCTTCATTGGGATTGTGGCACTTCCTGAATTCACAAGATAAAACGGTAAATGTCATTGTGCCGAATGCCTTCCCCGATTTTCTGAGATGGATGCCGGGCAGCAAAGATGTGTTACTTTACGATCACTACAAAGAATTTGCCGATAAGCTTATATCTGAGGCCGAAATAATCTGTTGCCTGGATTTCAACGCTTTGAGTCGTATTGATGCAATGGCAGATGCCGTAAAGGCTGCAAAAGGGAAAAAAATATTGATAGACCATCATCTGTATCCCGAAGAATTTTGTGATATTACAATTTCACATCCGAATATATCTTCCACTTCCGAACTGGTATTCCGTCTGATATGCCGTATGGGTTATTTCAATGAAATTACCAAAGCGGGAGCAGAGTGTATTTATACCGGTATGATGACCGATACGGGTGGCTTTACCTATAATTCCAATAACCGGGAAATCTATTTTATCATCAGCGAGTTGCTTTCCAAGGGCATCGATAAAGATGATATTTACAGGAAAGTCTATAATACTTACTCTGAGAGTCGTTTGCGGTTGATGGGATATGTGCTTTCGCAAATGAAGGTGTATCCTGATTATCATGCAGCCTTGATTTCGTTGACCAGAAACGAACAGGGACGCTTTGATTATATCCGGGGTGACAGTGAAGGATTTGTAAATATTCCTCTGAGTATAAAGGATGTGGTATTTTCCTGTTTCTTACGTGAAGATACGGAGAAGCCAATGATTAAAGTTTCGTTGCGTTCGGTAGGTACATTTCCCTGTAATCAATTGGCTGCCGAATTCTTCAATGGAGGTGGACACTTGAATGCTTCAGGCGGTGAATTCTATGGTACAATGGATGAAGCAAAGAAAGTTTTGGAGCGTGCTTTAGAGAAGTTTAAGCCTTTACTGAATGCGAAAGGATAAAAAAAGAGGGGCACAAAGGTTAAAAGATACGAACTTTCCTCGTAGAGCTTTCAACTTTCAACGAAATCGAATACTTTTGTACGGAATTACTAAATAACAGATAATGAAGAAACTTACATTATTCTTTTTGTCCTTGCTGGCATGTGGATTGGCTTTCCAGGCTTGTGATAATACCAAGACTTATGCAGAAATGCTGGAGGACGAAAAAGATGCTATAAAGGCATTTATACGGGACAGTAGTATCACTGTTATATCTCAGACTGAATTTTACAGAAACGACTCGACTACGGATGTGAACAAGAATGAATATGTACAGCTTGCCAGTGGTGTATATATGCAGATCATAAATAAGGGTTCCACTAATTTGGCCGATACGGTAAAGGCGAATGATCAGATTCTGGTTCGCTTCTCGGAATATAGCCTTATGGATAAAGTGGTAACTGTGTCCAATCTGGATTATGCAGAAGTAGTCGATGAATTTAACTATAGAGTAACAAGCTCTTCTATTGCCGGTCAGTTTACACAAGGATTTATGCTCTCTTATTATGGAACTTCTGTGCCTGCCGGTTGGTTGGTGCCGTTGGCGTATGTGCGTGATGGCGCATGCGTTAAACTGATTGTTCCTTCTAAAATGGGACATAGCTCGGCTATGCAATCTGTATACCCTTATTATTATTATATTCAGAAATATCAAATCTATAAATAATTATAGTATAACCAACAATCTTTAAATCATTAACCTAATGACTCTAATCAAATCTATCTCTGGAATCCGCGGAACCATTGGCGGAGGAGCGGGTGTGGGCTTGAATCCGCTTGACATTGTGAAATTCACATCAGCGTATGCCACACTTATTCGCAAAACGTGCACGGTAAAAAGTAACAAAATTGTAGTAGGACGCGACGCCCGTATTTCGGGTGAAATGGTGAAGAATGTAGTAGTAGGTACTCTGATGGGTATGGGCTGGGATGTAATCGACATTGATTTGGCTTCTACTCCAACTACTGAATTGGCTGTAAACATGGGAGGTGGCAGTGGGGGACAACCCCAAACAATGGAACGCTCTGAAATTGCTGAATGAACGTGGCGAATTTCTGAATGCAGCCGAAGGCAATGAAGTACTTCGTATTGCTGAGGCAGAAGAATTTGAATTTGCTGATGTAGACCATCTGGGCTCGTATCGCAAGGACCTGACTTATAATCAAAAACATATAGATAGTGTGTTGGCGCTCAACCTGGTAGATGTAGAAGCTATCAGAAAAGCGAATTTCCGCGTGGCTATTGACTGTGTAAACTCGGTGGGTGGTATTATTCTGCCGGAATTGTTGAAACAACTGGGTGTGCAGCATATAGAGAAGCTCTACTGTGAGCCGACAGGTGACTTCCAACACAATCCTGAACCGCTTGAAAAGAACCTGGGTGACATAATGAACCTGATGAAGGGTGGTAAAGCGGATGTGGCTTTTGTTGTTGACCCTGACGTGGACCGTCTGGCAATGATTTGCGAAGATGGAAAGATGTATGGTGAAGAATATACGCTGGTAAGTGTGGCTGACTATGTGTTGAAGCATACTCCGGGCAATACGGTTTCTAACTTGAGTTCTACACGTGCGTTGCGCGATGTAACCCGTAAGTATGGTAAGGAATACTTTGCTTCTGCTGTGGGCGAAGTGAACGTAACCACTAAAATGAAGGAAGTAGGCGCTGTAATCGGTGGTGAAGGCAATGGTGGAGTTATTTATCCGGAAAGTCATTACGGTCGCGATGCATTGGTGGGTATTGCTTTGTTCCTGAGCCATCTGGCACATGAGGGTAAGAAAGTGAGTGAACTTCGTGCAACTTACCCGTCTTATTTCATGGCAAAGAACCGTGTAGACCTGACTCCTGAAACGGATGTGGATGCTATTCTGGCTAAAGTGAAAGAACTTTATAAGGATGAAGAAATCAATGACATCGATGGAGTGAAAATAGATTTTGCTGATAAGTGGGTACACTTGCGCAAGAGTAACACCGAACCGATTATTCGCGTGTATAGCGAAGCTTCCACAGTGGAAGCGGCTGAAGAAATCGGTCAGAAGATAATGAAAGTGATTGAAGATTTGGCGAAGTAAGCTGAATTAAACGATAATGACAAGTCCCGCTTTTCCAGAAGAGAAAGGCGGGACTTTTTTTGATTAACGTAGCCGATGGAATCATAATTTGCGCAAACGGGGGTAAAAATTGGTATTTGCGCAGATTATAAGTTTATAATTTGCGCAAACGAGTGTTTTTTATTATGTTTGCGCAAGTTATAAATGGAGGAAAGACCGATGAACATAAAGTTGATAGGACGTAAAAAGGAATTGGAAGCCTTAAGGGAATACATCAGTTCCAATAGGTCGGAGTTTGTAGCGGTCTATGGTCGTCGTCGTAACAGGGATGGATAATGCAAATATGAAAGAGCAGTTGACGAACTTCGGCATTGCTCTTCAAAGGCATAAAAAATCGTCTACCTTGTCTGTACCCGAAAACTGGATCTTGGCTTTTTATAAACTTGCCCGTTATCTGGAGACATTACCCGATGGGCCGAAGGTGATCTTTATAGATGAACTGCCGTGGATGGATACGCCTAAATCGGGGTTTGTCAGTGCACTCGAGAATTTCTGGAATAGCTGGGCAGCTGTTCGCACGGATGTGAAGCTGATTGTTTGCGGTTCTGCCACTTCATGGATGATAAACAAGTTGATAAAGAATCGCGGTGGTTTGCACAACCGCATTACGCACCGGATGATTATTGAACCTTTTGTGCTTAATGAATGTGAGCAGTACTTCATGGCGAATGGTTTCTCTTATTCCCATCGAGACATTGCAGAGTGTTATATGGTGATGGGCGGCATTTTGACCGGTTGTTTTTTGAAAGTGGAGCAGAGCTGTCCGATGAATTTGAAAACCTCTATCGTGCCTTGTTCAAGAATGCCGGTTTGCATATACAGATAGTAACTGCACTTGCCACGAAGGCTAAAGGGCTGAATCGTAAAGAATTGCTCAGGATCACAGGACTGACCAATAACGGGGCTTTCAGCATAGCCCTTGAAGAATTGGAGAGTTGTGGTTTTATTCGCCGTTATGAACCTTTCGGAAAGCCGAGGATGAACCCGACAGGAAGGTTGCAGCGGGATGCTTTGTTTCAATTGGTGGACTTCTACACTTTATTTTACTTTCGCTTCATACGTACCAATCGTTACCGCGATGAACATTTCTGGACTACTTCGCAGAACACTCCACTACATGCCTCGTGGAGCGGTTATGCCTTCGAGATGCTTTGTCTGGACCATGTGCGGCAGATAAAGGCGGCACTCGGAATAGCCGGTGTGCAGACGTTGGTTTGTTCATGGAGTAGTTCTACTGTAGATAAAGGGGCACAGATAGACTTGGTAATTGATCGTAAGGATGAAACTGCAAATCTCTGTGAGATGAAATATTACTCTACGGTGTTTGCGATAGACAAAGGCTATGAAGAAAAGTTAAGAAACAAGATTGCCGCTTTTCGAGAAGAAACAAATACACGAAAATCGTTGATGCTGACTTTTGTCACCACTTACGGGTTAAAAGAGAATATGTATTCCGGTTGTGTTCAGAGCCAGGTGCTTTTGGACGATTTGTTCAAGGAATGACGGGGTAACTTTACTTTTTTGTCAAGAGCAGATTTATATAAGATTAACAGACGGGAGGCTCAAACCTCCCGTTTTTGCTTTCGGAACAGACCGTCTGTTTACCTCAAACGCATCATCTGTTTGCCCCGAACGCATCATCTGTTTGCCTCAAACGCATCATCCGTTTACCTCAATTGCATCATCCGTTTCGCAGGGCTGAATAACCGAAATGCCACACCTCAGTGAGTCAAATGCCACACCTCAATAGGTGAAATGGCTGGCATTTAGGTTGTTGAGGTGTGGCATTCGGGGAACTGACATGTGGCATTTCAAATGGGAACAGTAGAGATAAAAAAAGAATGGAGAAGCGATGCCCCTCCGTTTATGCTAATTTAAAATTGAATCTTAAATAGATTTACCGGTACAAATATACGACATCGAGGAGGCGATGTCAAGTGTTTAGGAGATTTTTTGTATTAGAAGTTGCAGATTAATGGGATTATTTTAAATAGATGCTTTGATAAAGTTCTGCATAATTACAGTTAGTATCAAGGTTAAAGTGGTTGAATATTTCTCGTTTAATAGCTTCGTTCTTTGGGTTGCGCAAATCGTAGTTCACCCGATATATGTCACTGTTCCAATAAGGCAAGTTGGATTGTACCTCAATACACCTCTGCATTAGTTCAGGGTATCTGGCTATGTCAATATGGAAACCTATGCCGTTTCCACTATAAGGATTAGTCTCACATCTTCCTGGATCGGCGGCATGTTCGTCTTTCAGGTACTTTTTGAACCGGCATGTGCTTGTCTTTTGATAGATAAGTCCGTATTGTAGATAAACAAGTTCCGGCTCTCGGCTGTCGATGCTTCTTCCGTAAGATATAGGCATGTCGAGTTCAGTAAGTTCCAGCTCTTTATGGCCGATGATTTCGCACTCACCATAATAGAATATGTTATCCATGATGGTTTGAGACGGAAAGGCAGTGCATGCGGTCAGTTCCTCTACCGGGACTTCTGCGGATGAACTAAGTTTGTGATAGACTTTGATAAGCAACGGCTTGCCCATCAGACTGCGGAACCAGGTATAGTCCTTCTCCTTGTACTTCTGTGTCTTTCTGAACTTGTCGATGTTCATCAGTATGCGTCCATATCCATACATTCGCCTTCCCATCTTGAAGCGGAAGAAATCACCTTCTTTGAAAATGCAATGTTTGCGTTTGGCGGTGCGAAAGGCTTCTAATGCGGCCAGATCTTCTTCTGTGCTATCTGCAATCCATTGTTCCAATAGTGCGGGTAGTTCTTCTATCGGATGGTATTCGAATGAATCCTTCTCATTATTGTAGAAAGTTGTCTGAGTAGTATAACTGGCAATGAGCATTTTCCCGCTGTTATAGTAGAAATAGACGCCTGTGGGCTGAATGCCCGATACAGACGAGGGCGTCAGCTTCTTTGCTTTACCTTTTGTTGTTTTGGGCTGTAATGTGGTGAAAGAGGCATCGACCGGTGCGTCCAGTTGTTCTTCTGTATAGGAGACATCGGAGATGGAAATCCTTTTGCAGATGGTTGTTCCGTTTATGTATATCCAAAGATTGTCTCTTATTTGTTTTTTTATCCAATTATCTTCTACCGGTTCCAATCCTAAGTAGATACGCTGTTGGTTGGTTAGCTCTATATTCTTCATAGTGCTTTCTGTTCGATTACTTTCTCTATCTCCCCCTCAAAGTTCGGTGTAAACACACCTTTCCCCGTATTCTCTTTAATCTCCTCTATGGTCCAGAAACGACCACCGTCCAATTCATCGCTTGGTTGTATCTCGCCGTCGTAAACCGTTTTGTGTACAAAGACAAGCTCTTTCTCGCGTGCGGATTCAAAGATGTAACTTGTAATGGTTTCGGGAGTAAAGTCGGTGATGCCTAACTCTTCCCGTACTTCGCGCTTCAATGCCATTTCTACACTTTCACCCAGGTCTACATGTCCTCCTACGGAAGTATCCCACTTTCCCGGCTGTATATCTTTCCATTCGGGACGTTTCTGCATATACAGTTCGCCTTTGGAATTGAAAACATGAAGGTGAATTACCGGATGCAATAGTTTGCTGCCACTGTGGCATTCGCCACGGGTAGCGGCGCCTGTGATGTTTCCCTGTTCGTGTTCGTCGACGATAGGAAACATTTCTTGGTTGTTATCGCTGTTCATTGTTATAAATCTTTTTGGTAAATCCTTTCACAGTAACACGCCCGGGATTGGATTGATTAAGCTGTAGTTTGAGGGATATCTCGGCAATGGCGTTGAAAAGGCTCTCATGATCTTGTTCGTTGCTTTCCAAATCTTCAGCTATTTCGGCGAGCTGTTGTTTTATTTGTTTTAGTTCATCTTTTGTGGAAAGACTCTCTTCTTTGTATGCAAAAACAAGTTGGCGCATCCGCGTAAATGTTCGCATTATATTGATATTGATTTGAATGGCAAGCGGGCTACGCAGAACAGATGAAAGCATTGATACACCATTTTCTGTAAAAGCAAATATGTTTGTAGAGCCAACATTATATTCAGGGGATATCACATTTTGTGATACCCCTATGTGTATCAGATTGTTAGCTTCTTCTTTGGTGAGCATAAACATAAAATCCTCAGGAAATCTTTCAATATTTCGTCTTACTGCCTGTTTTAATGTTCTTGTTTCTATTCCATAGAGTTCTGCTAAGTCAAAGTCCAACATGACTTTGGTGCCACGCACTTCGTATATCTTATTTTCAATTAATATTAGTTCGTCGTTCATGATTAGGTATTTTAATTTGTATATACAGGTTACGGTATTAATAATGAAGAATCCCCATAACTTAGAAAACGGAAATCATGGTTTAATGCAAAGTCATATATGTTTCGCCAATTGCCTTTTACAAAGGCGGAGACGAGTAATAGTAAGGTGCTTTGTGGTTGATGGAAATTAGTGACCATGGTATTTACAATCTTGTAGTCGTAGCCCGGTGCAATAATAATTTGCGTACTGGTGTGCAACGCTTCCATATCATGGCGGTTCAAGTAATCGAGAATGGCCTGCAACGCTTTTACAGATGTGATACTTGCAGTCTCTTCAGCTGTCTCATAAGGCTGCCATTGATGAACATGAAGTTCTTCTTCTGTTGCATTCGGATTTTTCAGAAGGGTGACACCGATATGATAGAGACTTTCCAGTGTTCGTACGGAGGTAGTGCCTACGGCAATTGCTTTTCCGTTGTGGGCAATCAGATTTTCAATTGTCCCGCGAGAAACAGATATATATTCGGTATGCATCTCATGTCCTTCGATTTCTGCGCTCTTTACAGGTTTGAAAGTTCCTGCGCCTACGTGCAATGTCAATTCCTCCAAATCTACTCCTTTTTCTTTTAATGCGTCCAATACACGGGGAGTAAAGTGCAACCCAGCGGTCGGAGCGGCTACTGAACCTTTTATTTTAGAATAGACAGTCTGATAAGTTTCCTTATCACTTTCTTGTGTATCCCGATTCAGATAAGGCGGAATGGGAAGTTCACCGAATACTTCAAGGATATCAGCAAAAGTTATCTCCGGATTATCCCAACGGAAATCTACCCAATGGCTGGTGCCGTGGCATTCACCACGGGTAGCAGTCAAAGTAATCGGTTGCTCTTTTACAGTCATTTCCCGTTTCAGCGTACCTTCTTTCCATTTCTTCAGATTACCGATCATACAAAGCCAGGCGGCATGTTCGGTTTGCTGGAAATTAAGCACATAATCGTTCGGCTCAATCGGTTCCAGACAAAAGACTTCAATGAGAGCGCCGGTTTCTTTACGGAAATGCAGGCGTGCCTGTATCACTTTTGTATTATTGAATATCATCAGACTTCCCGTCGGGAGATAGGATGGAAGTGAAGTAAAGCGGTCTTCGGATACTTCACCATGGCGGTAGACCAGGAGTTTGGACTGATCGCGCACTGGTAGAGGGAATTTTGCGATACGTTCATCCGGTAACGGATAGTTAAATTCACTGATACGGATATGTTTTGGATCTTCTTTCATGATAAACTTCTTTACGGGCTGCAAAGGTACGGATATTTATTCTCTTTTTTCTATCTTTTTTTATTGAGTTGCCGTATCTTTGTAGAGCGATTGGGCTTTCGAACTTCAATCGTAAATTCTAATTCGTCAAATACTTAAATAGAAAGAATATGAAAATAGGTGATAAAGTACGCTTCCTGAATGAGATCGGGGGCGGTATTGTGACGGGATTTCGGGGGAAGGATATTGGGTTGGAAGGATATTGTGTTGGTAGAAGATGCCGATGGATTTGATATCCCGATGCCCATACGTGAGTGTGTGGTGATTGATACGGATGATTATAATATGACGAGACCGGTGCCGAAAGCTACTCCGAAGAAAGTAGAAGAGAAGCCGGTGCGATCTTCTATTTCCCATCCTGTACATGAAGAAAAAGAAATGGGACATTTGTCTAAGCCTCAAGTTTCTGCTTTTCGTCAGCCGGAAATGCGTGGTGGGGATGTGCTGAATGTTTTTCTGGCTTTCGTTCCGGAAGATATCAAAGCAGTCAGCACGACTCCTTTTGAAGCTTATCTGGTGAATGACAGTAACTATTATTTGTATTATACCTATCTCTGTGCTGAAGGAAAAGCATGGGAGGTCCGTTCCAATGGAGTAGTAGAGCCGAATACAAAATTCTTGCTGGAAGAATTTGAAAAAGCAGAATTGAATGATCGTGAACACGTAGCTGTGCAATTTATTGCTTTTAAGGAAGGGCGTTCGTTTGCTATGAAGCCGGCAGTAAGCGTGGAACTCCGTATTGATACGGTGAAGTTCTATAAATTGCATACATTCCAGGAGTCGGAGTTCTTTGAAACGCCTGCATTGATTTACGATATAGTAAAGGATGATGTTCCCACTAAACAAGTGTATGTTTCTGCTGAAGAATTGCAATCAGCTTTGCTTAAGAAAACAGTGGTAGACAAACCCAAATCTCAGCCGATTGTGAAACGTGGCGGACAAAGTGGCATTATTGAGATAGACCTTCATATTGGTGAATTGCTGGATGATACTCATGGAATGAGCAACAGCGAGATACTGAATTATCAGCTGGATAAATTCCGTGAAGTGCTGGAACAGTATAAGAATAAACGTGAACAGCGTATTGTCTTTATCCACGGAAAAGGTGACGGTGTACTTCGTAAAGCGTTGCTGGATGAACTGAAACGTAAATATCCTACTTTCCGGCATCAGGATGCCTCTTTCCAGGAATATGGTTTCGGGGCAACGATGATAACGATTAAATAGTTACAAGCCACAAAAGCTACAAGCTACAAGTTGCTGCGCTATTATTCTGCATAGCACTCGTAGCTTGTAGCCTGTAACTCCTAGCTATTATATTTTCTTTCCCAAAGGAATAGAAAGTCCGATAAAGGCATTCACATGTTTGGAGTTATTTCCAAAATACATATAGTCAGTACCCAGCATCAAAGGACCTATCTTGAAAGCAATACCGAATGTTTCGCCACCTTGTAACATGGAATAGCTCAACGTAGTATTAATCAAAGTATTGGGACGATAATTGGCGGAGAATGTCAATTCAGAATACGTTTTTAACTGGCCGAAACGGGTTGTTGATAATAATCCTAATCCCAGTTTGTTGTTCAGTAATCCGTATTCCCCTCCGATAACCATAGTCGGTGATAAGGAGGTGGTGCGTGATTTGTTTTCCTTCTTCTTCAAACCGAATAAATCAAAGTCCAGCACATCGGATGATTCGCTATAGTTATTTTTATCAATAGTAGTATTCTTATCTGATTCAGCTATTTGAGTACTTGATTTGCCCCAGGAAATGAATCCCAAGTCAAGAATGGCGGCAGAAACAGTCAGATTCTTCATCACCTGATAGCTTGCTCCTAAATCGATACCTGCTCCATAACCACTGATGCCAAAACTATTGTAATCCAGGTCAGTGATGTATCCGTTTTCTTCTTCCAGATCAAGTCCTTTTGCGGAAGCTTCCAGATATGCATCCGTTTTTAGTTGGAATTCCGAGTCGATGCCAGCATCCTTTCCATACATGTAGAGCTGGTTGATATTCAGGTTTATGTTTCCTGCACCTAATAGTAATTTGGCTTTACCGCCTACGGTTAAGCGCTCGTTGATGGCACGTGAATATCCTGCTCCGACTTCTATGTAAGCGTTCAAACGTAGTTTTTCATTGCGGATATCAAAACTCTCACCGCTCCAGCTGAAATTATCAGCGTCTGTTGCGCGCAGGTAGTCGAACATGGTTTTAGGAATAGTGGCGTCTACATCAGCCCGTGCCCCTACATTGAATGACCAGAAACCTTTTCCTTTATAGAATCCGAAAGATATAACATCTGTATTCGCACTGATATTCACTTCATTCATTCCTTTCAGGCGATTGTAGAACTTGTCGTTGTTATAAAATTCACCGTCGGAATCGAAAACGTCGATGACATCTTGTATACCAAGTGAGTTAGTGGCTACTTCGGCATTCACGGAACCGATGCCGGGGAGATTGACATAACCACGTTTGGGTTGCAACGCCGGATTTAACTGAATGCGGGTACTGCTACCTTCCATAAAATAGGATGAACGCAAGTATTGCGCCTGCATAGCTGTGGGGAGAAGAAAGGAGATACAAATCCCCAAAAGTATAAGCTTTCTCATTGTGTCTCGTAATTTGTGGGTTACTGTTAATGATTACTTCAATTTGTTTATGCAAAGTTAAAATAAGTATTTGTGATACCCAAATTATATAATAAGTAAAAACAGGATAAATAAATATCTTAGCGGATAAGTGGTCTTAAAATTGTACTAAATGGGAAAAACTATTATATTTGTAGCAATGCACGAAGGATATCTTTATTCTTTATATAAATGTCAATAGCTATGAACACGATATATGGCAAAATTCTGTGGAGAACTTCTCTTCCGGTTCTCTTACTACTATTCTTAGCTGTTTCGTGTAAACAGTCTGAGCAACATTCCTCTTGGGAAAAAAAATACGACTCTTTTTATCGTTCGGTTACAGATTCTTTGACCACTCATCCACAACAGATACGTGCGCTGGCAAAGCAAAAGATGGAGATGTCGACTGATAGTCTGGAATGGTATTACTACTCTGCTATAGTATTAAAAACGTATATGTTCACTTCGGATGTGGACTCAGCCCGCTATTTAATAAAACGGATAGAAGACTTTTGTACCCGTGAACAATCTTCACCCTATCTTGCTGATTTACGCTCGGAATATCTGAATACAAAAGGTAATATTTATGTGCGTGTAGGCGCTATGGATTCGGCTATTGTCTGCTTTACAGATTCTTACAAACAACGTTTGCAGGGAATGAAGACAGAATCAGTTCCGGATATTCTTATCAATCTGGCTGATGCATGCAGCCGGCAGGGAAAATATGACGTAAGTGCATTTTGGTATCGTAAAGCACTGCAAATCGGAGATTCTTTAGGAATATCGGAGGGGCGTCGTCATCCTGTTTATTATGGGCTGGCTCAGGTGTATATGGCTTTACACGATTTTGATCAGTGCGACTATTACTATAATCTGGCAGGGATGTTTTATGATAAAATGCTTCCTTACGAGAAATATATCTATTTGAATAATCGTGGTAATTCATATTATTATCGTGAGGATTATCCGGAAGCTTTAAAATATTTCAAGAAAGGTTTCTCGCTGGCGGTTTCTCATCCCGATATGGGCTTTGAGAAAAACCTGTGTATGGTGAATCTGGGGGATGTCTATCTGCAAATGAATGAACCTGATTCAGTGGCTAAATATATCAATGAATGCCAACCTTTTTTTCGGAAAATAGGGGCAGCAGGAGCGCTTTATTATATTGATACCCAACGCATCGGTCTGGCTCTGGAGCGAAATGATATGGCAACCGTAAGGAATCTGCTAAGTAAGGCTACCAATCCGAATCATATAGAGCCGGACATGCTGCATATTCGTAATAAGTATTTGCAGGAGTTTTACGAGAAGACGGCAGATTATAAAAATGCTTTCTTTTATCAGAAAGAAAACAGCCGGCTGGACGATTCTATCCGTAATGAACATGTAAGAATGCGTACAGCCGATATGTCATTGAGCGATATGTCATTGAGATATCAACAGGACTCTACACTGTTGGCAAAGAACATATTGATTGAGCAGCAGAAGGTAGAGATGTTAAAGTTGCACGAGGGACGTTTCTTCTGGATTGGAGTTTGCGTTTTGGTATTGGTTATTGCTTGTTTCATCTATCTGTATGAAAAGAAAAGACGGGCTCTTCTGCTCGCGCAAAGTCAGCGTACCATATCTTCTTTACGTTTGGAGAATATACGTAACAGAATGTCACCGCATTTTATTTTTAATGTGCTGAACCAGGAAATGGGCAGTCGGGAAGGGGAGAATAAAAAAGAGCTCTCCTCATTGGTGAAACTAATGCGACGGAATTTGGAATTAGCTGAGCAAATGTGTGTTACCTTAAAAGAAGAATTAGGTTTTGTGCAAACCTACATTGATCTTCAACGCCGTTCTTTGGGACCGGAATTTAAGGTGACTATTGAAGTTGGTGAAGATGTAGACACCAATCAGTTGCTTCTGCCTTCCATGTTAATACAGATACCGGTGGAGAATGCCATCAAGCACGCTCTTCGGGGTAAAGAAGGTGAACGGCGCCTTTGGATTGATGTTCATCGTTCCGGTACTTATATTTGTGTCCGGATTACGGATAACGGGGGCGGGTTCAAACTGAACAGTGCTAACAGAGGGACAGGGACCGGAATGAAGGTAATCATGCAAACTATTCAGATTTTGAATGCTAAGAATAAGGAAATGATTGAAACTTCGGTACACAATATTCCTTTGCCGGATGGCGAGACCGGATGTGAAGTAAGTTTTCATTTACCGTTGAATTATGATTATTCAGTTTAATGATTTTCGAATAATCCTTAATTTTGATTGGATATCCGTTGTTTTGATTGAATATCCTGAAAATGACATATTCTGATTTTTTAAATTGCTTTCAGTTCTTTAATTTCGCAGAAACAAGAGAGGTATGGACAGGTATAAGGTTGCAATAGTAGATGACGATGAGTTGTCCTTGGATAATCTGGTATTCGGGTTACAGAAATTTGAAAACTTTCATTTAGAAGGTACTGCACGCAATGGAGTATCCGGGAAGAAACTGATAGCTAAAGTGCGTCCCGATTTGCTCTTTTTAGATGTAGAGCTACCTGATATGAGGGGGATGGATTTGTTGGATAGTATTCGCGAATCTCTGACTTGGGGCATGAAAGTCGTTTTTTATACTGCATACGATAAATACATGATGTCAGCCATTCGTCAATCTGCTTTTGATTATTTGTTGAAACCTTTTGAGGACAAAGATCTGGAACTTATAATTTCCCGATTTATGGAAAGAATAGAATTAGAACGGAAAGCTGCATTTTTTCCTGCGGCATTAGCAAACACTAGTCAGACATTTATGGTGTTTACTCCGACAAATGACATGCGGGCATTACGGCCTGCCGAAATTGGATATTTCCGGTATTGCTCTGAACGGAAACAGTGGGAGGCGGTGTTGAGTGGACAAACGCCGTTACCTCTGAAGAAGAGTACCACGGCCGATCAGATAGTGAGATATGCTCCTTGTTTTGTGCAGATTCATCAGTCTTTCATAATCAATATTGATTATCTGATGATTATCAAGGATGGTAAATGTGTGTTGTATCCGCCATTTGAGAATGTAGATGAGCTGCTGGTCTCTAAGAAATATAAAAAGGAGCTACAAGACAGATATTGTTTGTAAATGAAATATATATATTGGTTAGGGAGTCGACACTTGAATAGTGTTGATAAAGGAAAGAGGGCACAAAACGTGATGTTCAGTGCCCTCTCTTATTATTTCACTTCGATACCTTTATTCTGCAAAGTGACATTCAATACTTTCGCATAATCAGCGTATTGCTTGTCAGTAAGCGTTTTCTTCATCAACTTCAAGTTTCCGTACACTGCATTGTGGAGTTTCTTTTCCTGATCCTTCTTTGCAGTTGTGGCACGTCCCATCTGTGTAGAGAAGTATTCGCAGATGTTTGCTACTTCTTCATGCTGGCCAGCCGACAATTTTAAATATTTACTCAACTTGGTTACGTTGATGTTACCATCCCATTTTGCAGTTGTAGGTTGATTTCCTGCTGCAAATGTCGTAGCAGTCAGACAGACTGCTGTTATTAATGTTAATCCTAAACGTTTCATAATACCTACTTTTAATTTGTTATACCTAAAAACAATTCTAACTCTAAAAATCTAATACCTATTGAAAACAGCTCTAAGCGCTTAGCTTTTTCTTTTTACCTATGCAAATATAGAAATATGTTTTATAACATAAAAGCAAAGAAGAAGGAAAGTGCAGTTTAAGGGAGCATTTCTTGATATAGATCAATTATATGGTATTATTTTGCTTGTTTAAGACCTTATTTGTAATATGAATGTAATATAGTTATCGAACACGGGTGATCATAATGATAGTATTTATCCGGATTTTACCACCATCCCCATTTTTTATCCGGCATATCTATGGTGTATTGAATTTCAGATGAAATACCTACAAAGCCCAATCCGCCTTCTACATTGCTGGGCAGGCTGATAGGTTCCATCAGGGCTTCGTCATAATCTTCGTCATCCATGCAGTTTAAAGCTTTCAGGTAGCGATAATATGTTTCAGGCAAACTGAGCACGCGCACGGTGATATTTTGTTTCAGGTAGCAACGGGTATAATTCAGTGATTGGAGAATATCATAGTTGTCATCGTAAAGTGGGGTGTAAACTTTCAGCGTGGCAGATGAATTGGTGAAACGATTATCTGTGAAGATACTGTATTTGTTTTCAATGTTGGTGGGAAACATTGCATTTTCATCATCATCCGAGCTGGTGACATGTCCGTCGGTCAGGATCACGTCTTCACGGTTGATAAGTTCGGAATATCTATAGTTGACAACTGTGTCTTTCGTTATGGTGTAAATGTAATCTCCATTTTCATCCTTTATATAGTCTCCGTTCTCGTCTTCGTTGGGCGTGTAGATAACGCAGCGGAAGTCTTTGTTATTCACTATCTCCAGACGGTAATAGTTCTTTTCGTTGGGGAGATCCTCTAAGGTGATGCGGTATTGACGATGGGCTCTCATGCTACCCCATTGGCGGATGAGGGCGGTACAGGTGTCCACTTGCAGGCTTTGTAGGGGACGGGGAACAGTTACTTGCGAACTGACATGATACTTTCCGCCTTCCGCTGTGGCTTCCAAGCGAATGTTATCTCCGGGTTGTAAGCGCGCAGTGAGACGGAATATTTTGAAGCGCATACTTTTTAGTAATGCTTCATATTGCCCCTTGTCAAGCTGATTTTGCATATTTCCATAGTATTCTTCGGGAGATATGGCTTGAGGGGATTCAACCTGCTTATCGTTTACGTAGAGGGAAAGCGTTGCTTCATTGATGCGGCCGATGCTGTTTCCTTCACTAAGATGCAGATAAACGAGATTCTCTGTTTGTCCGGCGTTGAGCAGGGCATTCATGATAAGCTGCGGATTTTGTTGTCCGGGATTATATGGGATTTCATTTTCACAAGCCATAAAGAGTCCGGCGAAAGCTATATATATAATAAGGTGTAATTTAATTCTTGTTTTCATAATCTGGTATGGCTTTTAAAATTTATAGGTATAAGTCACAGAGGGTATGCAGGGTAATATCGTCAGTTTCTTGATAACAGTCTTCGACTTTTTCTCTGAGTTGTATTGATTATCGTTTCCTTGATATATGCTGTTGTAAAAGTCATTGTAAATCAGATTGTAACCTTGTTCCCATTTGCTGTAAACCAGGTTGGGGTTCATAGCATTGTAGGCATTATAAAGGCTGATGTTCCAGGTACGCATGCCATGCTTGGTTTTCTTGTTGAAGTTGATACCCAGGTTTAGGCGATGACTGGCTGGCAGGCGGTAGTTGTTGCGCCGGGAAATATAAGGAGCAGATTCTATATTGCCTTCGGGACGGATGATAATGGTCTCCCGTTCAGGTACTGTGATGCATCCCCCGGTATTGAATATCCAGGAAGCTCCGACATCGATACGTTCACTGAATTTATGATTCAAACACAGACTGATGGTGTGGCGGCGGTCATATTTATAAGGAAACCATTTACCCTGGCTGATGGCACCATCTTTGAAACGGTGATCGGTCTTTGCCAGCGTATATGCCAGCCAGCCGGTAGTCTTTCCCAAAGTCTTTTGTACCATCATTTCCAGACCAAAGGAACGTCCTTCACCCATTTCTACCTTTTCCTCCCAATTAGTGGAAGTGCCGAAAAAGGAAACGCCATCCTGATATTCCAGTATGTGACGCATCTGCTTATAATATCCCTCTATAGAGAACTCCCAGCCATCCAGACCGGTATAATAGCCTCCAAGAGAGTATTGATTGGCATACATGGGGCGTATGTTTTTGGTAATTGGTACCCAAAGATCCGTAGGCATAGAGAAGGGAGTGGATGAAAGCAAGTGTACATATTGTGCCATGCATGTATAGGATGCCTTGGCGGAGAATCCCTGTCCGAAGTTGTAGCGTGTAGAGAGGCGTGGTTGAATCGAACAGTAGTTCTTTCCTTGTGTAGAGAACAGAGATGCCCTTATACCGGCATTTAGGCTGAGATGACTGTTCAGGTTGAAATTATCTTCAGCATAGAGTGATACCTCTTGTCCTCGTAGTACATGATTATTGCTGGCGGCATAAATTGTTTCTTCCTCTTGCTCCCCGTTTTCCACTTCCTGAGTCTTGGAAGTGGAGATGCCCGGGCGGAAAGTATGGTGGATATATTCTGCTCCAAACTTGATGTGATGTTCCGGAGCGGGTGTAAAATCGAAGTCCATGCGCGCACTCCAGTCACTGATGCCCGAACGGAATTGGGATAAATAGCTATAGCGATCTAATATTTGCCCCCGGTAGGTGCGTGTATCTTCCACATCCTGATTCAATTTCATCAGATAGTTATTGTAGGAAATAGTGGTGTTGCAGAACAACTTACTATTGAATACATAATTCCAGCGGCCATAGGCTATCGTGGTTCCCCAATTCAGGCG